>Ga0157378_10003886_pt1 | contig 13230 bp, 13 predicted proteins | sample M65metaG_FD_115309 | JGI IMG/M metagenome (GOLD analysis project Ga0157378, IMG submission 115309) | Miscanthus rhizosphere microbial communities from Kellogg Biological Station, Michigan, USA - M6-5 metaG | ecosystem: Host-associated > Plants > Roots > Rhizosphere > Soil | place: USA: Michigan...
CCCAGTAATCAAGGTTGGTTTCATTTAGCGGGTAATCCCTTTTCAGCACCGGGTAATCTTTGATCATTTGTTCGGTACGGCCACCCCGGTGCGGAAACTCCCAGGGGTCTTTGGTAGCGTTTACATAATCCTTTACATGTTCAATGTCGCGGCCGCGCTCCAGCATCAACACTTTCAAACCTTTTTCACAAAGTTCTTTGGCGGCCCAGCCACCGCTGATACCTGAACCAATTACAATGGCATCGTACGTGTTCTGCTCCTTCGCTTTGTTGTTAACGTTAGAAGAATCTCCGGGCATGTTCTATGTTTTATAATATGTTTAATCGCAATAACCTTGCTTTTACTTTATTCAAGTTCTGCAGCTGTTAGCTGTTAGCCTTTAACCAGGCTAACTTTTTAAGCGCTTCTTCTAACAGCTAAAAGCTACAAGCTAAAACCTTCTCTACAAATTCCCTTTCTTCAACTCACTCACCGCGTGATCGGCGGCCCTTGCGGTAAACGCCATGTACGTTAATGATGGATTCTGGCAGGCGGCGGACGTCATAAATGAACCGTCTGTTACAAATACATTGGGCGCATCCCATACCTGGTTGAACTTATTGGTCACCGATGTTTTGGGATCCTTGCCCATGCGTGCCGAACCCATTTCATGAATACCGCGACCCAATGTACCATCGCCTTCGAAGCCATGTACATTTTTTACGCCGGCAACGGTGAGCATCTCCACTGCATCATCCAACATATCCTTACGCATTTTTTTCTCATTCTCCTTGTATTCTACATCGAATGCCAGTACGCTCAATCCCCATTTATCCAGTTTTTGTTTCCCATTCTTATCTGCAACAGGACGCATACCCAGATCTTTGCCGGTAATAGGATCATTGAATTGTTCCATTTTATCACCATACAATGTTTTATCGATATAAATCCTGTTTTCATGGTAAGGCAGGGTTTCACCAAATCCGCCAAAACCTATTGACCAGCCACCCGGTTCCGTCATGGCATCCTTAAATGCACCGCCGATATTCAGTTCGGCAATATCCTTGCCCCATCCCTGGCGGCTGGCGCCACCCTGGTAGCCGAAACCACGCAGGTAATCTCTTTTATCTCCGAATAAATTTCTATAGCGCGGTATGTAGGGACCATTGGCCCTTCTTCCAAAATAATATTTGTCTTCATAACCGTCCACCGATCCGCCTGCACCGATGCCCAAATGGTGATCCATAATATTATGCCCCAGCTCACCGCTGCTGCTGCCCAATCCATCGGGCCATACATCGGTGGCCGAATTCATGAGTATCCACGCGCTGTTTAAAGTAGATGCATTCAGGAAAATAATTTTTGCGTGATACGTGTAGGTCTTGTTGGTTTCGCCATCAAGCACTTCTACACCGGTAGCTCTTTTTTTATCCTTATCGTATAGAATTTTTGTGACGATGCTCCATGGGCGCAGGGTAAGGTTACCCGTTTTTACTGCGGCCGGCAAGGTAGAAGACTGGGTGCTGAAGTAAGCGCCGAAGGGACAACCCAGCCAGCATTTATCGCGGTACTGGCATTGTGTTCTGCCCTCATGCGCCACCGTTAGGTTGGCGCTCCGGCCCATGATAATACGGCGGTATGATTTGGGATCGTAATGTGCGTTCACCCGTGCGGCCACATCTTTTTCCACGCAGTTCATCTCCATGGCTGGCAGAAACTGCCCATTGGGCAACTGGGGCATATTATCGTGTGCGCCATTGATGCCCGCAAACTTTTCTACATAATCGTACCAGGGTGCAATTTCATTATAACGAACGGGCCAGTCGATAGCAATCCCTTCTTTTGCATTCGCTTCAAAATCAAAATCGCTCCAGCGGTAACTTTGCCGGCCCCACATGAGGGATCGGCCGCACACGTGGTAGCCACGGAACAAGTCGAAGCGTTTGATTTCTGTATAAGGACTGTCTTTATCACTGCACCAGTAATCGAGATTGGTTTCATTTAACGGATAGTCTCTTTTCAATACCGGGTAATCTTTAATCATCTGCTCGGTGCGGCCGCCGCGGTGAGGAAAGTCCCAGGGATCTTTCGTGGCGTTTACATAGTCTTTGACATGAACGATATCACGGCCACGCTCCAGCATAATTACTTTCAATCCTTTTTCACAGAGTTCTTTGGCGGCCCATCCGCCGCTGATACCCGAACCGATTACAATGGCGTCGTATGTGTTGTTGTCTGGCATATTATGAATTTGTCAAAATATAATAGTTGAAATAATGTCTGAGAGATCAGATGACCCACTACAGGCATTAGATTATATAAGATAAGGGTTCAATGCGGTAACTAGACGTCACAAAGCTTAACGGCTTGTTTCAGCGCTGCGACTTTCTCCTTCGTTTCTTTGCCGGTTGGAATAAATTCCTGCGCTACATAATCTTTAAACCCGGTGTCCAGTATCGCCTGCATGATAGCGGGGTAATATAGTTCCTGCTTTTCATTCAGTTCATGTCTTCCCGGCACGCCGGCAGTGTGATAGTGGCCAATATACTGGTGGTTATCCCGGATGGTCCGGATCACATCGCCTTCATCAATCTGCATATGATAAATATCATACAGCAATTTAAAGTTTTCAGATCCTACGCGCTTACAGAGCTCCACGCCCCAGGGTGTTCTGTCGCACATATAATCTTTATGATCAACCTTGCTGTTCAGCAATTCCATTTGAACTGTAATGCCGTTTTTTTCAGCCAGTGGCAGAATTTTTTGAAGTCCTTCCACGCAATTTTTTAATCCTGTTTCATCATCCATTCCATTACGGCTGCCGCTGAAACAAATGACATTTTTGTACCCGGCTTTTACCATCAAAGGAATAACATCTAAATAAGATTTAATCAATTGTTCATGGTAATCCTTATTATTAAAGCCATTGGTTAAACTAACCTTGCCATCGATATAGCACATGGAGCTGAAGATGCCGTGCTTTTGTATAGTCGGCCAGTCTTTGGGGCCCAGTAAATCGATTGCATTAAATCCTATTTTTTTTACTGCCAGGCACAATTCTTCCAGCGGAATAAAATTGTAGCACCACTGGCAAACAGAATGATTGATGTTTCCTTTAAATTTCAAAGTGGAAGAATTTTCTGAAGATTCTGAAGCGATGGCGGGTAGCATGGAAGAAGCGCCCAGGGCGGCTGTTCCGGCGATCATGTTTTTGAGGGCTGCGCGCCTGTTCTGTTTTGCTGGCATAATAAATCTCTCCTGGTAATTTAATGATTTTATATTGTATGGGTTATGCCGTTTGTACCATTGGTTTCTGATAATGTTTTCGTCTTATCACATAAATAATAATAAATATTACTAATAGTATCAAAGGCATAATAGCAACCTTCATGAGCGTGTCTGATCCCGCCGCAGCATCGGCCGTGGCAGCGTCTACGCCGGCAGCAGCCGCTTTTGCTTTTGCATCATCAAACAATTTACCCATAATTGGAACAACAAGCGATACCGAAAACATACCCGCACCCCCCATTAACGACAAACCCAGGGCACCTGTTTTTGGTAAATATTCTGAAACAAAACCAAGCATGGTCGGCCAGAAAAAACATATGCCGGCCGCAAAAATAAATGCGGCACCAAATGCCATATAGCCACTTGATCTACTCAACAACACTAAACCGATTGCCGCAAACAATGCCGAAAATATAAGCATGCCGTTTGGGTTGAACCGATGTACGATGGGGCCGGCAAACGATCGCCCTACCGCCATTAAACCATTAATAAATACAAGTACTAAAATTCCGGAAACACCGGTTCCACTTAATAAGGCGCCTATCCATGTTCCGGTCCCTAATTCTGTTGCTGCAGTCATCAACATGCATACAATCATTATAAGGTATAAAGGGTTTAAACAACTGGCAAACATTTCTTTTGTACTAATACCTTTTTCTACTCTTTCCGTCTTTGGCAGTTCCAGTCTCCAAAAAATAAAACCGTAAATAATCACCGGTATGAACAGTGAGGCAATTAATATTCTCCAGTTAAGATGCATGGTGTCAAGCAGAAGATAAGACAATACACCACCGATGGCAATGCTCCCTGGAAACCATACATGAAAGCGGTTGAGCATGGTTGTTTTGTTTTCAGGGTATAATGTTACCACCAATGGATTACAGGCGGCTTCTACCAACCCGTTGCCCACCCCGATGAAAACGGTACCAATAAAAAGTGTGGTTGCATCTTTAGCCACCAGATAAGTGATGATGCCGGCAATATGCCCCAGAAAAGCCAGTCCAAGTAATCGTTTCATGCCCAGAACATCACAGAGGGGGCCGCCAAATATCATAGCAAGCGTAAAACCCCAGAATGCCGGAGCAAATATCCACCCTACTTGTTCCTTGGTTAAAATGAATTCGGTTCCCCATATACCTTCCAGTGCGGCGCGGAAGGCGAAAGTCATACCTGTAGCAATTAAAGCAATGCGGCTTGCAAGAAAGAGTTTGTCTCTCTGAATGTTTGGTAGCATATCGTTTTAAAAGTTGGTTATTGAAAGCAGTTTAGTAACCTTATCCTCCCCCTTCGTCAAAAAGGGTTAAGTATGCCTTAACGCGGAGCTAAATGTAATTTTTATTTTTTATAATTACCATCTTACAATTTATTTATTTGATCATTTTTTTTGAAAAGACTTTCTTACTTTTCCTGTTACATTCATCTTTTTAAAGGCGATTGCCCAACTATATTAGAAATTCATTAATTCCAATTTAATATGAACAGAAAGTTACGGATGGGAATGGTAGGCGGCGGTAAAGACGCGTTCATCGGCGCCATTCACCGCATCGCTGCCAATATGGACGGCCTGATAGAATTAAGCTGCGGCGCATTAAGTATTAACCCCGAAGTGGCCAAAGACTCAGGCAAAATGTTGTTTCTGCCGGAGAGCAGGACCTATCTGACTTACGATGAAATGATTAGCAAAGAGGCCACCCTGCCGGCCGATCAGCGGATTGATTTTGTCACGATTGTCACGCCCAATTTTGCTCATTTTGCACCGGCTATGATGGCCCTCGATCATGGCTTCCACGTGGTTATTGAAAAGCCCATTGCCTTTACTTCTGATGAGGCCAGGCAATTAAAGAAGAAAGTAGAAGAAACCGGTTTACTGCTTTGTTTAACGCACACTTATTCGGGCTATCCGCTGGTTAAACAGGCAAAGCAAATGGTAAAGGATGGCGTCTTTGGAAAAATAAGAAAAGTATGGGTTGAATATCCGCAGGGATGGCTGAGTAAAATGACCGAGCGCGAAGGCAATGCTCAGGCCGCCTGGAGAACCGATCCTAAAAAAAGCGGTAAGGCCGGTGCAATGGGCGATATCGGTACACACGCCGCGCACCTGGCTGAATACATTACAGGGTTAAAAATTACACAGCTCTGTGCCGATTTAAATATTATGGTAGAAGGTCGCGCGCTGGACGACGATGGCAATGTATTGCTGAAATTTGATAACGGTGCGGCCGGCGTGCTGATGGCTTCCCAGGTAGCGGCCGGAGAAGAAAATGCATTAAAAATACGCGTGTATGGTGAAAAAGGTGGATTGGAATGGGCGCAGCATGAACCCAACACGCTGCTGGTGAAATGGCTTGATCAACCAACGCAGATATTAAGGGCCGGTGGCAATTATGGTGACAGGCTGGGCAGCTATGCTACACACAATGCACGTACCCCAGGCGGCCATCCGGAAGGTTACCTGGAAGCTTTTGGAAACATTTACCGCAATTTTGCGCTGACTTTATCGGCCAGGATCGATGGCAAAAAACCTTCGCCCGAAATGCTGGATTTTCCGGGTGTAGAAGATGGCATCCGTGGTATGGCATTCATAGATAACGTGGTGGCATCGGCGCAGAGCGATAAAAAATGGTGGGAGTATAAAGTGTAGCCCTCACCCCCTGCCCGCTCCCTCTGGAGATGGGAACCGCCAGAATGAGCATACACATTATATATCTGGTTATAAATACTTGTAAGAATAAACCTGGCGTGATGGTTCCCTCTTCTTAGGAGAGGGCCAGGGTGAGGTAAAAGAGCGACCAATGGCCGAAGACGAAATCATACAAAAACATGCGAAAGCCGCCTATAAAAGCTGGCGCGATCCGGATAAAAAATGGATGCATAAATTAAAAGAAATCCTGGTAGAAGTATTGATCATCGTATTCGCGGTAACAGTTTCCATCTGGCTGCATAGCTGGGCAGAAAGCAGGAAGGATCATAAAGAAGAGAAAGAATTTTACACAGGATTGAAGGCAGATTTGAAGGCAGATGTTCAGGAAATGATCAGCGACCGTGGTTTCCTTAAACATACCCTCCACCAGGCTATTTACATGCTGAGAGCGGGGAACAGCGCCGCGGCAGACACCGATTCGCTGATGATCTATTCGTCTATTTTTTTTACCCAGGTGCAAATCAATCCACGCATCAGCCGGTTTGAAGCACTGAAAGGCAGCGGTAAGCTGGATATTATTGAAGACAAAAAAAAGCTGATCAATATCACTGAGTTGTACCAAAAGATCTTCCCAAACATTTTCAGGACCAACGAGACTTTTAATGCACTTACTATGGATAAAATGGCCCCCTCGCTGAGTGAAGTTGCACAGGTGGACAGCAGCGGGAAGTTGGTGAACATAAGGCAGGTATTGCATGCCTCCAAACTGCAACTGCAGTTAATGCAGCTAAGAGGCAGTACTGAAAATTGCATTACGGCCTATACAACGGGCATTGAGAAGGCAAATGAAATTATAAAAGAGATAGAGGAGGAATTAAAGTGACAAGTGTGAGGTAGAACGACCTCACCCCTGGCCCCTCTCCAAAGGAGAGGGAGAGCCAGCCAGAATGAGCACTGTATCATTAATGATCAATTTTTATAAGAATAAACACTGGCGTGACGATTCCCTCTCCTTCGGAGAGGCTTAGGTTGAGGTCAACAAATCAACCGCCAATCTAAATACTTAATACTACACCATGACTACACTTAAAGGCCCCGTAATATTTCTTGCGCAGTTTATGGGTGATACTTCGCCGTTCAACTCATTAAAGTCCATTTGCGAATGGGCCAAAAGCATTGGCTTTGTGGGCGTGCAGATACCGAGTTGGGATGGCCGCTGTATCGATTTGCAAAAAGCGGCCGAAAGCAAAACCTATGCAGATGAGATAAAAGGCATTGTAAATGCCGCCGGCTTAGAAATTACTGAATTGTCTACCCACCTGCAGGGGCAACTCGTCGCCGTGCATCCCTCGTACGATGCATTGTTTGATGGATTTGCACCTGAGCAATACCGTAATAATCCGAAGGCGCGGCAGGAATGGGCAGTACAGCAATTGAAGTACGCTGCCAAAGCATCTCAAAATTTGGGATTGAATGCACATGCCACATTCAGCGGCGCCTTGCTTTGGCCAACCGTTTATCCCTGGCCACAACGGCCAGCCGGACTGGTAGAAACCGGTTTCAAAGAACTGGCCAATCGCTGGTTGCCAATATTGAATGTATTTGACGAGCATGGCGTTGATCTTTGTTATGAAATACATCCCGGCGAAGATCTGCACGATGGTATTTCCTATGAAATGTTCCTTGAAAAAGTAAACAATCACAAACGCGCCTGTTTATTGTACGATCCTTCTCATTTTGTATTGCAATGCCTTAACTATCTTGAATACATTGATAATTACCACGAGCGCATCCGCATGTTTCATGTAAAAGATGCCGAGTTCAATCCTACGGGTAAACAGGGTGTTTATGGTGGCTACCAGAATTGGATTGACCGGGCCGGCCGGTTTCGTTCATTGGGTGATGGACAGGTCGATTTTAGCGGTATCTTCAGCAAGCTGGCCGCCTATGATTTTAAAGGATGGGCCGTCATGGAATGGGAATGCGCTATTAAACACCCCGAAGACGGAGCCAAGGAAGGATCGGTATTTATAAAAAAACATATCATCCGCGTAACCGAAAAGGCATTTGATGATTTTGCCGGCACGGGCAGCGACGAAAAATTTAATAGAGCCGTTTTAGGATTGCAGTAATTTTAGTTCGACCTTTAATTTTAATCTAAGAACCATAAAATACGATTTATGCTAAAGAAGTTTCTTGTACTCAGTGTAATTGTTGCCGCCTGTTATGCCTGTAACAATAATGAAACAAAAACAACTGCAACATCTGATACCGCTGCGGCTGCTAAAACTGAACCAGCCACCAGTTCTGCCAGTGCTTCCAAAAACCCTGATTACCAGAAAGGCCTTGCCCTGATAGGCGCGAACGACTGTCTCACCTGCCATAAAGTGGATGAGACTTCTACCGGACCCGCTTATCGTGATGTAGCCAATAAATACACCGCTGATGATGCTACCATTAATATGCTCGCCGATAAAATTATCAAAGGCGGATCGGGCGTTTGGGGTTCTGTTCCCATGACTGCACATGATGCCCTCAGCAAGGACGATGCAAAGGCCATGGTAAAATATGTACTGCTGCTCAGAAACAAATAAATCAATATACAAACATGAAAATCCAAGTGCTTGCCATGGGCATGGTTTTTTTATCTGCCTGTAATTCCGCAGCGCCACCTGCTGCAACAGCAAATACCGATACGAGTTCCACCGCCAAAACAGGTGTTGATACGAGCAGTAAGACCGGATGGCAAAATTTATTTGATGGCGTTACTACCACCGGCTGGCATAGCTATGGCAAAACCATTGCAGACGCTACATGGAAAGTAGTAGACGGAGCCCTTATGGTGGATACGACGGTAAAACATGGCGCGGACCTGGTAAGCGACGGTACCTACGATAATTTTGATTTGAAACTTGAATGGAAGATTTCAAAAAACGGTAACAGCGGTATCCTGTTCTATGTGCAGGAAGACACCACAAAATACAAAGAAACCTATCACTCCGGGCCCGAGATGCAGGTGCTGGACAATGACGGTCATAAGGATGGAAAAATTCCGAAACACCGCGCAGGAGATTTATATGACCTGATTAAAAGCAGTACTGAACCTGTAAAGCCGGTGGGCGAATGGAACCAGGCTGAAATTATTGCGAACAAAGGCCAACTGGAATTGAAGCTAAATGGTGTTACCGTTGTAAGCACTACACTGTGGGATGATAACTGGAAAAAACTAGTGGCCGGCAGCAAATTCAAAGACATGCCCAATTGGGGAACCTTTACCAGTGGTAAGATTGCGCTGCAGGATCATGGCAATACGGTTTGGTACCGGAATATTCAGATAAAGAAATTATAGCGCGAATGGACGCAAATATAGAACGCGAATAAGACACGAATAAAAAAAACGAACAGACCGCTAAGTTTGTTGTGTACTTCAATTCATCATTCTTGCAAAAAATATTATTCAAATGATTGCTACCATACTATTCAAAAAGCTCTTTTTAGTTTCTACAATAACATTCAGCGTAGCCTTCAGCGGCAATAACAAATCGACGATAGTAAAAAAAGAAAAAAAGATCCTGGTATTTTCAAAAACGAATGGCTATCACCACGAAAGTATTGCTGCCGGCGTTGATGCCATTATCAAACTCGGAAAGGAAAATCATTTTGCGGTAGACACGACTACCGATTCACTGCAATTCAATGATGCCAACCTGAAACAATATAAAGCGATTGTATTTTTAAGCACCACTGGCAAAATCTTTGGAGAAGACCAGGAAAAAGCGCTGCAAAATTTTATACACAAAGGCGGCGGCTATATGGGTATACATGCGGCGGCCGACTGTGAATACAACTGGCCCTGGTACAATAAACTGGTCGGCGGCTGGTTTAAAAGTCACCCCAAACAACAGCAGGCCAAATTGCAGGTGATCGATAAAACCCATCCTTCCACTAAACACCTGCCCGATATCTGGGAGCGCTGGGACGAATGGTACAATTATAAAGACCTGAACCCCGATGTGCATGTGCTCATTAAGATCGACGAGACCTCTTATACCGGCGGCGCCAACGATGGCAACCATCCCATGGCATGGTATCACGATTACGAAGGCGGCAAAGCTTTCTATACCGAAATGGGTCATACTAAAGAATCGTTTGTAGATCCTGTTTACCTGCAACATATACTGGGTGGGATAGAATGGGCGATGGGGAAATGATAACGATATACTTTATTAAGAAGCAGTCAGACAGGGCTGCTTTTTTGTTTTACGGGCGGCTGGATTTCTGTTGGGCTTTTGTTGCCTGCCTGTCCGGTAGGCTGGCGTCGCACACTTCTGTTATTAATCTTCGCCGCAGCATGTTCACCGAATGCAAACCATCAACCATAACAGTTATGCTTATCCGCCGCTCTTTTCTAAAATTGTCTGCTGCAGCAGCGCTTGCTCCGTTAATGCCCAATGCAATTAATGCATCGTTGATGAATTCGGGCGGCCCCTTCCGCTTCTGTTTAAACACCAGCACCATCAGCGGACAAAAACCGGGTTTGCTGCGTTCCATTGAAATCGCCGCAGCAGCCGGGTATGATGGCATTGAGCTTTGGATAAGGGATATACAGGATTGGCTGGCACAAGGCAACAACATTGAACACTTATCGAAATTCATTAAGGCAAAAAATATTCGTGTAGAAAATGCCATCAGTTTTACTGAATGGATGGTGGATGATGACGACAAACGATCACATGCCCTTGCAGAACTGGAAAAAGAAATGCAGATGATGGCTGCACTGGGCTGCGCGCGCATTGCGGCCCCGCCGGCCGGTGTACCAAAAGGCCTTACACTTGATTTTGCAAAAACAGCTACCCGCTACCGTGAGATACTTGCCCTGGGAAGAAAACACGGTGTGATGCCGTTGCTCGAATTTTGGGGAGGTTCCGGCACACTCTATAATTTCAGCCAGGCTGTTGCTATTGCAGCAGCAGCGAATGATCCGGATGCACGTATTCTTCCCGATGTATACCATCTTTTTCGCGGAGGCAGTGGATTTGATTGCCTGAACCTGGTAAATGGAAAAGTGATTGATATCATCCACATGAATGATTACCCTGCCGGCAAACCCGTTAACGAATTAACGGATGCAGATCGGGTATATCCCGGCGATGGTGCAGCTCCTTTCAAAAAGATATTGCGAACATTAAAAGCAATAGGGGGAACAAAAGTGTTGTCTTTGGAGCTGTTCAATAAAGGCTATTGGCAACAGGATGCATTGCTGGTTGCAAAAACAGGCTTACAAAAAATGAAAAAGCTGGTAAATGATATTTGATAGAGTACACAATAAATTACCGGCCCCGACTATACAAATAATACTCTTAACCAAAGATTCCCGCCTGCGGGGGAATGACGAATGAGTGTTTGCAGGAATCAAAAATAAAAAGCAGCGCTGCATAACAGCACTGCTTTTTTGTTAAATGATTTATTTATTCGATTATGGATTCTTGCTCACTGGTTGGCCAGCAGCAGGTGCTTCGTTCATATGTTTGTAAAACTCATCCATACCATGTACCAGTACAACCTGTACGCCTTTTTGTCCGCCGGTAGTTTCGGGTTGATCCTGTGCTACTACTTTCACTTTAGGAATACCGGTTTTCAGTAAAGCATCCGCAACAACATTCTGGCGTTTCCAGGCAATGGCGCGTGCAGTGCTTCTGCGAGTTCTTTCTGCGCTTAACTTGTTGCTATGATTTGAAGAATAAGCTACCGCTTTTGTTTCACTGCCACTGGCAGCACGTGGTGTTGCTTTTCTATGGTGTACGGCTACTTTATGTGCTGTTTTATCAGTAGTCATACTGGTATTATCTTTTGTCCTGTTCTTTGCAGTGGAATAGTCTGCGTTGTTATTCGTTGCTGTTGACGATGATGTTGTAGCACCAGAGTTGTCTGTAGTAGAGGACATGTTACCGTTAGAAGCTGTTCCGCTGGTAGATGTACCTGAATTGGTTCCATTGTTATCCATTGCGCTTGGACCACTGGTGGCGTTTGCTTGCTCAAGGTCTGCAACACTTACGTCTACTGCATCATGGCTTTTTACAAATTGCCCCAGGTTATTAACCAAGTCCTTTCCTTTTGAAGTGAGTACGGCTGTACTTCCTTTAAATAAACTTTTCTCGCCGATGTTTACATAGATCTTTCCGTCTGTTAACAGGATATCCTGTTCGGTTAATCCATTTGCAGCAAGCGTTGTTTTTAACTCATCGCTGATTTGTTTGGTAGTTGCCTGTTCTTTTGTGCTGTAATCAGTATAGTACGCGATATTTTTTTGCAAACCTGATGCAGTAGTGTTAGCTGTTTCTACTGATTTCTGTAAATCTGCTGCTTTTTGTTCGGAGGCTGTCAGGTTCTGCTGTAACGTACTAGCCTGTTGCGCCAGTGTAGTACTATCATTGCGCAGTTTGGCTACTTCATCCTGTGAGCGGTGGTACTTTTTTGAGGATACACAACTGGTAAGTAATATGCCTGCAGAGAATATTGCCCCAGCGGTTCTCATTGTAATTGTTTTCATTGCTTTTGATTTAAGTGAGAAATGTAAAACAGAAATTTATTTACCCATCTCTTTTCAATTTCCCGGCCACGAATAGGTTATCCACATTTAAACAAGCATTTTCAATAGATTTTAATTCAATTGAGGTAATAATTTCCCATTTTTTCACGATAAGTTGAGGAACGCGTGCATCACTGACCAATTACCTGGTGCGGGGCACTTAAGGCGATTGTGCATATTCAACATTCAATTCGCTCAATCTTTTTTTTTAAGCGCAGCGGTCAGTAGCTGCCTTTTCAATTAACAATGCCGTTAGATTATAAATTTTTAGGTCTACTATCAAGCACTAAAAAAGCCCGGCAGCATACCGGGCTTCATTTTTACTATTTATTATTTGTTATTGTAATTTGGCGGACTCAAAGACGCATTCATAAACAATGCTGTATGATGACAAGTAGTCCAGCCGTTAAACAAAGTATTTCTTAAAGCTCCCGGGTCGCTCGTCCATAGGCGAACTGTCTGTCGGTGCTTACATCGGGCGCTGCGGTCCCGGCTATAAGTACTTCAAGTACTTCAGATAATTTTAAAAACCGACAGTCACCTGCAGCAGGCAGTTCGCTATTCTGCGTAAACAACAATGGCAGCCGCATGGCTGCCATTGAAAAATGATTAGCAATAGTTATAGTTACAGATTTCTTATCCAGATATTGCGGTAGCTGATGGGTTCACTTTTATCACCATGGGCTTGCAGTTTAATGGGCGAAGCACCATGTACTTTATAGGCAGGTTGCCC
>Ga0157378_10003887_pt1 | contig 13229 bp, 15 predicted proteins | sample M65metaG_FD_115309 | JGI IMG/M metagenome (GOLD analysis project Ga0157378, IMG submission 115309) | Miscanthus rhizosphere microbial communities from Kellogg Biological Station, Michigan, USA - M6-5 metaG | ecosystem: Host-associated > Plants > Roots > Rhizosphere > Soil | place: USA: Michigan...
CCTGCGCCTGGCACTCGCGGCATTTTGCTCCACGTCTTTGAAGCGCACCCAATTCACGTCCACATCCATCCACAATGCATATTCGATCAGTCATGAAGAACTCCTCGAAGGCTGTTATGGCAACAATGCGAGAGGCGCGATAAATCGCGGCTCCGGGACAAATCTATGGATCGGGCTTAATCGGCAAGTGTGGCGGCCGGAAACTTCCAGCCATAATAAAATCCGGTCGGGGCTCCGGACGCATCGCAGGAATTGCTGGCTGCCATTGGATAGCAGCGGCCGTCCTCTGTGATTGAGTTCTGAATCGGAATCAATTCCCGACGCATATACGGCGCAGTCAAGACTTCAGGGAAGATCTGGGGATTGGCTGCTGCAAGGCGTAAGCAGGCGCCGAAGCCTGGGCCATTGTGTTCAATATTAAGTTCCCACATCAGTTGCTCTTTTGTAAGCGTGCCGCCTCCGTTTCCGCGGCAAAGAAAATCGAGCGCCGCCTGAACCTCGGCGCGGCTGAACATAAGCATGTGTTTTTGCTCCTTTAGATGTTGTGGATGCCATTTACTGACGTTTTGCACGTTGGATTGGCGAATCCGGGGTACAACCCCCTAAACGAGGGGATCTGTAAAATTAGCCCCTTAAACCTCAATGTTTATGCGGCTTTCAGACGGGTGATTTTAGAAATCTGTGACATCGTCGCTGAGCGGACTACCCGCTGGCGGCATTTCGGGCTACACGTCAGATTATCAGCACGTTTAGCCAGAAAGCGCTTTTGGCAACCGAGGCACTGTTTGAACTGCCTGGGGGTCCGTTTGCCCTTAGAGACGGTTGAAGCCTCGCCTGAATAGAACACATCAAACTCGGATCGATTGAGCTTGGCCTCCTCACGCGTAAGACAACTGTAGAGCAATACATCTTGTACTTCATCAATGACGCGATTCCGTCGCAGGTGATACCGGAGCTTCAACGCCATGCGTTCCAAAACATCGATTGCAAACTTCGCGGTCGGAACGGCATCCTTGATTCTTTGTTGTAGGGCGCCCAGGGACAGGATCTCCTGCGAACCGGCACGAGCGCGACGCAAGTTATCGGCGAGATTCTTGTATCGCGGAGGATCCAGCTTGAGTTCTTCGACAAATGCAGCATCGTCTGTCTGGGATGCATTCATCTCGGGGTTTGACCCCAAGTCGAGTGTGCCACGCCTCCCAGGAAACCATTTTGAATCTGCCGGATAAGTTTCGCCGGTTTGCTTCCCGATTGGGTCATACACACAAATAGAGATGGCTGGTAATTCTTGCATCGACGTTCTCCTTTAAGTGATCTTGGATTAAGCCGCGGACTTCGATAGTTCGTACTGCTGTCTTAGCGTAAGTTTTCGTGGATCTAAAACAGGCGATATTACTGGCGCCGGGGAGGGCACAACCAAAACCGGTTCCGAGACAGAAAGTTCATTTTCCAGAGACAGAAAATAACTCTCAGCTTCCTGCGGGTTCCGGATTAGATAGAAGAGTCTCTCTAAATCAGCCGGAGAAGTTTCCGCTCGACCTGCTTTTTTACCTCCTCTTTTGCGGATAGCATTCGCAATGCCAAATCGGCATGAATGGTTTTCGCAATCTCTGACACGATGGTAAAAACACTTAACTTTACGACGCTCTGCTGCCTCTTTGCGAAGGCGCCTCGTTTCTCGACTTATCATTTGTAAATCTCCAATGCCTTTGAAGGCGATAACTTTACGTGGGGTTCGTACGTGGCTTACTTGGTCGTTTCTGTTCGAGATTCTTTCAAACCTTCCACCATGAGTTTCAAGGATGCCGCGTGAAAAAGTTTCATAATATCTGCGGCCAAATTATCAATTTGGTCCAAAAGCCTTCGCTGTTCGCGTGAAAGGTCGGGCGTGGTGGCGGACGCCACACTTACCACATTTTCGATAACGGGAGCCTCGAATAGTTTCTGAGCATGCCGACGCCGGAGGGACTTCTGCTGTTTTCTAAAAGTTTTTCTATTCATCACGCACCTGTAATAACGGTTAGAGTTGTGGCGCCCGAACTAAGTGCGTCGGTCTTGGAGAGTTCTTCGAACATCGCGGCGTAGCTTCGATCCCGCGATATTTTCGCTCGGACCTCTTTTGAGCTTAAAGTCCGGAAATCATTAATAATTTCTGCCCGGAGCTTGTCTGAGGCGGACAGTACCGGAGTCGGAGCCGGCAAAGTCTGAACGCCGGTGCCATTGGATCCCCGAACCTCATCGATGAATGCCTGGCCCAAATCTGTGATCGGGAATACCGGATTAACTGTTCCGCTGTCGTAAAGGGCCAAAAAGGCTTGGGTCATCAATTCAAAGTAAAAATCTACGCTCGGGGGCGTGTTGGAGACTTCATCGCGCTTGTTCAACTTAATCCAAGCGACGATGGCGTCCTCCAGTGCGGCGCGGTCAAAACTAACTGCTAACTCACGGGCGGAAGACCACCATTGTTTACTTGCGGCGATTCCAAACTTGGCTGCATTTTGTGCTGTCGTACTCATGATTGTTCTCCTTTGTTCCTGTCGAATTACAAAAGCCCTAGTCGTATGCAGTCTTCCGTATCTTTCTGGAACTGTGACCATGTCGCGGGATTTATGTCTGCTCTGCCAGCTTTCCGTGCGTCTGACGCCGACATCCGTCTAAACTTCTCAGCAAATGCAACGAGCCGCTCATTCTTAAGTGCGGCTTGCGTCGGACTCTTAACTTCTAAGCTGGGATTTAAGGGACCACGGACATCGCCGTCGATGGGCTGGTCCATTTCATTGCGAAGGTTCGTTCGGACAAACTTCGCGTACGCTTCATCCGTTCGAACGCGTTCTTTTACTTGGGCAGATGACGCTGCCGCGGACCACCGGGAAAACTCTCCCCACTGAATTTGGGCGGCACTCAGCGGCCGTCCATTCTTGTCCGTCGGTACCGGCTTAGGTTCTTGAACTGTCTCCTCGATTTCTGCGGGCTTTCGGTCGAGCGGATCACTCGCACTGCCTCCGGAATCGATGGCTGTGATAAAAACATCCGTGACTTGGTCGAGCGTAAAATATTCCTGATCGGGATACATCGTATTTAGAATGCCGACGATGCGATCGAGATTCGCTTGTGTGGCGCCGTAAACGTGGACGAAACGCTTCCAAACAGCCGTTCCTCGAAACTCTTGCCAAAACTCGGGGTTCGTTCCGTCAGTGTTTGTTGCTGACAGGACTCGTTCCCTAGTGTGAAGATCGTAGCCGCTAATAACATTCATTGTGTTTCTCCTTAGCCCTGGTCTCCAGGGCGGACGCGACGATTTCCAATTCGTTCGCGCCTTAGTGCTTCTTGGACTTCGGCCGGTGTGACGATGCGCTCGGGCGGTGGTATGAATTTTTCAGCGAGGGGCATCATTTCCGCTGACCGGGGATGCTCCATAAGTTTTCGATAACATTCATCTGGATTTTCGCCGCGAATGCTTTCGAAAGGACTGCCTGGAAATCGGATGTACCAAAAACGGTCGGCGCCGGGAACGATCAATACGTCGCCGGCATGATGTGGAACCCTCTCCACGGCAGGCGTCTGAGCGGCGGGAGGTGCCGTGGAGTCCTCGAACAGGACAACCCCGGATGGCGTAACGACGGATGCCCGCCATCCAGCCGTCCTAAGTAACTGGCAACGGGCAACGGCCGCCTCACGAGACATCAGCAGGGCTTTGTTAATTTCCTCGTATGGCGCGATCAAGGGGCGCTTGTCGTCTTCCATCCTCACAAAAAACCAATCTTGATTTTGCCATTTGATTTTGATTCGAACGCGAGTGTCGCCGCTCATGCCACGTTCCTCCAAGTCTGATATGAAGTAATGGCAGAAAACGTTGCCGTCCCTCGATGCACAGTAAGACGGCTAAATACACGACCAACTAAAGATGGATACATTGAAACACCCCTGAAAAGCTGATGTATAGGACCCAAACTATAAGCCCACGAGAAATCAAAGAATCGACTTGGATTTTAAAATCTGAATCTTTTTGCATATAGCGACGGGCAACTTCTCTCGCTGAAAGTTTGTGATAAGCCTCTGGCGTGAGTTCTGGCTCATCGGCTTCGGCGGGCTTCGGTTGTCGAAGCTGGGAAATAGAGCCCGAGTCTTTTAACTCGGAAAATGCCCTTAAATAATGCGAGATGGATGGCAAGCCCTTATAGCTTTCGGCTTTGCTTCGGAGCAGGACCACGGCCTCGGGGGACTTATAAAGCGGCCAATCTGGAGCGTGATTTTCTAATTCGAACAATCTGTAATAATCGTGCCATTCTTGAGCGTCTGACATTTTGGTGTCCTCCTATGATCTTGCTTGTAGTTCTTCGAACAATCTCTCTGAGTACGATTTGTCGTTTGGGTCATTGGGCGGTAATGCACTTCTGTCTCGTAGAATTTGTGAGACTGTACGGTGCAACACACTGCCTGCTAGACAACGGATCCCTGATGAATAAGGCAACTCCATGAATCGGTAGAGCGACAAGAGATTCTTTGTATTTCGTTCACGGCCATCAAGCACAAGGTCAAGAACCGTATTAATGTCCAAACCGTTTCGCCAAACCTCAATACCGCGGTCAAGCGTGGTGTAATCGCGAACGATATAAGCAATTCGCAATACTTCTTTGGTGTCGGGAGGCGCTGGTCGATGCCATACATCGAAAGACTGTCGAACTTCAGGTTCTGTCGCGATGGCGTCACAATTCAAGGAATCCGCGGAAATCTCGACCGGTTCATCCTCGATTTCTTTCGGAAGTTTCATGCTTTTTAATTCGAGGATCTTGGCGAGTCGGGCTCGGAGCTTCATCGCTCGTTCGGCGATATCTGGGTCCGAGTCAGAAACGAAAAGTTTGATTACCTTCCTGATGATCGGAAGGCTTCGCTGTGAGGGGCCGTGGTCTTGCAACAGCTTTCTTGCGGCCTGGATTCGGGCTACGGGCGATTCCTGGTCATTTAGCGAGATGGCACGAAGACGAGCGATTTCGACTTGTTTGGCGTTGGAGCCGGTCGGGATCATATGCATCTCCTAATTTTTGAGACTGCGAATCGCATCGCTTAGACTCGCGAATCCAAACTGAATCGCGGAAGCCACTTCACCTAACTGCTCGCCAACGAATTCGAGGCTTTCGCTATTGCCCAGCAGTTCGCATGAAATTTTGGAAAGGCCGTCAGCACATTGGTTCAATGCCGAACTAAGGCCCGCCGTTAAAGTGGGTTCGAAGTCGGCGCTGATCGCTGTAGCAATACGATCCAGTGAGTCGGATATGATTTCGCCGTTTGTTTTTGTTATTACTTCAGTGGACATAATTGTTCTCCTAAATGCAAAAGGCGACCGCTAAGTCGCCCTCCGTCGTATTTTGTTTTACTGGTGAAAAGATTAAGACTGAACGTCCGTACCTTGAAGTGTCAGAGACGGGTTTATTTCCCACCGTAGAGTTGGGCGACCGCCTTTGGATGTTTGTTCTGGCGGCAATTGCCGAAACCAACCCATGTCTTCCAGGGCTAAGATTGCATCTTCACAATAATCTTTCGACAGGTTTTCCCAGCATTTCCTTTGGACATCGCGGATTCGAAAACCATCTTTGAGGTCCCCTGCCTGAACATGTTGGGCTAGTGCTTCTTCTGCCTTGCGTACTGGGCTCTTAACACATCCGTATATTCGGTTCATGTGAGTTTCAAGATACGCCAGTAGTGCAATGGCGCGGTCAAGATGGTCTAAATCAATTGTGTGCCCGCCACCAACGCTAGGCAATGATGCAACAAGGTCGGCTAGCTGAAGCAACCCTGCCAACTTGGGGAGTAGTCCGCGGTACTTCGAAAGATGAGACTGCTTGGCCGCATTCGTCTCTTTGTTGACCTTGCTGACGTGTCCGCTTAGCCAATCATTAAATCGCTGCTGGGCATCGGTTGAGAAATGCAAAGCCACGGACTCTGCCCTTAGTTCAGACAAAACTCGAATCGTCCTTCGAAAACGATCCTTAGCTTCTGAGTTGGCGGCACGGTCTATCGACGGAATTACAGAATCGTCCGGCCACACAAGGGCACCGAAACGTGCGAGCATACCGTCGCTCTTATTGCGACTATCACAAAGAAACTTGATAAGAGGCTCAGGTTGAAAGCCGCCAAACAAACTTGCGGACATTATTGCCGTGAGAGATCCACGACCGATGCGGTCCAATGTGTAGGCATCAGAGCCGTTCATTGCCGCCAGAAACATTCCACGTTCAGCTTCCCGTCCCTTTTGGTCCAACTCCGCGACCCAGCTTGATAGCTCATCGCGATAAACAAATAAGCCCTCTGGATTCGTGGTCATGATGTCGTGAAACTTTTCTGGCGTGGCGTCATTTACAACCAACCGTCTGCACGATTCGGGTTCAAGTGGAGGAGCAGATCCCTTTAGTGGTTTAGCTGCGGTAGAAGCGAATAACGCACCGGCATCGCTTTGGTCTTTCTTTCGGAGTTTTTCTGCTTCCTTTTTTCGCAGCTTTTCCGATTCTTCGTAGGTTTTGAGTTCGCTCTTATATACGGCGAGCCGAGCTTTATGTTCGTTTTGCCAATCGATATCAATTTCCTGCATCGGGTTAATCGAGGTCTTCCACGTTGGTGTTTTCATCTTCCCGGAATAGGAAACAACGGCGCCAGAAATTGCGATGGCCTCTTTCCAATCTTTGTCGTTTGCCTTCGGGTATACAAATGCCCGGCGATTGATGCAGCCGGCGAGGGCACACAACATGCAAACACCGACGAAATCGAGAGGTACGGACATGCGCTCTGACACGTCTTGAGCCCATGGTTGTAAACTGCTCGGCAGGAATTCGAGTTTGAAAGGCTGAACGGGCAGTAATGCGTTATCGAACAACTCCGGCACACGCCATTCAGAGATCTGTGTGGGGCCTGAGCCGTTTAGAATCACACCGGCCTGGATATCACCTGAGGTGTCGTATCCGCAGATGCTTTTCGCAATGCCCTTAACTTCGTCATCGGAAAGCGGTGGTTCGCAGCGATTGTCATTTGCTTCCAACAACGCCTGGAGAACTAAATCGTCAGAAAGCCCCTTGTGATGCAACGATCCGGCCAAGCTGGCCAGTGAGGCATTACGAGTCCCTTTAGGAATCGGTGCCTCTGCGATCGCACCAGGATTTCCTGACCTCGATTCGACAACGCTGACGCCGGAGGTCTTCTGCTTGATCAGCCAAGCAATAAGTTCGGACGGAGCTTCTGTGGGTTCGACATCGCGGATGAGCGTATATTCAATACCAAGATCTGAGCGAAATGACCGAGGACTGACAGCTTGTTCGTTATGAGCTCTAACAGAAAAGTCATTATGAAGAACATCGTTCTGTCCGAGGTTCCCCATAGCAATTGATGCTGCGTTGTGACGATACCAACGATGATCTCGTCCCGGGCGGGACTGGACGACGAGAGTATTGCTGGGGAGACTGTTTCCAGTATCTTTTTTATAGCGTTTCCCGACATCGGTGGAATCAACTTCTAGACACCAGAAACCCCCGGGCTGGGATTTGGCGACCATGCCACAATTTTTATCAGGATACTGGATGTTCCATCGTTCTATTTGTTCTGGATTTATAGTTGCTAAATTCTGCCAATCTTTTAAAAAGGGCTTTTTAGGATCAGAATCGGTACCAACTGGAACGACGGGGATGCCGTATTTTAGGCCGGTGGCAGCGCGGTCTTTAAACGTAACTTTGTCATCGGCCTCGGATGATAAGGTCAAATCGTTAGCGTCAACCCAGTCTTCGGAGTCGTCGTCTTCATTAGGCGAAACAAATTTAATGTGAATACCACGCGGATCCTCGGTATCGAGGACGGTGGACAATAGGAAACTTTCAGTTTTCCCGACGACTACTCGGAGTAGGACTTGGTCGCCGGCCTGAATGGGCCGCGTTTGAGTTTGAGCGGCTGTCATGCAACACCGCCATTAGTTGAAAAGGTGTCAATCGAGTTGACATCAATATGAGCTTCAATTGCCGCTGGTAGTTGCCCCTCAGCCGGAGCTTTCGGGCTAACTTTGAAACGAACCGTCATCCCGGCCGTGGGCATTGCAGTGCCAGATTTTATTCTGGAGATATGAAGGAAGTAGCGTTCTAAGGAGCACCGGTCACCAACACGAACGATTCCGAATCCACGAGGATCGTTCCAATTATTGATCACACCAACTTTTTCATCGCCATTCATAAAGTACCGCCTTCGATCGAGGTTATCGATCCGTAGATTTTGTGGTGCTCGAAAGGCGGGCTATCCAGAATGGCGATGAAAGCTAATGCCGATGAAAGGATTCTGCCTCTTACTAAATCCCAGACGAAGTCCGGTATCAATCGAGATGTACCGAACCAGCTGATCTAACGTTGGCTTCCTTAATCGTATCGTCCATCAATCGAATAGGGAGCGACAACAAGTTGAGCAGTCGAGTACATTGGTTCGCTTCTGCGACAGAACGCGGCTGGCTACCGACCTCAGTAACCCCCGTTTCATCGATCGCAATCGTAATTAAAGGTCGAGCCATACCACCTCCTATGGATTGCTCTCCAGGCGACGAGCAATCAAACGAACAGCTGCTTATACGCTTCTATCTCCTATACGCCACGTTCACCAGCGGTTCTGTACAACTTCCTGAGCCCTGAAACCAACGGTTAGCCCCTTCTGACATAAATATGCTCCGTAAGCCTATTATTTCCATTACGCTGCAACCACATAGAAATATGTATAGATTTCTTGGATTTTTCTTGACTGCTATACGAGGAATGCTGTATTATCGAAGTAGTGAGGTGGCGTCGTGCCGTTGACTGATGAGGATCTTCCAGAAGAATCGTCGGGCTTAAGTCCTTATAACGACGAGGCATATGAACCCCTGGCCGCACGCCACCGGGGTTTACCGGATGATATAGCTGATGGCGCGTCGTTGACTCTGACCGCAGAAGGGCACCTGCAAACCACAGATGGCAACTATATCGTGGGGCAGGACGGATATACGCGGGTCGAGGTCGATCCCGATGCCGAAACCCTAGAGACGCCCATTGAACCTCAAGAAGTACATAGGGATGGCAACTCCACTGAATTGGCGGATGGCAACGGTAAGGTTGAGCACCGAGAGCCTCCCCCTTTCATACAATATTTCGGAAAGACCCTCCCGATAACAGATGAGAAAGAACTGGTCCGTGGGCCTTGCGGAACTCCGTGGTGGGTAGTTCCTGCCGAAGCACTGGACGCGGAACTTCGAGGCGCGGGCACGACAAAACAGAAACTTAAAGAGCGGCCGTGGGCGAAAGAGATCAACTACGTCATGACGCTCCGAGGAAATGAATTCCTCAAAACATTCGGATACGATGGTCTCGCCTTTGAAGATGCGAAAGAAGACTTGATTGGCTCGATGACGCTAGATCTGCTCACAAGAGAGAACAAAGGCGATTACCTTCCTCACTTCACGGAAAGCAGTGTGAATTCCAACAACATTCATCCGAACGTCGTCCAAGTTTGTCTTCACCATATTGAAGACTTGCGAAGGGCTTATACCGTCGAAAGTGAATTAAAGAGAAATGCAGATTTACCGCCTGTTATACGGGAACTTAACAAGGATTATCCCGAGCCAGGTAGTCTTGATAAAAACGGAGTTCCATACCCCATCGATCTTTATGGCGACACCGTCGCTCTTGATGACAACGGTGAAAGAATTCCGAAATACACGTATAGACATCTATATGAATACTTGGACGCGCCAAATTCCAGCGGTTCTGGTCATCGCAGCGAAACATATGACGACGAAAACAGCGAAGAAACCCAGCTATGTGTAGAAGGCGCAGAAGTGTCATTAACCGGTGCGTCTTCCTTAACAAAAGATGGGTCAGTCTCCGCAGAAGACCAAATTATAGAAATGCTGGAACAAGGGCGCAATGAATCGATCCTCAGGCGTGCTATGTCTAAACTAAAAGCCCAAGAATTATTCGTAATACGAGCAATGTTTGGATTTGACACGCCCGAACTACCAATTGACCGAGCGAATGCTCTGGAACCTCTTCGGCACAAACAAATTGCAAGGATACTGAGCATTTCGGTACCCGGCGTTGACAAAATACGAAAAAGATCACTGGAATTCCTCAATAAGGAAATCACGCGGGAGCAACTGTCTATAAGCTTCTCAAAGACAAATAAAGTTCGTTTACCCAATACGTTCGCAGGCGAACTAGAGAGCAAGGCCTGGCGTGGCAATGAACACCTTCATATTTGGCTTGAATCATTCCAAAAACTCTTCATGACAGACTCAGATCTTCAAAAACAGATCGCTCTCAGACAGAGGTTCAGTAAAGGAGCACAAAGAATAGCTGGTCAAGACGAGAGCGGTGCCTGGATGGAACCGCGGACACTTATCTGTGATTCGGAGTCATTACCAACGCCTGGCCCACTAGCGTGGCGCCGCTGCGGTAACCCAGACTGCGACTACCGAGTAATTATGGCGGGACGCCGGAAGCCTATCCATCTCGGGGATGAGAGCCGGTGGAACGCAGATGGGTCGCAGCGCGATTGCCCGCTCTGTAAGGCACTAGGTCAAAACTGCCCCCTATGCATTACCGAGCAGAAGTTGACTTCATTTTGCGATTTCTGTTTCGAAGAAGCTTTACCGACGGAGTGGAGTCACAGACGCGAGAAGCGGATTCAGCCGGTACCATCATTGGACAGCCGACCAATGTGGCTCATCGACCTAACCGACAGTGGTGTTATTTGGCAGGACATCGTGATCGATTACTCCCCGATTGGTGTCTATGATGGGCGAGTTGTTCTATCCCCGTCCGCTAAATGGCGCCCAGATCTATCACCATGCCCGATAACAAGCCTGAACGTACATGCGATCGGATGCTCATCGCGAGACGGCATCATCGTAGTGCTACATGACCGGAACTCGCGGTTTATGGGGACCGAGAGCGTAACAGCTACGAACAGCTTCCAACCGTTACACGTCCAGAAGACGCCCGCATACATATCCGAAATGCGTGCCAGGGGGCGCCGTCCCGCTATCCTGTCCAATGAAGATGCGATCGATCGGCGGAAACGTGCAGGTCAAATGAAGCTAGATGCCGCCAAAATGGAGTTTCAAAACTTCAGGAACCGATCCAGCCAGCGAGGGACAACGTCCGCAGAACTTAGCACGCGATTCGAGGAAAAGCACCCTCGGGCAGCCCAACTACTTCAGTATAACGTCTGCCGGCGCTGCGGTGCCTTCGTGGCCAAGCCAAAGCACGCTTGCGTTGTCTGCGTAGTAGCAGAACCCAAACACAAGTTGGTTGATGAGCCTACGGCTTTGTTAGCATAGCTGCCGTCACATCCGGACGATTTGCTGCCGTCCGAACCTCTCTAAGTGCGTCTTGGAGGGTGGCTATCTGGCGATAGGCGGTATCCAGGGCAGATACAGCTTCCTTCGCAGACCTTCCCGCGGAAGATAGTTCTCCATCAAACGTGGTCTTCCACTCCTGAGTCCTGCTTGCGGTGTCAATAAATTGTCCGATGATAGTCTTCTTGATTTCGCCGAGATCGCGGTCCTTGATAGGGGCAACAAGATTCGCAGCGAGTTCACCTGCTAAACGATCAAGGACATCGGGACTGAAAATATCTGCTCTTGGCATGGGCTGTCTCCTTGTCTGGGAGGGTTACACAAGGAAATAAGTCACGTCAATGATAACTGACTGAGGGATGTGTCCAGAGGGTCGATAGACGCAAAAACGGTCGGAATTAGGGTGGTGACATTTTTTGGCACTGACAAAACCTATTTTGAACTGACAAAACCTACAGCACTGACAAAACCTCCCTTCCCCTGTTCGATCGCCGGCCGGAGAGGCTCCGGAGGTTTTGTCAGTTCACTCGGGGGAGCAAGGTGAGCAAATTGGGGGAGGTTAGGAGGTTTTGTCAGTTGTCAGTGGGTACGCGCATCTGATTTTTGTGTCTGTGATTTACACATAGCAAAGGACTTGCTCTACTTTTACGATATATAAGTAAGGCATATCTTATATGAACTGACAAAACCTCTAAAAAAATCATTTCTAAAACGAGGGGTGGGGGGGGCACTGACAAAACCTCCCCCTTGCTGGTTCGCCCAGCCGCTCGACTCGCCCAAAATAGGTTTTGTCAGTTCAAAAACCGAGCCGCTTTTAAATGCTAAAAAGGGGGTTTTGTCAGTTCAAAAAGTGGTGCTTTTTAATTTCTGTTTGGGGTGCCCCAGCAGGGCTCAGTTATGCTGGCGGTCGCCCACGTCTAGGGCCGATAGTACCTTGAAACAGATTCTTCCGGGCCGGCCGGATGGTACCTAGTTCCGTAATCCGTGGGGAAGGATAGGGAACCAGACGATTTCGCGTTTGGTATGCATCTTGTACGTTTTCTGCTTCACCTGGTTGGTCAGGCGAGCCCGAGGTCAGGTGACCGTCTCAGCCGGCAGCGACCCGAGAGCCCCTGCGCCCCGGTAGGCCAGATGGGACCCATTGATTATAATAGACTTAGAGTACAATCACGAACACACTACCAGACGCACAACACACCCAAGTAGACCGCACACTCTCAAAACCGGTCAAACGCCATAACCTGGACGCGAGATCCTCTCGAATCGATCCTCATTTGCTTGCGATACCTTGCCTTTATCCCTTGTAGTTTCTTGCATATAACCGAATTTCTGGTGTGTTTTAGGCGAGGCGAACTACTCTAAAGTATTGGGCTTAAGACTGGTCGCATTCTTCCAGTTTTATGCACACTAAACTACATTATCGATCAAACTTTTCTCTATTCCGAATATTTCAGATTGATCCACTCATTGGCTCATCGATTCTTCCAGCCTGGCACACATGGCCTCTAAACTACAGTCACGCACATTTATGTACATGCACCTGCTTGCCACTTCCGGGAAATAATTTCCACATTCCTGCCCCGACCAGCATCGCGTCGAGCCGTAAGTGATTTATTTCCTCCGTTTGCAGTTTTGCCCCAAACGTGCATGTACCTTAGTGTACATAGAACTACACTAAGGCACAAGGCTAACTACTTACTAAGAAAGGATAGCACAGATGAAAACAAAGTCACTCTACGCAATGCATCAAGAAATCATAGACAACCGCTCCTCCGATCAATTGATGCACGACATTAAACAAGCCAACGAATTACGGGCGTCAGCGGAGCGTCTCGAAATCCGTGGCGATTCAGTTAGTGCTCTGCTTTTTAGGAACGCA
>Ga0157378_10003891_pt1 | contig 13224 bp, 9 predicted proteins | sample M65metaG_FD_115309 | JGI IMG/M metagenome (GOLD analysis project Ga0157378, IMG submission 115309) | Miscanthus rhizosphere microbial communities from Kellogg Biological Station, Michigan, USA - M6-5 metaG | ecosystem: Host-associated > Plants > Roots > Rhizosphere > Soil | place: USA: Michigan...
CATTGGCCCTCCAAATCGAAGTACTCCGCGATGCGACTGCCAATCCGCGAATCCTGGTGAAGGGGGGTCGAGAGTGTCCAGATGTGCTGCATTCCGCCGGGATGAAAGACGGGCTCGGGCAGTTCCTCGAACCCGCCTCTTAAGCTTTTCGCCAAATAGTAGGCCCAGGGATTGCTTAGAAATCCGCCGGTTGCATATCCCGCCGCACGCATAACCTGCGGCAAACTATGGTCAGCATGAGCCGCAGGAACCTGCCCGGCTAGGCCATACACGCCATTTTCCGAAGGATAGGCGCCGGTAAGCATCACTCCAATACAGGGGGTCGTAAATGTGGAACCAGCATAAAAGTTGCTGAACACGGTCGCCTTTTTTGCGAAAGCCTCCATGTTCGGGGTGGTCGGTCGCTGGTAGCCATAGAGCGACATCTCTTCTGCGCTAAAGGCGTCAAAAGAGATCAGAATGATATTTGACCCTGGCCGTTCGGCCGCCTGAGCCGCTTTGACCGTCGGCGCGGAGGGACGAGCGAGAAATTCGAACCCGATCACGGCTACGGTTGTAATCACCACCCCGAGGGCCATGCGCCGGGTCATTTTCGGGCTGAGAAAATCGTCCAGGCTGGAGAGCAACCGCGGTCGCAGAGACGGAAGCAGTAGAGCTACAACGAAGAAAAGAAAATGGCTGACAAAGACTGCAATTACAAAACGTTGACCTCGCCCGGATCCCTGCAAAAGCATCGCAACGGCATACCTGGAATCGACAAAGATCACAGCTAGTACGGCAATCTTCGTGATCGCCTCGAGTACGCGCGGGCGCGATGCCGTAAACAACCCCAGTAGCGGCGTAAGAAGTGCCGTCACAACCGTGCCGAGTACCATGGCCACGATGGCGGCAAAAAGCAGCCGTACGAGAACCTCGAACAACACTTCGGAGGTGGTCAGATAAAAGGTCCAACCCTGAATTCGGTGCTTTGCCAGGAATACGGCGTAGGCAAAGAGAATTCCGACAATGGAGAGGCTCATCAGCCGAAGCCATAGAGATGTGAGCGCAGAACGAAAACTACGCATGGGCTTGCTCGCACGATGGAGAACAGGTTGGCCTAGGTAAGGACCTGGCTTCGGTTGGAAGCAGAGGGATCGAGGTTCGACCCGAAACTGCTGCGGATGGAGAATTTCCCTGAGACTTCATTGAACATCCCCTGAAATCATTCGGCGATGAGCGATCACCGAACAATGTTCAATACATCTTTAAATTTTTAGGACTCGACCTCAGGCCGTAGCGCCTGCGGGTCCCATTCTTACTGCCGTGCATCGGCAGCCTGCTGTAAATACCAGCGGTGTCCGAGAACAAAGGTACCATTCCACGGCACCCTGCCGGTGCCATAGAAATCGGATTCGAGAACCGTGATTTTGGCCGCGTCTTCTATGGCGTCGGCCTGGTCGCGTTTCAAATCGAGCCACACCTTGACCGAATACTCTCCGGGCATGAGCGTGAAGCTTGGAATCTCACAAGTGTAGACCTGAGGTCCGACATGCGGCGTCAGAACCTGTTCCGGTTCAAACAGGCTGTGGGCGGTAAAGATCCGCTGGCCATAAATATTGTCGAACCCGAGCCCAACGTTGAATGTGTCGGTCGGGTTTGGAAGTTCGAAATGAACCCGGATTTTCAATCGGCCGCCAATGGGGATGCCCTCAAGCAGCGGCTGATCTCCCTCGGTCAGGAACTCCATCCTTTTCAGCAAAGGGGCCACAAGCACCCGGCGCGACCCAACCTTATCGAGATCAATCACGTTTCCTCTACCTGCCTGGGACGAAAGGGTATGCAAGTAGTGTTGGATTGCCTCCTTCGGTGTGCCGTCAAACTCAAGCCTTCCTTGGTGCAGAACGACCGCGCGGGAACAAAGGTTTTCGACCGCCGGCATGTTGTGAGACACGAACAGAACGGTGCGCCCGCTACGGCTCACCTCTCCCATTTTCCCCAGACACTTTTTCTGGAAAGCCATATCGCCGACCGCGAGGACCTCGTCCACAATGAGGATCTCGGGATCAAGATGCGCGGCAACCGCAAAGGCCAGGCGAACATACATCCCGCTTGAATAGTGTTTCACGGGGGTGTCGAGAAATTCCTGAATCTCCGCGAAGACCACGATCTCCTCGAAGCGGCGCGCGATCTCCGCTCTGCGCATCCCGAGGATGGCGCCATTGAGAAAAATATTCTCGCGGCCGGTGAGTTCAGGGTGGAATCCTGTGCCAACTTCAAGCAAGCTCGCCATGCGGCCCATGACCTTGACCTCACCGCGGGTTGGGCTGGTGATCCGGGACAGGATCTTCAACAGCGTGCTCTTTCCCGCGCCGTTGCGCCCGATGATGCCAATCACCTCTCCCGGGGCGACGTTGAAAGTCACATCCTCGAGCGCCCAGAAGCTTCCCGTGGGCACGGGCTGATCGTCTTCCTGATTTGGTCGCCGGCCAATCACGGAAGCAAGGCTTCGGCCGAGCAGTTCCCGCAGATTGTCCATTTTCGGACCCCGCCGAATGCCCAGCTTGTACTGCTTGGAGACCCCGCGGATTTCAAGAATCGGTTTCATCACAGGATGTCGGCGAATTCAGTTTCCAGGCGCCGGAAAATGAAAAGCCCCACGACAAATAGGAGTACACAGGTTGCCAGCGAAACCCCCACCACGTCCCAGGAAATCGGAGTTCCAAGTAATGCGTGCCGGAAGCCGATTACGACTCCGGTCATGGGGTTCAACCCCATGAGTAGCTGCCAACGAGCGGGAACGTAGTGTACGGGATAAATCACGGGTGTCACGAACAGTCCCATTTGGATCATGAATGGAACTGCGTACTTCACATCTCGAAAGCGCACATTTAACGCGGATAGAACCAAGCCGCTACCTGCGGCGGCAAGGACGGCAGAAACCAAAAACAAGGGAAGCCAGACCACCGCGGATGTCAGCGCCCAGCGGTAGTAAATCATCAATGCTGCCAGCATGCCCAAGGACAAGACCAGGTCCACCACCAACGCGAAGATCGCACCGAGTGGGATAAAAATGCGTGGGAAGTAGATCTTAGACACCAACTGAGTGTTCGCAAGCAGACTGTTGCTGGACTGAGTTACGGCTGTCGAGAAGAACGTCCAGGGCGCGAGCCCGGCAAAGGCGAACAGATTATAGGGTGGTCCGTCACTTTGAACATGGGCTAGCCGGTTGAAAACGAAAGCAAAAATGACCATCGCCATGAAGGGCTGCAACACCGCCCAAAGCCCGCCGAGCAAGGTCTGTCGGTACCGGATCTTGATGTCCCGCCAGATCAGAAACAAGAGCAGCTCGCTGTAGAGATAGGCCTCTTTTAAATCAACAGCTTGCCATCCCTTGCGGGGTCGAATTGTGAGTTCAAAAGTTCCCGACATGAAGCCGCCAGCTCGGCTGAGATTTTATCTTTATTAAGTTGATGGGGGGTGTGATCCAGTCCAAACCGCTAATTGTTGTGCCGCAGGGGGGAAAACGCCACCCTCTGCGGTCCTGACGAAAGGGTGTCACAAACGTTCCTGATTGTCCAGATTACGCCTGGAAAGAACCGGTGCCCTGGGCCTGTGGCTTCCCCCCGGCAGGCGTTTCACATGAGCAGGCTGCGCTCGGTCTTCAACTCCCTGGCTAAAACCCGAACCAGCATGCCATCGTACTTGGTTCCGCTTTGCTTTTCGAGCTCAGCGACCGCCTGCTCCCGGCTCTTGCCGGGCGAAAGGGAATGATCCGTTGTCAGGTTCACATAGCCATCGGCCACGGCCAAGATTCTTGCCCAGAGCGGTATGTCTTCCCCCTTGAGGCCCTCGGGATAGCCGTTGCCATCCACGCGCTCGTGATGAAAAGCCACGGCTTTTTGCATGCGCTCACTGTTCGGTAATGTGCTGAGAATCTCTGCTCCCACGCGAGGATGCATTCGCAAGAAGTGGAAGTCATCTTCGGGAACGGGTCCTTCGTGATTCAGAACGCGTTCAGGAATGAAGATTTTGCCCACATCGTGCACGCGGCCGACAAAGGCGAGCTCGCGAATGTCTTCGGGCGGGAGACCGAGTGCGCGCCCGATGATCTCGCAATACTGCCCGACGGCTTCGCCATGTCCTGCCACATTGAGTTCTCTCGACTCTGCGGCCCGCGTCAGGGCTTCGATCGAGTCGCGCAGCAGCGGCAGATTCTTCTGCTCCGTGCCGGAGGATAGCTTGCGCAGCGTGCCGACCAGTTCGCCAACCTGTTCCGGTCCGGTGCGCTCGCGCTGTAGAAATCCTTCTACATAGCCTGAAACCAATTGCCGCTGTGCCGTCACAGCTTGGTCGCTTCCATACTCTTCGGAGGTTGATACTCGGTCGCCTCCGGCGCGTTTTGAAACATACATGCCGGCGTCGGCGACGCGAATGATGTCTTCAGCCGAGAAACCGTGCAGCGGGAATGTGGCCACGCCGAAGCTTCCCGTGATGTGGTGCTCGCTCAGCATCGGATCGGTCGCCAACCACAGGCGCAGGCGTTCTGCCAGAATCTGTGCCTGTTCGACCCCGGTCTCCGGCATCAGAATCACGAACTCATCGCCTCCGTAGCGAGCCACCACGTTCGATTGCCGGCATTTCTGCTCCAGGAGTCGGCCAACGCGAGCCAAAACCAGATCGCCCTCCATGTGGCCGAAGTTGTCGTTTACCTCCTTGAACTTATCAAGGTCAACGAGCACCACCGAAAATGGGCGTCCCGAACGGGAGGCGCGTTTCCATTCCGCGGCCAACGACTCCCAGAAGAACCTGCGGGTCTTAATGCTGGTGAGGCCGTCGGTGATGGACTGTTGTTGCAGCTTCTGAAAGACGAATGAGTTGTGCAGAGCGGTAGCGAGGAGGTCAGCCAACGTATTCATGATCAGCTGATCTTCCGCAGAGAATGCATTCTCCTGCTCGCTTTCGACATTCAGAACTCCGAGCGTCGATTCGCCGTAGGTAATCGGAATGCAGAGTACAGTGCGGGATGTCGTGAGCAGACCGCGAGTTTGGCCTTCCCCTCCGGTATGAACCAGCGCGGTTTCACCCGAGCGTGCCACTCTCCCCACGATTCCTGAAGAGACGGGGATCTTGGTGCCTTTTTCGTGTGCCGTCGTACCGGCCTCGGCGCGGATTTCAATCTCCTTGGTGGCGTAGTCGAGAATGCCGATGCCGATGTGATCGAAGCGGAAGTTCCTCTGGATATGTCCCACAATCTCTGCCAGCATTTGCTCCGCATCCTCGCTCGAGATCGCCGTCTTTGAGACGCTGTTCAGAAACGCGAACTGCCGCGACCGGCGCTGCTCTTCCCCGAAAAGGCGTGCGTTCTCGATGGCCACCGAGACCTGCCCGGCGGCAGTTTTGAGCACATCCAGGTCACGTTGCTGAAAGACATGTTCGCGTTCCGTGCTGAGCGCAACCATCACCCCAGAAGAACGTCCATTGACCAGGATAGGAACACCACAAAAGGATTTGGCCGGGCGGTTCGACTTGAACGTGACTCCCAACCGCTCGCGCGCGCGCTCTAGGTCAGCCCGAATCAGCAATGGTTGCCCGGTTCGCAAAATGTATTCGGTCAACCCGTTCGCCACTTTCCGCTTCCTGCGAGCGAGAACTTGTCCCGTTTCGACTTCAAGATGGAATGCGATGTCGTCACCCTCCTGGAAGGCGACATAGAAATTGGAAGTGTCGAAAATCTGCCCCAGTTCTTTTTGGACGGTGCGCAGAACTTCCTGTTGATCGAGGCGCGAACTGATGGCCTGACCGATTTGGGTCAGGAGTTGGTATTCTTTGGTCCGGCGCTGGGCGTCGTGCATGACGACGTAGTTTTCTAGCGTCAGCCCGATCTGCAACGCCAAGCCAATCAAAAGCCGCAGATTGGAGGCGCCAAACAATTGCCGTTCCGCATGCGGAAACAGCAGCACGCCGAAATTGTGTTCCCGCGTTTGCAGGCTCACGGCAGTGACATTGCGAATGTTCTCGGCCGCCATGCTCTTGCGAAACTGCTCGAATCGCCCGCCGGGGAAAACTGGAAGGGGTTCAGTCATCTCGACAATGTTGCGGAAAGTGACGAATCCACCGCGTCGGTAGGCTAGCTCGCAGACGTATTCGCCGGCACCACTGGTGTCCAGTGCGGAAGTGAACTCTGGAGAAAAGCCCAACTGAACCGAAGGCAAAACCGAGCGCCAACGTTCCGAGATGCAAATCGCAGCGCGGTTTGCGGGCAGGGGCACGACCAGCCGATCAAGGACATCTTGCATCGCCGGTCCCAGATCTGAGGCGGAAAGCAGTCGCATGGGGTCGACGCCAAGAGTCGAAAATGCCAGGGCATTTTCCTGTACTGCATTCCGCTCGTTTTCAAACAACACCATCAACATCGCAATGCCAAGCAACATCTGCGGAATGGGGCCTAGTTGTCCAGAGACCCCGAAAATCTCTGAGAATCCAGGTCGGTACTGACCCAAAAGCATCCACACCGCCCACAGGGCCAGCGAGAGGCAAAGTAAGTAGAACGCCGGAGAACTTCTTCGCTGCGCCGCCAGATAGAAGTGAAACGAGCTGTAGGTGAGTACGGCTGCAATGCCAATCTCCAGATGCAGGTGTGGATTGACCAGCGTGACCGAACCGCGAGACAGGAAGTCCCAAATCGAAAGTCCAATGCCGGCTGCTGCCACCAGCAACTCGTACCATCGCGGATGGAGGGCCTCGGCTCGCTCCGAACTGGTCATGCGCCGGGTAAGCCGAGTGGATACCAGAATGCACAGCGACATTGCGACCAGCAGCAGGGAAGCGATCAATTCGATGGGGCGGTTGGCGCTAGAGAGTTTTGACCACAGATCCAGCCCGAAGTGGAGCGTGTAGGCAGCCCAGGCCATCTGCCAGGCTCGGAAATATGGCTGCAAGCTCTGAACATAGAGGTAGGTGAAAAGCAGAAAAAGCAGGAGTGGCACCACTCCGGGCAGGACGAGGCTGGCTGTGATTGAACTATTCATGAGGCGGCGTGATGTGAGCCTCGGTCCTTCCGCGCGGGGGACGCTAAACCTATGTTTCCATAGGTTCGATGCTTAAACAATAGTGTTCTGGGCGCCGGAACGTTACGAGGGTATTGGGGCTGGCTTGACGCTCTGGAATTCGCGCTCGTAACATCGCAAATGGTTACCTAAAGATGCCTGCAACCCCCAGTTCCTCCTTAGAAATCCAGGGCAATCCCGAAACGCCGCAAAAGCCTCGCGTCCGCTTCGCTCCTTCTCCGACCGGATATCTTCACGTCGGGGGGGCGCGCACGGCCCTATTCAACTGGCTTTTCGCGCGTCATTTTGGGGGAGCTCTGATCCTTCGGATCGAGGATACGGATCTAGAGCGTTCCACCCCGGAGATGGTTGAGGGCATCCTCCAAGGCCTCGCTTGGCTGGGAATTCACTGGGATGAGGGTCCTTACTATCAGAGCCAAAGGACTGATCTCTACCGCACCGCAGCGAGAAAGCTGCTCGACTCCGGCGCCGCATACTACTGCTTCTGCAGCAAAGAGGAGCTTGAGAAAAGGCGTGCGGTTGCGGCGGCGGAAAAAAGGCCGCCGCGTTATGAAGGGACTTGTCGTTCGATCGCTCGAACCGAGGCCTTGGCCAGGAAGAATGCCGGTGAGCCAGCCGCCCTGCGTTTCCGCATTCCCCAAGGAGGAAGCACCGGGTTCGAGGATGCGGTTCTTGAGAGGGTTGAATTTGCCAACGCAGAACTGGAAGATTTCGTTCTCTTGCGCTCCGATGGCAATCCAACCTATCACCTGAGCGTCGTGGCCGATGATATTGATCTTCGCATCACTCACATCCTTCGTGGTGCAGACCACATTTCCAACACGCCGAAACAAGTTTTGCTTTACCAGGCGCTCGCTGCCCCGCTGCCGAGGTTCGCGCACGTGCCGCTCATTCTCGGACCCGATAAGACGCGTTTGAGTAAGCGCCACGGTGCCACGAGCGTGATGGCTTATCGCGAAGAAGGCATCGTTCCTGAGGCATTTCGCAATTTCCTCGCGTTGCTCGGATGGACTCCCCCGGAGGGCTCTCCGGAACTGTTGAACGATTCCGAACTGGTCCGACTTTTTGAACTGGACGCCATTTCCCGATCGAACGCCGTCTTCGATCGCCCTAAACTCGACTGGTTCAACGCCGAGTATATTCGCGCCTATTCTCCCGAACGGCTGCTTCCGCTCATCGAGGAGGAATGGCAAAGGGCTCGAATGAGGCCGCCGGTCCACGATCGTGCAGGCCTGCTGTCCACCATCGATCTGCTGAAGCCGCGGGCGCGCAGTCTGCACGATTTCGCAGGATCTTTCCGCGCCTTCTTTGTGGACGACTTTGCCGCCGATCCGGCAGCGCTCGACAAATTTCTCAAGGACGCAAACGTCCGCCATTTGCTGGTCGAACTCGGCCAGCGTTACGAAAATCTCACCAACTTCACCGAGCAGGAAACCGAACGCGTGCTGCGGGACTTCGCGGTCGAGAAGAATGTCAAAGCAGGCGCATTGATTAATGGCGCCCGGGTGGCGCTTACCGGCCAAGGCGTCGCACCGAGTCTGTTTGCAGTCATGTGCGCGCTCGGGAAACCCAAGACCTCGTCCCGATTGCAAGCCGTCGAGCAACTGGCGAGTGCGGTGGATATGGCGCGCTAGGCGATCGCGGCAATTCTAGAGTGTCCCTGCCGGGGCTCAGCCTCACTTGTGAGCGTGTGGACTTTGCGCGGGATTGTGATGCACCGTCCCGGCGGTACCCTTCAGAACCTTAATCTCGAAGCTGACCGGCAACTGCTTCGGCGGATAACAGGCGGCGTTGTCACAGGCCTGGTACTTCAGGACCCCGTGGACGGCATACCTTGCCGGCACCACGGTCCGCAAAGGCCGCACCAGCACCTTGAGCGAAAAGTCCCCTGTATAGACGCTCAACTTCTCGTTGGGATCAAAGGGAAAGCTGCGATCCTCGCCCGCCGGATAGGTGACTCCGGCAATGGCGATGTCGGTCGGCGCGTCCACCTTGAGTTCGGTCTTCTTCAGGTAGTCCTGCTTGGGCTGGTTGGAGTTGATGTGGTATCCGGCGGGGATCCGGAAATGCAGCACCACACCGCCCAAGTGTCCGCGATCAATCGACGTCGATTCAGGCGGGCTGTAGACAACCGTTGGTTGGCGTTTAGAGTACTCCTGCGCCGATGCTGTGACGATCACAGCGAGCGACAGAAGATATCCTGCGACAATGCGACGGGCCTTCACTTGGTGGCTACCTGCCCCGACGCGGACAGTGCCTTCTTGATGTTGTCTTCGATCTCAGAGCGGCTGACGAGTCCGAAAACCCGATCCACAACCTTGCCTTCCCGATCGATGTAGAACGTAGAAGGCAGATATGGAATGCCGCCGTATTGATTCCCGACCGCTTCTTTCCCGATCGCGATGGGGTAGTTCACGCCCATTTTCTGAGCGAACTCTTTAATGTCTTTCGGATCGGTGTCGTCCATGGCGACGCCGAGCACCTGCAGCCCTTGCGGTCCATATTGCTGCTGCAGCTGCACAAACCAAGGCATCTCGATCTTGCATGGTTCACACCAGGTCGCCCAGAAATTCAGCAACACAGCTTTCCCTCTGTAGTCGGAGAGCTTTAAGGTCTGGCCGTCAACAGAGGCAAGCGAAAAGTCGGGAGCAGGTTGCCCCTGCAACTTCCCGGCATTGGGCGGACTCGTGCGGCGAGTCTTCTGTATGCTGAATACCAGCATTAGCGAGATGACAACCGCGACGATGATGAGAATAATCGGATCTCGCTTCACAAATCTCCTTTACAGAACGAACCGATTCAGGAACGAGAAATAACGCGATAACACGGTAAATTTCCCGAATATTAAAAGCCCACCCAAGGCGATCAGCAGCACACCGCTGGCAACTTCGACCACGTGCATGTGACGGCGGAACCCTCCATAAAACTTCATGAAGCGTTCAATTCCGACAGCCGTCAACAAGAAGGGTACTGCCAGGCCGAGAGAATAAACAATGAGGAGCAGGATTCCCTTGGAAACCGAGTTTTGCGCTGCCGCGATCACCAGAATTCCAGACAGGATGGGCCCTACACAGGGCGTCCAGCCAAAAGCGAATGCGAACCCGATCACGAAAGCACCCCACGGCGTATTCCCGCCTTTGACGTTGTGGAGGCGTTTGTCGGCGTAGAGCGCCTTAATCCGTAAGATGCCGGTCAGGTGCAGGCCGAAAACGATGACCAGCACTCCCGCTACTCGAGACAGAGTGGATTTGTATTGCACGGCAAGTTGGCCGACTTCGGTCGAGAGCGCACCCAGGGTGACAAAAACGATGCTGAAACCCAGAACGAATGCGATCGAGTTCAGCATGACCTTGCGAAGCAAAGCGGTCTCTTGCGCTTTGAGCTCTTCTATGCCAACTCCGGAAATGAGGGACACGTATCCTGGCACCAGCGGCAATACGCATGGCGAGAGAAACGACACCAGGCCCGCCAAGAAGGCGGCCGGAATTCCTATGTCATGCATGCAAACTCATTGTACCTGGGTATGGCCCTTCGGCGGTTCGCCGGCCTTGATTACGCAGGGCCACAACCAGCGCCTGCGCTACCCTGGACTGGCGTCACTTGCCCGAACCGCTCGGAGTCAATCCCAACGGGGCTTCGGCAACCAACTTTCGAACCAGTTCGGAAGGAACCTTTGCGGTCAGAACCACTCGCTCGCTTTTCTGCTCGACCTGAATGCTTTTCATGATCTTGTCAAAATCGGCATCCGGCTGCTCTCGGGAAACCGAGGCTTCTGCCGATTCGAAGATTTTCAGAAAGGTATTGGCCTGCAGGCTTAGCTGCTGGGCGGCGGTATCGTCCTTGGTGAAGGCTTCAGCACGGAAATGGACATCGCCCAGGTACTGCACGGAAGCCACAATGGTTGCAGGTCCAGGGAGCGCGATCGGCACACTCGCCGCCGGTGCCGACGGGTTCACGTGAAAGATGGCCCATCCCAAGCTGGGTAAAGGAAGCTGTGGTACGTGTTTGTAGAACTGGCGAAGCAGAGCTGGTCCGGCAAATGGGGACGCCATCTTGTGTGACCGATGAATCATCCCGTGCAGGACATCCAGGTCGGGATGATTCGAACCGGCTACCATTGTGCATATGTGAGGTGCGCAGAATTCAACCCCAAGAACAGCGATTCGGAAGGTGTGTTCCGCAACCGGAATGCTGTAGATATCCACGTGCTCGTAGTTCTCAACCGAGGAGGCTACCTTCTTCAGGTAGTCCCTCAATTTGTTCCCGTTGAGGCGCGCCACAATGACCTCGGAGTACCGCGTCTCTTGACCGGTAGAAGCGCCGGGGTAGTGGATGGCAATAGCCGCCTGGGCCAGATCGCGCTCAAAATCGAAGCCAGTCTCCTGGATGAACCTTTCGTATTCCGGATCGTGCTGAGCGGGGGCATGGCTGCCCATTTCTGCCCGCCGCATCCATTGCAGATTGACGTAGGCGAAACCATCGGCACCAGGAAGGAGGCGGGCAGCTTCGGGTGGCGCATGCTTGCGCAGAAAAACCACCACCGCGATTGCCGCCAGGACCACCAGCAAGCCGATCAGAATAGGGAGTCTTCGACGAAGTCGCATTCCGAGATGGGTAAGAATGATAGCACCCAAACGAGTTGTGGGGTGTCTTTCGACCGGGGAATCGATGTCCTGCAGAAAGCCTCGAGCTTCGGGCGGACACGCTTGCACCTCAAATTCCACCTGTGATAACTTCTATAATTGTCCCGTTGAAGAAAAAGGGATTAGTGTGAGAGTCGAGCTTAGGCAGGGACTCTCGACTGCTGGCGTAGCTCAGCTGGTAGAGCATCTGATTTGTAATCAGAGGGTCGGGGGTTCAAATCCCTTCGCCAGCTCCAGATTGAGGCGCTTTGTTGGCGTAAGTAGGCCCCGGGCATCTAGGGACAAAGGACGCCAAAGGCTGAAATCCTGAGCGAAGGCAACGACCTCTGGTTTCGGCAGGCGTCAGTTTGATTGGCAAGCAGAGCTGCGGACAAGCTTTCCATCAGCACTCCATAAGGGAATTCCCAGATGAGTTGTTAGCGCGGATAAGTTCTCACGCGCGTTTCTGATCCCCAGATGGCGGTCGCGTAAATCGCAGGAGATGGTCGCGGCGTGTCCGGATTGGCTTCGAGCCGTGAGCAATGAGCTGTGAGCGAAGCAGGCAAGAATTGCTCAGCGCGTCGCTGCTCAACGCTCACCGCTGAAATGCACAGGTGGGTGAGTGGTTAAAGCCGACAGACTGTAAATCTGTTCCTCCTAGCGAGGTACGGAGGTTCGAATCCTCCCCTGTGCACCAGATTTGGTTGTGACCAAGAGATTGGCAATCGCGTTTACCGCCTACGTCGCGCTGGCTGTTTTGGCGCTGGCGACGTTAGAGGATCCGCGATTCCGCTTCGGGACGTTGGCGATTTTGGCCATGTTTGCGGTGAAGACCTGGGTTCGGCGCAAGGATTACTTGCACTCGGGTGACGAGAGCGGAAGTGAGTAGCGCCGTTTGCCTGGGGGTGGTGGCTGGTTTTAGCCGATGTAGCTCAGTTGGTAGAGCACTCCCTTGGTAAGGGAGAGGTCACCAGTTCAATCCTGGTCATCGGCTCCAGAAATCGGGAAGGGAAACTCATGAGTGGCTTCCGCCGCTGATTGCTCCTAGGGCCTGAGCGGAATGCGCAGGACGTGGCTGAGAGAGCTTGGGAGTGCGGGGGGGTAGCTCGGTCGTGGAGTTGCGGCCTTCCGAGTGCGGGGAAGGCAGCAGTAGGAATGCGGGAGTAACTCAGTGGTAGAGTCACAGCCTTCCAAGCTGTTGGTCGCGGGTTCGATTCCCGTCTCCCGCTCCATTTTTGAGCCGCTTGGCAGGCGCTTGAGCCAAATGGCGAAATCCCGAGCGAAGCAAGGGATCTGAGGGGTGGGCGCGGATGGCATTCGACCAGGCTACGATCAAGGTTGAAAAGGAAAAGGAATTCGGCGAATTGAAGAACGCGGTTCTGGCTGCCTTTTCTGCAGAGAATGTTCAGAAGTTCTTGAAGCGGGTCTCGAGCGCTGGCATTCGAATTCGCGATTTTGAATTGATCCTGGCCAAGGGCTTATTCGAGCAGATCGAGGGTGCCGTAGCCAAAGGGCAGAACGCGCAGGCTCTGTATTCGAGTCTGACGGTGACGGAC
>Ga0157378_10003895_pt1 | contig 13220 bp, 9 predicted proteins | sample M65metaG_FD_115309 | JGI IMG/M metagenome (GOLD analysis project Ga0157378, IMG submission 115309) | Miscanthus rhizosphere microbial communities from Kellogg Biological Station, Michigan, USA - M6-5 metaG | ecosystem: Host-associated > Plants > Roots > Rhizosphere > Soil | place: USA: Michigan...
GATTACGCCGCAATCTGGGTGGCTAACGGATACAGGGGGGATGAATCCTGATACATTTGAGCCATCTGCCTATTCAACTTATAAGGGCAATGCTAGTAAATCATATTGGTTTTTTGATAGCGGGATAGCTACGGCTGCTGCTGCATTCGATGGCGATAGAAAATCACGAAAAAAACAGATGCTGACTTTTATTCAGGATGGGAAACCACTACCCGTTGCAAAACAAGGATTTGCTCCGTTAAAGTTTGAACCTGAAAAAGATGGTATGACATTCAAACTTCAGGGGGATTTTCTAAAAGAACTGCCGCTGGAACTATTAGGAGGCGGAAGGCCACTGGGGCATTCACCCGGACAGATTAGTTTTAGCATCATAGCTGGCCCGGCTATACAAATTGACAGTGATAAATTTAGAATTCAGTTCAATCGCGGTGATCAGGGAGGGGCCATCTGGTTACAGGCGGAGCACAAGGGAAATAATGAATACCGGCATGCTGTGCAACCTGCCCAACTACAAATCCCTTCAGTTTTGACTGTGGGTCAGGAACAACAAATTACGTTTCCAATAATTGCTGATCAAAAAGTATCTGTTGGAAAAATAAAGCTGAATGCGAAATCGGACTCAAACTTACCGGTTGATTACTATGTTGTTTCCGGGCCTGCAATTATTCAGAATGGGCAGCTCAAAATAAAGCAGGTACCGGTTAATAGCAGATTACCCATTAAGGTAACTGTGGTAGCATACCAGTGGGGAAGGGTGCTGTCCCCTTTATACAAAAGTGCAAAACCTGTTAGCTGTAGTTTTTTGTTATATAAATGATAATTTAGGACTGGAATAGAGAAGTTGAATTTGACCTTTAATGTATATCAGTAATTATAATAGCCTTAACCGAACATTTTTATGCAAAAGAAAATCTCTATCAAAGACATCGCTAGTCAGTTAGGCATTTCAATTACGACGGTATCGTTTATCCTCAATGGGAAGGGGAAAGAAAAAGGAATAAGTGATGTACTGACCGAGAAGGTCCTGACACATGTTCAACAAACAGGGTACAAGCCTAATCAGTTGGCCAAAAGTCTGCGCACGGGTAAAACAAAAATTATTAGTCTTCTGATCGAAAATATATCAGATCCGTTCTTTTCCTCCGTTGCCGGTTATGTCGAGGAAATTGCTAATCTTCGGGGATATAAAATCATCTATGGCAGTACTAAAAATGAGACTACCAAAAGCAGAGAGCTAATTAATCTTTTTAAGGACAGGCACGTCGATGGTTTTATAATCACGCCAGCTGAAAATCTGGAAGTGGATATTATTAATCTCCAGAACGAAAAAATTCCCTTTGTGCTTTTTGACCGTTATTATAAATATGTCCAAACAGACTATGTAGGCATAGATAATTTTGAAAGCACTTATAATGGCGTTAAACACCTCATCGACCAGGGTTATAAAAATATCGGTTTTGTGACATTGGATTCAGACCAAACGCAAATGCATGACAGACTAAGTGGTTATATAGCCGCATTACAGAACCATTCGCTCCCTTCATTTGTTTTGAAAGTTCCTTATTCAAAAGTAGACAAAATTGCTACAACAGAAATTTCAATCTATATTCAGAAGAATAAGGATTTGGACGCACTGTTTTTTGCTACCAATTACCTTGCGCTTAAAGGATTAGATGCGTTAAATGAACTCGGGTTATCTGTTCCGGTCGATTTAGGCCTGGTTGCCTTTGATGATCACGAGATATTTAAATTATATAAACCGACCATTACCGCAGTTACGCAGCCAATTTCAGCAATGTCAAAACAACTGGTTGATTTGTTGCTGGACCAAATTGATAACCAATCTGAAACTCGTCAATTCAAACATATTATTGTGCCTGCAATAATGAATATTAGAAATTCGTCAACGCAACAGCCTTCAGCAAATTAGAGCGTGTTTGACGCCGGGGATGGAATTTTATTCCCACCGCTATTTACGAAAACGATTTAGTGAATATTTATGCCGATTTACTTCTAAAACGTTTTAGTCTAATTTATATTTGATATACCAATTAAACCAAAGTATGCCGTTTAACCTGTTTTTATCCATGGCATATCAGGCGCATTTTATTTTGATAACGTTAATTGGCCTTATATAACAAGCGTAACGGAAACTAATAAATCAGCAAATGAGCAATAGTCTCACTACCGAATTTATAACAAAAGCAAACGATAGCGTCAAATTGTATTCCAATGCCGGGCGCCTTTCAGGTGCTGCTGGAAATAATGTTCAAATGCTTTGGTTGCAGGTTTTGGCGGGAGATACTGATGCTTATGAATCTATTCATGAGATATTTTATCCGGTGTTATTTAGATATGGAAAGTTTATCACCGCCGATACTGAATTTATCAATGCCGTTGCGGAGGAAGTATTTGTCAGATGCTGGAACAATAAGAACAGTGTTAATGGCAAAAGGCTGTTGCTTGAATTGATCCGTGAAATGCGTCACGAGTTTTTAATTCGCAGTGCTGTAAATAGTTTCGATGCACAGGGTCGTCTGGGGAAAGAAATAAACTTTTTAAATAAGGTCTTGAAAATTGAGTGGGACGGTGTTTTGCAAATAATGCGGATTGACAACTATCCAATATTTTCAAAAAAGGTAAGGGACGATAAAAGAAGCCGGGCCTTTAGTTGAGTATAAAATGAAGCTTTTGTCGTCTTCCTGGTATGAAGAAGCCCAAAGCAGATAATAAACCAATGGAGGAAACCCTTCCATTCACGTTTTTGCAAGATGAACCCGATGATGAAAATGTAAAGGCTCATTGGGGAAAAATTAAGGAAAGAATCAACAAATCGCAGTCAAAGACAGCGAGGAGGAAAAGTAAGAATTAGCTAAACTATTGATATTAGAACAAGATTTACTTGGAACAATTAGATAACCTATCGGAATTGTGGATGGAATCCATCGAGGATAATCAACTCGCCTATGCCAGGTTGCATAAGTTGCTTTATCCCCGACTTTATAATTATATTTTACATATGATAGGAGATGAGGACACGGTTGACGATCTTCTCCAGGAACTTTTTGTCAAGCTGTGGAATCAGCGGAAAAGCTTAAGTGCGATAGCTAATATTAAAGCTTATTTTTTTACGGCATCAAGATCAATGGCAATTAATCATTTTCGCAGGATCGCTGTTCAAACTAACAGGCTGTCAGAATATAAGCAACCCGGGTTTGCTTTTTCGCCTGAGGATATTCTGATATCTTCCGAAGAAGATTGGGAGCTTAAAAACAGAATGTCAGCGGCATTAGATTCTTTACCGTCGAGACAGCGCGAGATAGTTTATTTAAAGTTTTACCAGGAACTCGATTATAATAAAATTGCTGAAATCACTGGAATTCGCTACCAATCTGTTGTCAATCATGTGTTCCGGGCACTGGAAACCCTGCGAAGCGAATTCTGTAAAGTTAAAACCGAAAAATTATTATCCAATGTTGCTTAAAAAATGAGTATGATTTGTTACAATAAGTGTCTTAGTAACAAATAAAATCTAAAAGCTTAACGAGTTAAATAAAGCTTTCTTAGGAGCCATCCAAATAAGAGAGCCGGGACTTTGTATGCTTTTTTAATAAGTGTGTAAAATACACTAATAAATAGTCGATACTATAAATGAACTAATTATTTAAACTATAAACCCCAATAAATTATGAGAGATTTTACTTTAAAAAAGAAGTGGGATAGGTTGCTCCTCACCATTCTTTTTTCCGTTGCGGTTGGCACCGCAGCTTTTGCACAGAACAAACTTGTCACGGGCAAAGTGATCGACGCCCAGACCAATGAAACCTTAGTTGGCGCAACATTAAGAGTACAGGGTGCCAACACCGGTACAGCCACAGATAAGAACGGTCAATTCAAATTGTCGGCACCGCCCGATGCTATACTTGTGGTGAAAAGTATTGGCTACAGCACGGTCACCATTCCGGTAACGTTCGACGGATCAATGGTCATCAAACTTTAGGCAAATAACAGCCAGTTGAATGAAGTCGTCGTAGTAGGTTACGGTACACAGAAAAAAGCAACCTTAACCGGCGCTGTTTCAACAGTTGACTCAAAGATTTTTCAGAACAGAGGGGTCGTTTCCAATCCACTGGCTGCCTTGCAGGGAGAGGTTCCGGGCGTAATAGTTACGCGTACCTCAGCAGCTCCTGGACAGGAAGGCTGGGATTTTCAAATACGGGGTGCCACATCTACAAATAGCACTAAGCCTTTAATCCTTGTAGATGGTATTCCTTTGGTGAGCCCGGACGCGCTCAATTCTATCAATCCGCAGGACATCGATAACATATCTTTCCTGAAAGATGCTTCTGCTGCGATATATGGAGCCCGTGCTGCCGGTGGCGTAGTGTTAATTACAACGAAAAGAGCAAAGACTGGTCGGCCTACTATTGAATACAATGGTTCGGTGTCGCAAAAAAGAATGGGCTTAAAACCATCCTTTTTAACAGGGGACCAATATGGCAAATATATGCTGCAGGCTATATCAAATGCATCGGTAGGCGGCGTAGCAGACCCTAATTGGATATGGACAAAATATGCAAATGCCTGGATAAACAGGCCTGATAGCTTGTATATTGATAAAAATACACCTGCATACATAGCAGGTGGAGAAACAATCGGATTTACAGATGTAAAGGACTATACTTTCTTCGATACTAATCCAATAGATATTTTGTGGGGCAATGGCAGGGCCATATCGAACGAGCATGATCTTAGCCTGTCAGCGCGGACGGACAATATGGGTTACCGCATGTCATTGGGCTATATGAACGATGGTAGTATGCTGAAATGGGGCGATAACTCAAATAAACGTTACAATGCCCGTTTGGCTTTTGATTACACCTTTTCGCCCAGGTTTAAAATGGAAACCAATGTCTCTTTAGAAAAGAATGATGTCATAGTTCCCACAAGACAGGGGGTTATTGACTATTCCTCTCAGCCTGGGTTTCCTGTGGCAACCAAGTATGGTCATGCCTATGCCTGGGGTACCCAACCAGCCCGAAACTGGTTGCTTAAACTCGGAGGAGATAATAAGACATTTAATTCCAGGGTGTTTGCCAATACGAAACTTCAATACAATATACTTAAAGATTTAAACCTGATAGCACAGGCAGGGTACAACTGGTCGGCTGCTGACGGTCAGATTGAAAACAGCTCAATTTCGCAGATATATAATTATTCAGAAAGCTACCAGTATCAGGCTAATCCTTCTCAAGCCCAGTCATGGTACCAGCGGGCGTTTACCAAGGATGCTTATTTTAATACAAATGCTTACCTGGAGTATAAAAAATCAGTGCATACAGATCATAATTTCAGCGTTGTAGTTGGCACAAGCTATGAGCGGGATGAATATGATAATATTGCTACTACGACCAATTATTTGGCCAGCAATGATGTTCCGTCATTAGGCCTGGGATTGGGCGATAATACGACTCATTCTAATGGTGAGTTGCGTAACCATTGGGCTATTGATTCCAGATTTGGCCGTTTTAATTATTCCTATAAAAATAAATATTTGTTTGAAGCCAATGGCCGTTATGACGGGACTTCCAGATTTGATCCAAGTCATAGGTGGCTGTTTTATTCAGGTGTATCTGCCGGATGGCGTGTTACCCAGGAAAGTTTTATGAAAAACATCACTTTTTTGGATGAGCTAAAAATCCGGGGATCGCTTGCCAGTACAGGTAACCAGGGCAGCTTATATGGTAATCAAAATCCTAATGGGCAGATCGGGTTCTATGATTATATACAAAATATTGATCTTGGCTCTGCCGGCCCGGTTTTGGGGCCATATACTTCACGTACGGTGACGGCTGGTCCCAATGGCACATTGGTAAGTTTAGACAGAACCTGGGAGCGGATAAAAAACACCAATATTGGGGTTGATTATGCTGTGCTTCACAATCGTTTATATGGTAGTTTCGATTATTACTGGAAACAGAATAATAATATGCTTTTGCCTCAGACCTACTCGGTCGTGCTTGGCGCTACAGCACCTTACGCCAATATAGGCAAACTGAAAGTTTGGGGATGGGAAACATCATTGGGCTGGAGAGACAGGATTGGAAACGTTTCATACCATATCAGCGCTACCCTCACCGATAATGACAATAAATTGATCAGTTACGGTGGCAACAATATAATCACTGCCGGGCAGAAAACCATAGAAGGTTATCCAATAGGATCTTATTTTGGATTGAAATACAATGGGCGTATTCAGACAGATGCACAAGCAGCTCAGTATGCCCTCTTAGTTCCCGGAAATAATATGGGTATGCCTGGCGCTACCCAAATGATCAAAGGTATTAATATGTATCAGGATATTAATGGCGATGGAACGCTTACGAACGCAGGTGCAACACAATATCTGCTTGGCAAAAAGGATGCTAACGGTAAGCCAATAGCGGACGGAGATGTTGTTTACCTGGGCAGAAGCGATCCGAGATACGTATATGCTGTAAATCTTGGTTTTGATTGGAAAGGGATAGATTTTTCAGCTATATTCCAGGGGGTGGGGAAGAGATTGATCTACCGTCGTTCTGACTGGAGCGTGCCTTTTGGTACAATATGGCAGGGACATGCGAACTGGTGGGTAGGCAAAACCTGGACGCCGCAAAATACGAATGCCGAACTGCCGATCCTGACTACGGCAACCAATAATGGATATGGAAATTATAACGGGTATGACTATCAGATTTCTGACTGGTCTTTACAAAATGGCGCTTATTTGCGATTAAAAAATGTGGTGTTAGGTTATACACTGCCGCAAGCACTCTCACGAAAAGCAAAAATTGAAAAATTGCGTGTGTATTTTTCGGGTAACGACCTTTGGGAATGGACCAAAGTAAAGGACAACTGGGACCCTGAGCAAACTGCCAGCGTAAGCGGCGGCGCGCAGCGCTATCCTTTCTATCGTTTATTAACACTTGGTATAAACGTTACATTTTAACCAAAAGAATTTAAAGACATGAAAAAGCAATTTTTAAAATATATTACAATAGTTGTAGTAGGGGTTATAGCATCAACAGGGTGTAAAAAGGCCCTAGATCTAAAACCACTTGACAAGATATCTGATGTTAGTTTTTGGACTAAGGCCACAGATTTTCAACTGGCGGCAAATAACTTATATAGTTCTTTGCGCACCTTTAGCCAGGGCAATGGGGATGGACACAGCGGGACTGATTTAGGGGCGGACAAGGGAGTTTTTGCACGGGGAACAAACACCGCCACATCGTTTGACGCGAATTATGCCAGTGCATACAGGAGCATACGTGACATCAACACGTTGTTAGACAAAGCAAAAACCTACCCCAGGCAATCTGAAATAAAGACCTATGTAGCCGAAGCGAAGTTTTTCAGAGCCTATGTTTATTTTGACAAGCTTCTTACCTCGTACGGTGGGGTTATTATCATAAAAAATCCATTAAATCCACAATCCCCTGAACTGAAAGCTCCGCGTAACACACGGGATGAAACAGTTGATTTTATCATTTCAGATCTGGAAGATGCTATAACCGACCTGCCATTGGAAAATGCTATAGGTGCGGCCGACAAAGGCAGGATAAGCCAGGGAGCTGCCAAGGCTTTTTTGGGCCGGGTATGTTTATATGAAGGTACCTGGCTAAAATTCAGGGGCCAAAATTTAACCAGGGCTAATGCTCTGTTAGATAAATCCATAAGTAATAGTGATGCAGTGATCAGCAGTAATCAATACTCATTATTCAGGCCTGCCGCGCTGGGCGATTCGGCGTTGAAATATTTGTTTATCCTGGAGAATCAGAAATCAAATCCTGCAGGTATTACCAAAGCCGGAAACCAGGAGTATATACTTTCAGTCCGCTATGAGTCAAATAATTTATTGAAAACCATACCAAATCAAATTTCATTTGGCGCATTAGGAGCTGATATGAGCCGTACAATGGCTGATATGTATCTCTGCAGCGATGGTTTACCCATTGATAAAACGCAAACACCTTTTAGCAGGGCAAAAATGAACTCTGAATATCAAAACAGGGATAACCGGATGAGGTATTTTATGATGGTGCCGGGCTACCTTTATTGGCAGAATGCAACAAACTGGCATATCAACTGGAACTGGAGCCCTGCGGACATAGCCAATGCCCGCCCCCCTCACAACCCCTGGAGCAATGATATAACCGGTTATAATAATCAGCAATGGGCTGCCGAAAGACAAGTGCCTAACTCTCAGGAGGGGTATGATTATCCGGTAATACGTTTGGCAGAGGTATATCTTAACTATGCTGAGGCTGTATTTGAAAGGAACGGATCCATAACCGATGCTGATCTGGATAAATCACTTAACCTTGTACGCCTAAGGGTAAATATTGATAATGCGATGCCAAAATTGAGCAATGGCTTTGTTGCAGCCAACGGTTTAGATATGAGGGAAGAAATACGCCGGGAAAGGACGGTAGAGTTACAGGGCGAGGGCTTTAGAATGGATGATCTGAAACGCTGGTATATCGCGCATATTGAATTGAACAAACCTTTGCTGGGGGTGCACTGGACTGGCACCGAGTTTGAAACTAAATATTCTAAAACCCCCGCTTTAACCCCTTCAGGCGATGTATTAGCTGACCCTGCAAGTGAAAGGAAATTCACAGAAAAGAATTATTTGATACCGTTGCCAACTTCGGAATTGCAGTTAAATCCAAACCTGGTTCAAAATCCGGGTTGGTAAAATAGTAAAGTTGATTACCGTTATAATAGATTAGTTGTTGTTAGCCGGTAGAGTTACCGGCTAACATTTTTATAATCGGAAATGTGTTAAAGCAGATAATTATAATTGGTAAATAAACAATTCAGTAATTTGTTCATTATGAAAAGAATAATATTATTTTTTATTTTTTTATTCCAAAGTGTGGGTCAGTTGGCTCATGCCCAGCTCGTAACCTACAAGGCCCCTGAGGGAAGTTTGCTGAATACTGATTTTTCGGTAAGGGTAAGGCAAAAGGGCCATGAGTGGCAGAATGTTTCTGTCTACCTGGCCAAAGTGACCAATGTTATTGATACCAAAAATATTATCGAGAATACATCTTTTGCCTATTTTGACTTTTCCGGCGAAGCAGAAGTCTCTGTTACATACAATAAAGGATCAATAAAGCAAGCAAGAATTCGTCCGGTATCGGATAGCATTATCGCTAAAGTAAGAAGTAATACAATTACTTTTTCTTTAACCGGGCCCCGAAATTTATCGATCGAGGTGAATGGAGATATTTTTCATAATCTTCAATTATTTGCCAATCCTATAGAAACATTCCGGCCGTCGCCGACCGATACAAGCGTTATTTATTACGGGCCGGGAATACATCAGGCAGGTTCTGTAGTGGTACCATCAAACAAAACAGTTTATATTGCCGGAGGAGCCATTGTCCAGGGACAATTTCTAATTAACCATGCAGAGAATGTACGCATTTTTGGCCGTGGCATACTCAGTCAATTAGCTCTCTGGCACGACGATGCTAAAGTCTTAAATACTGCTTCAAAAAATATTGTAAAAGAATCACGGAATGACGAGCTAACCATTAACTTTTCAAAAAATGTTGAGATTAACGGGCTTATTGTTATGCCCCATAAATACAGCGTCCTTATCGGGCAATCAAATGATGTAAAGATCAGTAATCTCAAATCATTTAGTTCCGAAGGTAATGCGGATGGGATTGATGTTTTTTGCAGTTCCAACATCAAAATTGACCGCGTATTTATGCGCAACTCAGACGATTGTATAGCCATTTATGGGCATAGGTGGTCATTCTACGGCAATACACAAAATGTAACGGTAAAGAATTCCACTCTTTGGGCAGACATTGCTCATCCGGTATTGATCGGGACGCATGGAGACACTCAAAACCCCGATACACTCAGTAATATGATATTCTCCAATATCAATATCCTTGATCAGCATGAAAATCAGTTAGATTATCAAGGTTGCCTTGCGTTAAACGCCGGCGATAGTAATTTATTGGATAATATTCGCTTTGAGGATATCCGGATTGATTCGGTAAGAAAGGGGCAGATATTCAACATCCGTGTAATGTTTAATCATAAATACAATACTTCCGCAGGAAGAGGGATACAAAACGTTTATTTCAGGAATATTTCCTACTCGGGCCCGGATAGGTTATCAATAATTGCTGGTTATGATGACCAACGAGCAGTGAAAAATATAACCTTTGAGAACCTCAGCATAAACAACAGGATAATTTCCGATAATATGCCCGGCAAGCCAGGGTTTTATAAAACTGGCGATATGGGTAATGTTTTTGTTGGTGAACATGTAGAAGGACTCAGGTTTATAAATTCTAAAGATAAATGATACGCTGTTCTGTGAGCCCACCTGTAAAAATTCTCTTTATAAGTTTTATTTTTTGGTTATCGTCAAGCAGCGGCTTTGCTCAGTCCAAATTCTTGCCGGATGCTGCCGTCAGGTATTGCACACAGCAAGCAAGTAAAACGCTCGAAGAAACGCCTGCGGATTCAGCTGTTAATCTGCCAAGAAATATTGATAAAGGCAAAACGCAATGGCGTTACGTTAACTATCATGACTGGTGCAGTGGTTTCTGGCCAGGAATTCTTTGGAACCTATATGGATATACTCATGACAATAAATGGAAGACTACGGCTGATAAATATACCCGTGAACTTACGCCTTTATCGAACCATAGCGGCTTTGATCATGATTTGGGTTTTACAGTATTCACGAGTTTCGGCAATGGCTACCGGTTAACACATAACCCTGCCTACAAAGCAGTAATTTTAAAATCTGCTGATTCTCTGGCCACCCTCTTTAACCCTAAAGTTGGTACCATACTCTCGTGGCCGTCGATGGCAAAAAAGATGGGATGGCCGCATAATACCATTATCGACAATATGATCAACCTGGAACTTTTGTTTTGGGCATCAAAAAATGGCGGCGGCAACCATTTATATAACATCGCCGTTAAGCATGCGGAAACTACAATGCGAAACCATTTCAGGCCGGATTATAGTGCCTATCACGTTGTTGTTTATGACACCGTCACTGGAAGAAAGATAAAAGGGGTGACGCACCAGGGCTATGCGGACACTAGCATGTGGGCCAGGGGACAAACCTGGGCAATTTATGGTTTTACCATGTGCTATCGGGAGACACGTAAACCAGAATTTCTGGATTTTGCCCAGAAGGTAGCGGACGTTTATCTGAAAAGACTTCCGCCGGATAAAATACCTTTTTGGGATTTTGATGATCCTGCAATTCCTAACGCACCAAAAGACGCTTCTGCCGCTGCAATTTGCGCGTCAGGCCTGCTGGAATTATCGGGATTTGTAAAAAATCAAGCAAAAGCCAGTTATTACAAAAGAATGGCTGTCGCAATGCTCAATGAACTTTCTTCAGCAAAATATCAGAGCCGAAACGTTAACAGCGCCTTTTTGCTTCATGCTACGGGTCACAAACCAGCAGGGACAGAAATAGATGCTTCGATTATTTACGGCGATTATTATTACCTGGAAGCATTAATCCGATTAAAAAAGATAAAATCACATCAAAGTATTTATAACAAACTCTAATTAAGATGTGTCAGGGATGGCCAAATTGCTAAAGATAGCTTTGCGTATGCTTACTATTTGCCCATCATATGCTATAGTGTGATCTTTCTGTTTAGCGTCAAATTTTATAAAGTGAAATATTGAATTTTATGATGTCATTACGGTTTAATTTGCTCTTGACCGGGATAGTAACAAGTGTTTTGTTGTTGTCCGGCTATGGCGCCAATGGGCAAATTCTAGGAGTAAAAGTCCACAAATACCACTTTGATAAGGTTGATGCCAAAATAAAATATTGGGTAGCAAGAGGTTATTACCCTGGTGCTGCTATTATTATTGTAAAAGTTAACAGGACACTGTTCAAGAAATATTACGGCGTTTTTAATGCCCAAAGTACAGCACATATTGCTTCAGCCGGCAAATGGTTGGCCGCTGCCACAATTGCAGTAATAGTTGATGAGGGAAAACTGTCATGGGATGACCGGGTGGATAAATGGTTGCCGCAATTTAAAGACATAAAAGGGACAGCAACGCTGCGACAACTGTTGTCGCACACTTCTGGCTATCCTGATTATCAACCGGCTGGCAGGCATCGTGATGATTACCAGACATTGGCAGAATCAGTGGATCACATAGTAGACCTCCCCGCAGATACGACGCCTGGTTCCGTGTTTCACTATGGAGGACTTGCCATGCAAGTAGCGGGTCGCATGGCCGAGGTGGCAACGGGAAAAGACTGGGAAACCCTTTTTCAGGAAAAGATTGGCGGTCCCTTGCTTATGCATCATACGCGCTTTACTCCTGTTGACACAACAGGGGGACATAACCCGATGCTGGGGGGTGGGGCCATATCTTGTTTGGAGGATTATGCTCATTTTCTGGCGATGATATGCAACAATGGGCAGTTTAACCATAAAAGAATATTGTCACAAAAGGCTATCGAAGAACTTCAAGCTAATCAAATAGCAAATGCCAGGGTAAATAAAGGCGAATACGTAGAGAAATCCAGGGGAAGTAACAGGACCGATATCTATGGTTTGGGTGAATGGCGCGAAGAAGTGGATAGCAGTGGCAAAGCGACACTAATAAGTAGCCCGAGCTGGGCCGGTGCATACCCCTGGATAGATTACAAAAACCATGTTTACGGGTTTTATTTAGCCAGGGTAAACGTTGAAAAGGCCAACAAGGACGGCTTTTCGGCATTTTTTGCCAGTCCCATACTGCCAATTATAACAAGGGAAGTTTTAAAGGGTGATTATTTTTAACTGACTTATTATTATATCCAATGGGCTTCAAATATAGAATATTGCTGATTGCTGCTGCTCTGTTAATCTGCTTTGACTTTGTTCATGCGCAATCGTTCGTCCATCCTGGCCTATTAAACAGTAAAGCGGACCTGGAACGGATGAAAAATGGAGTGTCTCAGAAATTAGAGCCGATTTATAGCGGTTACAAGGTTTTTGCCGACGATTCGCAATCAAAATATGATTATAAAATGCAGGGACCTTTAGCTACTGTGAGCCGCAACCCCACAGTGGGCCAATCGGCGTATGACTCTGATGAAAATCCGGCGTATCCGAATGCTATTGTGTGGTGCATCACTGTGAACAAAAGATATGAAACACAAACGAAGAAAA
>Ga0157378_10003896_pt1 | contig 13218 bp, 10 predicted proteins | sample M65metaG_FD_115309 | JGI IMG/M metagenome (GOLD analysis project Ga0157378, IMG submission 115309) | Miscanthus rhizosphere microbial communities from Kellogg Biological Station, Michigan, USA - M6-5 metaG | ecosystem: Host-associated > Plants > Roots > Rhizosphere > Soil | place: USA: Michigan...
AAAAGCTGCCAATACTTTCACGGATGGACAATACTTTTCCAGCTTATTCTGCAAATTTTGCAGGCTGTTTATCTCATCATCAATCAATATTGCTCTTAAATCGTTCGTCATTAAGCCGGTTTAATTCTTATTTCACATCGGGTGCCGGCAGCATTCCCTTTTTCATCATACAAATCGATGATCTTTACTTCATCATTTGGATTTTGTTGCCCGTTGAAAATATTTATTCGTTCGCGCGTAATGTTCAGGCCAACACTCTTATGGTTTCGATGATTTTGCAGCCGATAAAAGGCCGCATTTTTTCGGCCAACACCATTGTCTTCAACAGTGTATTTGATATAGTCGCCATCAGCTTGCAAATTGATCGCGAGCCGCAAATTCGGGTGATCGCTATTAGCCAGGCCATGCACGATTGCGTTTTCTACAAATGGCTGAATCAATAGAGGAGGAATCTGGTAATTCCCTTCAATTAGTTCTTCTTCCATTTTTACGTTGTACGAAAATTTATTATTAAAGCGGAATTGTTCGAGGTCAATATATAATTGCAACGCTTCCATATCCTGTGAGATGGTAATGAGGCTTTGCCGGCTGTTTTCTAAAATGATGCGGATAAGTCGGGCAAATTTGTTTAGGTAATCACTTGCCTGCCTTTCTTTGTTTTGCATGATGAAATTCTCAATGCTATTCAGGCTATTAAAGATAAAGTGAGGATTCATCTGCGCACGTAAGGCCGTCATTTCCATTTCAACGAGACGCTGCTTAAACGCCGCGCGTTTCCTGATATTCGAAATATTTTTTCGAATGAGCACGGCAGCCAGGAGAATTGCCGCGGCTATGCAACTCAACCAAAATGTTTTGGTTTGCCACCAAAATGCGTTCACCGTTATATACACTACGTCTTCCTTTGTACGCCCTGCTAATCCAACGTCGCCACCCTTTACATGAAGGGAATATTTTCCTGGCGAAATGTTATAGAAAACAAGATGGCCGTTTTCGTTTTGTTGCCAGTTGTTCATTGCTCCATCGAGTTGATAATAATATCGGGTTTCATTATTATCATCAAAGTTCATGATCGAAAAATCCAGACTGAACCTATTTTGCCCCGGTTGTACCTCCATTTGTTTTTGTCCCGAGGAATTATATTGAAAAAAATAAGGTTTGTCCATGACAGACGCATCGCTGAAATGAACTTCTGATACGGGCGATGAGCTTTTGAGCACCTCATCCGGCCTGAAACGCACGAGAAAGTTGCGGAAACCGGAATACATGTAACCATCTTTAGCTGCCTTTAATACGCCATCATCAAAGTTATTTGGCAAACCATCTTGACTCGTAAAGTGTTTGAACTGTCCCGACGCCGTCAAACAAAATAATCCGCGGCCAGAATTCATCCACAGATTTCCGGACAGGTCAAATGCCAGGGCCGATATTTCTACTCCGCCAATTAGTGCGTCGCCTGTATAATCATACACGATTTTTTTCTTGAGCGGGTCAAATGCAAGGAGCCCTTTAAATGTACCGATCCAAAGCAATCCATTCTTGTCCTCAGTTATATATTCGAAGTTGTTGCTGTGTGAATGTATGGTCTCATCACTAAAGTGAAGGAGGTTGATGAAATTATTCGAAAGGCTGTCATACATGTACAGGCCATCTTCCCTTGTTCCGAGGAAAATTTGTTTCCGATGGTTCATGCAAATGCTCATATTAAATGCCGGGGCCGCTGATTTCCGCGTGTTATCACATTCAAAATGCCGTACAAATTCCTTTGTGCAGGGATTAAAGATATACAAGCCATTTGCGCCATTATTTCGGGTTCTTATCCACCAGCTTGAAGTGTTGACGGGAATAATTGTGCGTAATCCAATAGGATCTCCAATTCCGGGTGCGGAATAGGAGTGTAAGATGGAGGTGTTCAAATTAAATTCAACAAGCGCATTTTCTGTTGTGAACCAAATCGAGCTGTCCCCGCGGCACAAAATATAAAACGGCTTTATTGAGTCCAGAGAGGTTTTATTCGAACTTTTTCCACCCCTAAGAGAAAGGCGAACAGGTACGTCGCTACCTGCTCTGAATAAATGAATCCCGTAGTTAAGCCAGGTAGAGAAACACAACCCCAGTTTATTTTCGTCGCATGAATAGACGTAATCAGCAGCAATGGAAACTTGGGTGTTGTCCGAAGAATTGATGCTCCGCAATTCAAATAGTTGTTGCGACGGTCGCACATAACTTACCCCACGGTCTGTGCCGACCCAAAGTATATTCTGCCGGTCAACCATAACCGTAGACACGTTATTGCCACTTAGAGAATACTGCTCCATAAAACCGGGCTGATATACGTAAGCCTTTGTTGCTAAACTCACCGGATCAACCAACATCATACCTAAATCAGTGCCCGCCACAATCCAGCGCAGCCCTTGCTTATCTATCCACTCCGTAATAGAATTGACTACGGTACTTTTATTGCAAAGTGGAATATTTTTAAAATTACCAGTGACCGGATCAAAGCGCAACAAGCCACCGTAGAATGAACCAATCCAATATTGAAGATGTGAATCCTGGAAGATTGTCTTTATAGCTCCCGGGCAATTACTAAAACATTTCTTTGCTCGCATGCTCTTATTGTCCAGCAAGAATAAACTTCCTGAGGCGTATCCCCATAAGTGTCGCTGCCTGTCCTGGATAATGTTTGCATAAGAAACAAATTCTTTTTGATCGTGCAGGATTCTAAAACCTGTCTGAACTTTTTCATAGCCAAGGGTGCTATTGAAATGATATAGATTAGTGGTATTGGTAATCCAGGCGGAGGAATCGTCGGAAAGATAAACATTCGCATATTCATCATTGGTAAGACTGTTGGTGTCAGATGGATTATGTCGAAAATTATAAAACTGTCCCGTTGTTTTCTTATAGTAGCTGATACCTTCACTCGTGCAGATCCACAAACCATTTTTATCATCGCTCGCAAGGTTGCTTATGCCATTATACACCAATGAATTTTTTACACCCGGGGTTTGATAAAAATTGCGAACTCTATAACCATCAAACCTGTTCAGGCCATCAGTGGTACCAATCCAAATAAATCCATCATTGTCCTGGACGATAGCATTCACCTGGTTGTTGGAAAGCCCTTCCTTATCGCCGAGGTGCGCAAACTGAATGTTTGGGAAATTTTGGGCGTAATTGGTTTTGCTGAAGTAAAACAATATGATAAGGCAGGCTGCATACCGCATTTGCTACCAGATTGCTCTTAAAGTTAATAAAAATCGCCCCGAACTTTGTTGGCACTAATTCGTTGGAACCTCAAATTCGGCCAGGTTCACAGGAATGCCAGCTTGCGCAGAAACAAGATTTAATGTAAATGTCGTGGATTGCCCTCCTTTCTCAACAGCTTTCATTTTCAATTTTACCAATCCTCCCCAATTGAATATTGATTGATTGATGACCATAATTTTTAGAGATGCGTCTATGCGGTTTAGCACATTAGATACTTGCTTAAAGCCTGGTACCGATGTGCTCATCCAATAATCCTGCGTTTCATTTTCATTTGAGTGTTGAAGATGCGTGCAGGCATAGTTGCTTATTGTCTCTTTTCCTATTATAGACACATCCGGTTCATTCGCAGATCCCTCTTTCTTGATCACTTTCGATGTATGCTTAAGGTAATTGTAAAAAATCGTTTGATAGGGCTTGTCAAATTTGTAGAAAATGGCGACGTGGCTGGTTACGGGACCGCTGTATGTAACTTCATATCGAAGGCCTATTGAAGTATCCAACACCACTCGAATGCCAACATTGACATTTGCGTATCCCTCTATTGTTCCTGAATATTTCAGTACCGCGGTAGCGTAGTCCTTAGTGCCATCTGGCTCGTGTTTGCGGTGTGTATTCGAATTAATTGGATGCATCGAACATAAAGTCAATGGGACTATTAACAGGAAAAAATGTTTACGCATAAAATTCAGTTTAAGCGAATAAAGAACTCAAAAAAAGTGGATACGGATCTTTCTGGCCCGTTTCTATAATTTCAAAAATTCTACTCGGCGATTATTGGCCTTGCCTTCCGCTGTTGCATTGCTGGCAATGGGTTCAGAGGAGCCCTTTCCATCGGTTTGAATCCTGGATGCATCAATCCCAAAATCTTTTATTAATTCCGCCTTTACCGCTTCTGACCTGCGTTTGGATAGATTGAGATTGTCTGCGGCATTTCCATCCGAATCGGTATGACCAATAATATTCACATTGATCGAAGGATTCTCATTGAGCACAGTGGCAATATCCTTCAACACACCATATGACTGCTTTTTAATTTTCTCACTGTTTACATCAAACAAAATCCCACTCGTTACAAATTTTCCCTCCTTAAGGAGTTTGTTGCGTGTATCGGGTAATCCGGCGGCTAATTTCAGGTTGCTCAGCAGATAACGATCCTGGTCTTTCATATCGCCCCATATTTCAAATAGCGCAGTACCGTAAGGTTTGTCATCTGCGAATGCCTTGGGCAGATCGAATATTTTTTCTTCATTCAGGTAAACGCGCAGGCGTTGTTTTTGCCGCCATACGGACACATGCACCATCTTCATTCCTGACGTGGATTTAAATTGCGTTGAATTGATCTCGTTCTTTAAAAAGCTCTCACCGTTATCAAAGCCTTCCACATTTCCAAGGCCGCTATTATTACCGCCGCCAGTAGGATGGAGACTGATTTTTACCCCCGATCTTTTTTGAAGTCCAATAAACGACCCATCAAAAACTTGCTTATCATTTTTTCCTGATAGAAAATAGATTGAGAGTGCCGGCGAGTAATAACTGAATTTATCATTGCTAATCACATCGCATTCGAAAGTGAAGTTGTCCGGTAATGATTTAATGTATTCCGGAATAAATTTTCCTTGCTTCATAAGCATTAGCATATGTCCGGCACTTGCGGAACTATTCACGACCTCGCCAGTGGAGTTAGTGTTCCACGTAGCGGGATAATCACCAACATCGTCTTTGGAGAAATCGTCATAGACTAATACTTTCTCCCCTGGTATAAAATCGAACTTGCTGTATGTTTTTAGATCCGATTTATTGTCAGAAGCGTTTTTAGAAGCAGCAGTATTGTTAAGTGGATGATCCTGGTTGGAGGTTGACGTAGCAGAATTATTATCTGAAGTGCCGGCCCCCTTTTGCTTTTTTCCGCCAAAAAGTTTCCCCAACACTTTATCTGTTACTTTATCAGCAGTTTTTTGTGTGGCTACATTTGCACCTTGCTTTACGCCCTCACCGGCTTGCTGCTTCAATATGTCTTTAGTGGATTGGGCTTGTAAGTGGAATGTCAGCCCCGATATAAGAGCGTAAAAAAATAATTTTCGCATACAGGAAGTTTTTAGAATGAGAAATAATTGTGAGTTTCCGGGCGGAATAGGAATTCTAAACTACTGTTGTATGTGAAGTTTGGTTAGGGGAACTCAATAAGTGGAGGGCTTGGGTGGATTGGTGGTGGAAAGATGGAATATCCGGAGACAAGGGCCAGCTTTCGTTAATAATTGCCGGATAAAAATCGCGCATCTTAAAGACATTATTGGTCGCACGTTTTGCCTTGAATGCCCGAAATTAGGAGCATGAAATGATTCCTGAAAAAATCGTCCGCTATATTTGTCAACTTAATGAAAAAAAATGCGTCAAATAAGGATTTGTTTTTGCCTGGTCGTTGGAATATTTTTCTATGCGCACGGATCCTCACAAACAATTCATGAAAATACGGGTTGGCTAGCATCGTTTAATTCCTACCGGTTATCAGCGTCCTGGGGGCTTCATTTTGACGCGCAACTGCGTTCTGGCAACGACTGGAAGAATGTCAGAAATATTCTGCTTCGTCCGGGGATCACTTACTTCATTAATAGCAGGAATAGTGTAACGCTTGGGTACGCGTATGTAGGTGCTTACAATGTGAATGGACCAAAAACCACACTGACGGAGCATCGTATTTGGGAACAATATATCTATAACACCAAATTGGGGCGAGCCAGTTTGCAAAATCGTTTCCGACTTGAGCAGAGGTTTATCGAGCGGCAAACTGAGAATGTGTTTGCACAGCGATTGCGTTATTTTGTAAGGAGTGTAATTCCATTGGCGAAACAAGAGAAATCATTTAGCATGGGGTTTTTTGCTGCCTTGCAGGATGAGATTTTCTTCAATATTCAAAACAAGGCCAAGATCAACAACAGCTTGTTTGATCAGAATAGGATCTATTTCGCAGTAGGATATCGATTCAGTTCTAAGTTTGACGCAGAAGCTGGTTATATGAATCAATACACGAACGGAATGGTAACAGACGTTTCGAATAATATTATTCAAGTGGCATTTTATACAAGGCTCTAGAACAAAATGCAAAGACCCTGTCGATTAACGAGATTATCCAGCCTGGCTACGACAGTACGATAACAAATTGCTCACTATATCGCTGAACTGAATTACATTATCCGGCTTGGTAAACAACTGAACATTAAATTTCAGGAAATGTGCTTTGTCTCTTGGATTGCGGCTGGATGTGAAAACTACAACCGGAACTTCCAGTAACTCTGGGTCAGCCTTGATACGGTCAAAAGTATCCATGCCGTTCAGCAGCGGCATATTGAGGTCTAATACTATTAAACATGGTAAAGGACTATTATCCCGCTTAATTTCATTTAGGTAATTCAATGCCTCGATGCCATTCAGGGCTTGAACGATTTCCGTTTCAGGACTCACGTCATTAATGGCCTGCGACAAAAATAGAAGATCATCCGCATCGTCATCCACACATAAAATTCTATTGCTTTTCATCATTTTCATTAAGATAAAGATAGCTAAATAGCCATCGGAATTTTCTCAGGTTGAAACGGTTGCAAGCGGGTGCCTTTTTAAGGGTAAAAACAAAACAAAAGTAGTTCCTAACATTGGTTTACTTTCTGCAAAAATCTGTCCGTGATGGTTTTCCACGATTTTTTTGCAAAGCGAAAGCCCGATTCCTTCTCCGCTTTGGACATGCAGCTTCTTGAATAATTCGAACACATGTTCTCCATATTCAGGCTCAAACCCCTGTCCCTTGTCTACAATTTCCACCCGCACAAAATCTTCATACTTGTACTTATCTGCAATGTGGCGGAATTTATTCTGTTGAATGATAGCGCAAGTAATAGTGATGATTGCTGGTTCATTTTCTTTCCTGAAGTGAATCGCATTTGACAGCAATTGCTGCAGAAGAATAATCATTTGGTGTTGGTCTGCCTCAATTTCAGGGAGATTTTCCGCCTCGATACTAAAAGACACATTGGGAAATTGTTCTCTTAATTGCGCTTCTACAACGGAGAGGATTTTATGAAGATCCAGCTTTTTTATTTTTAATGAAGATTCAGATAGCCATGTATATTGCTGCAAACCGTGCACGATCGATTTAAATTTTTGGGAAACTCGCGTTAGCTTTTTTATCACGCTTTCGAGATCAAATTTCCTCGACTGCTTACCCTCGCTTTCTAACATGCTCGTATAAAGCGACAATTTTCGAAGGGGTTCCTGTAATTCATGTGTTACTACATGACTGAATTGCTTTAGTTCGTCGTTTTGTTTTTTTGCAATCGACAAAGTCAGGTCCAGTTCTTCCAGATTAGCCTGGAGTGCATTGGTCGTTTGCGCCAAAGCGGTATTCTCTCTTAGCATTTCCTCTGCCTGCTTTCTGGCATTGACTAATTCATCTTCGAATTTTTTTCTGTTATGCACAGCGATGCCTGCATACATAGTGATAGAACCGTCATTCCTTATCTCTCTTTGCGCATTGATCAGTACCGGCACCGCCTGATGATCTTTGCGTTGAAGCGTGATGAAAATTTCACCTGCAAAATTGTGCAACTTAAGTATTGGTAAAAGATGTGTTTGAAAAAAGATTTTTGACGGTAGGGATAATATAGTTGAAAGTGGCTTATCCTTCAATTCGTCATTTTTGTATCCAAGTTCCTCACACGTTGTGTTATTGACAGCGATAAGAAGCCCCGCATCATCAGCAGAAAAGTAGAAGCAAGGAGCATTTTCAAAACTCAACAATTGCATCAGGATCCGTTTAATAAATATTCCTCGATCAGGTCAATTGTTTCCGCCGGTGCGCTCATATGTGGGCAGTGCCCCGTGGCTTTCATCACCCTCAGCGTACTATTATCAAGATTCTTTGCAAGGTAATCTCCCACTTCAAGCGGTGCAATAATGTCGTCAGAGCATTGAAGAATTAAGGAAGGAGTTCTCAATTTCATCAAATCCTGGCGGTTATCGGAAAAGAAAGTTGCTTCAGCAAATTGACGTGCAATCACAGGATCGGTTGAACAAAAACTTTCGGTCAGCTCTGCGCCTAATTCAGGCCGATCTTTATTTCCCATAATATTTGGCGCCAGGAAATTCGACCATCCAATATAATTCTTGTCCATTGTTTCCAACAGTCCTTCAATATCTTTCCGATCAAAGCCCCCAAAGTATCCGTCATCGTTGATGTAACAAGGTGAGGGCCCAACCATGATTAGTTTTTCAAAATGGTTTGGTTGCTCCAAGGCAGCAAGCAATCCGATCATACTGCTTACTGAGTGCCCCACGAAAATTGAATTGCGAATGTTTAGTGCTGCACAGATTTCCAAAACGTCCTGCGCGTATCCATTTAGCGATGCATATCGTTCTTTATTATAAGCCGAGCGATCTGATTTTCCCGCACCTACATAATCAAATAGGATGATCTTAAAATTGTTTTCAAACGCAGGCGTCACAAAGCGCCACATATTTTGGTCGCAACCGAACCCATGCGCAAAGATCAGAGGTTGCTCGCCCTGGCCAAATACCTTGACATTATTTCGCCTGAGAATTGAATCACTCATTCCATATGTATTAATGAGCGGTAAAGATAAATATATGAACTAGATTATTCCGGCTAGTTCAAGGCTTCTTTTTTTGAGATTGTTAATTTCAATTGATTCGATAATAGCCTGGGGAGCAAGGATAAGAGAAGTGTTATTTTCTTTCCACCAGGTATTTTTTTTCAGTTTGGCAAAGTGAATAACCCCTACAAGATAGTTGCGTGATTCATTAGCGTGCCATTCTTCTATCCATTCAAATTCCTCTTTTGGAATATTTGCCCAGTCTTCAAAGCTCACATACGCACGCACATAAAAATCATGCGTTAATTCAAGCGGTTGATGGTGATACAGCTTTTTGTATTCGTAACGGTAGTGGTATCGCAAGGCGGCGATATCACTAAGCACCGCAGATGCAGTTGGAAAACTTCCCGCACCTTTCCCATAGAAAAATTGTTCGTCAGCAAATCCACTCTCGATAACGACTCCATTAAATTCATTTTTGACGAATGCAAGGTGGTCATTTAATGTAACAAACTGCGGAAGCACAAAAGCCGCCACTTTCCCGTTGGTTAGTTTCTTTGCCTGGGCAACCAGGCGGATCTCATATTTCTTTTCTTTACCCACAAGGGCATCCTGCAGCTGGATATTCTGAATGCCATTAAAAACAATATTAGATGGTGTTTCAATAATACCGTATGCGTGAGTAAGTAGGAAAGTCCATTTATTGACAGCATCATATCCCTCAACATCCAACCTGGGATCCGATTCCGCGAAACCTGCTTGTTGCGCAAGCAACAGTGCCTCTTGGAAATCCAGGTGGTCTTCAAATATGCGCGTAAGTATGAAATTGGTTGAACCATTCACAATCGCCTTGATCGAATGCAGCAGATCATTGTCGTAATATTCTTCCAGGTTACGAATCACAGGAATCGATGCACATGCAGCTGATTCGTATAAGAGTGGTTGTTCAGTTTGTTCCTGCAGTTGTAGCAATTCCGGCAAGTGTTCCGCAATCATTTTCTTACTTGCACTAACTACCGCCTTTCCATTCTTCAATGCGGTAGTCACAATCTTGAATGCTGGCTCCGTTTCATTGATCACTTCTACGATAACATTGATCTCCGGATCGTTCAATAGCAGATCAGCATCGTCAGTAAACAATTCAGCCGGAGCGTTTCTTTTTTTACCGGGATGCTTAATACAAATCTTTTTGATAGTTGCTTTGAGCGAAGGCGTTTGATGCAACACCTTGTACAAACCTTCACCCACTACACCAAAACCAAATAACCCAATGGTCAGTTCTTTGTGAAAACTCATATTAAACAGTTTGAAGTTTTTTAGATCTTATAAAAGACAATGCAAATTCAATATCGTTTATCAGATCCTCCACTTCTTCGAGACCAACACTCAATCTGATAAGGCTATCCACCACACCGGCAGACCTTCTCCTTTCTGTAGGAATCGTTTTATGCGTCATTGAAGCGGGATGCGAGACAAGACTCTTCACGCCGCCGAGGCTTTCTGCTAATTTGAATAATTGTGTGGACGTTACAAACTGCGTTGCGGCTGCTTCAGTGTCTTCTTTCAATGAAAAAGAAACGATGCCTCCAAATCCTTTTGCTTGTTTGGCAGCCACATCATGATTAGCATGATTTTTTAATCCTGGATAATATACTTTGTCAACAGCAGGATGATTCTCAAGATAGTTGGCCACTTTTAATGCATTCTCACAATGTTGTTTCACGCGAAGATGAAGCGTCTCAATGCCGCGAATCACCAGCCAGCTATCGAATGGGCTCAGGATTGCGCCGCATGCATTTTGCAGAAACTTTATTTGATCACCAAGCGCTTTATCTTTTGCTACAATAAGTCCGGCGATTAAATCACTGTGTCCCCCCAGATACTTTGTTGCACTGTGAACTACAATGTCAGCTCCCAGCGAAAGAGGTTGTTGTAAGGCGGGTGAAGCAAAAGTGTTATCCACGCAAAGCCAACAATTGTTTGCTTTGGCAACTTTAGCGATTGCACTGATATCAGATATTTTCAGTGTTGGATTCGTTGGCGTTTCCAGCCAGATCAATTTCGTTTTTTCAGTAATGGCATCAAATACATTTTCCACTTTACTCGTATCAACGTAAGTGACCTTAATTCCAAATTTCTGGTACACCTGCGTAAACAGTCGAAATGCGCCCCCATAAATGTCATCAACAGCTACAATTTCATCTCCAGACTGCAGCAATTTTAAAACTGCATCAATTGCAGCAAGTCCGCTGCTGAAGGCTACACCAACGCTTCCATTTTCGAGCTTTGCAATGATTTGTTCAAGTGTAGCACGGGTAGGATTGCCTGTTCTTGCGTAATCGTAACCCTTGTTTACGCCCGGCGCCTCCTGGATAAATGTGGATGTTTGATAGATAGGAACACTAATGGCCCCTGTTAGTTCATCAACGGGGATCGAATGGATCAACTGTGTTGCGTTGCTCATCTTTTTAAGTTTTTTAGACAATCCCGACCGTCATCGTCGGGAGTTAAAATTGTTTAGACAGTACACTTACAAGACAAGCGGGCAAGAGGCTCTTTCCCCTGAGGGAAATAAAAAAAGCTCACCTGAGAAGTCAGATGAGCTTTCTATGTTGAGTAAACTATATGAGCTTTTGATCTGACTTATCTGCTCCCGACGCTTCGGTCGGGATGGAATTGGCACCTTGCGAGCCAATGCTTGTGTATCCACAATCATTAGCATAGATGTTTGTGAGGACACAAACACCGTCGCAGGTTGTCAAGGCTTCATCGGGCCATTTCCCTCAGCCTTTCTTGATAAGTGATGTTAAGAACTGATGCAAAGATAGTCCCGGAAAATTATAAGACAAATCTTTTTTGGTGGTTACTGGTTGCTGGTTACTGGTCGCTACTTTTTCGATCGAAAGCTCTCTCGATGAATATTGATCTCTAACGTTGAACATCGTATTGAATGACAGATGACGGTTAGCAGATGACAGTGATCGTCGGAAATTAAAAGAAAAATAATTTTCCAGATGCAGGATACCGGATGCCGGATGCACACACTGAAAGCAAGTTCTTTGCATCTTGGTATCTGGCATCCAGCATCTAGCGTCCAGATCGATTATAACCTATAGCCTAGGCTCAACCCAAATCCCGTATTCTTCACTGAAGACTGATCATTGGGAACCTCCTCGATTTTTGGATTAATCTTCACCAGACCGAGCTGTGCATTCAATTGTAAAGAAAGTTTACTACTCATTTCATATCCGGCGAGGAAGTTTGCTCCTGCATCCATGCGCTTGAAATAGGCATTGCCAGTATTGAAATCAGAGATATTAATGTCATTATCGAATTTTACATCGGCAGTGCTTCCACCTCCTTTGACCTTTCCACTAACTCCAAATCCAACATAAGGTCCGAAACCAAGAATCAATCTGCCTGTTCCCAACATTGGTTTGTAGACCAGGCTGACAGGAATATCAATGTAGGACAAAGAGGCGGTGTAGTTTCCATCGTTACTCTTAGCTCCCTTCTGATTAAATTCTACACCGGGCTGAATATAAAAATCAGTGGCAACAGGAATTTGCGCGTTCACTCCCAGGGCGAGTCCTGCTTTTAATTTGTTATCCAGCTTGTCGCCGTTTACATCTTTTCCTGTGAGGTTTTGAAAATTAACACCAGCCTTGAATCCAAAACTGGTTCCTTCTGTGGTTTGTGCACTGGCCATTACAGTAAGCGCGATAGCGGATGCTACCATCAACATTCTCTTCATGATTTTGTTTTTTTAGATATTGTACGTTGATTAATGAATAAATAAATGATGAATTGTTTCTTTATTGGATCGTGTTAATTCTTGGCTGCTTCACGTTTTGCGTCAGCCTTCATTTTTTCGTTAGCTGTTATTAAAAATTCTACCCTTCGATTTTGGGATCTTCCGTTTTCAGTAGTGTTCTCATATTTTGGCGCGGTTTCGCCATATCCTTTTGGATTCAATCTAGAATTGCTGACACCCCTTGAACGCAGGTAATCAGCAACGGTACTCGCTCTTTTCTCAGATAATCCTTCATTATAGGATTCAGTACCCACATTATCCGTGTGTCCTTGAATTTCTATATCAGTGTCGGGATATTTCTGCAAAATCGTGGCAAGCTTGTCGAGATTTTTAGCAGATGTGCTGCTGAGATCAGAGCGATCAAATCCAAACAAAATTTTTTCATTGAATTCAACCACGATGCCTTCTCCAACTCGTTCTACTTTAGCGCCGGGTACATCATTCTTGATTTCTTTTGCCTGCTTATCCATTTTCTTTCCAATGATGGCTCCCGATACGCCACCCACCGTGGCACCAATGATGGCGCCCATT
>Ga0157378_10003899_pt1 | contig 13214 bp, 10 predicted proteins | sample M65metaG_FD_115309 | JGI IMG/M metagenome (GOLD analysis project Ga0157378, IMG submission 115309) | Miscanthus rhizosphere microbial communities from Kellogg Biological Station, Michigan, USA - M6-5 metaG | ecosystem: Host-associated > Plants > Roots > Rhizosphere > Soil | place: USA: Michigan...
CTGTTTCGGGTGTCGGTCAGCAACCGCGAACCGCAGTGACACTGCTGCCGCTCCGCATGTTCCCCCGCTCGGTTTGACACACTTTTCCGCCGCCGATAGTATCGAACGAGCAGAGTCTGCGCCTATGAAACTGGCCTATTTTGATTGCTTCAGCGGCATCAGTGGCGACATGACGCTCGGCGCCCTGGTTGATGCAGGCTGTCCGAAGGAGACCCTGCGCCGCGGTCTAGAAGCGCTTGTTTTACCTGGCTGGACGCTTTCCGCCGAGAAAGTCTGGAAAAACGGCATGGCCGCCACGTTCGTGCGGGTGACGACCGAGGATCAGGGCAAGCACCGCGGCCTTCAGGCCATCCTTGAAATTCTGGGCAAGTCGAAGCTCAGCGAGCCGGTTCGAAACAACGCGTCCGCGATTTTTCGCAAGCTGGGTGAAGCCGAAGCCGCCGTACATGACGTGCCGCTAGAAAAGATCCACTTCCACGAAGTAGGCGCGGTAGACGCCATTGTGGACATCGTCGGTGCCTGCATAGGCTTTGCGGCGCTGGGCATTGAGAAGTTCAGCTGCTCCGCGCTGAACGTCGGCGGCGGTACAGCCAAGATGGCGCACGGAGTCTTGCCCGTGCCGGCCCCGGCGACGGCCAAGCTGCTAGAAGGCAAGCCGACGTACTCAAACGGCGTTCAGAAGGAGCTGGTCACTCCTACCGGTGCCGCGATCGTCGCGACTCTGTGCGATTCATTTGGGCCGCAGCCGGCAATGAGCGTTTTGGCCATAGGCTATGGCGCGGGCTCTGCTGACTTGGAAGGTCAACCCAACGTCGTTCGCATCATGGTCGGCGAAGCCGCAGAAAAGGCCGTGGCCGGATTCGATGAGGAGATTGCCGTCATCGAAGCGAACCTTGACGACATGAATCCGCAAATTTATGGCTATTTTCTGGAAAAGGCCTTGGCCGCCGGGGCACTGGACGTCTACACCACTCCGGTTCAAATGAAGAAGAACCGTCCCGGCACCTTGTTGACGCTTCTTTGTAAACCGGCAGACACCAACGCGCTCATGTCGCTGCTTTTTGCCGAGACGACAACCCTTGGTGCGAGAATGTACACGGCCCTGCGGCGGGCGCTGCCGCGCGAAACCGTGAACGTTCATACGCAATACGGCGATGTGCATGTGAAGCTGGCGCGAGTGAACGGGGCCATCCGCCACGTCGCGCCGGAATACGAAGACTGCCGTAAGCTCGCTTTTGAGAAAAACGTTCCCCTGCAGCAGGTGATCAACGAAGCCTTGCGCAGCTTCGAACGGATGTAACCGCGATTTTTGGGCGCGGCGGATTTCTGATAACGTTCCAAAGTGCAATTAGGGAAGGGTTTGCGGGACTAAATGGCGACGAAAGAAAAATTCTATCTCACGACGCCGATCTACTACACCAACGGCCTGCCGCACATCGGTCACACCTACACGACTGTAGTCGCCGATGTAATTCGCCGCTACAAGCGGATGCGCGGCTACGAAGTGGTGATGACCACGGGCACCGATGAGCACGGCGTCAACGTGGAGCGCGCCGCCAACAAAGCCGGCATACCCGAGTCCGAGTTCGTGGCGCGGATGGCCGTGGAGTGGAACAACTTGTGGAATGAATTGGGTTTGACCGCCGACGAATTCATTCGCACCACCGATCTCCAGCACGTTCGCACCGTGCAGTGGCTCTTCAAGCTTTGCAAGGAAAACGGCTACGTCTATAAAGGTCATTACACGGGCCAATACTGCATCTACGACAACGCTTTTGTGAACGACGCCAAGCCGGGCGACAACTGTCCGGACTGCGGCCGGCCTACAGAAACCGTGACGGAGGAGAACTACTTCTTCAAGCTGTCCGCATTTCAAAAGCCCCTGCTCGACTTCTACAGGAAGAATCCAAATTTCATCCAGCCGGAAACCCGCAAGAACGAAATCGTCAGCTTCGTCGAAGGCGGTCTGAAGGATCTGAGCATCACGCGCACCACGATTCGCTGGGGCATTCCAGTTCCTGGCGAGGAGCCGCACGTGTTTTACGTGTGGTTCGACGCGCTGACGGCATATCTCAGCGCGGTCGGGGGCCCCGAGTACGAACGGCGCGGCATGTGGCCCGCGGATCTGCACCTGGTCGGCAAGGACATCATCCGCTTCCATGCCGTGTATTGGCCTGCGTTCCTGATGGCCGCGATGCTGCCCGTGCCGAAACAGGTGTGGGCGCACGGCTGGTTCCTGATGGACTCCGGCAAAATGAGCAAGTCGAAAGGCAACGTGGTGCTGCCGCGGCCCATTGCCAACATGCTCGGCATGGACGCGCTCCGCTACTTCCTGCTGCGCGAAGTCGTCTTCGGGCAGGACGGCAACTTCAGTTACGACGCGCTCGTCACGCGCTACAACTCGGATTTGGCGAACGGGCTCGGCAATCTGGCGAGCCGCACCGCGGCGATGATCGAGAAGAACTTTACGGGCAAGATGCCCAAGCCCAGTGCACGCCAGCCGCAGGACGAGGTCCTTGCGCGCGAGGCGCAAAGCGCGATCGGGGAGGTTCTTGAGCGTTACGAAAATATGGAGTTCGCGCGGGCCCTTGAAGCGATCTGGGGTGTGATCGCGGCGGCTGACAAATATCTGAGCAGCGAGCAACCGTGGGCGCTCGGCGACTCCGAAACGGACACCCAGCGCAAGGCCGCGGTTCTGTGGACTACGGCGGAGCTGCTGCGCATCGTCACCGTGCTGGCGCATCCCGTGCTGCCGGATAGCACGGTGAAAGTGTGGTCTCTGCTCGGGCAGCCGGCTAGCGTTTCCGGCGTCGAGTTGGACGGGCTGCGCTGGGGACAGCTCGCTGCTGGCGTGCAGCTCGGCAAGGCCCAGGCACTATTTCCGCGCGTGGACAAAGCGGAAGCAATCGAGAGGATAGAAGCAATGGCAAACGAAGAGCAAAATCCGCAAGCGGCCCCCGCGACAGCAGCCGCAGCTGCAGCCAGCACCGCGTCATCGGGCGCTGCCGCCTCGCCCGCTCCAGCAGAAAAAATTACAATCGAAGACTTCGCCAAAGTTGAAATGCGCGTCGGTCAGATCCTGACCGCCGAACGCATCGTCGGCGCGGACAAGCTGCTCAAGTTGAACGTGGATATTGGCACCGAGAAGCGCCAGATCTGCGCCGGTATTGCGCAGTACTACGAGCCAGAAGCACTGGTCGGCCGCAAGGTTGCCGTAGTGACCAACCTCGCTCCCCGCAAACTTCGGGGCGTCGAATCAAACGGCATGATCATCGCTGCCTCAGTCGGCCCGGAGGGCCGCCCGGTCCTCGCAGGTTTCCTCGAGGACGTCGAAATCGGCGCGCGCCTCAAGTGATGTCGTCAACGCGTGCGGCGGTGTTCGCCCTAACATCTGCATGGACCTGATCGATTCTCACGCCCATATCGACTTTCCGCAGTTCGCCGAAGACCGCGACGCGATGCTGGAGCGCGCTCGCCAGTCAGGCGTGAACACCCTCCTCGCCATAGGTACCGGTCCAGGTCCCGAAAAGCTCGATGCTGCTCTGCCATACGCCGAACGGTACGGCTGGATCTTCACAAGCATCGGCATCCACCCCCACGAAGCCAAGGAAGCCACCGCCCAGCACTTCGATGAACTGACGCGGCTCGCCGGGCATCCCAAGGTAATCGCCTGGGGCGAGATCGGCCTCGACTACTTCTACGACCACTCCCCGCGCGACGTGCAAGCCGCCGTTTTCCGCAAGCAAATGGAACTCGCCTGCGCCGCGAAGCTGCCCATCATCATCCACTGCCGGGACGCCTGGGACGATTGCCTCAACATGCTTGAGCAGCACTGGAAACCCACCGGCCTCGGCGGAATCCTGCATTGCTTCACCAGCACTCTCGAACATGCCAAGCGCGGACTGGAGTTGGGCTTCCTGATTTCCTTTGCGGGAAACTCAACCTATCCGAAAGCGCAGAACATTCGTGACGTTGCGAAAGAATTGCCGCTCGAGAACATTTTGATCGAAACCGACGCTCCCTTCCTTGCGCCGCAACCCTATCGCGGCAAGCGGAATGAGCCTGCCTACGTTGCGGAAGTGGCGAAAGCACTGGCGAATGTGAGAAACTTGCCTCCGGAAGAAATCGCCGCGACAACTGCATCGAATTTCAGGCGGTTCTTCGGCATCGCTTGGCCCCAGGTCGGCTGAATCTCTGCCCGCCCTGGCAAGCGATCCACGCTCGATTGGGCGACCTATCGCCCGAAACGCGTCTCCTGGAGGAACGCCCATCGCGCTTCTGACCGTCAAGGAAATCTTCGACCTCGTCCGCGACGACCTGGTTTTGGTCGAACAGGAGCTTTCCCGCCAGAGTGCTGCCGCGTTCCAGCCGGTCGGCGAAATCACCAGCTATTTGCTGGGCGGGGGAGGAAAGCGCCTCCGCCCGGCGCTGCTCCTGCTTACCAACGGCTACGCGGGTGCAAATCGCCAAAGCGCCATTCACCTTGCCGCCGTCGTTGAACTCCTCCACAGCGCCACCCTAATTCACGACGATGTGATCGACAGCGCCGACACGCGACGTGGCCGTCCTTCTGCGAATTCCCGCTGGGGCAATCATCGCAGCGTCCTTGCCGGCGATTGGCTGTACATGCAGTCGTTCAAGATGGCGCTAGAAGAACGCAACTTCCGCATCTTGGACATCCTGATCGATCTCACGCGCAAAATGGTCGAAGGCGAACTGATCCAGCTCGCCAAGATCGGGCGCATGGATGTGACCGAAGACGACGCGCTCACCCTGGCCACTTACAAAACGGCCTGTCTGTTCAGCGGCTGCGCGCGCCTTGGCGCCGTCCTCGGCGGCCTGCACAGCGAGGAAGAAGAAGCGCTCGCCGACTATGGCCGTTACGCCGGCCTCGCTTTTCAGATGGTGGATGATCTGCTCGACTTCACTGCATCCGCCGAACAGTTGGGCAAGCCGGTGCTCAGCGACCTGAAAGAGGGCAAAGTCACGCTACCCTTGATCTACGCAATGGAAAACGGCCACCGCGAGGCGCGGGAACTCGTCGCACGCGTGCTCGAGGAAAAGGACTTCATCAGCGTGAGGCCGGAGACGATCGTGTCGCTCGTGCACGATTCCGGCGCGCTAGACCGCGCTCGCGCTTTGGCTCACGACTACGCCGGCCGCGCCAAGGCCTGCATCAATGGCCATGCAAGTCGCGGGAACGACTCGGAATACGCACGCGCGTTGCTTACGCTGCCCGATTTCATTCTCGAACGCGAAAATTAGTCGCCCAGGCAACATCATGCTGCCGTTCAAGGTCATCTACCATCCGCGCTACGACCTGAATCTTGGCCCGCACGTTTTTCCTTCGCAGAAATTCCGACTGATCTACGAGCTGCTCCTGCGCGACAACCTTGCCGCAACTGAGGATGTCGCCGAGCCGCCTGCGGCTAGCGACGACGACCTGCTTCGTGTCCACACGCGTGAATGGGTCGGCAAGCTGAAGAACGGCACGCTGAGCGCCAGCGAGGTCATGAAGCTGGAAGTGCCGTACTCACCCGAACTGGTCGAAGCCGTTTGGCTCGCCGCCGGCGGCTCAATTCTTGCCGGCCAGCTCGCACTTCGCGACGGCTTCGCGTGCAATCTGAGTGGCGGCTTTCACCATGCGCACGCCAACCACGGCGAAGGGTTTTGCGCGATTCACGACGTTGCAGTAGCGATCCGCCGGCTGCAGTCCGATGGGGCCATCAAGAAAGCCGTCGTAGTGGATACCGACGTCCACCACGGCAACGGCACAGCTCACATCTTCCGCGAAGACGCCTCCGTCTTCACTCTTTCCATCCATCAGGAAAACAACTATCCCGCTTACAAGCCACCGTCAGACCTCGATCTCCCGCTCGACGATGGCGTCGAAGACGAAGAATATCTGGCGGCCTTGCTCCCCGCCGTCGCCCGCGTGCTCGACGACTTTTGCCCGGAGATTCTCTTTTACGTTGGAGGGGCGGATCCCTACGTGGAAGACCAGCTCGGCGGGCTGCGGCTGAGCAAATCTGGCCTCAAGGCTCGCGACCAGGGAGTATTCTTCGCCGCGCGGAGCCGCGGCATTCCCGTCGCCACCACATTGGCCGGCGGCTACGCCCTCCGCGTCGAAGACACGGTCAGAATCCACGCCAACACCATCGTCGCGGCTAACGAGGTAGCCAGCGAAATTCCTGTCGCTCGCCATTTAGCCTCGTGATGGCGCACGGGCAAAAGATTAGTGCGCAGCAGCGGCCGACTTCCCGGTTCCGGTGGTCGAGGTTGCTCGCCGGATCGCGGTTCCCAATTCGTCTTCAATTGTTTCCGGGTCGAATCCGTTGCGTCGAAACGCGACTTTGCCGGACGCATCCAGGATCAGGACCGTAGGGAACGATTCCACATTAAAAAGTTCCTCCAGGCGATCGGCAAATACCTCCGTGGTGCGAGAGCGCCTTTCCGCCAGATAGGGAGCGACGAGCGATTCGTCTTCGTCGCAATTTGCGGAGAGGAAAATCAGGTCTGGATTCCCGGCATTCCGCGCCGCCAGTTTTTCATAGATCGGCTCCAGCGCGTGGCACGGCCCGCACCATGTCGCCCAAAAGTTGATTACCAGGACTTTGCCTTTTAGCGGCGCCACAGGATACGCCGCCCCCTCCGGCGCCAGCCTCAGCACAAACTCGAATGGGTCCTTCACTCCGTCATTCCGCGGTGGACGAGGTGTTGCTGTTGCCGCTGTCACCGCGTCAATCGTCTTCAGCAGAAAATCGCCCAGCCCCGCTTCGCTTCCATGCGCAAGCCGCCAAACATTACCCAGTTTTTCTCTGATTTCGCGCCGGCTGCCGGATTTGGCAACCGAGTCCGAGAGCACGAATGCGCGGGCGTATTGCTTCGCCGCTCCTTCGTAGTTTTTCGCGAGCTCATCGAGTTCGCCGAGTTTGAGCGCCGCGCTTGCGTTCGGCTGTAACGCGTAGCTCTCTTCATAATCCTCTCGAGCCGCTGTTGAATCATTAAGCCGGGATTCCAGACGTCCGCGCAGAGCCAGCAACGCAGACTCATCTCGCTTTATCTGTCCTTCCCACTCTTCAACCGACACTCGCGGCGACTTCTCCGAAATCGGTGTGCGCCTTACCGAATCGTTGACGCGTGTCACGTACGTCACCGCGCGGCGCAGGGCCGCGCGATCGCCGTTGCGTTCGAGCAACTGTACCGCGAGCAAAGTCATTGACGTGTCGTCGGGCGTCAGTGCCACGATCCGCTCGGCATAGTCGGTCGCGCACGCGTCGTCCTTGAACTGCATGCACGCTTCGACCAGCGCCCGGTAAATCTGCGGGCGCTCCGCTGCTTCGGGATATTTTTCCAGGTAACCTCTGAGATTTTTCACTAGTTCCGCGCGGTCATTTCCCGCGTCGCTGATCGCCTTCTGCAACTCCTCGGCGGGGGACAGGGGCTTGGGCGCGGACAGTTTGGTGGTTGCTTTTTTGTCGCTGGGCTGCTTGTTCGCGGGCGTTTTGCTGCTGTCTTGGCCCTGCGCGCACCAAGCGACGCTCGCGCAAATAGCCGCGATTGGCATCAGGAGAGCGATCCTGCGCATGCTGGGATTGTATCTCGCCGGCGGCCGAAAATTAAGAAGCGGGCTCGACGCGAATGCCGCCCGAAACTGTATGGATTTCCACCCGTCCTCCGGGAGTTCCAACGCGGGCGCGCAAACTGTGCTTATCCTGATCCTCGATCACTACCGGAATCCCCGTTCGAATGTCTCCTGACACCGCCTCCGCTGCGAGATGAAAATTTGCCGACGCCGGCACGCCAATATCGACCGAGCCCGATGTCGTTTTCAAACTCCAATAGCTGTTCCCGGAAGGGTTCCCCTGGACCGACACCCGCCCGGAAACCGAGCTCGCGGTCACATCGTTGCCGGCGCCCAGAATATCGACCGATCCGCTCATCGTCGATGCTTCAACGCGCGCTCCCGGCTTCATAATATTCATGGACCCGGAGGCCGCATGCACCCGGATGTCTCCCTTGATGTTCGTCGCGCTAATGCTTCCCGACGCGCTATTTGCGCGCAAATCGTCACCCAGGTCCTGAACCGTAATTGATCCGCTTGCCGAAGACACCTGCACCGACCGTTCAATCTTACTCACCGCGATCGATCCCGACGCCGATTCGACCTTCACCGGACCTTGCACATCGCTGATCGTCTGCGCTCCCGACGCGATGGTCGTTGTCACTTCCGTATTGCGCGGCACTTCTATCGTGTAGTCGATTGCCGCAGCTTTGAACTTGCTCAGTTCCTTGCCGATTCGAATGACATCCGGCCTCTGTTCAATCGGGGGATTGGCGGAAATTTCTCGTGCCTGCTTGTCGGGATCGTTGAAGAAAAACGAACGGGCTCGTATCTCACCATGAACGTGAACCTTATTGTCCGCGCTTCCGGTAATTCGTACCGACCCGCTGGCATTCGCCAGGTCCAGTCGAAGCGGTCCATTCACCGTGTAGGTGCGGTCAAACGATCCCTGCGCGGCAACTCCCGTTCCGCAACCCGCTACCATGGCGCCGGCGGCGACCAGCGACGCCGCTAAGCCCCCACCGCTGACCGTTCGCCACCAACTGTTTGCTGTCACCATCGATCCTCCGCCTGTTACCCAGGGCGTTGGGCCCCAAATCAAAACGCTCACCTTCGCTTCACAATAAGGTACGCAATTCGAGCCGGCAATGTTCCAAGCGGCCAGCCGGGCGCCTATCGGTTGCCCTTCGCCTTGAGGGCGGCGTTCAGCGATCCCTGCCGGTAGCCTTCAAGATCCAGCGCCACGTACAGGAATCCCGCCGCCTTCACTCTTTCGGCGATCGCCGCACCCATCTCCGCCGTCATCGCGCGCGGCAGCTCTTCCGGGGCAATTTCAATTCGCGCCAGCTTGTCATGTAGCCGAACGCGGAATTGCCGAAATCCCAATTCGCGCAAGGCGGCTTCGCCCCGTTCCACCAGCGCCAGCCGCTCCGGAGTGACTTCCGTCCCGTAGGGCAGCCGCGACGACAAGCACGCCGAAGCCGGCCGGTCCCAGGTTGGCAGGCCCGCCCGCTGCGATAGCGCGCGAATTTCGCTTTTGCGCATTCCCGCACTCAACAGCGGCGCGAGCACGTGATGTTCTGCCGCTGCGCGATGTCCCGGCCGGAAGTCGCTCGTATCGTCCGCGTTCACGCCGTAGGCGACCGCCGCGAATTCACGCCGCTTTGCCAGTCCATCCAGCACATTGAACAATTCGTCCTTGCAGTAGTAGCAGCGGTCTCCGGCGTTTGCGCGATAGGCTGGATTGTCGAACTCATGCGTCTCGACAAATTCGTGTCGGATCTTGGTGTGCATTACAAACTTTTCCAGCTCTTCCCGGTCGTAGGCCGAAAAACTCGGCGAAATCGCCGTCACCGACAGTGCCCGCTCGCCCAACACCTGGTTTGCAGCCCATGCCAGGTAGGCCGAGTCCGCTCCGCCAGAAACCGCGATCAGCAGGGAAGGGAGCTGAGCCAGACTTGCAAACAATTCCGCTTCCTTCGCCGCGAAATCGCCGTTGCCGGCCTCCTGACTCCGAATCTGTACGAGCGAGCTCATAAAATGAAAGTATATCGCAGGGAAAAAGGGCCGGTAAGTACCGCGTCTACTTAAAGTCCAGCAGCACGTCCACCGTCTTCTTCTCGGGATCCGGTTTCAGCCAATGGCCGACCGTTTCGTAATGTATTGGCAACTCTCCCAAAATCGCTTTCGCATGGTTCTGCAGGGCAATCAGGAAATCCTGATACCTCATCTTGTCGAAGATATCTCCCGATGCAATCGGGAACGCCGTTCGAACCCTTTGCTCACCGTTCGTCGAGAGCCCGGTGACCACCCAACCGCCCATGTGATATTGCGTTCCCTCTGAGACCCGAATCTTGTAGGAAACCGTGTGCGCCGCTTCGTTATAGGAAGTCTCCGGCTGCACCGTCGCATCCAGATACCCGCGCCGGCCATACTCATCGCGGATGCGCTCGAGCCCGCCCTCAAACTCCATCCCGTCCGCCAGCGCTCCAGCTTTCAACCCCAGGAACGAATCCAACGAGATGGACGACAGCACGTCATTGCCGGTCCAGGTTGCCGCCGCGATGTGATAGATCGCGCCCGCCTTCACCGGCACAAAAACCGGTATCTCCGAGGGAAGCTTTTCCGAGGGCGGTCCGCTCAATCGCACCTCCGGCGGGCCCAGTTTCACCTGCAAGTATCCCTGCTTCCAATAAACCGGGCGGACCTGCTCCGCCAGAAAAACATCGATCGCGATCCGCGAATAAGGTTTGCCCACAACGTCTGAAAGGCGAGACTCAACACCCGAACTCGTCCCGAGCGACGCATCGCCAAAGCTGAGGCTGGCGATTTTCAGCGGCGCTCCCTCGATCGAGAATTGCTGAATGTTGCCGTCAGAGAGAGGGTTCGCCGCCACTTGGTGCTGCACTGCGAAATCCAGCTCATGAGTCGCCAGCAGCCCGCGAATTGCCTCAGCCGCTTGGTCGACCACGCTTCCGCCTTCGGGGAGTGTTCCGTCAAAAAAGGGAAGTCGCGCGCGGATCGCATCGTTCAGCTCCGAGTCGCCGAACCACGGGAAATTGTCATAGTACGCAGGCAAACGGGGCGATTCCGCTACGTGAAATGTCAGCGCCACGCCGTCAACCCGCGTCTTAAAGTCGTAGTTGACAGTACTGAAGAGCCCGCTGCCCACCAGCTTGTCCGCGGCGGTCTGCAATTCCGCGCGCCCGACCTGCATTCCTGTCTGCAGTCCGCTCAGCGCCCCAATTTGCGCCTCGGTCATCACTTTCTGCCCCTCAGCCCGCACCTCTCGAAGCTCCGCCGTGCCGGCGCCTCCTGGAGACTGTGCTGCCGCTGGTAGCCCGGCCATACCCACCAATCCCAGCAGACCCGTAGTAAGACCTAGTAACTTCCTCATGGGCCTATTTTAATGCCGATCGCGTGACGAAAGTGAGGTTTCAGTCTGGTCTCAGTCGCCCTGCCGCGAAGACGGGCGCAGTTCCGCCTGTTTCATTTCCCGCGGCTTCAGTAGCTTGCTCACCGTGTCCAGATACAACGACTGGTTTTTCTCCCAGCTGTAGTCCTGCACAAACACCTGCGCGCTGCGCACTTGCCTTTCGCGCAGCTCCGGATCTTGGATCACACGCAGCATCGCCTCAGCCAGGCTCGCGTCGCTATTGGCCTCAAAGAACGTCGCCACCGAATCGTTGAAATAGTACGAATCAATCGCAGTGTTGGGGATGATCACCGGAACGCCCATCGCCATGAACTCCGGAATCTTCGTGCTGAAGGCTTCGTTTCCAAACCCATCCTTGCGCTTTGGCACGACACCGAGGTCCGCGTTTTCCATCACGCGCACCAGCTTCTCCACCACCAGCGAACCCTTGAAGAGAATCTTCTCCTACAAACCCAGCTCCGCCACCAGCCGCTTGAGCGACTCCAGCCGGTCGCCCGATCCATAGACATGGAACTCCGCGTTCGGCACCTGCGTGTGAATTTTTGCGAACGCCCGAATCGCGATATCCAGCCCCTGGTGGTACGTCATGCCCGGGTACAACACGATGAACTTGCCGTCCGCCCGCGTTCGCCCTTGCGGCCGAAAACCATTCAGGTCCGGATAGTTGATGATCGCGGTTACCTTCCCGGGCGCCACGTCGCGGGTGTGCAGCCGCTCTTCCCACATGTGATTCGAAGCGATCACGTGGTCGGCAAACGCCGTGGACACCCGCTCAATCCCCACCAGCGCCTTGAACACAAACGCCTCTTTCGAAATGCCGAATTTGCTGGCGTAAAATTCCGGCACCATGTCGTGGATGTCCAGAATGACCTTCGCGCCGGTCAGTTTGGCAAAAATCGCCGCGAACACCTCGAAGTCCGGCACCGAATGCACGTGGATCAAGTCGTACGGCTTTTTCCAGTGTTCCTTCGTCACCACCCACAACGAACGGAAGAAAAACTGGAGCAAGCGCCACAGATACGTCAGCTTGGTCTTTTCGTTTTTGATTCGGCCCTGCAGCCGATAAACTCGAACGCCGTTCAGGACATCGCCCAGGCTTTGATGCCCCACGCGCCACATCGCGAAGGCATCCACTTCAAACCCGTCCCTTACCAGAGTCTCCGCGTAACGGCGGCCGCGGTTGTCGCCGTCATACACAGAATAAGAAACCATGCAAGCTCTCATCGAATCCCCGGGAAAAATCTTGTCTTGATGGCTCGGCAGCAGTTGCGGCTGTTGCCGGACCGTCTTGCTACCCATGAGAGGGCCGCCTTTGGCCGGCTTCTCGGCCTAAGTCCATTCCTTAGTTTTCAATCTAACACTCGAAGCGGGTGGGTTCTCCGAGCTGTAAGCAATCAGTGACGGGTCCGATACTCGAATAGATTCGGCGAATGCTATTCCGGATCGTGATGGTGATTAGCGGCCCTATAGTGTCAGCCAACGCCAGCAGCGAATCCTGCTGAAACAGGTCCAGCTCGCTCAAACCGTAAACTCAAACGGCTCGCGGTCGAAATTCCGCTCAAACTTCTCTGGATCAAAGTGAAATGAGCCCGCGATCGTCGGAAACTTGAGCCGCACCTGCAGTGACAGTTTGAGGGCTTGCCATCACTGCAAACTCCAGGTCTCCGCTTTTCTCAACGGCCCTGACATTAGCGGCAAATCCCGTCCGCAACCATCAGCCAAAAAGTACTATCCGTCCGCCCGCCATCCGTACTAGAACGGTCTTTTACGGTGTGTTGAACCGCCTCACGAAAAAGGCGCGCGGCACAGGACAGGTGCCCGCCCTTGTTGGAAGGGGTGCCAGATCGCGGTATCGGTGACTGACGCCTTCGGCAAGCCTGCGGCGTCGACGGCTGTCGTTGCTGAACCCTGACACCAGTCATTGCGCAGCAGCGCTGTCACGGTGGCGAAAGCCCTGGCCCTGTAACAATTCGCTGACCTGAAACGTCGGTGAGCTCCGGCCAGCAGGCACACCCCAGGCGGCCAGGCCCGTTAACGTCCCAACGAAAATCAACGCCGAGAAGGATCAGCGCTGCATACCGCATCTTGCGCCAGCGCTGGATACGACAAGCCCACCGCTACCCAAATGAGGAGAAAGTTAGCGAACCCGATGCTTTTGTGTTTTTAAACGCTGGCTACTCCACGGTAACCGACTTGGCCAGATTGCGCGGCTGA
>Ga0157378_10003900_pt1 | contig 13213 bp, 1 predicted proteins | sample M65metaG_FD_115309 | JGI IMG/M metagenome (GOLD analysis project Ga0157378, IMG submission 115309) | Miscanthus rhizosphere microbial communities from Kellogg Biological Station, Michigan, USA - M6-5 metaG | ecosystem: Host-associated > Plants > Roots > Rhizosphere > Soil | place: USA: Michigan...
CAACGTCTTCGATGAAGCCCATGTCGAGCATGCGGTCTTCTTCGTCCAGCACCAGCATTTCGAGGCGGGAAAAATTCAGTCTGCCGCTGTCCATTTGGTCCATGAGCCGGCCCGGCGTTGCAACCAGAACTTCCATGGGGGAGGCTAATAAACGGTTTTGTGCGTGGTAGGGCATGCCGCCGACGATGCTAACAGCGCGAAAGCGGGGAAGATTGCGGCCGTATTTTTGTGCCGCATCGGTTACTTGCATGGCTAATTCGCGTGTTGGCGTTAGAACCAGGACACGCGGGCCTTTGCCTTGTCCGGTTGATGGGATGCTGAGTTTTTGCAATGCCGGCAACATGAATGCGGCTGTTTTGCCGGTACCGGTTTGGGCGGAAGCCATGATGTCATGACCGGCGAGAATTTCCGGTATGGCGGCCGCTTGAATGGGGGTTGGTGCTTGATAGCCTGCGTCAAGCAGCGCTTTACAAATGGGTTGGCTTAAATTGAGTGCAGCAAAAGGCATCTACTTTCCTTCTAGGATAAAAACCGAAAAAGCAAGCGGAAATCACATACAACTCTATTTCAAGTTGCACAGGGCAAATCGAACGGTAATCAGGAATGCCGCTAGCGTTGGACCATCGACGCTAACCGGATTTAACACCGCGCCAGGAGGCGAAGGGAGAGAGGTCAGGAGTCAATGAAGGCGACCGGCATTTTGCCGGAAGCCAATGCGTCGTCATCAGTCGTGGCGACGCAGCAGACCGCGACTATACGCAGGTTTAGACTGAAACTCAAATTATTTTCTTCCATGCAGTGATAAGCGCCGTACGGCGGTGACTTACGATGGAGTGCGCCAAAGCCTCCTCCTCCGCCCCCAATAACAGATGGCTCCGCACTTGATATACCTTATTAGACTTTTTGGAACCTACTGCGCGGTAAGTTCCAAAAGAACTTTTGTCTCATATAAGATCATTTCAGTTAAGATCATTTCAGGGCTTACAAAATCGACTCATATTCTGTAAATGGGGGCTTCCGATGAATTGGAGCGAAAATGATTTTGGTGATTTACCGAAGGAAATTGAATGGGACGATAAAGCCGCCAAGGATAAAAAGGTTCAGCAGTGGCGCGATTTATGGCGTATAGCCAACGGAGAACTTAAAAAAGTGGCGTACGCCCTTATAAAAGTCGAACAACAATCGAGACTGCTGGCCCAATCTCTTTATCCTGAAATAGCCGTTGATAAATCTCAATCCTTGCTTGATACGGATTTATGGCGAAACAATCATCCCGGAATAACGTTGTTGTATGAACGCCTCACAGCGCTTATCGAAGACATCGGAAGGCAAAAAGATCACTTGAAAATGGCGGCGAATACCGCAGAACGTCTGGTTGATCGGGAGGCAGCTCAGAGACGCCCTGGGCAAGAGAGTCTGTTAGAAAAATCCATGCTTGAAATAGAAAGGAGTCGGCATTTAGCGGAGCCCCTTTTAAGACAAATAAAAATGCTAACAGCGCTCAGTGACTGCATCGATAGCTGGTTAGAACTTCCAGCATCCGGGCAAGTTGCCGCTGATCAATCACTAAAAGAGCTTATTGCCCCCGTTTCCAATATATTCGCCAACATTCATAAATTATCAAATTCGCTGGCCCCGGAAATCGATATAGACGCTATACAAAATGTCGTTTTCAAAGTCACCAGACAAACTCCAGTACTTCAACAAATGGCGGAAAGGACTGCGGAAGAATTTTCCGACACAGCAAAAAGGACGGGAGAAGCATTCTCTCCATCAGTCGTAGAACCGCTTGGACGAGTATTCCCCGAGGCAAGGGAAGACCCGGCCCAGGAAATTAGTCAGAAAATTTTTGGCGACGTTGTAGAAGATATGCCGGAAGAGGAAGCGTTGAGGGCTCTCCGGTCCTTAAGAACTGTTAGTCGCCCTTTCCAAGCATTAGTAGATAGCATGCCGGATTTGCAGGAAGTGAAAATCAGAAAATCATTGGAAAATACCAATGATGCTATTAGAACGGCGGCAAATAAGCGGAATAAAAATTTTACCGTCGACATACTAAAGAAGTTGGTAGAAGACGCGACGACAGGTGTCGCGCATGTAGGCTTGGATCTTACCGCAATACCGGAACAATACAGGGATACCGTTTTAGACATTGTGCTTAGCCAGCCGCGAAAAACAGTTGCAATCAAGGCTAGCGGCATCACACCAGTATCGGGGTTGATAGACAAGTTGCAAGAATTCAACCTACGGTATCCATCAAAATGCAAAGACCTTCGTCTCGATCTAAGCGATACCAATTTACATTCAAACGATCTTCAATCGCTCGTGGGATTACCAATCACAGCTCTTAATATCGCCCATAATCCGCAAATCGATGGGAATGGATTCCAATATATCGGCAGCCTAAACACACTAATCGTGTTAGACGTAAGTAACAATACGAATGCGCTATTAGGGAATGGTGTTTTGGACTTTAAACTCGCGCTGGAAAATATGAAAAATCTAAGAGCAATCCATCTAAATGACGTTTTCCCCAATCATGAAAGCGCTCTGTCTAACAATTTACTAGCCGCAGTCGCAGATAAAATTAAGGATTCGTTGGAAGTCTTCTCGTTTAGAGGAAACGGCGCAAATTATATTTCAGCGATGATTATCGGGCGATTAACTAACTTGCGCCGGTTGGACATCAGCAATAATCCTAATGTTTTGCGTGAAGGTGATTTTGACGACAGAAGATTTTCTGCATCACCAGAAGAAAGCCTGACATTTTTAAAAAAATTAACCCATCTTATTGTAAGCAATACCGGTTTAAACGCTACAGCTGTGGATGCTGGAGCGGAATTTATAATTTCACGAGAAGCCTCGCCAAGCGAAAATTATCTTCTGCCGCATCTAAGACATTTCGATGCGTCCAATAATGGCATTACTGAGGGAATTGAACACGAGCTCATAGGTCACCCGACGCTAGAAGAGATCAACCTTAGAGGTAACGTTGGTTATTCTTTTTCTCATAATGCACGGGCACCGCTTAGCGAGGAGTGCTTGCATAGAATTGCTTGGCAAATGCCAAAGCTCAAGCAATTGAATGATCGGGATGTAAAAGGTGGGATACTGGCTCCCGACTTTACTGCTAAATCGCAAAGCCCTGAAACCAGGCATGCCGTTTCTTCGAAGGGCCCATCGCATGGTAGGCGCTAACAAAATTTAAAATGGGGTTTTATCTCTCCTAGCCGCAGAAGCAATTATATTTTTTTACATAAACCAGTCTGCCAAAGGAATTCTACCGATTAATGATATTGGCGATGTCGATATACGGCATCGGCGTCATCCCATTTTGTGATGCCTGTTTTTTTCCTTCAGGGCACCGAAGCGCCGCCCTATCTCCCTGTCGAGCAGCACGCCCTGTGCGAGCGAACCTCGAGGTTGAGTTTCCGATTCTGCAATAGTATCTAACGGCCCTCTTCCCGAGTCCGCTAAAAACCTTTATCAAATGAGGTGGTTATGCGCTCGACGCCGCCCGATTGGCCGGTGGCGTGATCTTTGCTTTCCCTCTACTAATCCCGGCTTGGCAGTGGTGTACCGTCGTTGCCGTTATCGCCCCCACTCGTATAGAGGAAGCGTTGTCATGCCTATTGATGCCGATTATTTTGCTGCGTATCTCGCCCGCTATAAATCCAGCACGTTTCGGGAATTGGCCGAGGCGCAAGCGGTCCTGGTCCGTCGTTTTGAAGCGGAGGGCGCTTCGGTTGAGGTGGTGGCGCGCCTTCGCAGTGTCGGGCCCTTGCACTTCAGCGTTGTTGCGAGCGATTACGAGAATGGCCGCGACAAGGCGGCAATAGAGACGCTGATGCTGAGCGACGAAGCGTTTGCGGCGGCGTGGGCGGAGCTCTATAACCGGCCCCAGCAACAGCTCAAAGAGGATATCGCGGCGTACGAAGCGATCAAAGCCGCGGCTGCGGTAAAAGGCAAATCCGGCAAAATCCTCTCGCTCGGTTTATATGCGTTGCGGGGCGAGAATCCGTCCCATCCGGACGTGGGGATGTACGGGAAGTTCAGCACGACGATGTTGGATGTGCGCTATTTAGGCAATAAATACGACAACGTCCATGAAGAATTCTTTTTGTATTTGAATGGTCATTTCGACGATCCGTCGCGAGATGACTACGCCAAGATTAAGGAAATCGGCATTCCGCTGGAGTTTTCATCGCCCGATGAAATGAACTTGCTGCACGTTCCCATTCCGGCTGCTTATCAGCAACGCATTAGCGCCTACCTGGAAGCAGACGATGGTCTGGATGGGGCGGATGCGTTGACGGTGTATCAGAATATTCATCATCCGCCGAAAGATAAAAACGAGCGGCTGGGGGGCACCTTTAGCCCGATTGGGATGGCCAAGATGCTGTTTGATCTGGGCGTGCTTACCGGCACGCGTTTTCGCCGGGTCCAAATCAATCTTCTGTCGTGCGAGATTGGTGATTTAACGTTTAATACGGCGAGCGGGCAACCGATTCATGGCAAGCTGGGATTGGACTTTGCGAAGGCGATCGCGGCGCTGAGCGGTGCGTTATCGGCGGAGCGGGCGGCCGACATTGTCAGCGCTTTATCGGCTTTATCGTCCAGCGATAATGCGGTCAGCGATAGTACCGCGATCAAAGAAACCCGCAAGCGGCTGCCGTCGCTCTTGGCGGATTGGCCGCCGGGTTTGCAAGTTGAAATTCGTATTCCGAATCATGTGTATGTGATTCAGGACACGGGGCATAAGCTTTACATGCTGGATCGCAGTGACTCGTCCGTCAAGACGTTGAAGTCGGCGATGACGGAAGAGCAACAACTAAAAATTAAAACCAATTACCACGTGTTGCCCAGCCGGGCGTTGCTGACGGTCTCGAGTGCAGCGGATGTGGATGTGCCGTTAGCGGATGCCAAGGAACGGCTGTATGTGTCGGAGCGATGGGGCATTGATCCCGATAAAGTATTGGGGCCGAATAAGAGTTTAAATTTCGGCAAAGAGGACGGGGCGATCGAAGTGATCCGCCGCAAAGACGATGTGGCGCAATGCCGTGTCGTTAAAATGCGTGAGGACTTTAGTGGGCCGTTGCAAGACGCCAAAGGCAACGTTGAGGTGCTCAATGTCCGCAGCAAATTGCTGGTAGAACCCGACGTCGATGCTGGCGGGGTGGGACAACGGTATGCAGTCAAGATTCAAAATAAGCGGCCGGTTTTCACGCGCGTCAACGCGCCGATCCGTCCCGACGTGGCGCCTGCGCCGGAGGTATCTCTTCCTATTCGCGTGCCGGCAGAATCCTTGCCGCAGCGGCTCGCCGATAAGTTAAAGGTCGATCCGGGCCATCTCGATCTTTTTTTGCAGGACCCCAATCTGGACGTGTTATTTCAAGCGTCCAAGCAGATAAAAGAAGCCTATCCGATTTCGTATGGCGAGTGTCAGCTGATGGTTGCGCACTATGATGCTGACACCGCGTATCTGCACCAGCTGTTTCCGCCGACGTTTCCCGAGAAGCGAGTGATTGCCGTAAGCCGCGCGCGTTATGGTGAGGCCTTGTCGTCCCTATCGGAGAACGAGCTGCTTTCCTGCAAGGCTGCGGAAATCAACGACCGCGCCGTATTGGTATTTGAAAAATACGATGATCATTTAGAACAGCCGCTGATGCGCCAGAGTCGGATGGATCTCCAGGATCAGGCGAAAAACGATTTAGCGGCGAGATTGGTCGGCGAATGGGACGTAGCAAAAGCGGAGGCGGCCGCTGGTATTGCCGTGCTGAGCGATTGGCAGCGTTATTTGATGACCGACGCGGTTGTGCTTAACCCGCAATTTGCGCCGTTGCGGGAAATGATTACTGCGTCACTAGCGCGCGTGACCCGTTGCCAGGCCATCTTATCGGACGAATCGTTTGATCCCGATCGGCTTTGGGACATCAAAAGCACGATGCGGCAAGAGCGGGAGCAGTATGTTGATAATGCGCTGATGAAGGTTGCGTTGCCGGCGGAAAAGTCGTCCCAATCGCGTCAGGCCTCGGTGGTGATCCATACGATCGGTGCTGATATGGCCCAACGGATACAAGCGTATGTTGAGGGGCGTGCGGATGATGAATTGAGCGAGCTCGAAACGGCGGCGAAAGCGGTCGGGATGGTCAATGATAATGGGCGCGGCAACATCGAACGGTATATTCGTCTCATTGCTGACCGGGGTACGTTGACGCATGCGAATGTGGACGACCGAGAAGCTGTGGGTGAAGAGACTGTTTTATTTTGGCCGCATGTGCCGACGCCTTACCGGGCGAGTGCGGTGGCGACGCTGCAACCGGGGCCGGTGAATGCCAGTTATCAGCATGCGGCAGGCGAACCGGTCTTATCGCTGATTCTCAATCGGACGCATCAAGGCGAGATTCGCGGCGCCCATATGATTGGCGCCGACAATGCGGATTTACAGAAGCTATACGGTGCCCCGAAAAGTCCGGGGCGCTTGGCCCCATCGATCCTAGATGACGGCGCAGTTATCGAGGATCCGGCTAAGCAGGTCTTCCCGTCGGGCACACCGGTGGTGTTGTCCGAGGCGCAGCAACAGCTACTTAAGAATGGAGGGCGGCTTGAATTCGTCATCGATCCTACGGGGGCGCTCCGATTAGGCGCCGATGCGGTAAGACTCATGGCTGGCGAAGCCGCGTGCATCGGGGGCGAAGTGTTATGGGATAAGGATGAGAATTGCTATTGCCTCACGAACCGTTCTCCTTATTCCGCTTACTCGTCGAGAAGCGTGACGCAACTTAAGAACGTATTGCCCTTTTTCAACCGTCCGCAACAGCGGACGATCACGCGCTGGTTCCGTTATAAGGGTAAACAATTTGCTGATGAGGCGACCAATGTCGCCAAGCCGTTATTTTCGACCTTTTTATTACCGCAGACCGCCGCGACGCAGCCGCGGCCGATGGTGTTTCCTACGATCAATCTTGAACAGCGGATCGGTGAGGCCGACATTGCGGCGGCTCGCGACTTGATGGCGAATCGCTCGTTGTTTAGCGATGGCGGCAAAGCCTACGCGAACCTCTTGAGCATTGTGATCGACTATCTCGATCATGAAGAGCTCAGTCTGTATGTCGATGTCCTTGGCGATGGGCTGGCGCAACTGAAGGGAAAACAGCCGGCGCTGTTGCAAGAGATCAATGAACAAACCCGAGATCAGTTTATTGAAGATGCCAACGAAAGATTATCGTTAGCGGCGAAGCGTTTCACCAACGAGATTTATCCGGAAACGCGGCGGCGCGAACTCAGCGGCGTTACGGCGATGTACATTGAATTAGCCAGGGGGTTCGGCCAACACCTCGATAGCAAACACTGCCAAGGCGCTTGCGATCAAATGCTTGTCGATTTTACGTCGCGAGTGCATGCCGGCATTGAGTTCCGGCAAGTCATTGCGTTTATCGGCACCTTTAAAGACGTTGTTCAGACGCGACTCGGTGAAGAAGACCTTTTATTAGCGTGCCTTCAACGTTACCTGCCGCAAGAAGAGGCGCTTGAGCCGGCATCGCGTATCACGCTCGATGAATTTGGGGTTGAGGATATCGGGCTGCTCAAGTCGCTCCGGCTATTCCTCAATAGCCGGGCGCAAAAGACGCCGCTGAATCGTCCTCTTGTCCGACGCATCAAAGACACCTTGCGGTTGGAGCAAAAACTAAAGGATTTGGATAAGGCGCTGCAGGCGCAGGCGGCGCCCACGCCGGTCGAGGCGGAGCAGCCGGCGGCGGCGCCATCCCCGCACGATACGCCATCGCCGGCAAACGGCGAGGAGCCGGCTCTCCCGTCAGGCTTGGCCGATGAGGCGTTTATAGCCGCGTTCATTCTCGCCCTCCAAACGCCGGATGCGGCCAAGCTCACTGATTTGATTCAGCAGGCCATCAATAAAGGGTGGATTCAATCGCGCGATGAAGACACGATAGCCGCCTGGCTCATCCAGCACCGTCAAGGCAACGATTTCGTGACGGAAAAATACGGTGCGGACATTAGCAAGGCGGTTGCCAATCTCGACGCGAAACTCGCGAGCAACATTGAGCCGCTTGCCGACAAAGCGGCGTTGTGCGCCCGGGGACTGAACAGTGTTTGCAGCGCCAGAGACAGCGGAAAGGCCGGCCCCAAATTCGAGGCGCAATGGGATAAATTCCTCAAAGAGCGGGGTTTAAACCCGGTTAGAAATCAACTCAATGGATTAAAAGCGCGTTGTCTTGCCGATCCGACCATCGACATTGCGCTCACCGACACGTTAGCGGCGATCAAGCGCAAACTATTGTTAGCCACCGAGCGGGAAATCAAAACCAGAAAATTATCGGCCTTCCTGGGCCAAGAATTCGGCCTGGTGATAAGACCGCCGGTAGCCACCCCGTCGCCGGCGGCGAGCATCGGCACCCCGCCGCTCGATCCGGTTCTGCCGCCCCCGGCGGCGGCGCCCTTCGATATCGATGCCGCCGTTGGAGAAATCACCGCGCTGCTTCCTGCCGACAATCATGCCCTCATTACCGCCACGCTGCTGAAAACCATGGCGCAACCGGGCGACTCGGCCCCCTTCATCGAACGGCTGGCTGCGGATCCAGCCTGGCGGACATGGTTAGATCAATGGCCGTCCCTGTCGCGCAAAAAAGCGGTGTTCGCCGAAAAAAAATACGCGTGGACACTGCCTCCGATGACGACGGCAGAAAAAGCCACTTGTTTAGCCATCATCCAGACCTACCTGCCGACCTTACCGTCGCCCGACCATCGGCAGGGCGCCTCTTTCTTTGACACGTACTTGGACGAGAGCATCGAGAGCGCGTATCCGGACTTTCGGTTCATCTGCCGATTGACGACCATAGCGCTGCTCGACGGCTTAAACGAGCACCATATCACGCGCCTCGACAGTCTCGATGATATCGGCGACAGGTTAGCGCAGCGTTATGAGGCAAGGATGTTCACGCAGGCGACGGGAGAATATCTCGCCGAGTTACGCAACCGACAGGCCGCCTTGGATGTCATCCATGCCATCGACAAGACAAAGGAAGCGGCCGATCATCAGGCCCTGAAAGACGCGTTAATCCGCTTCTTCCATCGGGAAGATGGACACCCCCTGAATCGCCCCATCGTTCGTCTCACGAACGACATTGTGCGGCAAAAGAAATGGCCCTTCTTCGCCAAAGGATTGGTCTCGCTGATCGCCGAGTCGGCGCCCGCCGAACGCCTGAACCAGGCGAAAGCCGAATTGGATTTTTATGAAGAAGGCCGATCGCTCCTTCATAACAAACTGTCGTTCGCGTCGCCGCAAGTGCACGAGGCTTGCTGGCAAGTCATGATCGATGCGATCGCCGAAGACGGTGTCTGCCAGTGGGATCGGTTGCCGGCCGCCTTACTCACCCTGATAACGGACCAGCAAAAGCAGAAAATTCATTTCTTGGTTGCCATTCAACGGGACCTCTTCGCGGCGGCAGGTTTCCCTGCCGATTTCGACGTGCAGCGCAAAAGGGCTGTGGGCGACAAGGTGGCGCAGAAGATCGCGGCATTGCGTGTGCACTGGGCGGCCAGTGCGCTGCGGTCTCTGGCCGATGTCCTCACCGACACCCAGGGTGCGGAAAAACTAACCGTCGAGGAGGAAGCCGAGACGCACGCGGTCATGCGGGCGCTTGACATCGGCGAGGCCGAGGAAAGAAAGGCGGCGGTCGATGCGTTGTTGACGCGGTACGTCGGCACCCATGCCATCACTCCTGCGTTTTGCAATGCGCTCTTGCATCATAAGCCCCAACGCGACGCCATCATTGTCCTGATGACAGGCCAGGCCACCGGCATGCAAATCGCCGACCACTTGATGCCGCTGTATCTCAATGTCTGGCTTGATCAATCCACCAGCGACGCGTACAGCACCGCGTTACGGCAGATGGTGGACGGCATTGCGCCGGGGACAAAAGACCCGGTGTCAACCGCGCAGGCCCTATTGGAACGCGGCGACTATGCCGCTATTCCCCTCCAGCATAGGGCGTGCTTATCGAAGGCCATTGAGCTGATCCTGACCATGAATATGGCGCCGCCCCGTATCGGAGAGTCGTTTACCGACTGGCGAGAACAGGTGCGCAACAGCGTTGAAATCACTATCGCCCAACAGGATTTGACTGCGTACTTAACGCAATTACCAGCGGAGCGTCATGTGGCGCCGACGGCGGGCGGCCACGCCACCAGCGTTTTCCGGCAAATCGATCTGTGGCAGACCATTGATTCCGCCGCCGAGGGACAGTATACGGACGACGGTTTTATCGGGAAGTACTACGGTCAAACGGCGGCTAAATACGAGAGCAATCCGCATTTGCACTTCATGCAGCCCAATGCGTTCGCGTTGATTGCGCACGGCACCTTGGAGGAAGAGCAAACGGGTGTGAACGCCGCCTTACTGGCCGAACGGCGCACGGTTGCCGAGAGCATCTTTAGTAGTATTCCCCCAGCGGCAAAGCTGATCTTCTTTCCGGTAAACGACTTGCGCGTGACCATCGGACAACCCTTGTCGAAGACGGCGGGCGGCAATCATTGGTTCCCCATGGTATTGGATTTGCGGGGAGCGCACGCCGCGATCGTCATCTACGATCCGCTGGGGAAAGACGATCCGACCGGCATGAAAACGCATATTGCGCGATGCATTTGGGCGGTCGCCGGGCTGGCGGGCGAACCGGTAGTGATTCTGCACAATGCGCCGGATATGAAAGGACTGCCGAACTGCGGCCCGATCCTGGTCGCCATTACCCAGTGGATTGCCGAGCGCAGCGACGCCGATTTGAATGCCCCGCTGATCGATATTACGGAGGCCGATATTCAGCCGCCGTCGGAAGTGCGTTACCGGTATATTGAGATTAGTCTGCAAGAAATGGCTGCCGATGCGGCGCTCGCGGCACAGGCGACGGCACTCGGTAAGAAGCTGCCGCGCCCACTGATCGACAGCCTTTTGCAGGCCACGGCCAGCAGCAACCGAGTCGACTTGTTGAGTCGGGACTTTAGCGCCGAGGGAAAAGACGAGCAGTGCGTCCAACTCCTCGACGATTATGTGCGGCAGCAGGGCACGCTGTCGCCGAGCGGGAAAACCGCGTTCGATCACGAATGGGAATCGCTAGCCGGGTCGCTCGACCTGAGCGATCCGGCCTTGCGGCAATTGATCGAACTGAAAAACCACTTTGCCCGCTATAAGCCAACGCCCCAGTTGGAAAGCATGGCGGCGTTTAAGAAAGAGGTGCTGCCGATCGCCGCCCAAGCGCGGGACAACGCGGCCAAACTCGCGTGTTCGGCCATGGCAACGGTGGGGTTTACCGAAGCGGCTCTCGATAAAGTGGCCGACACCTTAAAAGACTGGCCGGACTGGCAAGCGCTGCTGGACGACCGTGAGACGATCCATCAAGCGCCTGCGGACACCCGGCTCGCGCGGCTAGCCTATGCATTTCAGGACGACGAAAAGACACCTGCGTTTGCCGCGATACTGCATGTCTTGAGCGTGATGAACGCGCAGGGCGGCCATGACGCCGCCCTGACGTATTGGACGACCGACGTCAAAAACGCGCTATCGGCGGACGCGTACGATTGCTGCACCGAGATAAAAGACTATTTCTCCGATAAGGCCCTGCCCGCCGACCTCGATAGCGCGCAACAGGCCGCGCTGCGGCAGGTCAAGCAGGACCGGTATTACGCGTTGAGCCGCAAGGCCTTGGGTAAAACGATATCCCATGGGCAAGCCTTCTTTGCGTCATTGTCCGTTGACGCGACGCCAGACGGCATCGATATGCCCAACGATCCCGCCGCCAAAGTGATCGACGCGTTGAAAGCGGGCAATGCCACCGAAGCCGTCTTTTACCTGCTGTGCGAACTCGATCGGCAGCCCCAGGCCATTCACCATGTGCTACCAACGCTGCTCAGCGATGAGGCTATTTGGATCGACTTCCTGAACGCCGCGCCCTATACGGCCGCCATTCGGCAACGCGCCGCCGATGCGAAAGCCATCTTAGGCAACACGCAGAGTCAAGAACTGGATGAAGCATTTTTTGTTCGATTGACGACTCAGATTAAGGAAGCCCAAAGCGCGTTAAGCAGTGGTGATCCTATAGCAATATCACAGGCCGCTTCTAAATTTGGTTCGTTGATCGACGGGCATTCGGAACACGAAAAGCTTGTTGCCATCGCCAATTACTTTTTCCGTTTTATCGATATCCCCCCAGGAGAAACCTTGGGAGCGATGCAAGCACAAGTGATCTATGGGTTCGACACCGAAGGGAATCCCGCGCCCAAGCAACATACGGAATGGTATTTACGTCATTTGAGTAATCACATGCAGGCAAGAGACGCTTACCGCAAACGCCTCATTGGAGAAATGGCTAGTAGCGTAGAAGCAGACCCGCATAAACGCGAAGAACTGATACCCATCCTTGAATCCGCATTCGAAGATGGTCGCGACGAAGGTATCCAATGGCTTGCCGAGAAGCTCGCAGAGACGGGAACTTGGAATAATCATCTAGAAAATAATCCGGATGAGATAGAGATCACGGTTGCATATATGAATGCTGAAACCACCGTTTCTTTATTGAGCAAGAGCTTCACCATGACGGCTGATAGAGCCAATAAATTCTATCATCCAAGACTCCGAAATTATCTGAAAAATCCCAATGAAAGAACCCGGCCCAAAGTACTAGAGGGACTTACTGGGGAAGACAAGATGCGCATGGAACAAGTAATGAGTTTCTTTAAGAACTCGAAAGAAAAGCCTTTAAAGACGCTAGATGCCATGCGCCAACATACGCATAAAGGAATAAAAGACCAAAACCTACAGGAAAGAAAATCCCTCATTTATCCTTACTTGATACAACACGCCGGCACCGCGTATTGGGCCTCGATGGCACAATCCATCACTGGGCCGCTCGTCAATCAAGTCATTGATACTTTCGTAATAGGCGACGAAGATATCCGTCGCCTATTTCTCGGGCTCGCGTTATCTCCCCACCAGTCAGTTGCCGAAAAAGACAGTTTTTATGAATCGCTTACATACGATAAGCGATGGGTCGCTTTTCTTATGGGCGTTCCAAAGGTAAAAGCGGCCATGGAGCTGGCTACGGTTGGTTTGTCAGCCTTGAAAAAAGAATTCGAAAATCCGGAAATTCGCGAGGACGGCATAGCGGCGGTTATCGTATTTATGCAGAACGGCCCAACAAAAGATGTA
>Ga0157378_10003901_pt1 | contig 13211 bp, 14 predicted proteins | sample M65metaG_FD_115309 | JGI IMG/M metagenome (GOLD analysis project Ga0157378, IMG submission 115309) | Miscanthus rhizosphere microbial communities from Kellogg Biological Station, Michigan, USA - M6-5 metaG | ecosystem: Host-associated > Plants > Roots > Rhizosphere > Soil | place: USA: Michigan...
ACACGCATGTCGCGTACATCGAGCTGGTGCCGGAAGGCGTCGACTCGGAGCAGGTCTTCCGCAGCCTCGCACGGAAGGGCTTCAACTTCATCATCGGCACCTCGTTCGGCTACATGGACCCGATGGCCACAGTCGCCGAGGAATTCCCCGACATCACGTTCCTCCACCTGACGGGCTACAAGTCGAACGGCAAGAACTTCGGCAACTTCTTCGGCGCGATGGAGGACTTCAAGTACCTCGCCGGCATGCTGGCCGGTTCGCGGGCGAAGAAGGACGGCAACCCGAAGCTCGGCTACATGGCGACCTTCCCGATCCCCGAAGAGCTGCGGCTCGGCAACGCGATCATGCGTGGCGCCAAGGTCACCTGCCCCGAGTGCACGATGGACATCCGCTTCATCAACACCTGGCATGATCCGGTCAAGGAGCGTGACGGCGCAGCCTCGCTGTTCGATGCCGGCGCCCAGGTCGTCTTCACCGGCGCCGACACGCCGGCCGCTGCCGACGTCGCCCAGGAGAAGGGCAAGTGGGGCGTCACCTACGACCACCCGAGCTCCTGTCACGTCGAGAAGTGCCTGACGGCGCCGTACTGGATCTGGGGTCCGGAATACGCCCGGATCGCCGAGAAGGTGAAGGCCAAGACGTACACCGCCGGCTACGAGTACTTCGACGCGGACTCCAAGGCGATGGGCCTCTTCGGCTTCATGGACGGCGAGACCCCGCAGCCCGGCATCGCCGACCTGCCCGCGGAGGACGTCACCAAGGTCAAGGAGACCCTGGCGACGATGCTCGGCAGCAGCACGGCTCGCTTCGACATCGTCTTCAACGGCCCGATCAAGGACAACACCGGCAAGGAACTGCTGCCCGCCGGGCAGAAGCTCCAGCAGTCGGACCTGGACCAGTTCCCGCCAGGTGCCCCGGGATCGGAGTGCACGACCTGCATGTACTGGTGGAACGACGGCATCACGGTGGAACTGCCGAAGCTGTCCTAGACCGACCTGATCGATGGGCGTCGGCTGACCGGCGCCCATCGAGATCCGTCTCAGACCGATGACGGCGACGGAGCCACTCGCGCCCCCGGTCGCGTCGTCGTCGAACGCCCTCGAAGCGGTCGGGATCGTCAAGTCGTTCCCGGGCGTGCTGGCGAACGACCACGTCGATCTCGACCTCCGACAGGGCGAGATCCACGCCCTGCTCGGCGAGAATGGGGCCGGCAAGAGCACGCTCATGAACGTCCTCGCCGGGCTGTATCGCCCGGACGAGGGCGTCGTCCGCGTGGATGGCCGGGCCGTCGACTTCCGCTCGCCGCGCGATGCGATCGCGGCGGGCATCGGCATGGTCCACCAGCACTTCACGCTCGTGCCGTCGCAGACGGTCGCCGAGAACGTGCTGCTCGGCCTCGACAAGCCACGTTTCCGTCTCGACCTGAAGCGCACCGAGGCCGACGTCGACCGCGTCGCGCGCGATGTCGGGCTCAAGGTCGACGCACATGCCCGGATCTGGCAGCTATCGGTCGGCGAGCAGCAACGCGTCGAGATCATCAAGCTCCTGATCCAAGGCGCGCAGGTGCTGATCCTCGACGAGCCGACAGCCGTCCTGGCGCCGCAGGAGATCGCGGACCTGTTCACGACGCTCCGGTCGATGGTCGCGACCGGCACGAGCATCGTGTTCATCAGCCACAAGCTCGGTGAAGTCCTGTCGATCGCGGACCGGATCACCGTCATGCGTGCCGGGCGGGTCACCGCTGCCGGGATCGACCCGAAGGGCGTGACGCGCGCGGACCTCGCGCGGTTGATGGTCGGGCGGCCGGTCCTCGAGCAGCTCAAGCGGACCGAGGTCGAGGCCGGACACGTCGTCCTGCAGGTCGACGATGTCCACGCCGACAACGACCGCGGCGTCGCCGCGCTTCGTGGGGCGTCACTCGAGGTCCGATCGGGCGAGATCGTCGGGATCGCGGCCGTCGCCGGCAACGGCCAGTCGGAGCTCGCCCAGGTCATCACCGGCCTGCGAACCTGCACGGGCCGCGTGATGATCGAGGGTCGTGACGTCGCGGCGCGACCGGCGCGTGAGTCGATTTCTGCTGGTGTCGCGCACGTTCCCGAAGACCGGTCCGGGGTCGGCAGCGCGCCGAACCTGTCATTGGTCGACAACCTGATCCTGCGCGCCTTCCGCCGACCGCCCCTGGCCCCGGCCCGCTGCTCGACGAACGGGCTTCGCGCGACATGGCGCGTGGACTGCGCGAGGCCTATGCGATCTCGGCGCCGACCCTCGATGCGCCCGTCCGCATCCTGTCCGGCGGGAACCTGCAGCGGCTGATCCTCGCGCGCGAGATCCATTCGGCGCCGAAGGTGCTCGTCGCGGTCCAGCCGACCCGGGGTCTCGACGTCGGCGCGATCGAGGGCGTCCACCAGATGCTGCTCGACCTTCGTGCGAAGGGGACTGGCATCCTCTTGATCTCAGAGGAGCTCGAGGAGCTGCTCGCGCTCGCCGATCGGATCCTGGTCATGTACGAGGGGCGAATCGCCGCGAGCTTCGACACACCGTCCGGAGCGGACGTCGATGCGATCGGGCTCGAGATGACCGGCGGCGAGGGAGCGGGCGCCGGTGAGACCGTGAGTGGCGACACATGATGGCCAGGCTCGAGCCGCGCGGTCAGCCTCCGCGCTGGCTGTCGCCGCTGCTCACGGTGACCGCAGTCGCCGTGGCGTTGGTGATCGGCGCGATCGTGCTGGCGCTGGTCGGCGGCGACCCGGTCAAGTCGTACCTCCACATCGTCAAGGCGGCGTTCGGCGACATCGGTGTCCTGTCCGACACGCTGGTCAAGGCGACACCGCTGATCCTCACGGGCCTCGCCTGTGCGCTGGCCTTCCGGATGCGGCTCTGGAACATCGGCGCGGAGGGCCAGTTCCTTCTCGGAGCGTGGGGCGCGAGCTTCGTGATCCTTGGCCTGGGTCTGCCCGAGGGCACGCCGGCGATCGTGCTGATCCCGGCCATGATGCTGGCGGGGGCCCTCGCGGGCGCCGTCTGGGGCATCGTCCCTGGCGTCCTCCGGGCCCGGCTCGGCGTCAACGAGATCATCACGACGTTGATGCTCAACTACGTCGCCCTGGCGTGGGTCCAGTTCTGGGTCTTCGGTCCGTGGAGCGAGGGTGGCTTCCAGCAGACCGCGACCTTTCCCAAGGAAGCGTGGCTTCCACGCCTGACGGACTTCGGCACGGAGATCCCGCTGCTGTCCGGGCTCACGACACACCTCGGGATGGTGTTCGCGTTGATCGCGACGGCGATCGTCTGGTTCGCGGTCTCTCGGACGCGCTGGGGCTACGAGATGCGGCTCATCGGTGACAACGCCCGGGCCGCGCGCTACGCGGGCATCGATATCCGGCGCTACATCGTCGTGGTCTTCGCGATCTCCGGCGCACTCGCCGGGCTCGCCGGCATGAGCGAGGTCGCCGGCTCGGTCCACCGACTGCAGGACCGCATCTCACCCGGCTACGGGTTCACCGCGATCATCATCGCCTTCCTCGCCCACCTCGGACCGTGGCGCGTCGTCGTCGCGTCGATCCTGTTCGGCGCGCTGATCCTCGCCGGCCGCGAGATCCAGCCATCGGGTGTCCCCGCGATGATCCAGGGCGTCATCCTGTTCTGCCTCATCGTCGCCGACGTCTTCACCAGGTACCGCCTCGTGATCGCGCGACGCGCGGCGGCGACGACGTGATCGACTTCACGCTCGTCCTGGCAGCCGGCGTCGCCAGCGGGACGATCCTGCTCTTCGCCGCGGTCGGCGAGATCTTCGCGGAGCGCGCCGGCGTCCTGAACCTCGGCGTCGAAGGGATGATGCTGATGGGGGCGGTGGCGGGGTTCTCGGTGGCCGCGTCGACCGGCAACCCGTGGGTCGGGGTCATCATCGCGATGCTCGCCGGCGCCGCGCTGAGCCTGATCCACGCGGTCGTGACAATCCATCTCCGCGCCGAGCAGGTCATCTCCGGGCTTGCGCTGACGTTCCTCGGTTCAGGCCTGGCCCGCGTTCTCGGCGATGGGCTATCGAAGGCGGGCGCGATCGAGACGCTGCCGCGGATCACGATCCCGGTGCTATCGCAGATCCCATTGCTCGGCCCGATCCTGTTCCGGGACCAGAGCATCATGTCCTACCTCGGGTTCGTGCTCGTTCCCGTGGCGTGGTACTGGATCGACCGCACACGCCCCGGTCTCAACCTCCGGGCCGTCGGCGAACGACCCGCGGCGGCCGACGCCCAAGGCATCGATGTCATCCGCGTCCGGTACGCCTACGTGCTGATCGGAGGGCTTCTGGCCGGCCTCGCCGGAGCGACCATCACCCTGGCGATCTCGCCGGGCTGGTTCGGCGATCAGACGGTCGCGGGACGTGGCTGGATCGCGGTCGGGCTGGTGATCTTCGCCCAGTGGAGTCCGATCCGTGCCGCGATCGGCGCCTATCTCTTCGGCGCGATCTTCCGCTTCATCATCGACCTGCAGGGCGTCAAGACGATCTTCGGCTTCGACAACCCGTTCCAGGCCGGGTGCTCTGCGACGTTCTTCCTGGAGATGCTGCCGTACCTGTTCGTCGTCGTGGTCGTGATCATCGGCTCACGCGAGGCACTCCGCCGACGGGTCGGCGCGCCAGCCGCGCTCGGGATCCCGTACGTGCGAGGCGAGCGCGGGGCGTAGCCCCGGAGCGTCTTACTCGTCCTCGGATGACTCGAGCCCGAGCAGCTCCATCTGGACGTACTCGGAGGTGTCGAACTCGAGCTGGCGCGGCGCGAACGGCGAGGTGCTCTCGGCGTCGGCGCCGATCGGCGCGAACTCGACGATGACGCGCTCGTCGCCTTGGACCAACGTGTAGACCAGCAGCTGGTCCGGCCGTGTCTCGAATTCGAGATGCTCGAACGAATCGATGTTCAGTGTGATCGCCAGCGGCGTGAAGTAGGTCGACGTCTCGGGCGCGTCGGTGACGATCCGTTCCACCCAGCCCGTGCCATGCGCGACGACGTCGCGGCCACGCATGTAGCGGTAGGAGATCGTCTGCTTCAGCAGCGGCTTGAGCAGGTGGAGCATGTCCGTCGGAGAGGCGACGACCCCCTGGTTCACGAAGAACTTGGCGGGCGGCGACGTCGACACGTTCGTCTCCTGCGGTCGATGGCTGGGGGCGCCTCGGGAGGACGGGGCGATGGTACCGCAGCAGCCCGGGCGCGGGAACGCCTGTCACCCCGGTCGAGGGGGCGTCACGCCGGAGGGCCACGATGGCGCCGCGTATCATCCCGGCCATGTTGCTGGCCCTCGATATCGGCAATACGAACATCACCGCCGGGCTGCTGCGAAACGGCGCCCTGATCGCGACGCGGCGCGCAGCGACCGCACCACGCGCGACCTCCGATGAACTGGAGGTGCTGCTCGATGAGCTCCTCCATCTGGACGGCGCCTCGTTCGGTGACGTCGACGCGATCTCGTGCGCGTCGGTCGTCCCGGCGCTCACCGCCCATGTCGAGACGATCGCCGCTCGCCGCGAGCGGCCACTGACCCTGGCACTCGCCGGAACGGTCCCGCTGGCGATCCGTACCGAGCGGCCGGGCGAGGTCGGCGCCGACCGGCTGGTCAACGCGCTTGCCGCCGGACGGCTCTACGGCACACCGGCCGTCGTCGTCGACTTCGGGACAGCCACGACCTTCGACTGCGTGGCCGCTGACGGCGCGTACGTCGGTGGGGCCATCGCGCCGGGGCTCGAGCTCGGGCTCGAGGCGCTCGCGGCACGGACCGCCAAGTTGCCCCGGATCGAGCTTCGGGCGCCGGACCGCGCGATCGGCCGTGACACCGTGAGTGCCATGCAGGCCGGGACGGTCTTCGGGTATCAGGCACTCGTCGCCGGCCTGCTCACGCGGATCCGACGGGAGCTGGCCGATCAGACCGGGACCGGCATCGAAGACGTACGCGCCATCCTTACCGGCGGGCTGTCCGCCGCACCGTGGGCGCGCGACCTCGAGGGCATCGACGCGATCGACCCGGACCTGACCCTCAAGGGTCTTGCGATCCTCCACGCGGAGGTGGCCGGTGGCGAGCCGCTGGAGCTCGGGCTGCCGTGACCGGTCGTCTCGAGGGGCGGCTGATCGGGCTCGGCGTCACGGGCTCGATCGCAGCATACAAGGCCGTCGAGCTGCTCCGCCTGCTTCGCGCCGAGGGCGCCGACGTGGTCGCGATGCTGACACCGGCCGCGACCGCGTTCGTGGGGCCGCTGACGTTCCAGGCCCTGTCCAGGCACGCCGTCGAGACCGACGTCCTTGCCCTACTCCCCGACGGTCGCATCGGCCATATCGTCGTCGCCGACACGGTGGACGCGATCGTCGTCGCCCCGGCGACCGCGCACTGGCTGAGCGCGATGGCGAGCGGGCTGTCCGGGGACGTGGTGACGGCCACGGCACTCGCGTCCAGTGCGCCGGTGGTCGTCGCCCCCGCGATGGACGGCGACATGTGGACGCACCCGGCGACGCGAGACAACGTCGCCCGCCTGCGTGACGCCTTCGGCTACACCATCGTCGAGCCTGCGGCGGGCGAGCTCGCGTCCGGTCAGTCCGGCATGGGACGACTCGCGGAGCTGCCGGCCATCGTCGACGCAGTCGTCGGGGCGATCGGCTCGCGGCCGGTCCGCGCCGCCGACGCCACCGCGCGCCCACCCATGGTCGAACCCGTCCGCGAGGCGGACCTCACCGGCCGTCACATCGTGGTCAGCGCCGGCGGGACGCGCGAACCTATCGACCCCGTCCGGTTCATCGGGAACCGTTCGACCGGGAAGATGGGCGTCGCGATCGCCGAAGCGGCGCTCGCCCGTGGGGCGCGCGTGACGCTGGTCGCCGCGAACCTCGATGTCGCTCCGCCGTCGGGCGCGTCGACCGTCGTGGTCGAGTCGGCCGCGGAGATGCGCGCGGCGCTCCACAAGCTCACCCACGCCGATGACGGACGCGCCGGCTTCGACGCACTCGTCATGGCTGCCGCCGTCAGCGACTTCCGGCCGTCGACCACCGCCGACCGAAAGCTGGAGCGCGGCGGTTCACTGACCCTGGAACTGGAAGCGACCCCCGACATCCTTGCCCAGATCGCGCGGATCGCCCGCGGCACGGATCGCGAGGGTGGCGTGACCTACGAGCCGATGTCCCCGTCACCGTTCCTGGTCGGGTTTGCTGCGGAGACCGGATCGCTGGATCGCGCCGCCGACAAGCTGCGGCGCAAGTCGCTGGATCTCCTGGTCGCGAATGATGTTTCGGAACCCGGCTCAGGCTTCGGGACCGACACCAACAGGGTGACGATCCTCGACGCCGCCGGAGGTCGCGCTGAGCTGGCGCTGATGTCCAAGCGAGCGGTCGCGGACGAGATCCTGGACCGGGTCGCTCGCGCGCTGGACGACCGTGACGCCGCAGCGCAGACTGGCTGAATGAGCGTCGCCACCGACTCCCCTCGCCGACTCACGGTCGCCGATATCGCGAAGCGCTACGCCGATGGCGAGCGGCTGGCGATGCTGACCGCCTACGACTATCCGACGGCGCAGATCCTCGACGAGGCTGGGATCCCGATGCTCCTCGTCGGCGACTCGCTCGGACAGGTGCTGCTGGGCTATGAGTCGACGGTCCGCGTGACGATGACCGAGATGCTTCACCACACCAAGGCGGTCGTTCGCGGTTCGCGGCAAGCGCTCGTGATCGGCGACATGCCGTTCCTGAGCTACGCATCGGTGGACGAGGCGCTCGAGAACGCCGGTCGTTTCCTGCAGGAGGCCGGCGCCCAGGCGGTCAAGGTCGAAGGCGGCGTGCGCTCGGCGCGGATCATCGAGGCGCTCGTGAAGGCCGGCATCCCCGTCCAGGGTCACATCGGTTGGACACCGCAGGCGCAGCACGGGCTCGGTGGCAAGGTCAAGGTCCAGGGCAAGGATCGCTCGCAGGCGCGCTCCCTTTTGGCGGACGCCCTTGCCGTCCAGGAAGCCGGGGCCTTTTCGATCGTCCTCGAGCTGATGCCGGCACAGCTCGCGGGCGCAGTCACCGACCGGCTGCGGATCCCGACGATCGGCATCGGGGCAGGTCCGCTGTGCAGCGGCCAGGTCCAGGTCGTGACAGACCTGCTCGGCCTGGGTGACTTCGTGCCGCGGCACGCGCGGCCGTACGCGAACCTGCGCGAGACCATCGGCGACGCCGCGCGCGCATACGCGGCGGACGTGAACGCCGGCGCGTTCCCCGGCGACAAGGAAACGGTCCGGATGGACGACGCCGTGCTCGACGAGGCGTTGGGGCGCGGCGCGTCCGATCGAGCCGCGACAGAGATGCCATTGGCCGGCATCCCGCTCGACCGCGACCTCTAGGACTCCCGCGGTGGCGCAGCCGCAGCCCGCTGCCTCGACGCGCGTCGTTCGCACGAGGGCTGAGCTGCGCGAGGCGCTGTCGAACGTCGCACGACCGCTCGGGCTCGTGACCACGATGGGCTGGTTGCACGACGGTCACCGCGCGCTGATGCGTCGAGCACGAGACGACAACGCCACGACGGTCGCGACGATCTTCGTCAACCCGCGGCAGTTCAATGAAGCGTCGGACTACACCCAGTACCCGCGCAACGAGGCTCGCGACATCGCGATCTGCGCGTCTGAGGGTGTCGACATCGTCTTCGCCCCGCCCGTCGAGCAGATCTACCTGCCCGGGTTCGATACGACCGTGTCGGTCGGGGCGGTCGCCAGACCGCTCGAGGGGGCGGCCCGTCCGGGACACTTCGATGGCGTCGCCACGGTCGTGGCCGTCCTCTTCGATCTCGTGGGCGCCGATCGCGCGTACTTCGGCCAGAAGGACGCGCAACAGGTGATGGTCATCCGCCAGATGGCGCGCGATCTCGCGATCGGGACCGAGGTCGTGACGTGCCCGACCGTGCGCGAAGCCGACGGGCTCGCCCTGTCCTCGCGCAATGTCCACCTCTCCCCCGAGCAGCGGGCCGCGGCCGGGATCCTGCGCCGTGCGCTCGTCACCGCGCGCGATGCATGGGATAGCGGCGAACGATCTGCGGATGCGCTTCGCTCAGGGATGCGGGACGTGCTCGCGACCGAACCGCTGGCCGACGTCGAGTACGTGTCGGTCGCCGACGGCGTGACGCTCGAAGAGCTCGAGGCCGTCGATCGGCCGGCCCTTGTATCGATGGCAGTGCGCTTCGGCGATACTCGGCTGATCGACAATGAGATCCTCGACACCGAGTCCGAGCCGGATCCGGGAACCGAGGTGCGACCACAGGTGTACGGAGGCTGACAGCCACCACTCCGAGGTCACGATGATGTCGCGTCGAACCGCCACGCTCAGCCCCCTGCTCGGCCTCGTCGCCGTGCTCACCCTCGCGCTCCCGGTCATGGCGAAGACCGGCGCGGAAGCCAAGCTCGATACGACGCTGCATCGCGATGCGACGCCTGGCTCGACCATCGCCGTCGCCTGGTCGCTCTTCCAGGTCGTCGATGACAAGGAATCGCCGTTCTCGGCCTCGGGTGTGTACATGCGGCTGAAGGGCGCCGACGGCAAGAGCGCCACCGAGGTCCTCGGCACCGAGTCGCCTGTCGGTTCAGGCCACTACACAGCCACCATCCAGGTCCCGGACAGTGGGATCGCCGAGGTGGAGGTCGGCTTGCGAGGCGAGCAGTGCACCGCGACCGAGGGCTGCTCAAGGTCCGACATCATCTTCCCGCTGAACGACGACAAGCTGGTCACGGGCTCCGCAGCAGTGGCGAAGCCCGCACCGAAGCCCGTGGCGCCGGTCGCCTCGGCGGCGCCTGTCGCGACGTCCGTACCTGCGCCGGCCGCGGCCCTATCGACGACGTCGTCGGCCTCGGCGACGTCGCAGCTGACGCCGCTGGTCGGGATCGGGGTCGCCATCGCGATCGTGGCGGGAGCCGCGGCCCTCGTCCTTGGGCGTCGTCGGACGGAGGACGCGGCCGCCCGTCGGTAGACGCTCTCGGGTACCCGGCCCGATCGACTGACGGCGGCGGCGCGGGTCGCGGCCCCGGCCCGCGCCGACCGGCCGGCCCTCCGGGCGAACTCGGACAGGGCTCGGCTAGGCCGCTACCTCGACCTCGCTTGCGACCTCGAGCACGCGGTCGATGAATAGGTGCTCCCAGACGAGGGCCTTGATCTCCTCGATCTTTTCCCGGTCGGCGATATGCGTCTTCACGAGGAGGTCGTGGATCTCCGATGCGACGGCGTACGTGTCCTCCGGGACGATCGTCGCGAAGATGTCGGCGTGGCGGATCGCATCGATGACGGTCTTGCGCGGTTGATAGCCGCCGGTCAGCACCAGGCCCAGCGCGTCGCCTGCGGCCGGTGCCCCGATCAGGTGCGCGTGGACGATGGCCCCGATGACGTCCTCGCGGTCGCCCGGGACGATGACGAGTGACCGCTCGCCGATCCGCTGCAGCATGTGCTCGGGCTCCATCGCGCCGATGGCGACGCCGCCGATGACCTGGTCGAGGTCGGGTCCGGCGTGGATCGTCTCGCCGTGGATGCCCTCCAGGACCATCGCCAGCGTCGGGTTCGACAGGATCTTGCGGTACGGCAGCACACCGAGCAGCGGGATGTCGTGGCGAGCGAGTCCTCGCTCCAGGGTCCGCGCGAGGTCAGGCTTCGCCGCGAGATCGACCTTGTTGACGATCGCTCCCGCGACCCTGACGCCGGCACGCTCGAAGAGCGCCTTGTTGAGGACGATCTCATCGATCGGCCGGCCGACGCCGCCCTCGGAGACGATCACCGCCGGCGACCCGAGCATCGAGGCGACGACGGCGTTCGATAGGCCGATCACCGCGCCGACCCCGGCGTGTCCGGTGCCCTCGATCAGGAGGATGTCACGGTCCTCGGAGAACCGGGCGTGGGCCGCATGGATCCTGGCCGGCAGGTCCTCGACGACCTTGCCGTCGATGTAGGCCTGGGTGAAACCGCGCGGGATGTGGACCGGGCTCATCTGCCCGAGCGGCTCCCCGAGCTTGAAGACCGTCTTCATGAGCACGGCGTCTTCGTCCGCCGGGACGCCCTCCTCGATGACCGTGCGCTGCCCGACCGGCTTCATGAACCCCGTCGAGAGGCCGCGCCGCTGGAAGCCGTCCATGACACCGAGGCTGACCGTGGTCTTGCCTCGGTTCTGGCCGGTCGCGGCGAGGTAGAGGTGCTTCATCGGGGTTGCGCGCGCCAAGTGGTCCGTATCGGCGAACGGCCGACCCGCGGCATGGGCAGGTTCTAGCCGTGCGCGCCGGTCTTGCGCTCGACGAGGCTCAGCGCGTCGCGCAGGCGGGCGATCGTCTCGGCATCGACCGCATCGGACTCGAGATACGGGCCGAGCCGTTCGAGGATGTCGGTCACGAGCCCGAAGAACACGCTCGCATCGGCGACGAAGAACTGCGGCTCGTTGTTGTAGCGGACGAGCGTGAGGCGACCTTGGAGGACACGCCGTTCTTCCACGTGCGCGACCTGCGTCGCGAAGTTGTGGCCCTGGATCCCATCGGGGTTGTTGAGGAAGTTGAGCGCGTTGTCGATGGCCAGCCCGAACCGCGCGCGCCACGCCACGAGGCGCTCATGTACCTCGGACGGGATGCGTACCTCGGCGACCTCGTCGAAGACCTCGGGCGCGACGGTGAGCAACCCGACGAGCGTCGTCCCCGCGCGCGGACCGAGCATCACCTGAAGGCTTCGCTCGAGCGTGAACACCTCGGAATCGAAGCGCGGGCTCGTGATCACGTCGGTCAGCAGGTCCTCGACGTTGTCAAGGACGCCAGGCTCCGCGACGGCATTCGCGAGGTGGAGGATCTCCTCCTTGAATAGGAACTTTTCTTCGTGGTCGAGCATGGGCGCCACTCTAGCATCGGCCACTCGGCGTCTCGGGTGACCCGACGGTCCTGCATACTCGCGCCGATCCGCAGGAGGGTCCCGTGCACACACGCTCAGCCACCACCGGCGACGTGGACGCTATCGCGAGTTGCATCGCGCTCGCATTCGCGACCGATCCGGTCTGGGAGCCCGCCCTGCGGCGGTCGGACGGCCGGATCGACCATCACGAGCCGTACTGGCGCCGGTTCGTCGCGGCCGCGGTCGACCAGGGAACGGCGTTCATGACCGACGGTGGCGAGGCCGTCGCCATCTGGGTGCCACCGGGCGGCGACGAGCTACCGCCGGAGGGGGTCGAGGCCCTCGATGCCTTCCTGGAGGAGCATCTGGACGCCGACGCGGTCCGCGCCATGCACACGCTGTACGAGCGATTCGAGGCCAGCCGCGCCCCGCTGGGCCCGCACTACTACCTGAGCCTGCTCGCGACGCACCCGGACCATCGCGGCAAGGGCGTCGGCCAGGCGCTCTTGGCGGACAACCTTTCGGCCTGGGATGACGCCGGTGCCCCGGCGTACCTGGAGTCGACGAACCCCGCGAATGACCACCGCTACGCCCGCGCCGGCTTCCGACCGATCGGCGGCTTCCAGACCGTCCTCGATCGCGCGTGGGTCAGCGCGATGTGGCGTGACGTCGGCGGCGCTCCCGCCTCGATCAGAGGCTGAAGCCGGGCGGCTCCCCGAGCGCTGCATGGGCATGCCTGAACTCGGTCGCGGCGTCCACGGTCCGTAACCATTCGTAGTACACGCCCTTGGCGTGGGTGATCACGCCGCCGGCCTCGGCGATCCGTCGCAGACCGTGGTCGTGCATGGCTCCCGGTGAGTAGGTCGCGTCGGCGATGACCGCCACGCGGTACCCGCGGTCGAGCAGCCCGAGCACCGAGTGGGCAACGCACACGTCCGTTTCCGCACCGACGAGCACGGCGGTCCGCCGACCGGTCGCTGCGACCGCGCTCAGGATGTCCGGAACATCGGCCAGCCCGAAAACGGGCTTCGTGAACGCCGGCGTCCCAGACGGAATCGCTTCGGCTACGCGAGGGTCCGTGGAGCCGTTCCGGTCGGGCCCTTCCTCGGTGACGACGATCGGCACGTCGAGCGCCGCGGCCACGCGGACCACCCACGCGATGCGGGCGATGACGTCCGCGGGCCCGCCAGCCGCCGCGTCAGCCGGGTCGAAGAAACCCGGCTGGGCGTCGACGACGATCAGGACGGAGTCGTCGCGCTCGAGGAGCCGCGCCATCCCGTTCAGACTGGCCGGCCGCGAACGCAGTCGACGGCAGATCGTGTCTCCGGCTGAGGGGTGGTCAGCCGAAGGCCGACGCGAGCAGGC
>Ga0157378_10003902_pt1 | contig 13210 bp, 10 predicted proteins | sample M65metaG_FD_115309 | JGI IMG/M metagenome (GOLD analysis project Ga0157378, IMG submission 115309) | Miscanthus rhizosphere microbial communities from Kellogg Biological Station, Michigan, USA - M6-5 metaG | ecosystem: Host-associated > Plants > Roots > Rhizosphere > Soil | place: USA: Michigan...
CGGCCCGAAGTCGAGGAGTTCGCCGGGGTCGAGGGCTGGATGACCCACGGCGAGGTGCCGACCGCCGAGGTGGCGCGGGTCTGGGTCTCCCCTGAGCGGGCCCGTTGGCTGCGCGAGGAGCGGACCGTGGTCGAGGAGCTGGCCGACGGCGCCGTTGTCGTCGAGCTGCCCTACGCCGGCAAGCCCTGGCTGGTGCGGGAGATCCTCCGCGGCGCCGGCGACCTGGTCGTGCTCGAGCCGCCGGACGCGCGCGAGGCGATCGCCAAAGAAGTCGAAGCAGCCTCGAACTGAGGCTTTGGAAGCGGCTCCGGGGCACCCCGAGATCCTCAAGATCGTCGCCCCCAACCCGGGGCCGATGACGCTGGAAGGGACCAACACCTACCTCTTCGGCGGCGACCCCTGCGTGGTGATCGACCCGGGCTCAGAGGACCCCGGACACCTCGACGCGATCCGCGCCGCGGCGGCCGAGCGCGGCGGCATCGGCCTCGTCCTCCTCACCCACTCCCACGGCGACCACACCGCCGGTGCCGAGCAGCTCGGGGCCGAGGTGGTGCTTCCTTCAGGCGGCGAAGAGCACTTCGGCCTCCGCGCCCTCGCCACCCCCGGCCACGCCGAGGACCACGTCTGCTTCCTGACCGAGAGCGGCGTCTGCTTCAGCGGCGACCTCGTCCTCGGGCTCGGCTCGACGATCGTGCCGCCCGGCGGCAGCTCGCTCGCCGCTTTCATGGACTCGCTCGCCCTCCTCCAGGAGCAGGAGATCGAGCTGATCGCGCCCGGCCATGGCCCCTGGATCGCCGATCCCGAGGCCAAGCTCGCCGAGTACGTCGAGCACCGGCAGATGCGCGAGCGCCGCCTCCTCGCCGCCCTCGAGGAGGGCGAGCGCTCCCGCGCCAAGCTCCTTGCCGCCGTCTGGGACGACATCCCGATGGAGCTGCTGCCGATGGCGGCGATGGCGATGGAGTCCCACCTCGAAAAGCTCGAGGGCGAGGGGCGGCTGCCGGGAGACCTCACGCCCTAAGGATGCAAACTGGCTGAGCAGCCAGTACCCTGACCCGATGGTGCGGGCGGCGAGAGCGGGGGTGTTTGCGGGTGCGGTGGGAGCCGGGCTCCTCGCCTCCGCCGCCGCTGTCGTCTGGCACCGCCTCGCGCGGCGGCCGCTGCCCCAGGTGAAGGGCAAGATCGAGGTTCCGGAGCTGCGCGGGACGGTGCGCGTGCGCCGGGATCGCTGGGGCGTCCCGCACGTCGAGGCTGACGAGCGCGAGGACCTCTTCTTCGCCCAGGGCTACTGCCACGGGCAGGATCGGCTCTGGCAGATGGACTTCTACCGCCGCGTCGTCCGCGGCCGGCTCAGCGAGATGGCCGGGGAGGAGGGGCTCGCGGTCGACCGGCTGATGCGGATGCTGGGCATCTACTGGACGGCCGAGCGCGAGGTGGAGGAGATGGACCCGCAGCTGCGGGCCAAGCTGGAGCGCTTCTGCGCCGGGGTCAACGCCGCCGCCCGCGATGCTCGCGCGCTGCCGTTCGAGATGCAGATCCTCCGCCTCGGGTTCGAGCCCTGGCGGCCGGTCGACATCCTCGGCCTCGGCAAGCTCCTCGCCTTCGGGCTCTCGACCAACTGGGAGCGGGAGCTGCTGCGGGCCGATCTCGTGCGCGAGCTTGGCCCCGAGCTGGCGGCCCGCCTCGACCCCGTCTACCCCGCCGGCAACCCGGTCGTCGACCAGCTGCCGTTCAGCGGCGAAGGGATGCCGCTGGTCGAGCAGATCGACGCCGTGCGCCGATCGCTCGGGCTCGCCGCCGAGGCCTCGGGCTCCAACAACTGGGCCGTATCCGGCGCGCGCTCGGTGACCGGCACGCCGCTGATCGCCGGCGACCCCCATCTCTCCCCGAGCATGCCGGGCATCTGGTACGAGGTCAGCCTTCGCCACGGCGAGCGTTTCGTCCGCGGCGCCTCGCTGCCGGGGATGCCCGGCGTCTACATGGGGCAGAACAACGACGTCTGCTGGACGATCACCAACGTCATGGCCGACGTCCAGGACCTCTTCGTCGAGCGGATCGAAGGCGAGGAGTACCTGTTCGAAGAGGAGCGGCGGCCGTTGCAGCGCCGGCGCGAGGAGATCGTCGTCAAGGGCCGCTCTGAGCCGGTCGTGCTCGAGGTCCGCTCGACCCATCACGGCCCGATCGTCAACGAGGCGCTTGGCGCCGACGACGGCGAGCCGCTGGCGCTGGCCTGGCAGACGCTCTCCGAATCGACCGCCTTCGAAGCCGCCTTCGAGCTGCTCGACATCGGCTCCGGGCCGGAGCTGGTCGCAAAGCTCGAGGGCCACACCTCGCCGGCCTCGAACATGGTTTGGGCCGACCGCCACGGCTCGATCGGCTACAAGCTGATCGGCCGCCTGCCGGTCCGGCGCGGCGGCTGTCCCGACCTGCCGAAGCCGGGTTGGACGGGCGAGTTCGAGTGGGAGGGGACGGTCCCCTACGAGGAGCTGCCGGAGGTGACCGACCCTGAGAGCGGCTTCGTGATCACCGCCAACAACCGGATCGTCGGCGACGAGTACCCGCACCACATCACCAGCGACTGGCTCGACGGCTTCCGCGCCAAGCGGATCGAGGAGATGCTGGAGCAGACCGAGAAGCACGACCTCGAGAGCTTCGAGGCGATCCAGAACGACAACTTCTCGATCCCCGGGCTGGAGGCGGCGGCGAGGCTCTCCCGCCTGCACCCGCGCGGCCAGCGCGAGCGCAGCGCGATCGAGCGTCTGCGCAGCTGGGACGGCTGCCTCGGCCCCGACACGATCGCCGGCACGATCTACCAGGCGTTCCTGCTGCGGCTGGCGCGCGAGGTGGCGCGGGCGGCGATCGGCGACCGCGACCTCTGCGAGCGCTGGCTCGACCGCGCCGGCAACGGCTTCCTCCCGCACGTCACCTCCCCCTGGCGCTGGCACTCGCACCTGATGGACCTCTGGGCCGAAGGCGACGAGGAGCTGATCGGCCGCCCCTGGGAGGAGCTGGTGCTGGAGGCGCTGGCCGGCGCCCTCGACGACCTCGGCGACCGCTTCGGCCCCGACCCCGAGGGCTGGCGCTGGGGCCGCGTCCACGAGCTCAAGTTCCCGCACCCGCTCGGCGACGCCAACCCCCTCTTCGATCGCCTGCTCAACCGGCGCCTCCGTGCCGGCGGCGCCCAGGAGACTGTGAGCCAGATCGCCTATGACCCCAACGACCCCTACAACGCAGTCTGGGCGCCGAGCTGGCGGATGATCGCCGACCCGGTCAACCCCGACCGCTCGCGCTGGCAGGCCTTCACCGGCCAGTCCGGCCACCCCGCCAGCCCCCACTACGACGACCTCCAGGTCGATTGGCTGCAGGGCCGGACCCAGGCGATGTGCGGGGAGAGCCCGTGGTCGGAGCTGGAGCTGGCGCCGAGCGCGACTTGAGCCTGGGTCCCGGGTTTTTCCAGGGATGCCACGGACCAGAGCTGCCCTTCCCCTGCTTCTGACCCTCGCCCTCCTGCTGCCGCCGGCGAGCGCGCAGGCGCTGCCGCGGGGGTTCTTCGGGATCGCGCCGCAGACCGGGCTGGGGCCGAGGGACACGGCACGGATGCGGGCCGGAGGGATCGAAGCGATCCGGGCGCCGCTGTTCTGGGGCGCGGTGCAGCCGACGCGAAGGGGCGGCTTCGACTGGAGCTCCTTCGACGGCGTTGTGGAAACAGCAGCCGCAGAGCGGCTGGAAGTGCTGCCGTTCCTCTGCGCGCCGCCGAGCTGGATCAGCCCCCGGGACACCCGGCTGCCGATCGACAGCGCCCGCCAGCGGCGAGCCTGGGAAGAGTTCGCCCGGGCCGCGGTCGAACGCTACGGGCGGCTCGGAAGCTTCTGGGAAGAGCACGCGCCAGGGACGCGGAAGCCGCTGCCGAGGGTGCCGATCCACGCCTGGCAGATCTGGAACGAGGAGAACTTCTTCTACTTCACCCGACCGGCCTCGCCGAGCCGCTACGCGAGGCTGCTGGGGATCTCCCACCGGGCGATCCACCGCGCCGACCCGCGGGCCACGGTCGTCACCGGCGGCCTCTTCGGCGACCCCAGGCAGGGACCGCCGGCGGCGATGGACGCGGCCGACTTCCTCGACCAGCTGTACAGGGTGCGGGGGGTGAAGGCCGACTTCGACGCGGTCGCGCTCCATCCCTATGCCGCCGACGCGGGACAGCTGCGGGTGCTGGTCGAGGGTGTGCGGCGGGTGATGCTGCGACACGGCGATCGCCGTGGCGGCCTATATCTGACCGAGATGGGCTGGGGCTCGCAGGCCCGGAGCCCGGTCTCCTTCGAGGTCGGCCTGCGCGGTCAGGCTCGGGAGCTGCGCGCTGCCTACGGCTACCTGCTCGGCAACCGCCACCGGCTCCACCTGCAGCAGGTCGACTGGTTCAGCTGGAAGGACGCGCCGCTGCTCTGCAGCTTCTGCGACTCGGTGGGCCTCTTCCGCCAGGGCGCCCGCTTCCGGCCGAAGCCGGCCTGGCACGCCTTCGTTCAGGTCACTCGGCGCGCTCGATCGCGCTGACCATCGCGACGATCGGGGCCGGCGCCTTCTCCGGCGAGCCGGCGTCGAAAGGCGGGTCGGGGTCGTACTCGATCCCCAGCTGGATCGCCTGCGCCACCTCCGGGCCGACCTCGCGGCCGACCAGGTAGAGCGCCATGTCGATCCCGGCGGAGACGCCGGCGGCGGTGACGACCTTGCCGTCTTCGACGTAGCGGCCGCCAACCGGGTCGGCCCCGTACTCGCGCAGCTGCTCGAGGTAGGCCCAGTGGCAGGTGGCGCGGCGCCGCTCCAGGATCCCGGCGGCGCCGAGCAGCAGCGAGCCAGTGCAGACCGACGTGGTCCAGGTGGTGGTGCGGTCGATCTCGCGCAGCCAGCCGAGCATCTCCCGATCGTCCAGCAGCAGGCGGTTGCCGGGGCCGCCGGGGACGAGGACGATCCCGGCGCTCGTCACCTCCGCCATCCCGCGGTCGGCGCTGAGCCCGACGACGCCGCTGTCGGTGCGGACCTCGCCGCGGGTCTTGCCGACGAACTCGACCTCCCATCCCGGCACCGAGCGCAGGACCTCGTAGGGCCCGATCGCGTCGAGGGCGGTGAACCCGTCGTAGATCAGGATCGCGATCTTCACCGCCCGATCCTCTCAGAGGGGTGTCTGAGATGCACCCCCAAATATGGGGGGTTTTCTCAGACACGTCATAGAGTGCGGGCGGTGAGCCGGCGCGACCAGATCAAGCTCAGCGAGGCGGAGCTGCTGCAGCTGCTCGAGGCCGAGCGGATCGCCGTCGTCTCCAGCCTCGGGCCGCGGGGATGGCCGCACTCGATGCCGCTCTGGTTCGTCCCCCGCGAGGGGGAGGTCTGGATCTGGACCTACGCGAAGTCCCAGAAGGTACGCAACCTCGAACGCGACCCGCGGGCTACGGTCCTGGTCGAGACCGGACGCGAGTACGGGGAGCTGCGGGGGGCGATGATCGAGGCCGAGGCCGAGCTGCACCGCGACTTCGAGACCGTGATCGGCTTCGCCGAGGAGCTGACCCTGCGCTACGCGGAGGGGATCTCGGCGGTCGAGGGGGACGCCAAGGCCGCGCTGGAAGCGCAGGCGCCGAAGCGGGTGGCGATCCGGTTCCGGCCGCTGCGTACGGTCACCTGGGACCACCGCAAGCTCGGCGGGACCTACTAGACGCCTAGCGGCCGCGGCGCAGAGTGCCGAGCCGGCGCAGCGGCGCGGTCAGGCGCCACGAGGTCGAGTCGAGGACCTTCTGCAGCTCGACCGCGGGGCCGCCCACCGCCCGCCGGCCGGCTTCGACCGTCGGCGCCAGCCCGTCCTTCAGATCCGCCCGCCCCGACTCTTCCACCGCCGCCAGCACGTCCTCCCAGAGCGCCAGCTGCAGCGGCGTCAGGATCCGGTAGTCCCGCAGGTGCCCAAGGTCGAGCTCGGCGGGGAAGGTGCGGATCTTTCCGCGGGCGCCGATCGCCTCCAGGCCGATCATCGTCGCCAGGCACTTGCCGCAGCGGCCGCAGTTGTAGGCGCCGTCGGGGTTCATCCAGCAGACCCGCAGGGTCTCCTGCACCAGCGGGTGGTCGGCGATCTGCCGGATCCGCTCGACCCTGCCGCAGCGGCCGCCCCAGTCCTCCACCGTCAGCCCCTCGCTGCTCCAGAGGTGGTCGATCTGCCAGCTGGCGCCCACCTGCGCCTGCCTGCCGTAGTCGCTGTCGGAGGCGATCATGACGCGTTCGAAGAGCGGTTCGAAGAACAGCGCGATCGCCGACTGGACGCTGGGGCAGAAGCTCTCCCAGCGCAGGATTGGGTCGGAGAAGGCGCGGACGTCGGTCCTGACGACGTGCAGCGGCAGCCCCAGCTTGGGCGCCGACGCCTGCAGACGCGCCTCGACCTCGTCGGCAAGCTCCCGGTGCTGTGGCCAGCCGGGGACGAGGTCGAGGCCGCGGACGAAGATCAGGTCGGTGACCTCCGGGTTGGCGAGGATCGCCGCCCAGGAGTCGACGCCGCCGCTGAAGAAGGTCGCCACCCGCCCCCGCTCCCGCGGGCCCTCGGCCACCCTCGAGGGGGCGCTGACCTCGATCTCCAGCAGGGGATGGGCCTCGTTCGGCCAGCGCGAGGACCAGAGCCGCTGGATCGCCTGAAACTCGCGCTGGTTGCGGAGGATCTTGGCGCTGACCGGCGTCTCGAGGCGAAGCGGGCCGCGGCGGGACATCGCCGGCATCAGGGTGGCGGCGAGGGCTCCGTCGGTGGCGGGGACGACAGGGGTGTCGGACCGGAAGGAGACCCGGTGCCGTTCGCTCCCCGCCTCGATCGCGAAGGAGAGCTCTCCGGCCTCGGCGCGGACATCGGTGACCGTGCTGGCCGGCCCGACGCTCATCGACCCCGCCGCGCCTTCTCGGTCAGCCGCCGCAGCGGCTCGGTCAGGCGCCAGGAGGTGGATCCGCTCAGCTCGGCGATCTGCGCTTCCAGGTTGGCGGCGTGCACCTCGGCATGGGCGGCGCGATCCTCGGTTGCGCGGACGCGAGCCTCGGCCTCCCGCACCCGGCGGTCGGCGTCGGCTTCCTCGCCGGCCCATCGCGGATCGCCTTCCTTGGCTCCGGCGACCGCGCTGGCGACCCGCGCGAAGAGGTCGGCCTCGGCGCCGAGCCGACGGCGGCGCGCTCGCCGCGCGTCCAGAGCCAGCTGAACCCGGAGCTTCGGTCCGGCCTCGGGATCGAGCGCCGTCTGCGTCAGCAGCTCGGCGCAGGCGCGGGGGTTGGCGCCGGGCCTGATCGTCAGCTCCGGCGGCTGGGCGAAGGCATCGAGCAGCCCGGCCGCCTTCTGCTCGTAGTAGGGGTTGTGGGCCACGGTCAGCGTCGGCAGGCCGAGCATCAGGGAAGTCAGCGCCGCGTGGTAGGAGCAGGCGACGGTGAGCGATGCGGTGCCCATCTTCGCCGCCGCGGCGCCGAGCCCTGCCGGCCGCAGGACGACGGGCGGCCGGACATCGACGCCGCGGGCCGAGAGAGCGTCGGCGAGCCGCTGCGCCGCCGGCTGCTCGTCCACCCGCGGGTCGAGGTAGGCGACCAGGGGCTGGGCGACGACCGGCCGCCGAAGCAGCTGCCCCATCGCCTCCAAAAGGTCGGCGTTGAATTCCAGCAGCGACTGCGCCTCACCGGTCACCCAGTCGTGCTCGGTGTAGTGGAGGTTGATGCGCAGCGGCCCCTCCTCCGCCGGCTCCGCGGGGCGCAGGCGCCCGAGGGCGCCGATCGCGTCGTCGCCGGTTTCGGGGACGAAGGCCGGGCCGAAGCCGGTGAGGAGGTCGCCCGAGCGGGGGTCCCTGGCGCCCAGCAGCTCGAACGCGCGCAGGAGGTCGGCGTCTTCCTGCGCGAGACCCTCGAGCCAGGCGGCTTCGGCCTGCAGCCCGGAGCCGACGCGACAGATCCGGCGCGGCCGCGCCTGCGCCAGCACCCCCTCCGCCGCCCGCATCATCGCCAGCTTGCGGTCGCCCCAGAGCCCGTTGAAGTAGCCGCCGCCGTAGAAGTAGGAGATTCCCACCGAGAGGCCGTTCGAGGCCTCGACCGGCACCAGGCCGCCGCCGGCGTCCTCGGGATCGAAGTAGACCTGGTGGCGCGGCGGCCGCAGCATCTGAGCGGCGATGCCGGGGTGGTGGGCGGCGTAGCGGTGTTCGAGCACCGGCAGCAGCAGCAGCCCCGGCTCCAGCGGCGCCAGCAGCTCCAGCGCGACGTCGAGCATCAGCACGTCGCCGAAGTTGCCGGAGCCGTCGTAGCCGCCGACGAGGAAAGCGACCGACTCGGCTGCCGCGATCGCTGCAGCGGTCTCCGCAGTGGCGAAGAGGGACGGCGGCGGATCGCTGGGGAAAAGGGTTTGGACCTGCGCAGCCGCCAGCGGCGGCGGGGCGGGGCGCTGGCGGCGGCGGAAGCTGCGCGGCAGGCCGAGCTGGGACTTTGCCCTGGCGACGACGCTGGCGACGGCCGGCTCGAGGTTTTCGCGGCCCCTCTCCCGGATCACGTCGAGGATGTCTTCCCACAGGGTCAGCGAGACGACATGGTTGATCGAGATCTCCGCCAGGATCTTCGGGTCGAGGTTCAGCTTCGGCGGGAAGGAGGTGACCCTCTCGCGGGCCCCGATCGCCTCGAGGGCGATCATCGTCATCAGGCACTTGCGGCAGCGGCCGCAGTTGTAGGTCTGGTCCGGGATCTCCCAGCAGACCCGGAGGCTGCGGCAGGCGACCGGGTTCTCGACCAGCCGTTCCAGCCGCTGCATGCGGCTGAAGCGCCCGCCGGCGTCGACGATCTCCAGCCCCTCGCTGCTCCAGAGCTGGTCGACGAGAAGGTTGGCGCCGTAGCGGACCTGGACCTCGTAGTCAGAGTCCCCGGCGATCAGCACGCGGTCGAAGAGAGGGGCGAGGAAGTGGGCGACGGCGACGTCGGCGCAGCCGAAGAAGACGTCCCAGGGGAGGTGCGCATCGCTGAGGTCGCGCAGGTTGGTGACGACCACGTGCAGCGGAAGGCCGAGGTCTTCGGCGGCTTCGCGCAGCCTTCCCTCGACCTCGTCGGCGAGGTCCGCCCCCGGTCCCGAGTGGGGGAGGTCGAAGCCGCGGACAAAGATCAGGTCGGTGAGGTCGGGATTTTCGAGCAGGATCCCCCAGGAGTCGACGCCGCCGCTGAAGAAGGCGGCGACGCGGCCCTTCGGCGCGGTCTGGCCGGGCTCCCGGACCGGTACCTCCACCTCGACCTCATGCAGGGGCTCGGTGAAGGGCCAGTCGAGCGACCAGCTGCGCTGGATCGCCTGGAACTCGCGCTGCCCCCGCAGCATCCGCGGGCTGACCGGGTCGCTCATCCGCAGGGTCCCGCCGTGGGCCATCGCCGGCATCGCGGCCGCCGCCAGCGCCGCGTCGGCGGTGGGGGTAAGGGGGGACTGGGTCCGGAACCAGACGTTGGTCGTCCGCTCACCGACGTGGGCGTCGAAGGAGAGCTCGCCGGGAGCGGTGCGGAGGTTGGTTATCTCGTGATCGAAATGGGGGGAGCCCATCGAAGCCGGGTGCTGCAGGTTGGACGCGACGAGGCCGGTGCCGCTAGTGGCGGTGCCGGCGCAGGATGCGGATCGTCAGCCGCCGCGAGGTCGCTTCGGTGTAGGTGCCGTCGGAGAGGACCTTGGCCCGGAAGGCGACGCGGTGCTTGACCCGCGGCCTGAACCGTACCGTGCAGACGCGGTCGAGCCGGCGGCTGCCGATCTTGCGCCGGCCCTGCCAGAGGCTGACCGGCTGCCCGCGGCGGCCGGCGCAGGGGGTGACGAAGGCGGTGATGAAGGCACGCTTGTTGCGCTTGACCTTGCTGCGCAGGGCGCGGACCCCGACGAAGGAGGATTTCAGCGCCGGCGGTTGAGCCTGCGGGGTGCAGGAGTCGCCGCCGGGGCCGACGAGCCGGTAGACGGGCCCGTCTTCGGAGACGGCATAGAGGCGGCCGCACGAGTCCTCGCCGAACGAGTTGAGGAATTTCACCGAGATCCCCTCTGAACGATCGCCGCTGGCGAAGGGGATTGCAGGCAGGAGGGAGCGAATTTCCCCGCCGCAGTTATCGCCATAGACGTATCGGCCGAAGGCGTCTCCGTAATTGGCACCGCGGGCAACGTAGCCGCCGATGATCGCGCAGCCGAAGGCGCCGCCGTTGCCGGGGTCCTCATGCGGGTAGTCGAAAATCGGGTTGGTGAAGCCTCCCGAGCCACAGCCTTCGTCGGTGGCCGGCCCAGGGGCTAGGCCCTCGCGGCAGTTCCAGCCGTAGTTGGCGCCGGCGCCGAGGCCCGGCGCGGGGGCGTAGTCGACCTCCTCGCGCGCATCCTGACCTACGTCGCCGATCAGAAGTGCGCCGGACTGTCGGTCGAAGGAGAAGCGGAAGGGATTGCGGAGCCCGTAGCTCCAGACGTCAATCGCCGCCCCCGGCGTCTCCAGGAACGGATTGCCCTGAGGGACGGTCCATTTGACGATGCCGTCCGTGTCGGGGTTTATCCGCAGGATCTTGCCGAGCTCGCTGCCGAGGTCCTGGGAGTTGTGCTCCTCGTCGTTTTTGCCGCCCCCGTCGCCGGTGCCGATGAAGAGGTTTCCTTCGGGCCCGAACTGGAGCTGGCCGCCGTAGTGATTGGTCTGGTTGGGGTGGGGGATCGTCAACAGTTCCCGCCTGCTCGTAAGTGGAACCACCCCGTTGCTAGCCACGAATTCGTCGATGTGGATCTCGGGAGGGTCAGACGGGGGTTCTTCTTTGCCCGTGTAGTAGGCGTAGAGGCGGCCGCTGCTCTGGAAGTCGGGCGAGAGTGCGATCGAGAGCAATCCGCCCTCTCCTGCAACTCGAACCAAGGACCGCAGGTCGGCGAAGACCGTGCGGGCTCCGTTTTCGACCTCGACGATCCGACCTTGACGCTCGACGACGAACAGCCGGTCGGGGTTGTTCGGGGCGGAGGTGACGAAGATCGGTTCTTCGAAAGTTCCGACCTGCTGCAGCGAGAGCGCCTGCGCGCTCGCGCTCCAAAGCCCCGCGAGGAGCATGGCGACGACGACGATCTTTCCCGCTGCCCGGACCAAGGTGTTCAAGGTAGCTAACCCCCTACCCGGCAAATGGTCGCGGTTGGTCAAACGTCCAGCAGCGGACCGGGACCGCCTCGCCTGCCACCGCCAGGGCGGCGGCGAACCCGGGGTCGATCGGCAGCGCCTGGACGGCGACCGGGGGGGTGGGCCAGCTCGGCCGCGCAGCGAGGCCGACGCCGAGGCACTTGAGCCGTGCCTCGTGCCGGGTCCAGAGCTCGTAGAAGAGACGCGCCCGCTCCGGCTCGGCGGCCTCGCGCACCGCCGCCGCCGCCTCCGCCGCCAGCGCCCGTTCGGCCAGGGCGAGGAGGTCGCGCTCAGGCTTCACCCGCTCGACGTCGACCCCGACCTCGCGATCGCGGGCCACCGCGACCAGCGCCAGGTGGCCGGAGTGGCTGAGGTTGAAGGCGAGGCGCCCGGGCTCTACGGCGAGCCTCGGCTTGCCGTGCTCGCCGGCGGTCAGCTGGATCTCCTCGGGCGCTTCGCCCAGGTAGGCGGCCAGAACCCGGCGCAGCGTCAGCTCGGCCGGAACCGTCTCCAGCTGTGCCCGCCAGACATGCGCTTCGCGATCGCGAAGGTCGGGGCTGTCGGGGGCCGCGGCGAACTCCAAGTGGGCCGATCCTAGGTGATAACTTCGCCAGCCTTGCAGCGGCTGCTGATCACCGGCGGCGCCGGCTTCGTCGGCTCCAACCTCGCGGTCTCCCTCGCCTCCCGGCACCCGGACTGGGAGCTGATCGTGCTCGACAACCTCTACCGCAAGGGGTCGGCGCTGAACCTGCCGCGCCTGGAGGAGGCGGGAGTCCAGTTCGTCAAGGGCGACGTGCGCGAGCCCGGCGACCTCGCGGCCCTGCCGCCGTTGACGGCGCTGGTCGAGTGCTCGGCCGAGCCCTCGGTGATGAGCGGCGTCGACGGGGACACCTCCTACCTCCTCCACACCAACCTCACCGGCGCTTACAACTGCCTGGAGCTCGCCCGCCGCGACGGCGCTTTCTTCCTCTTCCTCTCGACCAGCCGCGTCTACCCGGTGGCGCCGCAGGTCGGGCTGAACCTGGAGGAGGCAGAGACCCGCTTCGAGATCGCCGCCGAGCAGGCGGTGCCCGGCGTCTCGCCGGCGGGGATCTCCGAGGAGTTCCCGCTGGGAGGGGCGCGAACCCTCTACGGGACGACGAAGCTCGCCGCCGAGCTGCTGATCGAGGAGTACCGCGCCGCTTTCGACGTCCCCGCGGTGATCGACCGCTGCGGGGTGATCGCCGGTCCCTGGCAGATGGGCAAGGTCGACCAGGGGGTCTTCACCCACTGGATGCTCGCCCACCACTTCCGCAACCCGCTCAGCTACATCGGGTTCGGGGGGCATGGCAAGCAAGTGCGGGACCTGCTCCACGTCGAGGACCTGGTCGACCTGGTCGAGCGGCAGCTGATGGACAGCGCGGCCTGGGACGGGCGCATCGTCAACGTCGGCGGCGGCCGCGAGTGCAGCCTCTCGCTGCTGGAGACGACCGAGATCTGCCGCCGGCTGACCGGGAACGAGATCCCGATTGCAGCGGTGCCGGAGACCCGTTCCGGGGACGTCCCTGTGTACCTTTCCGATTGCGCGAGGCTCTTCGGGCTCGACGCATGGCGACCCCGACGCAGCGCTGAGCAGGTCCTGGCGGACATCCACGACTGGATCGCCGCCGACGAGGCGCGGATCGCCGCCGCTCTCGAAATCAAAACCCAGTGAAGGGAAGGGAATAAACGCGTATGCCGGTTGCGATCATCACGGGCGCAGGAGGCCTGATCGGGTCCGAGGCCGTCGAACACTTCATCCGCGAGGGTTTCGACGTCGTCGGGATCGAGAACGACATGCGGGCCAGCTTCTTCGGCCCCGAATCCTCGACCTCGCACGTCACCGAGCGGCTGATCGAGGCGCACCCCGCCGAGTTCCGCTGGGAGAAGGCCGACATCCGCGATGCCGAGGCCGTCAACCGCATCTTCGGTGAGCACGCCGGCAGGATCGAGCTCGTCGTCCACACCGCCGCCCAGCCCTCCCACGACTGGGCCGCGAGCGACCCGCAGACCGACTTCGGCGTCAACGCCAACGGCACCCTCAACATGCTCGAGGCGGCGCGCGCCCACAG
>Ga0157378_10003905_pt1 | contig 13207 bp, 9 predicted proteins | sample M65metaG_FD_115309 | JGI IMG/M metagenome (GOLD analysis project Ga0157378, IMG submission 115309) | Miscanthus rhizosphere microbial communities from Kellogg Biological Station, Michigan, USA - M6-5 metaG | ecosystem: Host-associated > Plants > Roots > Rhizosphere > Soil | place: USA: Michigan...
CGCCACGTGATCGACACCAACGTCACCGGGACGCTCGACCTGATCCAGCGTGTGGGCCGCGACATGCGCGCGCAAGGCCGCGGGCGCATCCTGATCACCGGGTCGATCGCCGGCTTCATCCCCGGGACGTTCAACGCCGTCTACAACGGCACGAAGGCGTTCATCGATTCGTTCGCGGCGGCGCTGCGCAACGAGCTCAAGGACACGGGCGTCACGGTGACCTGCCTGATGCCAGGCCCGACGGATACGCGCTTCTTCGAGCGGGCGAACCTGGCCGAAACGAAGGTCGGGCAGGGACGCAAGGACAATCCGGCGGACGTGGCCAAGGCCGGCTTCGACGCGATGCTGAAGGGCGAGGCCGACGTCGTCAGCGGCCTCAAGAACAAGCTCGAGGCGGCCGCGGCGCACGTGATGCCCTCCGGCATGCTGGCGGAGCAGCATCGCAAGCAGACGACCCCGGCGGCCGAGGCCGACCGGACCTAGGCCCGCCTTCGGCGCGGCGGCGGCCGGGGTGGACGGTCGCCGCCGCTCCGCGTCCGGCTGCATCCATCCGCGGCCGGCGCGCGTATCTCCCAGGACGGATTCGTCCGCACGGCATCAACGCCGGCGGCAGGACGATTCGTGCGCGGCCCGCGGCACCATGCGCGGCCGGTCATCAACCCGTTCTGGAGACTTGCGATGCCTGCCCCCCACCCGATCCTTCCCGGCGGCCTCCGGCCGCTGGCCGCCGCCCTGCTGACCGTCTGCGCCGCCGCGCTCGCGCCTGTCGCAGCCGCGTCGTCCCATCGCGAGGCGCCGTTCATCGCCACGCAGCCGCAGCTGGACGCCACCGACTTCTACATGTTCCGCAGCTACGAGGCGGGTCGCAGCGGCTACGTGACCTTCGTCGCCAACTACCTGCCGATCCAGAGCACGTACGGCGGCCCGAATTTCTTCAAGCTCGACCCGAACGCCGTCTACGAGATCCACGTGTCGAACGACGGCGGCGCGGCGGAGAACCTGACGTTCTCGTTCCGCTTCTTCAACACGCTCGACGACAACCAGCTCACCGTCGGCGGCAAGAAAGTGTCGATCCCGATCGTGCAGAACGGCTCGACGGACGTGAGCACGCCGAACTCGTCGGCGCTCAACACGCACGAGAAGTACACGGTGGACGTGGTGCGCGGCAACCGTCGCAGCGGCGTGCGCCAGGCGATCGCGAACGTCTCGCAGGGCGGCACGGTGTTCGACAAGCCGGTCGACTACATCGGCCAGAAGACGATCGGCGATTACGTCGCGTACGCGAACAAGCACGTCTTCGAGGTCGCGGTGCCCGGCTGCACCGACCACGGCCGCGTGTTCGTCGGCCAGCGCAAGGATCCGTTCGTCGTGAACCTCGGCGAGACGTTCGACCTTGTCAACATCAAGTACCCGGCGGTCGAGCTGAACCCGCAAGCCGAGTTCGCCACCGTGGACTCGCTGTCCGACGACAACGTGACATCGATCATCCTCGAAGTGCCGATCGCGTGCGTGACCAACGGCACGAATCCGGTCATCGGCGGCTGGACCACGGCCAGCGTGCCGGCGAACCGCTCGATCTCGAGCGCGCCGCAGCCCGGCCTCGATCCGACGTCGCAACTCGGCAGCTTCGTGCAGGTGTCGCGCCTCGGCATGCCGCTCGTCAACGAGCTCGTCATCGGCCTCAAGGACAAGAACCGCTTCAACGCGAGCGAGCCGAAGGACGACGGCCAGTTCGCCGACTACGTGACGAATCCGACGCTGCCGTCGCTGCTCGAGCTGCTGTTCGGAGGCGCCGGCGTCAAGGCGCCGACGAACTTCCCGCGCACCGACCTCGTGGCGGCGTTCCTCACCGGCGTTCCCGGGCTGAACCAGCCGGCGAACGTCGTGGCGTCGGAGATGGTGCGGCTCAACACGTCGATCGCGCCGACGGCGGGCCCGGCGCAGAACCGGCTCGGCGTGCTCGGTGGCGACAACGCCGGCTTCCCCAACGGCCGGCGCCCCGGCGACGACGTCGTCGACATCGAGCTGCGCGTCGCGATGGGTGTGCTGTGCACGCTGAATCTGGGCGGGTGCAAGCCTGCGGACGCCCCCGCCGGCGGACTCAAGTACACCGACGGCGCGTTCGTCAGCTCGGCGTTCTTCGCGAACGAGTTTCCGTACCTCCGGGCGCCGCTCAAGGGCTCCCCCAACGACGACAATGCGATCAAGGCGAAGAAGGCGACGACGATGCGCTGACCGGCCGCGCTTCGGCGACGCGTCAATGCGGCGCCGCCCTCGCGAACGTGCGATGGCGGCGCCGTTTCAGCTTTCCCACGCGGCCGCGCGGCGGCGCGATCAGGCCGGCGAAAGCTCGGACGTGAGCTCATCCTTGCGCTGCGACATCTGCTCGCCGAGCGCGTCGAGGTCGAGATCCGACTTCTGCACCTTGGGGAAGAGCTCGCCTTCCTCCTCCTTGACGTGGTGCTGGATGTACTCGGACAGGACGGTGAAGTTGGCGTCGAACATTTCGTCGTCGGACGCCATCTCGTCGAGCTTCGCGATCAGGTCCTTCGCGGTGCCGTGCTCGACTTCCGCTTCGTTGAGCAGCGTTTCGGCGTCGGGCACTTCGCGCGCCGCCGGGTAGAAGATCTCTTCTTCGATCGTCGCATGCACGGTCAGCTTGGCGCAGGCCTCGCGCACGATTTCGTCCTTCTGCTCGCGCGAGCCGTTCTCGCCGAGCTTTTCGAAGCGCTCGAACAGCGCCTTGACCTCGGCGTGATCGCTCTTCAGCAGCTGGATCGCGTCCTGGGACTCGCCCGGTTTTGCGGGGGCGGGACGCGCGCTCGTTCTCGACTTGCTCTTCATAGGTTGGGTGGCCATGACGTTTCCTTGTGTTCGATGGTGCGGTGGTGAGGGATCCCGGATCCGGGCACTCGTCTCGCGGTCGCGAGAAGCCCCGAAGGTAGGCCGACGCCGCCGTCCGCTGCATCGGTCGCGCGAGCAACCGCGCGTCGGACGACGCACCCGTCGCGTCGGCGAAGCGGGCGCGTCCTACACGAACGTAGGACGGCGCGCACTACCGGCGACTACGCCGCGCCGAAATAATTGCGCTCCTTGCGTCGGCCGGTAGCCGGTCGCGCCCACGCAGTGAAGGCAGCTCCGAATGGCCATCGTCAAGCGCGGGGCTCGCGACGCCTCGACCAAGTCACGCGTCGCCACCGTCGTGGTGACCGCGCTCGTGACGCTCGCGGTCGTCGTGGTCGCGCTGAACCTGTCCGGCGGCGAGAAGAAGGTGAAGCGCCAGATCGGCCACCGCTACGCGATCGCCGACGCGCAGTTCCGGCGCACGATGGGGGTGCTGCTGGGGCCGATGATCGTCCCCGGCAATCGCTTCGACGTGCTCGTCAACGGCGACGAGATCTTTCCGGCGATGCTGGCGTCGATCCGGAGTGCGCGCAAGACCATCTCGTTCGAGACGTACATCTACTGGTCGGGCGAGATCGGCAAGGAGTTCGCCGACGCGCTCGCCGAGCGCGCGCGCGCGGGCGTCAAGGTCCACGTGCTCATCGACTGGGTCGGGAGCAGCAAGATGGACAAGGCGTTCCTGGCGACGATGGAGGACGCCGGCGTCGAGGTGCGCAAGTACAACGAGCCGCGCTGGTACACGATCAACCGGCTCAACAACCGCACGCACCGCAAGCTGCTCGTCGTGGACGGCGCCACCGGCTTCACCGGCGGCGTGGGCATCGCGACCGAGTGGACCGGCCACGCGCAGGATCCCGATCACTGGCGCGACACCCACTTCAAGGTCGTGGGGCCGGTCGTCGCGCAGCTCCAGGCGGTGTTCGCCGACAACTGGGTCAAGGCGAGCGGCAACGTGCTGCACGGCCAGGACTACTTCCCGGCGGTTGCGCCGTCGGGCGAGGGCGCCGCGCAGATGTTCGCGAGCTCGCCGTCCGGTGGGTCCGAAAGCATGGAGCTCATGTACCTGCTGTTCATCAACGCGGCGGAGCGGTCCATCGACCTGTCGAGTGCGTATTTCGTCCCCGACGAGATCTCGCGCGACGCGCTCGTCGAGGCGATGCAGCGCGGCGGGCGCGTGCGCATCATCACGCCCGGGCCGCACACCGACGCCGAGACGGTCCGGCGCGCGTCGCGCGCGCTGTGGGGCGACCTGCTCGCCGCCGGCGCGCAGATCTACGAGTATCAGCCGACGATGTACCACTGCAAGGTGCTGATTGCCGACAACCTCGTCGTCTCGGTCGGCTCGACGAACTTCGACGACCGCTCGTTCCGCCTCAACGACGAGGCGAGCCTCAACATCTACGACGCGCCCTTCGCCCAGCGCCAGACGGAGATCTTCGAGCGCGACCTCGCGCAGTCGCGCCCGATCACGCTCGAAGCCTGGCGCGACCGGCCGCTGAGCGAAAAGGCGTGGGAGCACGCGGCGGCGCTCCTCGGGCCGCAGCTATGACCGCGTCGTCCGGTCGTCGGGATCGCCCGCGCGCGCCGTGGTGGCAGGGCGACATCCGCTGACGCCTGAACCAGACAAACGCCGATCATCGGCGCGCGGGCGCGCGCCCATGCTCCGGGAGCGGGATGTCCCGTGCAGTACGTCCTCGACGACACTCCGTCGTCCAGGCTCTTCCCCGAAAGGTACCGATGAAGAATCTGTGGCTTGCAAAGAATCCGTTCATGAGCATGTGGCTGAGCGGCGCGAATACCGTATTGAACGCCGCGCGCGGCCAAGCGGCCGCCGCCGCCCACCGCCAGGCTGCGCTGATGATGAGCGAAGGCACGCGGCAGATGATGCGCTTCTGGACGGGTGCGGATGCGGGTGCGACGCCGACGCCGGCGGCCTCGCGTCGCCGGAAGAAGCGCCGCTAAGCGCCGCTGAACCCCCCGCGTCGGCCGCGGCGGCCAGGAAGGCGGGGCCGGTCCCACCGAATGCATCCACGCGGGCCTCCGCGACGTATGAGCGGAGGTGAGTCCCGCCATCGCACTCCGCTGCGGCGCGCTGGCCGTCGCCGCGCTCCTGACGATCGGAGCCGGCGCGGCCGGCGCCAGCCCGTACGTTCCCGCTGACGACGCGGTCGTGCTGGAGCGCCTGCCGGAGAAAGGCGATCCGGCGTTGCGCGACCTCAAGCGGATGCGCGCCGTCCTGGCCGCGGCGCCGCGCAATCTCGACGTCGCCGTTGCCGTCGCGCGTCGCTCCAGCGACGCCGCCCGTGCCACGGGCGACCCGCGCTACCTGGGACAGGCGCAGGCCGCGCTGTCGCCGTGGTGGGCGGCTGCCGCGCCGCCCGAAATCGTCGTGCTGCTGCGGGCCACGCTGCGCCAGAGCCAGCACGACTTCGACGGCGCGCTCGCCGACCTTGACGGCCTGCTGAAGGCCGATCCGCGCGCCGTGCAGGCGCGGCTCACGCGCGCGACGGTGCTGACGGTCGTCGGCCGCTATGCCGAGGCGCGTGCCGACTGCAGCGACCTTGCGACCGTAGCGCCGCCGCTGGTCGTGACCGGCTGCATGGCCGCGCCGGCGAGCATGTCCGGGAGCGCCGAAGCCGCGTATGCCGCGCTGAGCAAGGCGCTGGCGAGGCCCGGCACCGACGCGGACGCCGTCGAATGGGCGCACACGCTCGCCGCCGAGATCGCGCAGCGACGCGGCGACGCCGCCGCGGCGGAACGCCACTACCGCGCAGCGCTGCTTCTGGACCCGACCGACGCGTATCTCAAGGGCGCGTACGCCGATTTCCTTCTCGACGCCGGGCGCGCCGTGGACGTGCTCTCCCTCGTGGGCGACGACTTCAGGAACGACGCGCTGCTGCTTCGCCGCGTGCTGGCCGAGCAGCAGCTGCCGGACCAGGCCGCGGCGTTCGCCGCGCATCGCGCGGAGATGGCCGCGCGCTTCGAGGCCGCGCGACGGCGCGGTGACAGCCTGCACCGCCGCGAGGAAGCGCGCTTCCGGCTTGCCGTGGAAGGCGACCTCCGCGGCGCGCTGGCGCTCGCGCGGGACAACTGGAAAGTTCAGCGCGAAGCGGCCGACCTGCGGATTCTCGTCGACGCGGCGCGGGCGGCGCACGACGCGCAGGCGCTGCAGGTCGCCGCCGACTGGATCGCGCGCAACGGGCTCGAGGACGCGTGGCTCGACGCGGCGCGGCGGGCATCGCGATGATGCGGATCTTCGCCTTGCTCGTCGCCGCGCTGCTTGCCGGGTCCGCGCTTGCGCATAAGGCCAGCGACGCGTACCTCACGCTCGAGCGCGACGGCGCGACGCTTCAGGGGCAATGGGACATCGCGCTGCGCGATCTCGACAACGCGATCGGCCTCGACGCGGACGGCGACGGCGAGATCACGTGGCGCGAGCTTCGCGGCCGGCACGCCGACATCGAGGCCTACGCGCTGCGCCGGCTGCAGGTCGCCTCCGGCGGCGAAGCGTGCCCGCTGGCGGTGACCGCGCATCTCGTCGATTCGCATACCGACGGCGCCTACGCGGTGCTGCGGTTCTCGGGGCACTGCGCGCAGACCGGGCCGACGCTGACGATCGACTATCGGCTGTTCCACGACGTCGATCCGCAGCATCGGGGCCTCCTCAACTACGTCGAAGCGGGCACGAGCCGCAGCGTCGTGTTCAGCGTGGAGACGCCCGAGCGCGTCGTGGGCGGCGACAGCGGCGGTCCGCTCGCGCAGTTCGCGACGTACCTCCACGAAGGCGTCTGGCACATCTGGCTCGGCTTCGACCACATCCTCTTCTTGTTGTCGCTGCTCCTGCCCGCGGTGCTCGTGCGCCGCGGCGGCCGGTGGCAGGCGGGCGGCTCGTTTCGCAGCGCATTCGTGGAGGTCGCCAAGGTCGTGACCGCGTTCACGGTCGCGCACTCGATCACGCTGTCGCTCGCGGCGCTGGGCGTGGTCGCGCTGCCGTCGCGCTGGGTGGAATCGGCGATCGCGCTCTCCGTCGTCCTTGCCGCCCTCAACAATCTCTTCCCGCTGGTCTCGCACGGGCGCTGGGTCGCCGCGTTCGCCTTCGGATTGCTCCACGGGTTCGGCTTCGCCGGCGCGCTGAAGGACCTCGGCCTGCCCACGGGGTCGCTGGCGCTGTCGCTCGCGGGGTTCAACGTCGGCGTGGAGCTGGGACAGCTCGCCATCGTGGCCGCGTTCCTGCCGGCGGCGTACGGACTGCGCGCGACTTGGGCGTATCGCAGGCTGCTGCTCGCCGGCGGCTCGACGGCGATCGCCGCCGTCGCCGCCGTCTGGTTCGCCGAGCGCGCGTTCGACGTGCCGCTGTTCGCCGCGTTCGCGGCGGGAGGCTGAAGCTGTCTTTGATCGCGTGAACCTCGCGAGTCGCTGAGCCGTCGACCTGGCAGCAGGCCGTCGATTTGGCAGACGGTGTTCGATGGCGCGGTCCGGTATCCGCAGCGCGCTGAATTAGCGACGGAGTCACGGCTTGTGACACACAGCCTGTATGCCACGGGTCGGTGACATAGAGACCGCAAGGGGGTTTCCGTGGATCGTCCGACAGGGCGCCGCGTACAACTTTGTCGCTAGGGCGCCGTACCGGACGTCGCGAAGAACGACATTCCAGCTCTGTCGATTGACATGGAATGACGGGATATGACAATGTCCTAACCGATCATTGGCAACTGTAGCGATCCCGACATGCCGAACCGTCACCGCCAGCGGCTGGTAAATCCGCTCCTTGTCGCGCTCTTGACATTGCTGGTTGCCAGCTTCGCGATCGCCCATGACGGTGTGACCGCGGCTCCGGGCAAGACGGGGCCAGCGACGAGCGTCTCGGCCGACGCGGCGCCGCGGGCGGCTACGCCATTTTCGACGCCGACCGGCGGACTGGGCCCGCCCGCGGACACAAGCACCGCCAGCGCAGCAGGGGCCGATTCGCTGACCCAGAATTTGCGCGGCGCGATCGCCGAGTATCGCGCGGCCGCACCCGCCGAGCGCGGCCGTCTTGGCGAGAGTCTCGTCGCGATTGCGGCCGCCAGACGGGAAGCGCTTCTTTCCCTGATGGAGACCGATCCCTCAGCGGTTCTGGACGTGGCGCTGTCTGATGCGGACACTGCGGGGCTGCCATCCCCAGTGGCAGCGTACATCGAGCGCGAGGCGGCAATTTCCGGGTCACTTGAGATACGGCATGAGGACGCGTCCACCGGCAGTCGCTATCGGTATTACGTTCGCAGCAACGATCGGCGGTACTCGGTTTACTTTGCCCAGGATTCCCCGGAGCATCTGTCGACGGGTGCGACGGTCAGGCTGAAGGGCGTACGCATTGACGATCGCCTTGCGGCCGGCAGCGGCTCCGACGTGCAGGTGGTGACGGCCGCCCCCGCTTCTGCGACTTTAGGCGCCCAGCGGACGCTGGTGATGCTGGTCACGTTCAGTGACACGGCGTCGGAACCGTACACGGCCGCCTATGCGCAGAGCGTACTTTTTGGGACTACCAGCAGCTTCTTCCAGGAGAATTCGTATCAGCAGACGTCCCTCGTGGGTGACGTCGTCGGGTGGTACACCGTCTCGCTGTCAAGCACCGTTTGCGACGTGGACGCGCTGGAGAGCCAGGCGCGCACTGCCGCTTCTTCGGCCGGGGTCGACCTGGCGAGTTATGCGCATCTTGTCTACGCCTTTCCCCGCAACGCCTGCGGTTGGTGGGGCCTTTCGACCGTCGGTGGAAATCCATCGCACTCGGACATCAACGGCAGCCTGGAGCTGGGAGTGACCGCGCACGAGCTGGGGCACGCGCAGGGCTTGTGGCACTCGCATTCGCTCGACTGCGGCACTGCAACCGTCGTCGGCGCGAACTGCAGCGTTGCCGAGTACGGCGACATCATCGACATGATGGGCTCGTCGACCAGCGCTCACTACAACGCCTTTCAAAAGGAACGGCTTGGCTGGCTCAACAGCGGCGCGTCACCGCCGGTCACGACGGTCGTCGCAGACGGCACGTACACGATCGCCCCATATGAGACGCTCGGCACGGCGCCAAAGGCGCTGAAGGTTCTGAAATCGACCGACCCCAATACGGGTCAGCGGACCTGGTATTACGTAGAGTATCGCCAGGCGGTGGGATTCGACGCATTCCTGTCGAGTCCGTCGGTCGGCGTGCAGAACGTGACGAGCGGTGTGCTCGTGCACATCGGCGCCGAGGGGAACGGCAACACCGGGTCGCTCCTCGACATGACTCCCTCGACGGTCATGTACTACTGGTGGTACGACCCGGCCCTGACGGCGGGCCAGACGTTCGTCGATCCCGACACGGGCGCCTCGATCACTACGTCATGGGTTGGCTCGTCCGGCGCGGGCGTGACGGTGAAGCTCGGCCAAACCGTCTCCAGTGCGCCCGCCGTTGCCGTCATGACGAACCAGTCGAGCTATACGCGTGGGCAGACCGCATCCATTACGGCGAAGGTGACGGCCGGTGGATCGCCGGTTGCAAAAGCTGGTGTGAGCTTCACGGTCATCAAGGCGAACGGAACGAAAGTCGCCGGCAGCGCAACGACGGGAAGCAGTGGCACCGCCGTGTACAAGCTTCGCATCAGCAAGTCGGACCCCGTCGGAAACTATCAGGCGGACGCGAGCACGACCGTCGCAGGACTGGCGAAGGCGGCGGCGACGACCTTCGTCGTTCAATGACGCGCTTACGACTCGCGAAAACAATCCGGCCGGCCCTTCGATAGGAAGGGTCGGCCGGGATTGACGCGGGAGCGTTGCTCCTGCCGCGACGCGATGTCCGCTACTTTGGGAGCGGGCGTCGTCGCATTTCGGTCATGGGCACGATCCGCCGCTGCCCGTCGTCGCGCAGACGTTCACGGTGACGGAATTCGAAGTGGGGCTCGCGGAGCCATTCTCGTCGTCGCCGACGACGGCCGTGATCGTGTCCGTATTCGACGCGGTGCAGAAATGTGCCTGGAAGTCGCATTCGTAGGGAAGGTTGCCCTTCGCAATCGTCTGCGGGACCGAGCACGTCGTCGAATTGATCTTCGGGTTGGCAACCGGCGTGGAATTCTTCGTCAGCGTGATATTCCCGAATTTATCGTCCAATAGCGACGTCAGCGTGATCGACGCATCGCCCGAATCGGTGTTGTACACCTTGACGTGGTAGTTCACGTCGGCGCACGCAAGCGAGACGAACGACTTGATCACGTTCGCGTTCGGCGCAATGTTCGTGATCGACACCGAGGCGGTATCCGAGCCTTGCACGCCACTATTGTTCTGATCGTGCCCGAAGAAGGTCACCGTGTCGGTGAGCGAATCGCCCGAATTGCCGTTGAAGGTCCCCTTGAAATGGCATGAGTAGCTGTGGCCCGTCTGCCCGGAGGGTTGTAGCGTCTGGGGCACTGCACAGTCGGTCGTGTCGACCGTGCCGACGGTGCCAGCGGGACAGGCAGCAGCCGAGGCGACCTTGGCGATCAGGCCGTACCGGTCGTCGCAAATTCTGTCGACCGTCACGCTTACCACGGACGCATCGTTGGAGACACCGATCGTGTATTCGAACTGACCACCAGGCTCTGGCAGAGAACTGTATGGCGTGGTGTTCGACGCGTTCCCTGTCACGTCCTTGGTCACGGTTATCGACCCCTTCTCGACGGTGACCGGAACTTGGAACGTGTCGTCACATTTGCATTTCGACTTGGTGTCCGGGTTGGCGTCGAAGGGATTGTTGTCCGTCCGGTTGCAAGCCGTGCCCTGATTGCTGTGCCAACTGGTGCAGTTCGGCAGGTTCAGGAAGCCGTCGTTATCAGTGTCCTGGCACAACACGCCAGGGATCGTGAACGTCACGTTCGTGTACACGCCGGCGTTGAGGTCGCCGCAGGAATCACCGTCGATCTGTTGGGCAGGGGAAACCGCAGGATCGAGCTGCGTCATCGAGCATTTGCCGGTTGCCGAGCCTCCGTCTCCCCGGGCGTTGGCGCCGCCGTCGATGCGGAAGAAGAATGCGGCGTCATAGCGAGCGTTGGCGGTGACATTGACCTGGAAGGTCGCGGTCAGATCGATCGTCGTGCCAGCCGTGCACTTGCTCGGGGTCACGCTCAAGGCCCTGGCCACGCTGATGTCGTTCGCAGTGCAGTTGAGCAGGTTTGAGCTCGACACCGATGCCGTCGGCCCCATGAAAGCGCGCTGCATGCAGAACTGGCCCTCGGTCGTCGTTTGCGCCCACGCGGATGCTGTAGCGATCATGAGCCCAGCTACCGACACGGACACCGCGAACGTCCGCGCCGTCGTACGTTTACATGCTTTCATGGTGATTCTCCAATCGGTTTCGCTATTGGTCGCGAGTGTGGTTCCATACCCAGGCGAACGGTCCATCGTTGGGGCCTCCCCTCAAAAGGCAACGCGGCATGCGTCCTGGCGGCCCGCTAGCGCATCGCCGTGGACTGGTTGCTCTTCCTGGCGAGCTCTTCGTCGATAATCTTCTCGAACGCAGCGGCAGGCTGTGCACCGCTCAACGGAATACCGTTGACGAAAAACGTCGGTGTGGCCGCCACGCCTGCGAGACGTCCCTGCTGCGCGTCGCTGTCCACCGCCGCGCGCATGCTGCCGCTGTCGAGGCAGGCATCGAATCTCTTACGATCGAGACCTAGATCCTTGGCGTGCTCCTTGAGCGCGGAATCCTCGAGCGACGCGCTCGCCAGCAGGCGGTCGTGATAGGGCCAGTACTTTCCTTGATCCGCGGCACAGCGCGATGCTTCCGCTGCTTTCTGTGCGCCGGGGTGGATGCCGGTCAACGGGAAATCCTGGTACGCCAGGCTGACCTTGCCGGCATACTTCACAAGCAACGCTTGAAGCGTCTTCTCTGCGCTGCGACAGTACGGACATTCGAAGTCCGAGAATTCGACGATGCGCACGGGTGCGTCCGCCGGGCCGTTGAGCCGTGCCGGATCGAAGGCGACGTCGACACGCGGCGATTCCAGGAGAATCCGTACACCGTGCTCCGCGCGGATGGTGGCCATGAACGCGTCGCGAGCAGCAGTGCGCTTCGCCAGAAGCAGCGCATTGCGCATCTGGTCGCGCACCTCGTCCAGCCTTCGCTGCACCTGGTCCTGACGGGCGAGGTAAAACGCTTCTATCTCGGCGTCCGTGGGGTCGCCCACCTTCACCCAGATTTCCTTCTGCATCAGTTGATTTACGCTCGTGCCCCGGCGTGCAGCTTCCGCCTCAAGCAGCCGCTTCTCGATCACGCCGTCGAGAGCCCGCCGCTTGATGTCGTATTCCTGCTTGCGAAGATTCAGAACCTGCGCTTGCGACGCGTCTAACAGATCACGCGCATAAACCGGCTTGCCGTCGATCAGCGCCACCACCTCCGAGGACGGAGCAGCGGGCTCGGCAATGGCAACCGCTGCGGACAGCATGAGCGCAATGCCGGTGAGATAGCGATCGATGATCATCGTGTGCCTTTCGCCTCTGACGCTACGGCCGCGAGAATCGGGTCTGGCGCGGTCTGCCAGTGACGATCGTTTCGCACTGAAAGGGACGTCGTGCGCGTTCGACAGGTCGGACTAATAGCGCTCGGCGCGCTGCGCAACAATTGATCCTGCGATAGAGTTGTCCCTATATCGCTCGATATACGAGCGCGTCGCTACGTGACGAAGGAGGTCGCTCAAGCCGGGTCGGAGACAGGGCGGACGCGAGAGAATTGAGTGGCGCGCGTATGTCGGTCGCGCCCCGGCGCCTCGCTCGGAGGAAGTGCGACGATGCGGAGACCGCCGCGCAGCGATGCCGGGTCGCGGCAGCCGCTCCAGACGGGGCAAGGACTGCTATGCCGGGTCGTGCAAGCTGTCTCGCATGTTGTGGGCGAGTCAGCGACCCCTACTGCATGAACCAGCCATGGCTGACCACGAGTGACTGACCGGTGAGCGCGTTGCTGGGGAACGACGCGAACAGGAGCGCGACCTCGGCGACGTCGTCGACCGTGGTGAACTCGCCGTCGACCGTCTCCTTCAGCATCACCTTCTTGATGACGTCGTCCTCCGAGATGCCAAGCGTCTTCGCCTGCTCGGGAATCTGCTTGTCGACGAGCGGCGTGCGCACGAAGCCGGGGCAGATCACGTTCGCGCGCACGCCGTGCGCGGCGCCTTCCTTGGCGATCACCTTCGCGAGGCCGATGAGGCCGTGCTTCGCGGTGACGTAGGGCGCCTTCAGCAGCGAGGCTTCCTTCGAATGCACGGAGCCCATGAAGATGATGCTGCCGCGCCCGGCCTTGTACATATGCGGGAGGCACGCG
>Ga0157378_10003906_pt1 | contig 13207 bp, 13 predicted proteins | sample M65metaG_FD_115309 | JGI IMG/M metagenome (GOLD analysis project Ga0157378, IMG submission 115309) | Miscanthus rhizosphere microbial communities from Kellogg Biological Station, Michigan, USA - M6-5 metaG | ecosystem: Host-associated > Plants > Roots > Rhizosphere > Soil | place: USA: Michigan...
GTTTCGTGCTCCAGGAGACGCTGCTTTTTCGGGCCCCGGTATGGCAGAACATTGCCTACGGGAAGCCGCAGGCTTCGCGCGCCGAGATCGTGAAAGCGGCGGAGATTGCGAATGCCGCGGAGTTCATCGACAAACTGCCGAATGGATACGACACGTTGCTAGGCGAGCGCGGAGTGACGCTGTCGGGCGGACAGCGTCAGCGAATCGCCATTGCTCGAGCGGTTTTGCGGGATGCGCCGATCCTGATTCTGGATGAACCAACGTCGAGCCTGGATGCGTCAGCGGAAACCATCGTGGTCGAAGCCCTGGAACGTTTGATGAAGGACAAAACGTGCATCGTGATCGCGCATCATTTGTCTACGATTCGCAACGCCGACGCGATTTTTGTGGTGAAGGACGGAGAAATCGCAGAGCACGGCACGCACGCGGAATTGATGAAAACCGGCGGAGTGTACGCGGAATTGTTCAACACGCAGTCGCAGCCGCTGAACGGCGAAGGCGCGGAAACGCAAACAAAAGCGGAGCCGGTTAAGCGCTGAAGGCGGCGGGCTAGAGAGCGTTCAGCTCTGCGATTCGCTTGTTTAGCTCCGCTAAGTAGCCATCCACTTCTTTCGGCGTAAAACCTGACGAGGCAAAAGCGGAGCGAATCTGGTCCGGCGTGAGGCCTGCCAGTTTTGCACCGATCCACTTAACGTCAGCACGTGGAATGTTTTCGACGGTAGCGGCCATTGCGACACGCTGTCGAGAATATCCGGGCTTGAGGAAGCGAATCATCCTACCCGGTCTAACGCGCATGACGAAATCGACGGTCTCCGGAGTCGTGGCGCGGATAAACTTGTCTTTCGTGTAGTCCTTCACTCGGCCTTTCGAGCGGCTGAAGAAGGCACCGGTGCGGCCGAAGCTGGCGCCGAGATCGCTGACGACATAGTGCACATTGGCATTGACCGCGTTGCCGTCGACAGCCCCCCCATCGTCATACTCGGCGGCTTCATTCCCGTCGCCGAGTTTTCTCTTCTGATCCTGCGCTGCCGGCGTCCCCTCGTCCTGCTTCGGATGATCCTGCTTCGAGCCGTAAATCTTGTTGTTGACGGTCTTGAGGTCCCAATTGTTGATGAGGGCCATCATGACGCGAAGACCGTTCAATTCCCTGCTGCCGCGAAAGGGATTTTCCCCCCAGGCCCAGGTAGCGAGTTTCTTCTGCTCTTTTGGGCTGCGCTTCAATCGCGCTTTGGTGATGGTGCCGTCCTGATGGACGGATTTGCTGTGGCGATGAAGTTTGCTCATGCCTGACACGTGCAGTTCCGGAACGAAGTAATCCTCATCAGTGAAATAACCCATGGCCCAGACTAGACGAGTGGCGGCGGTTTCTCCGCGGGCTTCGTCGCCGACCTTCACGAGCCACTCCACGCCATCCTGGTCCTTGACGTAGAACTTGGTGGAAGTTCCGCCGAGGTCTTCCTTGACAAAGGAATAAGTCGCGTCGGCGCGCGGAGCGTGCTCTTTGCCGCCGGAGCCGAACGTCAAATCGAGGGACGAGATTTCGCCGGGATCGCGCCAAAGGGCGTCAATGGGCCGAGGGTTGACCGGTTCCGGAGCCGGCTTGGGTTCGTCGGAGCTCAGAGCCGCCTGAGCGGGATGGACGGCCGGATGCGGAAAGACTGCTACCAAAAAGAAGGCCAGGAAAAACAGCTTGAACACGCGCGAACGAGCCATGGTCTTTCCTCCTCGAAATGTAGGAGCAAGGTAGGAATTTTTTACGTCGCCTGACAATCAGGGAATCTACTGTGTTGAACCGATTGTCACCCTAAGCGACGGGAACCTAGCCTGTGTGGCTGGAACCGTAAGACGGGCGTTTAGAGCGAGTTTGGGCCAGATAGGGACAAACGACGGAGGTACTTCGCCTATGAAGGTACTGGTACAGCCTGACGACGGTGTGAGTTCGATCTTGACCGCGATCAACCGCGCAAAAAAAACCGTGGAGCTCGTGATTTTTCGCCTGGATCGAAACCAAATTGAGGAAGCCATCCGGTCGGCGGCGGCGCGGGGAATTTTTGTTCGCGCCTTAGTGGCCTTTGCCAACCGTGGCGGAGAGCAACAACTGCGGCGGCTCGAAACGCGGTTCCTCGATTCGGGCGTGACGGTCACCCGGACCAGCGACGACCTGGTGCGGTATCACGCAAAGATGATGATCGTTGACCGCAAGACGCTGTACGTCCTTTCTTACAACTACACCACCTTGGATATCGAACACAGCCGGGCATTCGGGATCGTCACGCGAAACAAAGCGTTGGTAGGGGAAGCCATCAAACTGTTCGAAGCGGATACCGCGCGCAAGCCCTATACCCCGCAACTCAACAATTTTCTGGTCAGCCCGTTGAACGCGCGAAAACAACTGGCGGAATTCATCCGCAAGGCGCGCAAGGAACTGCTTATCTACGACCCGAAGATTTCGGACACACAGATGGTGCGGCTCCTGGTCGAGCGACAGAAAGCGGGCGTGGAGATCAAAATCATCGGGCGGCTGGGAAAGAAAGCGGCGGCGCTGAATGCGCGGCGGCTTGAAGAAATCCGGCTGCATACGCGGACCATCATCCGCGACCGCAAAGATGCTTTTGTAGGCAGCCAGAGCCTGCGCAAACTGGAACTGGATTCGCGGCGTGAGCTGGGACTGATCGTGAAAGAGCGCGGAGCGATCGGCAAACTGGTCGAGACATTCGAAAAGGACTGGGGAGCGAATGAAGCGCAAGCGGCGAAGGCCAAGCCCTCAGTGCGCGAGAAACAGAAGCCCCTTGACACAAGAAAACTGGCTAAGGAGTTGGACCCTCTGAACGAATCCATCAAGCGGGCAGTAAAGAAAGTGGTGAAGGAAAACGGGCACAAAATAATCGCCGACGATGAGACCAAAGAGACCTTGAAGCAAGCGGTGAAGAAAACGGTGAAACAAGCGTTCAAGGAGGCGGTGCAAGAGACCGCGGCCAGGGTGGAGGGCGCATGAACGCTTCGCCGCGCACCATCTGGCTGGCGTGTTGCGGGCTGGTGCTGCTGGCCGGCGGCACGGCGCGGACTCTGTGGGCGCAAGCCCAGAATGAGGCCGTTCAAGAAAAAGGATCGGGTGGCAAGCAGGCGCGGTTCAAGGAGTTCCTGGGCAAGGTCGACCAGTACGACCAGCTGCGTAATTCACAGCGCGGAGGAATCCCGGCAGTGGGCAAGAAAGCGACGGCGGAGCAAATCCAGAAACATCAAGAAATGCTGGCCGCGAAGATCGAGGAAGCTCGAAAAAACGTTAAGCAGGGCGACATTTTCACGCCGGATTCACAGAAAGCATTTCGAGATGCGATCGGCCGCGCGCATTCGGGAAACCACGCAAAAACAATCGATCGCACCATCGTGCAAGGCGAGCCTGTGAGGCTGGACCTTTACGTCAATAAGCCCTATCCGGAAAAGATTCCGGTTACCACCGTCCCGCCGACTTTGCTCCAGCATTTTCCAAAACTTCCCAAAAAGATCGAATACCGGATTGTGGGTGGCGATTTGGTTCTGGAGGACACCGAGTCTCGTCTGGTAATTGATATTTTCCCGGACGCATTCCCGAACGCCCCACCACACACATGAGAGTATGTCGCGAATCCTGATCGGTGTCCTTTTCAGCGCAATCCTCGCTGTGCCGGCAGCCGCGCAGAAAATCACGCTGCCCCAGGCGAAGGGATCGGTGCGTTTCGCGGTTATCGGGGACTCCGGCTCGGGCGAGCGTTTGCAGTATGAAACCGCCGACCGCCTACGGCTGGCGCATCAGCAGTTTCCCTTCGAATTCGCGCTGATGCTGGGAGACAACATTTACGGCGGCAAAACACCGCGGGACTTCGAGAGAAAGTTTGAGCTGCCCTATAAGCCGCTCCTGGACAACAAGGTGACGTTCTATGCCAGCCTCGGCAATCACGATGTGCCGGAAGAACAGTCGTACCAGCTCTTCAACATGGGCGGGCAGAGGTACTATTCGTTTAAAAAAGGCAACGTGCGTTTTTTTGCGCTCGACAGCAACTACATGGATCCGGAACAGCTGACCTGGCTGACCGAACAACTGCGGAATTCAACTGATGACTGGAAGATCGCGTTTTTTCACCACCCGCTGTACTCGTCGGCGCGCGCGCACGGATCGTCACTCGAGTTGCGCGGAATTTTGGAGCCGCTTTTTGAGAAGTATGGCGTGCAAGTCGTGTTTTCCGGACACGACCACGTTTACGAACGCATGACGCCGCAGAAAGGAATTGCGTACTTCACGGAGGGATCGTCGGGGCAACTGCGGCCGGGGGACATCCGAGGAGCGGCGTTCACGGCCAAGTCGTTCGATACGGACTGTACCTTCATTTTGGTGGAAATTGCGCAGAACGACCTGTATTTCGAGACAATTTCGCGGACCGGAGAGACAGTCGATTCGGGGAAAATCACGCGCAGCATAGAGCAAAAAAAAGTTGTTCCGGCCAGTTCGCACCTGCAGCCAGCCCCACCTCATGCCGCGCCGCCGGCGGGCGTACAGGGTCATCCTGACCCGCGCTAGGCGGTGATGCGTATGGGACGCCGCTGGTGGCGCGTCTACCCTGCTACTACCTTTGTTGGCGGTCGGACCAAACGGCTGGTCCACCTAAAGCAATTCGGAAAAACAACAACGTAGGCCGCCAACGAGTTACGACTGACGTTTGAGTATTACCACGCGCCTGATGTCGCGAAACCTATGGCGAGCCCAACGGCACCGCAGCCCACACTGACGGAGGTCTACCTCAGGCGAGGCGTGCGAATGCTGACCTTGGTCGGCGTGCTGTTGCTGATCGCGTTTTGTTTTTTTGCCAGCTCAATCTGCATCGCAGTTGTGCTGGCTTCCTTCCTGGCGATCTTGGCCGATCCGGCGGTTCAGTTCCTCGAACGCATGCGTTTGCCTCGCTCTTTGGCGGCGGGGCTGATTGTGCTGGCAGGAGCCGCGGCGCTGAGCGTGATGGTCTACGCGTCGTACAACAAGCTCGCGGAGTTTTCTGACAATTTTGATGTCTACGCGGACCGCGTCCGCGAACTGATTGCGCCCATCAATGCGCGGGTTCAGCACGTGCGCGATTCGGCGGGCGAGTTGATCCACGACACCGCACCCAAAGGTGGGCCAGAGGTGCGCGTGCGCGAGTCAACTTCGTGGGCAACTTATCTCGCGCGCGGAGTCGGCTCGGTTGGCGGAGCGCTGATCATTGCAGGTGTAGTCCCTTTTTTGGTCTTTTTCATGTTGATCGTCCGCGAGAAGTTGTACACCGCATCTAAAGCGCTGGCCGCAAACCGCCTGGACGTCGATGCCCTGATCGCAAAAGTCAAAGGGCTGGTCATTGGCTACGCCTTAGGAAACGTTTGGATCGGTGCCGCGATGTCCGCGATCAGCATCCTCACGTTCTGGGAAGTTGGCCTAAAGCCCGCGGTGACGCTCGGCATAGTAAGCGGGCTCCTCAATTTGATTCCATTTTTGGGGCTGGTCTTAGCGGTGGCCGTACCGGTGGTGGCCGGTTTGGTGCAGTTTCACGGCACCGCGCAGTTTTTGGTGGTGATCGTGGTGGTGAGCGCGCTGCACTTGATCGCTGCAAATTTCCTGCTGCCGCGATTCGTGGGTTCGCGGCTGGATGTCGGGCCGGTGGCAGCAACCATCAGCCTGCTGTTCTGGGGATGGTTATGGGGAATCGCCGGCATTTTCCTGGCTGTGCCGCTTACGGCAATCATGAAGCTGCTTGCAGACTCCGACCCTTCCTTGGCGCAACTCTCCAATCTGCTGGCCCGCAATCCGCGAAGATCTCTCGGACGCAAGCGCCAACCAGCCGCGCAAGGCGTGACCGAGCCAGCGTTGAAAGAATTGCGATAAGAGCCGCGCCGGACGGGCCAGGCACGCTAGGCAATCTTGGTCAGAGGAATTACCGGGCGACGGCGGGCACGGCGTCCGGTCTTGACGTGCTGAGCGAGTTCAGACGACCAGAGGAAAACGACCGCCGGCAAGCATACAACCGCAGTAGCAAGCAGCACGAAGGCGAAGAACTCTAACAGCGTGCTGAGAATTTTAAGCAGGTCAGCCATGGGCTACCTCCTTCGCGAGGGGGACTTCGCCCGATGCCCTAAAACTAGGCCCAGCTGGGAGGTTCCTACAAGCCGGTTAATCCTGTATTTTGAATCCGGACTTTGCGCTGATAGCCGGTAAACCACGCATTTGTCTCGGGCCCGCGGCGCTTATTGGGTCAGAGGGTCTGTCGTAGCGGCTGGTTCGGAAGGCTCCACCGCCTTCTCGGTCAGCGGATCGAATATGAAGAGCTCGCTGCCGGGCGAAGCGGTCCGGGCTTGTTCAATCCGGTTTCTGGCTTCATGCAAGCCCTTTACGACCTCGATGCAGACGGTGGTGTTGTGGGCCTCCCGTTTGAAGATCTGATAGGTACGGTGGCTGTCGATGGGAGTCTGCATCGATTCATCTCCGTGCGAAGGGCAGCTGCATATCGCCGTAGATTTCGTCGGGGAATTTGCGGAGGTTTTCATTCGGCGGCAGATGGCCATCCGTTTTGGACTTGGATTTCATTGGCAATCGTCCGAGCGTCTTCGTCTTGTTTCTCCGGCGCTTGTGAAGCTTCTTGGGACTAGTCACGGTAAAGCCCTCCCTAGCAATTGCTGGCACTCCTGGCGGTCTTAGCTGGCCTTCCTGACCCGGGGTGATTTCCGATGCCGGGCTGCCAGTTTTTTTGGTTCCTGGCCCGACGTTTTCCGCGAAGCCAGACTTTTCTTGAGCGCTTCCATCATGTCGATTACCGGCGCGCGCTTCAGAGCTTCTTCGACTTCCACGGTTTGTCCGCGGCGTTTCGCTTCAACCAGCTTGCGCAAGCGATCTTGAAATTCGTCGTGATACTGCGCGGGCTTGAAGGGCTGCATCATGGTGGCAATTAATTGCTCGGTGAGTTTCACTTCCTGCGGCTTCAAATTGACGGCTTCCAGGGCGCCGAACTCGGGGACGCGGCGGATTTCATTCGCGAAATACATGGTGTGAAGGAGGAGACCGTGGTGGTAGGCGCGAAGAAAGACGGTGTAGTCCCGCTGATGCATCGTCAGACGGCCCAATCCGATGGATTGCGTGTCTTCCAGCGCTTTGACCAGCAATTGGTAGGGCTTTTTCCCGGTTTCTTCAGGAAGGCAGAAATAAGAGGCGTCAAAAAAGATGGGATCGATCTGATTGAGTCTTGTGAACGCCAGAACTTCCAGAACGCGCGAGGATTTTGCGGCCAGCTTCCTGATCTCCTCGCCTTGTACCAGGACGTATTGCCCTTCCTCCACTTCGTAGCCCTTGATGATTTCATCGCGCTTCACGAAACGCTCGCAGGTCGGGCAATAGAGCGGCTGCCGCAAGCGGGAGTGGCATACGGTATGCAATTGGTGAAGATAGGTACGTTCGCTGCGCGCGGCCGCAAACAGCTTGACGGGAATCGAAACAAAACTGAGAACGATGGAGCCTTTCCAGACCGACGCAGGCATAACAGCTCCTTACACCATTGGAATGATGCCGGTCCCGGGCTGGGCAGCGGGGAGCCCGGGCCGGCTATCACCGGTTCGCAGGCATCATTGCGGTTTCATGCGCGGGCGCTCCGTGCTTTGTCCCGCTTCGTCCGCTGCGAGCTGCGCGAGGCTCCTTCTTCGCTTTCTTGTTCCGTTTCCGCCGCTGGCGCAGCATCCTTCGCTTGAGAGTTGACCTCTTTGGAAAGGTCGGTCAATTTCTCATCGGTTTGCTTTTCCTCGTCGAGTGTCTGCCGAAGAAGCTCGACCGCTTCGTTATCGCCAAGCAATTCCGCGAAAGTGCGGACCGTACCGTAGCCGGCTATCTCGTAATGCTCGACTCTTTGCGCCGAGGCGATCAGGCCGGCGTCGAGGGCGTAGCTCGATGATTGCTCCTTGATCACTTCTTCGCCTTCCTCCACCAAGCCCTGCATGCCTGCGCACTTGCGGCCCTTGGGGCTTTGGTCCATGGCGCTGAAGATCCGCTCCAAACGATCCACGTGCCCTTTGGTTTGCTCCAGATGGTGCTCGAATCCCTGCTTGAGCGCTGCGGATTGGGCCGCTTTGGCCATCTTAGGCAGGGCTTTCACGAGCTGGTTTTCCGCATTGTAAAGATCCCTGAGTTGCTGAACATAAAGCTCTTGAAGACTGTTGTCTTGCATCTTGCTTCCTCCGACGGTTGGTAGTTCGCAGCGCGGGCCTCGCGCTCTTATCTAAAAAGCTGCGAGGCAACGTGTGCCATACCAGCAATGCTCTAATTCGCCGAACGATGAGCGGTAGGACCTCAAAAACAAACGGAAGCAGTGAACTTTTTTCCAAAATTGCGCTTGCAACGGGCAATTGGCGATCGCCTACAGGATTTCGCGAATCGCAATTGGCCCGGTGATGCATTAAGGTGGATTCCTGCGAGATAAGCTTCCATGCCTCGACATACAACTCGAAGAAACGCTGGGTCGCGCGCGTCAAGACCGATTCCACTCATCCGCCTCGCGGACTCTTTACCAAGAGCGCCAGCGCCATTGCGCGTTCTCTGGCCAGCAAGCGCGTTTCGCCCAAAGGGCCCGGCTCCGGAATGAGGATGCTGACGTAATTCATCAATCGAGGCGGGAAAAACCTGTCACCTTCCCGGCGCGCCATGCTGGAGCATGCGAAATCGCTGCTCAACAAGCGCATGGCAGGCCGCAGGCAAAGCAAGCGCCGCGCGTGAAGCGACGGAGAACTACATCGATTCGTGGACTTCAATATCGCCGGAGCGTCCCGCGACTTCGGTGTCGACGCGCGTGCCGCGCCGCCGGAAGGCCAGGTACACGCTCGCGTCGCCGATTTGCAGGTTGTCTATTCGCAATTCGTTGAGGCAGGGAGGCAAACTTGGACGAAACAGATGGATTCGCGGCTTGGCGGCCACAACGCTGATACCGATCGACGCGGCCACCATGAGGAAAACGGAGCCCGCCGCCCATGCCTGCGGCGCGCACGCTACCGGATAGAGCGTGGGGCCACTGCCTTCCGTTCTCTTGTGAAAGCCGCAAAATAGCTCAGGCATGCGCTGCAGCTCAAGCTGACGGCTGGCTTCGTACAGGGCGTTCAGAACTTCCGCAGCCAGGTTCTGCATGCCGTAGCGAGAAAATCCCGCAGCGATGATCGCATTGTCATGAGGCCAGATGGAGCCGTTGTGATAAGACATCGGGTTATAGCGAGCTTCAGAAGACGCCACCGTGCGCACACCCCAGCCGGAAAACATTTCCGGCCCCATCAGTACGGACGCAACTGACCGGGCGCGAGACTCGCCAGCGATGCCGCAGTACAAAGCGTGCCCGGCGTTGGAACTACGCACCACGCATTGTCTTTTGCGGCCATCGAGAGCTAACACATAGGTGCCAAGCTGCTCATTCCAAAAAGCCTGTTCAAAGGCTACGCGCAAAGATTGCGCTTCCCTTTCCAGTCTTACTGCAAGTTCGGGCTCGCCAAGCGCGCGCGCCAGGCGCGCGCCCGCGCACTTCGCCCCATAAGCATAGGCCTGGACTTCGCAAAGGGCGATCGGAGGTTCAGCCATCGCACCGTCCGCATGAAACACCGAATCGTGCGAGTCTTTCCAGCCTTGTTGAATCAGGCCGTGCGTCGAGCGCTTTGCGTATTCGATGAAGCCGTCATGGTCGCGGTCTCCATAGGTATCCATCCAGTGCAATGCAGCTTTGACATTCGGCCAGATCGTGGAGACGAAGGAGAGGTCAGCGGTGCGGTCCAGATAAGCGCCGGCGAGCATGACGAAGAGCGGAGTCGAATCCACACTGCCGTAATACCTGGCGAACGGCACTTCTTTGGTAGCGGCCATTTCGCCGCGACGCATTTCGTGAAGAATCTTCCCGGGCTCCGCATCTTGCTCGGGAATCTCCGCAGTCGCCTGCGTCTGCGCCAGGTAGCTCAAAACGCCTTGCGCGAAGGAAGGCACCATCCACAAACATTCCAGCGCGGTGATGATGCCGTCGCGTCCGAACACCGTGCTGAACCACGGCACGCCTGCGTAGGGATACGCGCCTTCGGGGTTGCCCTCCACCAGCGTGCGAAGATCGGCGGAGGAACGACTGACCCAGCTGTCGAAACTCTCGCTCGACGTGGCGATGCGGCAATCCTGGAATTCTGGCTGCCCTTTGGGTACGGCCAAGCTGGCAAACGCAGTGGGAAACGAAACAGGGTCGGGTTTCTCGGTGCCATGTTCGCAAGCAATCAGAGCGAAGAGCGATGCCTCGCCGCCGGGTTCTAGCGTGAAGTGAAAACGCGCTTCTTGCGGGTTGAGTGAAGCAGGCCTCGGCGAGAATTCCAAGCGGGTTCGGCGAACTACTTTGTCCAGTCCGCGGTAGCCGAGAATCACCTTGTCGTCGCCAAACTCGTCGCCCAGGCGCTGACCGCTGCGCTCCCGCACCGTGCCGCGTACTTCGAAAATGTCCGCAAAATCTGCGGCGAAGTTCACGCGAACGGAAATGTCAGCGGACTCGGAGCCATAGTTCAGGAGGCGAATCTGCACGTAGCAGGCGGCGCGACGGAGAAATTGCAGGCGAAAAACATGCAGCGTTCCGCGGGACAATGCTGCAAAACCGTTCGCGTCGCTGTCCACATTGGTCAGATCCACCGACAGGAACGCATTATCTTCGCGGATGTTAGAGCTGAGCAGCAGCGGCTGGTGTTCGTTGACGTAAACGGCGAATTGCGACAAATGCCGGCACTCGGCATGAAAAAGCCCGAACTTGGACGGTCCCACGAGCTCGATGTCACCGAAACGGTTGAACACGGCAAACGTGTCACCGTACTTGAGCACGCGAGTGCGATCGTCCGCCAGCGCGGAGGACGCTCGAACGTAATACTCGTTCTCGAGCCGAACGATATCAGCCAATATGAAGCCCTTTCCTACAGGGTAAGCGAGGAGTCGAGCCGGGGCGCCGGGAGCGCCAAGCTCTCGGCGGTTGCAAGCAACTCATAGAGCCTAACGTAGTCTTCAGCCATGCGGGAAGCCAAAAATCGTTGGTCGAATTCGCGGCGGCAAGCGGCGCGGCTGAGGGATGCGATTTTCGGAATGGCTTCGACCGCCCCCGCAACACTGTTTACGACGAAACCGGTAACGCCATCGCGTATGACCTCGCTCACCGAACCGCAGTCGAACGCGACCGTCGGGGTTCCCAGAGACATGGCTTCGATCATGCACAGGCCGAAAGGTTCCGGCCAGTCGATGGGGAAAATCTGCGCGTAGGCATCGCCCAGGAAAGCGGGTTTCTGTTCTTCGCTGATTTCGCCGATGTATTCGACCAGCGGATGCTGCAAAAGAGGCTTGATTTCCTTTTCGTAGTATTCCCGGTCGCTCGGATCGATCTTGGCCGCGATCCTGAGAGACATGCCGGACTTCACGGCGATCTTGACCGCGCGGTCCACACGTTTTTCGCGCGCGATGCGCCCGATGAACGCGAGATAGTTTTTTCGTCCCGATCCCGGAGCGAAAGTTGGCGAAGGCAGGCCGTGGTACACATTGCCGATCCAGTTTGCCCATGGCAAAGGCTTGCGTTGGCTCATGGAAATGGAGACCAGAGGCGCCTCGGGAAAAGCCCGATGCAACAGAGCAAGCTCCGGAATATTCAGGCGACCGTGCAGTGTCGTGAGGTGTGGGACGGCGCATCGCTTGGAAAACGGGAAATGCAGATAGTCCACGTGGAAATGCAATATGTCGAATTCGTGCGCGCGCTCAATCACATTTTCGAGCATCAAATAGTGGCAAGCGAGCTGGTCTACGCAGCTTCCGTCAAGTCTGAGCGCTCGACGGCCAGACGGGATCAGACGGGCCGATGTTTGCGAGTCTCCGCTGGCAAACAGCGTAACTTCGTGTCCCTGAGCGACCAATTCCTCGGTCAGGTAAGACACGACTCGTTCGGTTCCTCCGTACAGCTGTGGCGGCACACTTTCATACAGCGGGGCAATTTGGGCGATTCTCATCGGTCTTTCCAGTACTAAACGCGCTATAACCTTACCGTGCGGCGCAGATTCTTGGTATCAGGCGAACTACCAAATTATCGAGCGGAATTTTTGTACGCCTAAATATACGCTCTTTCATTCGACAGGAGCTACAACGACGGCCAAGCCGGGCCGCAATCGGCGTGTATGTAATCGCAACCTTCCACGCCGCACCGCCAGATAAGACCATCGCCATCGGCGACCGTGCGATAGAGCCAGCTGTTGTGCCGCGGGCATTGCAGCAGGTTTATCCCTGGCTCTTCCACTGCTTGCGGGAAATCGGGCATCATGATCGCCGTGAAGTACCCGTCCAGAGGCGTATAGCGCACGCTGCAGCCTTCAAACTCGCAGCTGTAGCAGGGGGTCACGTGCTCCCTGCCTCCTTCCTGCCATGCCAGCCCTTTGGCCTCAAAGTGCATCGCGCGGCCATCGCGAGGGCAAAGCGGCCTGAGCGATTGGCTCAACTTCTCGAGTTCTGTTTGCTGCGCCATATCGTCCACCTTCTTCGAATCTTGTCGATCATTTAGGGTAGGCGCAGGGAGCGAACCGGACTATCAGGTTGGTGACGTAGGGCGAGCAGGGAGACATACAGTCAAGGTCGTATGGACTGGGTGCAGGGAGGAGTGTTTCACTCAAAGCTTACAGCCAGTTGTTGATGGATTCCCGCGCACGTGAGTCGCGGTTCGAGACAGCACCGGTATGGCATCGCTCCGAATCCTGATTGTCGACGACCATGAAGTCATCCGGCGTGGTCTTCGTTCGTTGCTATCATCCCGTCCGGAGTGGGAGATCTGCGGCGAAGCCGGGGACGGTCAGGCAGCCATCGAGAAGGTTCAAGCTCTTCATCCCGATCTGGTGCTGATGGACGTCACGATGCCAGTGATGATCGGCACGGAAGCGGCGAAAGTCATTCGATCCAACCATATCGAGACCAAGGTCATCATCATCAGTCAGAATGAGCCGGAAGTTGCGCGCCGGATGGCCATGGATGCAGGCGCGGAGGCATTTGTCGCCAAGTCCGACTTGTCACGGGACCTCCTTTCCACAATTGACAAGGTAACGCAGCGTTCCGCAAGCCCCGAACGCGTCGAAGAGGCGGAACCCGACGACGAAAGGCCGCGTTGGCTAAGAGGCGGCGGAGAAATGGGCGCGCTCATGCGCTCCAAGA
>Ga0157378_10003907_pt1 | contig 13206 bp, 9 predicted proteins | sample M65metaG_FD_115309 | JGI IMG/M metagenome (GOLD analysis project Ga0157378, IMG submission 115309) | Miscanthus rhizosphere microbial communities from Kellogg Biological Station, Michigan, USA - M6-5 metaG | ecosystem: Host-associated > Plants > Roots > Rhizosphere > Soil | place: USA: Michigan...
AAAATGGCGCCATAGAAATAGTAAAGTCCTTCCGGTTGGCGGATTGGCTTCTGAATGTTCAGGAAGATGGTGTGACCAATCACGTTTGTGCGGGGATCCTCCTGGCCGGGCACCAGGGTAGTCCTATTTTGAACAAAGCGGCCGGATCTGCCGAAAGCATATTGCGGAAAATAGGTTTCGCTCGCATCTCCCATCAGGAGCACATTGCCGATGCGTAAATCTTCGGCATCGATCCAGGTGGTCAGCCGCTGGTTGGCCGCGTCATCCATTCGGGTGTAGTGGACATGGCTATCGCCCGAATGCCAGCCGCGGGCTGACATGTCAATCCAATGTTTAAGCTCCACGATGACCGCGGCAGGGTCGTGTTCGCCTACCTTAATGGTGCGATCTACCGGCAAGTATTCCGGGCCCTTGGTCGCGATGAGACGATACGAACCGGCAGGAAGGTCGACCGTAAACTCGTTGGGCACGAAGAAACTGCGCTTAAACCCCTCGTCTCCAGGCCAGTAGTGCGTGTTGTATTGCTCGCGATATTTTTTGGGCTGGTAGGGATCGCCTCCGAAGGAGAAATCCAGGGCGGTCGACGGGACCATCAGTTCTCCACTGCCGGCGTAGAGCCCCACTGCGGCGGAAAGTGGATTTCCATCGTTATCTCTTAGCTTGAACTGAACTCTAAATTGAGGCGGAACAATGGTTGTTAGATTGATCTTGCCTAATATCTTCGACTCGGCGCGCACGATCAATGAGAATTGACTGGTGCCCGAAGGCACGTTTTCAAACTGAAGGACGCAGAAACATCCGCCCACATCCCCCACATCCCCCAAGTCAACTGACAGCGAATGCGATGAGCTTAGATCGATTTTTTTCAACGCAAAGTCGGGTGCTGTGCCAGCCAGCTGCTGCTTGTGAATCAGCAGTACGCCGGAACGAAAAGCTAGCGAGACGCTTCGGGATATTTGAAAAGGCTGCTTTCCATCGGACTCTACGAGGTTCGGCGAAAGTTGAAGTGCTTTGGCTATCTGTTTGGCTGAGGCCTCGAGAAGTCGATGCGCATCCGCAACCCCTTCTGTTTTCTGTTGGGCCGTCAATTCAACCGGGGGAGTTACAACCAGGTCGTACTCCATGCCCGCGCCCTTATCGAATTGATGCAGACTCTCGCGGATGATGGTGCGGGCCTTTGGATCGAGTGCGGCAGGGAAATCGTTGACGAGAGTGGTGCCAAGAGCCCTTGCCTTTTCGGCAACCTTTGACCATGTGTGCGGTCGCGCACCTGATTTCATCATCCTGGGATGAATCCCGGTACGGGGATCGTGTGCGAAACTCAACGCCGAGACGAAAAGCAACCCCAACGAAAAAATTACCGTTACGAAGAGTCGCGAGATTCTAGTGTTCATGAACCCAGCCTTCAGAGAAAATGCTGCTGCTCTTCGTCTCGGTTGCTTGCTTCAGAGACGCCCTGCAACCAACACCCACGGATTGAAATCCAGCCCAGCGCGTCCGCCGTAAACGCCAGCGGCTCAGCTCACACGAACCTATCGAAACTGCCCCGACCACGCTCCCCGTACACCCCACTCTTCTACTTGCAGGGCAGCCCCGATAGAGCTGACGTTCCTCGGTACCTACGTCGTGAAACCTCCAAGAAGCGAAGCCGTGGCTCAGAAAAACGTCCGGTAGCATGCGATCCTCGACCCTGGGATGGCCATCCCAAGGCTGCACCGCGAACATTCGCGTCGGATATATTTCGTAGCCTACTTACCGGCCCGCAATATCCGCTCCGAAGAAGACTTGGTAGACCAACCCGGATTAGAGGAACCATCAGCGGTCGACCGCATCGGAACCCCGAAAAACGGACTGTCCGTGAAGCCATGCTGACTTTATATCCATGCTTAGCGGGCCTGGCCGGAACAATAACAGGTTGGCTGGTTGGCCGGCCAGCAAGCCTGAGCACACGTCGGGATGTTTGAGCAGCTTGGCCGGGTTGATGGTCGCGGCAGATAGAGCATTGGCTAGGGAAACTCCGGCAAAATCCTGGAACACTACCACTGCGCGGTTCATGCTGAGCGAAGAACCCGCCATGGAGTCCGACCCGACGCGAATGACGCGGCCACTGGGCTCCAACGCGATGGGAACGCCGACCAGAGAATAGGGTCCAGGAGGCAGGCCAGCGACATGAACGGCGTCGGTCACCAATATCGTGCGACCGATACCTTTTGCGCGAACAATAATTTGAACGACCTCGGGTGGAAGGTGAAACCCATCGCAGATGATGCTGGCCGCGAAGCGGTCATCGGACAGCTGGGCCCAAAACGGTGCCCGATGCCGGTCAATGAAAATGGGACAACCGTTGCCGAGATGAGTGGCGAGACTGGCGCCAGCCTCCGCTGCACGATGGACGTCATCCAGGGATCCATCGGTGTGGCTGATCGCGACGATTGTGCCAGATGCACGTGCCCGGTGGATGAAGTTGAGGGCACCGGGAAGTTCCGGGGCAAGCGTCACTATTCCGATGCGTCCTCCTGCAGCCGCCTGTAGGGCGGTGAACTCATCCCAATCTGGCGCACGCATTAGTGCAGGATCGTGGGCACCGTGTGAGGACCCCGGCGAGAGGTAAGGTCCTTCCAGGTGATAACAGGGAACAGCGCGGGCGAATCGCACGTCCAGTTGCCGCGCCTGCTCCAGGATTCGGAAGTTGGCGAGCAATTGCTGAAGCGTATTAGTAATTAGCGTTGGGCAGAATGTGGTGACCCCGGTTCTCCAAAGAGATGGCAAGACAGAGATCGCAGCTTCGGGGGTAAGATCGGGAGACGAGAAGTCCACCCCCGCAAATCCATTGATCTGAATATCGATAAAGCCCTGGCTCAGGAAGAGTTCTGCTGGATCTGCATCGCCAAGCGTCTGTACGGACGAAATACGTTGATTGTGGATTTCAATTTCCACCAGGTCGCCGCCGCAGGTGTTGCCCTTAATTCGCAATGAGGTGGTCCCGGTGAAATTCCATCATATTGACAGCTGCATTGCGGATTCCTGATCCAAATAGATAGTCGAATGCGGGTGAGTACGCAACAAGGAGCCGGGGCAACTCGTCGTGATTTCTCCCTGTATTGAGTTGCGCACCGCTTGGGCCTTGCGTGCTTCCGGGACGCAACAAATAAGATTCTCTGACCGCATCAATCCCGTGCAGGTCAGTGTGATCGCCTGTCGGGGAACATCATCGATCGCCGAAAAATGACCTTCGCCGACTTGCTGTGTACGGCAAATCTCATCCAAGGTGACGGTCTTGGCTATCTTGGGGTCATTGAAATCGGCTACGTGGGGATCGTTGAATGCGATGTGTCCATTTTCTCCGATGCCAAGGAAACAAACATCAATTGTGTCTTCCAGCAGTAAGCCCTCGTAGCGCTGTATTTCCGCGTCGATGTCCTTCGCATCACCCTGGAGAAGATGAACCCCCGCCGGAGAAACTCGATCGAGCACGTGTTTACGAAGCCAGCTCCGGAAGCTGGCCGGATGATCGGCGCTTATTCCCAGATATTCGTCCATGTGGAACACCACTGTACGTTTCCAATCGATCAGAGGCGAACCTACCAGCGCCACGATCATGTCTTCCTGGGAATTCCCCGTAGCAATAATGATACGGGCGCGGCCCCGCCGGGCGATGGCTGCGTTTATAAGCTCAACGCCTTGGACCGCCGCCGCATTGCCCAAGGAGGCCTTGGAGGAAAAGATTGCGACTCGAGCTTGGTCGACCGAGAAGCTCCTCAAAGGTTCTTCTACGTTGGTGGAGTGACTCATAGGGGTCGTGACAGACTGCGACATGTTGACATCGTGCCGGCGTCCTCGCGGGGGTCAACAAAGTTCAATTTGTTGAACCCATACGAAGTTTGGATAAACTCGAAATTTGGCCATGCCAGGATTTCGAATGTCCCTCCAGGAATATGCATCTGCCCGCGCAAATCCATGGTTTGTCTCGACGGGTGTTCAGCCAACAAGAAAATCTCGGCTGCCGGAAGAGAAAGTATCATCTGCAGCTTGCGTGTGGCGCTGAGGCTGACGTCATAAGTGACGGTTCCGAAACTTGAGCGTTTGCCTTTGCCTCCCGCAACAACGAGATGAACGAGTCAGGGTTCTTGGCCAATTCACTGGAATATGCGGAGGCTCGGCCGAAGTCAAAAACCAGTTGCTCTCCCGGTACTCCGTAGATGTCCTGAGATTTAAGTGTTGATTCGGGTGGTCTCCCCTGGTCCCATTCGGTGCTCATTTCGTCGTACAAGAGGCGGTCACGCTCGGCGATGGCGCGGATCAGGTCCGCCGCAGATTCCTTGCTAGTTTCGGTTTTACTCAATTCCTGCACAAGAACAGTGTTGCGCCAATACAGTTGTTCAAGGTATCGCAGGCTGAGTCGGAAGGAGCGGAAGTCGCTCAGGTTTCTCCGTACCAGGGGCTCGGAAAAATTCAACAGACTAAGAATTCGCGTAAAGGGCGGAGCATAGGTCGAATTGCCGTTTAGAACCTCAACGAGTCCCTCGCGGTTGTGCCACGCGGCGGGCAGCTTCGGCCAGGTCCAGCTAGGCGCGCAACCCTTACGGTCCGGAGCGGCGGCATAATAACTGTCAAAGATATCCGCCCAGTTGTCATTCCACTGGCCGCCGTAATGCTTTTCGACGAAACGCTTAAACCCGTCTCTGCGTGCAATAGCGCTGCCTTGGTTTAAGGCGACTCCAGCATAAGCCACGCCGTCCCAGATGGAGTTCTGAATATAGCGGCTTGGAACCCAATTTGTGACCATGACTCCCAGATTGCGAGCATCGTCAATTCCCCGGTAGGCATCCGCATAGGCGTCGATATTCCGCAATTGGCCTACTCCGGCTCGGGGGCCCCATTTGCAATGAATAAGAGATGGCGCGCCGATGACCCGCATGCCATTTGAAAGAACCTTCCGGGCCGCCGTTTCGACACTTTTCGGATCGGTGCGCGAATACTCCCAATCCATCAGGATGATGTCCTTGCTTAAGTAGCCGAGAATCTCCGGGTCTTCATTGAGCGGGTGATCACCCCATATGATGAATTCCTTGCCTGCTTTGCGCACGATTCCGTTGAGATCGTTGATGTATTGGGCCCAAATCTGAGCGCGCGATTTGCTTTTCAGCCGCTGCCGAGTGAAGTCAGAGTCTCCCCACGCCACTTCGTCGCACCCACCGTGAAGATAACGGGAAGGGAAGAGTGCGGCAGTTTCTCGGTAGATATCCTCAAACAAGCGCAGCACCTTGGGATGTGAAGGGATCACGCCGCTGAAGGTCGAACTCCTCTTGTCCACATTCTTGGGATCGTGGTCCGCGAGCTCGGCATATTGGTCGATACTGGTTATGTATTTGGTATGTCCAAAGGATTCGATTTCCGGGATCAATTCGACGCCACGCTGCTGGCCGTATGCCACCAGTTCACGAACTTCCGAGGGTGTCAGGGCGTTCTTGTGTGTGAAGAATTCGGGATGACTCTCAAACCGAATTGCCGCACCCTGGTCATCTGCAATCCGGAAGACCAAGGCATTGAAGCCCCAGTCTGCGCTGAATGCGATCAGGCGGCGATAATAGTCTAAGGACTCCGGTGTTCGGGGAGGATCGACCATGAAGCCCCGAAGCCGCAGGGGGCTGATTTTCTCGGGCGCTTCGGCACCGCGAGAGTACCGTCCTAAACTCAGCACGGTGATCGCCAGATACACGAGGACCGCGCACTTACGAATAGGGCCACGAAGCTCGAACTTAGCTTGCTCTACCGCGCTGGCAAAGTAACCATGGGGGATCATTTTTAGACTGTTCCTTATCCGCAATACAAATACGTTGCGCGAGTATACTCGTCAACATTGTTCAATATCTTGAACAGCAAGCACGCGATTTTCAGCCCTTGCGATCATGAGACTACCCTCCGCGGTTGATGATTGAACGGTAGGGCGCAGGGGTATCCTCTCGCTCGATTCTCAAGGTTCGACCGGCGCAGCCGCAAACTAGCGCCCAAATTATCGGAATCGTATACAGGCGTCAAAAACCAATGTGAGGGGCTAGTCGTCCACTAAAGAGAGTGGGGGCTCAATTGGGAAGTGTGCCAAGTTCGACGGTGTAAGGCGGCCCGCGATGGACCGCCCGGTGGACCTGCTTAAACCCCTGTCGGGTTTTGTGGCCGCTTAAGCCTAGCCGAGGCCAGCCGGAAACTGGGAATTCCAGAAAGCACCGCACACTACCTCATCTATATTCTTGTGTGCCGCGACTACATTCGGCGCAGCCCATTCCAAATTGGAAGCGCTGCGCTGCAATCGGCCGTTAGCCAGATCCCCTGCCTCTGGAAGTCTGATCTGCACTCCAGCGACTGATTCAACGCCTAGGTTCAAAACTCCCGTTCTCCGAACATAGGAACTCTGCAGCATCCAGTTTCGCTCTCAAGAGTTCAAGATATTGAACATTCTTGACGGATGGGGGCACTCCACCGCAATGTGTGATCGACAAAGATAAGTGCAACTTGTGCCCGACCGGTGCCTGCCAATTCAAACGGTATCGGAGCGGAGACGCGATATCGCGAGGATTGGGGCTTTAAGATTCCATGACGTACGATGACAACCGGTATATCTGCGCCGGGAGGTGTAGCCGATGTCTTGAGCAGAATCGAGATCAGAACTTTACGGCGGGGGCGAGATGAATGGACAGACTTAGGTCATTCACTGGTACACGAAAAAGCGACAAGATGGAGTTTTTCAAGACCTGGTTGCACCGAAGCTCAATCTCCGCCCGGAGCGCATTCACGAACTGGCGGTCGATGATGAGGATCAACTTCTCCTGGGCGAAAACGACAACCTCAACCGCTCCAGCTATCTGTGGGCAGTTTGGCTTGACAAGCAAATTAGTACCTACTCTGGCAGTTGCACGAGCTGAATTGAAGTCTAGTCCAAATAGATGGAGAGCCTGAATGTCGATAAGTAGAAGAAAGTTTTTGGGTAACGCCGCGGCCGTAGCCGGGACAGTTGCCGCCGGCAACCTAGTTGGTCAGTCGGCTATGGCCCAGACGGCCTCCACGAGCGCGCAAGGCGGTTCTTTGCCCGGCCTGATTGCTCACTGGAAGTTGAACGGCGATGCTAAAGACTCAATCGAAAAACATCACGGCGAAGCCCACAACATCAAGTTCGTCGAGGGACGGGACGGCAAGTCCGGCGGCGCCGCGTCCTTCAACGGAGTAGACGGCTTTGTCAGCGTGGATGACGATGGCGAGTTTCGGTTTGGAGCCAAGGAATTCTCCCTCGCAGCCTGGATCAATGTTTCTCAGGCGATGGATGGCGCGCCGGGCGATATCTTGACCAAGTTCGATGGGCCCGCCAGAAACGGTTTCAACTTTAGCGTAGGCAGCAGCTCCGGAGGCTATACCTCGATAGGGGACGCCAAAAACATTCATTTCGGCATCGACAACGGCATCAGCGGATCATGGTTGGATTGTGGCAGTCCGTGGAAAAGCAACTCGCTGATCAGCACGCTTGGAGTGTACAAGAATCAGCTTTACACCGGCATTGCCGATGCCGCCAGACCCGAGGATGCCTGCCACGTGTTCCGCTATGCAGGAGACACGCAATGGGTGGACTGTGGCCGGCTGGGCAACGATCCCATGACTTTGACGGCCTACTCGCTGTGTACTCACAAAGGAAAACTCTATTGCGGGACCGGCGTGTGGGATTGGTCGAAGGCGATTCCAGGCAGAGGAGGTCCCGGTCACGTCTACTGTTACGAGGGGGACAAACGCTGGCGGGACTGCGGAACCGTGGGACACGGCATCCGCATCTTCTGCCTGGCTTCGTTCAAGGGCAACCTCTACGCGGGTGACGATACCGGCAAGTGCTATCGCTGGGACGGCGCCACCGGTTGGGAATTCTGCGGGCAACTCGGCCATGATCATCGCTTTAATTCGATGATCCCTTTCAAAGGGAGCCTCTACGGCTGTTCTCATGATGGAGTTTATCGCTACGAGGGAGGCACAGCCTGGACTTCGATCGGTCAACACCCCGGAGGGTCCAATCAGATTCATAAACTCCAGGTATATGACGGCCATCTACACGCGGGCACGTGGCCGTATGGCAGCGTGATGCGCTACGAAGGCGAAACCAACTGGACCGACACCGGTCAACTAGGGATCCCGACCGACAAGTACCGAATTAACGAAGTCAATGATCTCAGGGTCTACAACGGCAAGTTCTACGCCGGCGTTATTCCCAAGGCCGAAGTCTACCGCTATGAAGCGGACGGCGATTGGACCATGCTCCGGCGCATGGTGCGCGACCTTTTCTGGTCGGGTGATAACGACACCACCTGGTTCCGGGTTCCCGCCATGACTGTGTTCCAGGGAAAGCTGTTCCACGGGACCTCTACCTGCCACGGCACGGCCGACCCAATGCGCCCGGCCGAAAGCGGGCGTGTCTACGCCATGGAAGCCGGCAAGAACGTTTCTTACGACGACGATCTCGGCGCCGGTTGGAAGCACGTGGTGGCGGTGCGAGAAAAGGATCTCCTAAGGCTGTACATCAACGGAAAGGAAGCGGCGGTTTCGGGTCGTTTCGATAATGATGACTTCCCAATGTCCAACCGTGCTCCTTTGTTGATTGGGTTAGGCGCGCAAACCAACTTCTCCGGCAGCATGGCGGATGTTCGTTTCTATGGCGGAGCGCTTTCTGCTGGTCAGGTCTCGGATTTGTACGGGAAAGCCGGCGGCTAGCGGTTTTTTTTGGGGCGCGAAGGACTCCGTGAATAGACGAGTAGTGCCGGTGACACTCGTGGGATTGGCTCTAACGTCGGGCTTCGCCACCGGTGGGTCCGGACTCAACGAAAAGGGCGGGCCCTCAGCACCGGAAGAGGGCCCGCCCACCATAACCATACCGGCGTACGCTTCCGCTCCGCCACAGCTGGCCCGGTTCTGGAGCGCATCGGTCAAAGCTCCACTCGTCGTGGACCTACATCAATGGAGCACGGACCAGAGCGGCTTTGACGGTGACGACGTCCGCTTTGATCTGGAGATAAGAAAGCTGGGCTGGAATTTTGTACGGCCCGCGCTGGCTGGCAAGAACAATAACACGCACGCCTGTTGCAGCGCCGAGGTTCTTGATGGGATTTTGGCTTCCATCCAATTCGCCGACGCGCAGGGCAAGTTGGATAAGTCTGCCATTTATATCGTCGGCGTATCGGGCGGAGGTTACACCACTTTGTGCGCCTATATGTCCGGCAAAGTGCATGCCCGCGCCATGCTCGCATGGGCGTCCATCACCGATCTCGCCGCTTGGCACACGCAACATTCAGGTGACCAGTACGGCAAGGACGTGGAATCGTGTACGGGTTCGAGTGCCGGAAAACTGGATCTTCAAGAGTGCACCAAGCGCTCGCCCCTAACCATGGGTAACGGCCAACCGGACACCCCGGTTTACATTTTTGCTGGAATCCATGACGGCTTCACCGGCTCCGTCCCGATCACGCACTCCGTGCGCCTCTTCAATCGCCTGGCGGAGTTGTACGGTTCTCCCGGTCAAAAAGTAGACGACGCAACACTAATAGAAATGTTGGATCGAAGGGTTGGGCCTGATTCGGCTAAAGGAAAAAAGATCGGCGGCCGCTTGGTCCATCTCCAACGTTCCGCAGGCGGTGCACACCTGACGATTTTCGAAGGGGGGCACGAAATGCTGACGCATGCCACGATACCGATTCTGATCAGGGACTACGAGTCAATCCGTTCCAGCAAGTATTAAGGAGAGCTCACTTGAAACCAAATCGACGTGAATTCCTTTTAACCATGGCAAGTACAGCTGCATGGGCTCCACCTCTGCTGGCCGCAGCCCCTTCTGACACCATCTGGTCCGCCGGGCAAATGCCGAAGGTTGTCTCCGATCCTTCCGCCTCGGAACCAGTTAAGTTTGCCTCGGAGCAGCTGCAGCACTATCTAAAGCTGGTGCTGGGTGGAACCGCGTCGTCCGGCTCCGGCGTCAAGATCGCACTGCGCGAGGTCAACGATAAAGACCTCGGCGACGAAGGCTTTGAAATCTCGAGCGACCACCAGACTGTAACCATCTCTGGTGCACCCTTGGGTATTGTCTTCGGAACCTTCGAATTTCTGCGCCGCTTTGCCGGATGCCAGTTCAGCGGGCTCGGACCCGAATGTGAGTACGTTCCGCGTCTCAAAAGCATTGAGGTGGATGTCCGCCAGCTGCGCATGAAGCCGCAGTTGTGGTATCGCGCCTATCAGTTTTTCTATGCGGAACCGTTGGACCTGATCATCAAGCGCTTGGATTGGATGGTGCGTAATGGCGTCAACTATGTGATGTTCACTCCCCGCCGGGACGACCTCTCCGCCACCTGGGGCGCCACAGACCCGACCAACGGAATGCCTGCCAGTGCGCCGCATTTCTACTTCACCGAGGCTTGGTGGAAGGAAAAAGTGCAGCCTGAAGTCCTGAAGCGCGGCCTGAAACTCGATTTCAATCATCACAATCTATTCTACTGGCTTCCCCCAAGCCTCTACTTCAAGGACCATCCTGAGTGGTATCCGATGGTGGATGGTGAGCGGAGCGCCAGACCACGCCAGCTCGCCATATGTTCAAGCAATGAAGATGCGGTCCGGACCGTAGTCACAAATGTGAAGCAGTATTGCCGGAGCAATCCACAAGTCAAAATCGTTGGCGTCATTGTCGAAGACGGAGAGGGCATGTGCCAATGCCTGAATTGCGCAAAAGACGATGTGGATCCCACCTATGGGTATGCCTTCCGTGGCTACAAGTATCCGGAAGCGGAAAACAAGAATAAATGCCTTCGCTATGCGCGTTTAGTGAACCGGGTAGCACGGGAAATCCGGGAAGAGTTTCCGGATGTTCTCATCGGGCACGCGGCCTACGACGATATTCAGTGGCCTCCGCGTGAATTTCAATTCGAACCCAATGTCGTGAGCTGGGTCGCCATTTATTGGCGTGACGCGGCCAATCCTCTGGCGGCTGAAAGTGGTTCGCCCGTCAATCGTTTCTTTTATGACATCCTCCAGCAATGGAAGGCCACGCAGAAGTCGCATGTAGTCCTCTACGAGTACTACATGGGGATGGAGGTGCAGAAGTCACTGCCATATCCGATGTCTGACGTGATATGCCGCGATTGGCCCAACTTGAAGAAACTGGGAATTGAGGGAGCGACCATACAATCCGGCAGCACCAACCACAACTCCTACGGGCTGAACAACCTCATCTTCGCCCGCAATGGCTGGCAGGACCGGGTTGATCACAAGCAGGCTTTGGACGACTTCCTCCTCGGCATGTATGGATCAGCCGCGCCGGAAATTCGCCCTATATTCGAGAGATTGGTCGCCGCGCTTCAGCGGGTCGAAAAAGAAGGTTCGGCGGCCTCGCCGTTGATGTCAGGCTACGATGACAAAAGCACCATGGGCGGCAGCTTCCTCCCCGACGCCTACACCATCGTTTACCTGATGGACCAAGTGAAAGTGGATTTTCTGGAGAATTCCTTACAACGTGCAAGCCAGAAAGCTTCCAATGAACGCGAGCGCAAGCAAGTTAAGGAATTTGCTACGGTTACAGGGTACTGGCGGCTGGCTGCGGAAGCCATTTCTCTCGATCTACGGTCGAAGCAAGCTGAAAAACTAGGAAATCACAAGGCCGCATCAGCCCTGTTGCTGGACGCTGCGGAATATTGTGAACGCGTAGACAACTATCTGAAGACGATACCGCAAACCGGCTGGATCTATGTCACTACGCCACGGCAGTGGCCGCGCTTGGCCACGGATTTCCGCAGACGATCTCGGGAACTTCAGGTTGCTGATAACTCAATTCCCTCACTACACTCAACCTCGGCAGAATACGAATCCTAATGAAAATTACCAAGGTTGAGACATTTGTCCTGCACGTGCCAGTTACGCGCTCGGGCATTGCGGACAGCACGCATCAGATCACCCATTGGGGCTTGGTAGGGACCGTGATCCATACCGACACCGGTCTCCAGGGGTATGGTTACACCGGAACCCATGCTCACCTGCCAACTGACCGGCTGATCACATCTTGCATTTCGGAAACCTACGCTCCATTGCTGATTGGCGAATCCGCGCACGACGTCCAACGACTCTGGGCAAAACTGTGCTATTTTCCGCCCGCCCAGTGGGTCGGACGAAGCGGCATCACGCGGCTCGCGCTGAGCGCGGTCGATATAGCTTTATGGGATCTCAAGGCCAAAGCCGCAGGTCTGCCGCTTTGGCGCCTTCTGGGAGGAGACGGTTCAAAGAAACTCGAGGCCTACAACACCGACGGTGGCTGGCTGAATTGGTCGCTCGAACAACTGGTCTCCGATTCCAAACGGCTGACGCAGGTCGAGGGATATCAGGGCGTAAAGGTCAAGGTCGGAAGCCACGATCCCAATACCGACCTGGAGCGCATTGAGGCCGTGCGCAAAGCCATCGGCCCTCACTTCAAGTTGATGGTCGATGCCAATGGCAAGTTGGATCTGCCTACGGCGATACGGTTCGGAAACAAATGCGCCGACTACGACGTGTTCTGGTTCGAAGAGCCCATTTGGTATGACGATGTGCACGGCCATGCCGCCCTGGCTCGCGCGATTTCAACTCCTATCGCACTCGGCGAGCAGTTGTACATGTTGGACGACTTTAGAAATTTCGTTCATGCGGGTGCGGTCCATTTTGTGCAGGCCGATGCGGTCCGCCTCGCGGGGGTTACGGAATGGTGGCAGGTGGCGGATTTGGCGCTGGCCCATCATCTGCCGGTCGCGCCTCACATTGGTGACATGATGCAGGTCCACTTGCCACTGGCACTCGCGCACCCTGCTTGCACGCTACTCGAATACATTCCGTGGACACGAAGTTGTTTTGTCGAGCCAGCAACCGTAAAGGAAGGCATCTTTGTGGTGCCGGAGGGTGCAGGTGCGGGGACTACCCTGAAGCAGCAAGCTATGGAGAGGTTCGGAGTGTTAGGGAGCTGAGGGTACGCGTTTTGAAAATGCAGATTGAAGCCATCGACTGGGTAATTATTGGGATCTACCTGGTCGCCCTCGTGACCATCGGCATCGTCGCGGCCCGCAAAGTCAAAAACACCAGCCACTATTTCCTGGGGGGCCGCCGCTTCGGCAAGCTGCTGATGATTGCCCAAAGTTTCGGAGTCGGCACTCACGCCGACATGCCGGTGAGCCT
>Ga0157378_10003909_pt1 | contig 13200 bp, 10 predicted proteins | sample M65metaG_FD_115309 | JGI IMG/M metagenome (GOLD analysis project Ga0157378, IMG submission 115309) | Miscanthus rhizosphere microbial communities from Kellogg Biological Station, Michigan, USA - M6-5 metaG | ecosystem: Host-associated > Plants > Roots > Rhizosphere > Soil | place: USA: Michigan...
ACTAACCAGCCAACTTTCTTTCCTTTGCACCCGTCTTCTCCAAGCATTCCGCCGAACAATACGTCGTTAATCCTGATTTCAAATTCAATGCCCGGTCTTCCGGGATCCAGGTGCCACAACCGTCGCAACGAACCAGTTTGTTTTCCCTAGCTTTGTTCCGGTGTGAGGCCGTGGAAGTTCCGACTGACGTTTGGACGTTTAGCGAACTCACTACTTTCTGAATCAGTTGCAGATACGGACGTATTCGCGAATACACCACGACAAAGACGAATGCAACGATGGCAGCTATTAGTAAGTACTTCACGACTTGAGAAACTCGAAGAAGTGTCTAGCCACGGTCGTCACCGGATCGGTTCCCAGTGCCATAGGCTTCGTCGTTGGCTCTTCGTCGCGGCATAGGATCCGTCACACGACGTCGCGGCTGTGATTCTTTCGTGCGACGGTCGATGCTTCCTGCAGGTAGGCCACGACCGTGAACTGCCTCTTCGAGGATTCTCGTGATTTCCTGAGAGAGTGTGCGGTGTTCAGCGGCTGCACGACGTCGAAGAGACTCCTTCAAGTGGTTGGGAACGTAAGCTCCGATGAAAACACCTTTTCGATTTGCCATCTCTGGGCGCGTGCTCCTTTGGTTTCTAATCTCAACCCTGCAAAAACTGAACAGGTCTATAAGCCGAATTCTGTATCCCGACGAAGTCGGGACGGCGATCATTCATCTAGGCCAGTCGTTGCCGAATGGCTCCAGCGACCTACCCGGAGGTCGTATCCCGAGTTATCGGGATTCGGGCGGGCAACCCTTTGACGCCTCCCTATTTGGTCTTGCACCGCGAGGAGTTTGCCTGGCCGCGTGTGTCACCACACGCGCCGGTGCGCTCTTACATTAAGCCTGAAACCAGGCCGCACCGTTTCACCCATCACCCCGATTAGATCAGGGCTGGTCTATTCTCTGTTGCACTTGTCGTCATTCAACGATTCGAAAACCGGTGAACGCCCCGCCGTTAGCGGGCTCGCTGCCCTGTAGTGTTCGGACTTTCCTCTCCCGGGCTGAGATTCCAAACCTAAATCTGAAATCTCATTGACCGGCAGCAACCGCCCGACCTGTTCGATTGCAAGGCAACGAAATTATAGCAAACGAGTGTTCAACGGGTATAGCACCTATGCTGTCCGCTTTAAACGGAGGCAATGATGCACAATGGCCCTAGCCAAAGAACTTAAAGCCAACGCGTAATGCGCTTACCAGTGACTGGGGAAGAAGAACGGCTAATGCGATCGACGAGACTGCGTGAGAGAGGGCGAGTGCATATAGGTTTGGTTGACGCTGGTAGGCCCAGCCCCACACTAATCCACCAACAAACGTCAGCAGTGTCAACAGTGGGTTTGGTAAGTGCACCAGGGCAAAAGCAGAAGCGACCAGGAGAATGCTTTTCCAACCGGGTCCAAGCCACAATTGGGCCCTTCGATTTATGTAGCCTTGCAACACGTACTGTTGAAACAAGGCCCAGACTGGTATTAAAAGAAATCTCGGCCTGGGTGTCCTGAGATTTAGCATGTGGCCCGAGGTTAACCATCCCAAGACAAGAATCAGCACCAGGGCAACGAGAGTCGGTAACAAGAGCAGTCTCAAAGCGGGAATAAGGTTGTCAGATCTGAAACCAATTTCTCTTAGGGTCTCTCCATGGATTCGATGGGAGAAGCCAATTAAGAGCAGCGCCAGGCCCACAGGAATCGCCATGGTTATCTTGCTAGTGCCGACGAATGACAGGAGCACCCATTCAGCGATTAGACATGACACCAGTACAGAGAGAATCTCCCATCGCGCGACTTCGGAAGGTTGTAGAAGTTTTGCTTCTGATCGATCCATTTGGGTTCAATTCTTCAGCTGTTCGACAACTGCTCGCCATCTACCATCAGTCTCGACATTAAAAACCACTGGATCGCCGAGAAGTTGTAGCGTGTAGCGCTTGCCGTTTCCGCTTTGATGGACGGCATATACCCGAGCTTCGTGTGGCCCTGTAGCCAACTCAGAACTTTTAAAACTGTAGCCGTGCCATTCGTCGCTGGCCCAACCAGCAGCCTTCACATCAGCTCGTGATAGGTTTGCCGTCTGTGTTCCAGCGAACTTGTTATCGACAAATAGTTGAACGTCAACCCGCTCCCAAGGTGACGCATCATTCACAACCCAGCCTGCTATTGACTGCGTTTCACTTACGGCTTCGCACCAGCCATGAAATGTCGGAGGAAATGCGGTGACGTAAAAGCCAACAGCAATCACACTCACGAGAACTGTTTCTGCAATTGCCTTACCAATCAGTAAGTGGATCAGTTTCAACGAGGGATTTTTCATTCAGGAGATGCGTGGTGAATGGTTCGAACGGAACGCCGGTATTATAAACCGACCTCATCACTATCCTTCCCTTCCGGCTCCCGGGGTAATGCTTTTGGTGGGAACAGCTCAGGCCAGCGGTTTCTAAACTCCACCCGAACAATTGCTTCGACTTCATCGGCGCTTGCACATTCCAGACATCTACTCGCAAGTTCAGCTGCCTCTGTTGTGTCGATCTGTTCGAGAGTTGATCTGACTCTCGGAATGGCCGCGGGCGTCATACTCAAGTCGACTGCACCCATGCCCGCTAACAGGACCGCGTAGGCTGGTGTTGAGGCCATTTCTCCGCAGACGATTGCTGGAATACTCGCATCCTTCGCGGCCTTAAGCGTGCGGTTGATGCCAAATAGAACCGCTGGATGCAACGTGCGAAACCAATCAGAAACATCATCGTTACCTCGATCAACCGCCAGCGTGTACTGCACGAGGTCGTTGGTCCCCAACTCGAAGAAGTTGACTTCAGGAGCGATCTTATCAGCAGTTAGAACGGCGGATGGGATTTCAATCATTGCTCCGATTTCGGGTTCTACATATTCGATGCCTTCTTTTTGAAGCAACTCCCGCTCTTCAAGGATTATCTTCCTGGCTCGCCTCACATCTACCACGTCCGCAACCATTGGAATCACAAGACTCAGCTTGCCAAAGTTTGTGGCGCGTAGAATTGCCCTTACCTGGGTTCGCATCACTTCGTCGTTCTTAAGACCAAAACGAATTGCTCTGAGACCAAGCGCAGGATTTCGTTCGGAGCGGTCTGAAAGTTCGTAGCCAGTTTCGCTTCCAAGATCGAACAACCTGATGATTGCGCCGTCAGCACCTGCCGCTTCAGCCAGCGAGCGATATGAACCAAACTGGTCGTCTTCAGATAGAAGCATTCCGGGGCGAGACAGCAGAAACTCGGAACGGAACAGACCAACACCACACGCGCCAAATCTCCGCACCGACTCAAACTCCGTAGGCAGTTCGATATTCGCCCGCAATGAGATGTCAACACCGTTCGTGGTTGTTACAGGTCCGCTGACGTTGCTCGAGGAACTTCGAAAAGCATCTGAAGAACTGTGTACCGTGAACTCATATCGCTCGATGCTAGCCGCCAACGGATTAAGAATCACTTCGCCACGCTGCGCATCGACGATGATTTGATCGCCAGTGCGAGTACGGTGATAAAAGTTGCGCAAACCAACAACTGCGGTCAGGCCAAGTCCGCGTGCGATTATTGCCATGTGCGACGTCCAACCTCCTGCATCGGTGGCAATTGCTTTCACATGATTCAAGTCCAGTTCGGCGATCGTCGACGGCAAGAGATCCTGAGCAACAATAACTGAGTCGTCAGAAAGATTTGGGTGACCACGCACTTCGCCAGAAAGATTGGCGAGCAGACGCTGGATTACATCCTCAATATCGGAGCCGCGTTCTCGCAAATATTCATCGTTGATCTGCATGTAAATCGAAAGGAGTCGATCACCGACAACCTTCGCGGCCCATTCTGCATTCGCGTGCTCTTTAACGATATACTCTTCAACGTCGCGTGTGAGCTTGGCATCTTCGAGAAAGAGCAAATGGGCATCAAAAATGTAAGCGTGGCCTCGTCCCAATTCCTTTTCCGCTCGCTCTTTGATTGCTTCAAGTTGACGCCGCGATAAGCGTACGGCAGCACGAAAACGACGTCGCTCACGTTCCAGTTCACTCTCCTCGATCTCCGCACGATAGACGTCCCGCGTACCATCCTGAAGACGCAACACGCGCCCAATCACAACCCCCTCTGACACACCCAGCCCCTTGCGTCGAATCTCTTCTTTTGTGTCGGTCTGGCGGCTTTCTGTTAGCACGCGTTCGTCGAAATTGCGCACGAACAGATCGTAGACCGATTCAACTGCCGCTTCTTCATCCGGACCAGCGGCGAGCACACGCAATTCGGTACCTCGGCTCGCAGCCAACATTAGAATGCTCAGAATGGATTTGGCGTCCGCCTCGACTGAGTTATCAAGGCGTTTGAGAGTGATGTCACTTTGAAATTGATTAGCTACGCGGACAAGGTTAGCGGCTGCACGTGCGTGAAGACCAAGACGACCTGTTACCCAAAGCGCGCGTTCTGCCACGTCAATCCGCTCCGCCCTTTCCCGGGGGCGCAAGCAAGGCACCCGCCAGGTAAATGCCCTGCCGTCCCTGAACACAAATCTTGCGGGCAATCTCACTGAGTGAGTCCTGACCGGTGTAGGTCGCGAGCTTGATTACCATCGGAAGGTTTACGCCAGTGACGACTTCGACTGCTCCCTCTTCGAGAAACATCGACGCGATGTTCGTCGGTGTTCCACCAAACATATCAGTGAGAAGCAAAGTGCCACCGCCCTGGGAAACTCGTGTGATTGCCCGTTGGACTTCGTCTCGCGCCGCGTCGACGTCGTCATGCCATCCGATCGATACGGCAGCTATGTGTGAAACGGGTCCGATGATCATCTCGGCTGCCGCAAGCAGTTCACCCGCGAGGTGTCCGTGCGTAACGACCACACCTGCAACCTTTCTTATTTCTGCCGAGCCTGGCGCGTGCTGCTGAGGATTACTACTCATTTTCACCTCCAGAGCTGCAAACCAATCATTCCACCTTCAACAGCTTTGACTGAAACTGCGATCGATTTGATTTCCTTACGTCGCGATGGGCCGCATGCGCGTCGAAGCCGGCACGCCGCAAAGCCCGGGTCAGTGCGTTAGCAATCATCACTGAGCGATGTCGTCCACCGGTGCAACCAATGCCGACTGTCACATAGGACTTTCCTTCGCGTTTGTAAAGCGGAAGCAGGTAAGTCAGCAGATCTGTAAATCGACTAAGCGTTTCCTTCACTTCCGCATGAGAATTCAGATACTTCACAACTCGACTGTCGTGTCCTGACAGTCTTTTGAGATCGGGAACAAAATGCGGGTTCGGCAAGTGACGAACATCGAATAGCAGTTCCATTTCACCTGGCGTGCCGTACTTGTGTCCAAAGCTAAGAACCTGGACACGCATCGGCGCCCCTCTGCGGTCAGGACTGAAGCGCTCAAGCAGAAAACTTCGGAGCGTGTGTACCGTATGGTCTGAAGTATCGATTATCTGATCGGCATGCGAACGTATTTTCGCCATTGCTGCCCGCTCCTTACCAATCGATGACGGCAGACCACGACCACCTTCAGCGGGATGCGGCCGACGCGTTTCGCTAAACCGGTGCTGTAACACGTCGTCAGATGCTTCGAAAAAAAGAACGCTGACTTTCAGACCGGTATCTCGGAGCTCGTCGAGTTGCTTTTCAAAGTCTGCGAGAAAACCACCTTCGCGGATATCGATAACCAGCGCTGCACGACGAATACCCTTTTCGTCATCGTCAGAAGTGACGAGACGAGTGAAAGGCTGAATCATTGTTATAGGGAGATTGTCGACACAGAAGTAACCGAGATCTTGAAAGGCGTTTGTCGCGGAAGACATACCGGACCCGCTCAAGCCGGTGATTATTACGATGTCAGGAGCGGTGTCTCTATCTGGTGGGGCAGGATCGTTTTTTTTCTCGCGTGGCATCTTTATAAAGGAATCAGCTGCAAGTGCAGTTGGCGGGCGGATAGTGGACGTTAAAAGTTCGCATTCGCCAACTGCCCGCCGCCTGAATCCTCACGGTTCGATGAGACCATAGTTGCCATCTTTACGTTTGTAGAGCACACCGAGACGGCTTGTATCGGCATCGCGAAATACCAGGAATTGATCTGGCTCTCCGGAAAGTCTCAGAGCAGCCTCCTCAGCAGTCATGGGTTTAACTGTATAACGACGAGCAGCGACGATTCTTGGCGGACGGGGTGTCGCTTCGAGTCGACCATTTGGTTCAGGCGCGACGCGCGCCGTTGACCGCGCGCTCTGTTTTCGATCGATGATCTTCTTCTTTAACTTTACAGCTTGCTTCTCAATCTTTGCCATCGCCCGCGTGAGGGCCATGTACATGTCAGCGTTCGTATCTTTTGCCGTGATGGTATGTTCTCGCCATTGGACGACGATTTCGCCGATTTGACGATTCTTTTCAACTTCTATAATGACGTGAGTGTGCAGTGGAGTTCCATTGAAGATGTGATCGAGTTTCTTAAAATGCCCTTCTACATGCTTCCTGATTGCCGGTGAAACATCAACGTGCCGACCTGTGTATTCAATTTTCATCAGTCGCTTCCCTCCTGTCCCGTATTACAAAGAAACCAATGCGCTACCGTACCGAGCCGGTGGGGCTAACGCAACAATGATGATTGCTAATCCTGCTCTGCCAAACCAACTCAGACGACTGCGCGTCGCTCGCGCGAGCCGGGTATTTGCATCTGGTCGCGATACTTGGCGACGGTTCGGCGCGATAACTTGATGCCGTCCTTGGCCAGGATCTTCACAACCTGATCATCTGTTATCGGATTGTGAGAATCCTCTTCTTCAATAAGTTTCTTAATCTTGAGCTTAATAATTCGCGTCGAGATCTCTTCACCGTCTTCATTCAGCATTCCTTCAGTGAAGAACCTACGCAGCTCAATCACGCCCTGAGGTGTGTGAGCATACTTGCGGTTAACCACACGCGAAACTGTTGAAAGGTGCATACCGATGTCTTCAGCGATGTCTTTCAACATCATCGGTTTAATATGCTGCACACCATGGTCGAGAAAGTCTCTTTGTCGCGCGACGATCGATTCGACGACTTTATAGATCGTTTGCCGTCGATGTTCGATGTTACGAAGCAAATCAACAGCAGAACGCATCTTCTCTCTGATAAAACTCTTCGTCTCGTTGCTAACGCCTTGACTCAGCATTTGCTGGTATTGCTGGCTTACTCTTAATCGTGGACTGCCGTCGTCAGCAAAGTAGATCACATAATCGTCATCATTCTCGTCTAGTTTTTCGATATAGATCTCGGGACTGATCAGAATGGGTTCTTCGGACGAGTAACGACGACCGGGGTATGGATCGAGGGTGCGAATAAACTGCAACTCCTCTAAGAGCACTTCTACGTCGATACCAATCTGCTTAGAAAGATTCGGCAGTTTGTGTTGCTGTAACTCAGCAAAATGATCACTGATCAGTCTAGCCGCCAGCCTGTCTTGCTCCCCTCGCACTTCTAGTTGAACTAACAAACACTCTTTGACGTCGCGAGCACCGCAGCCTACAGGATCCAATCTCATAACTACCTGGCGCGCCTGCTCGACAATCTCCTCCGACCACTCACCCATCCTGGCAATCTCTTCGGTCGTCGCATTGAGCCGGCCGTCAGCATTCAGATTTCCGATTACTGCTATCGCAGCGTCACAGACCTTTTCCTCTATTTGCGACATGTGAAGCTGCCACTCAAGGTGGTCGGCGAGCGACGGAGGTCTCGTTAGAAACTGCTCAAAGGTAGGTGCATCTTCTTTGTATTCAATTTCCTGGGTCTTGTAGCCGGGATCAAGATAGTCTTGAAATTCACGACCGAAATCGATTTCTTCAAAAGCGTCGCGTGAAGCTTCCTCCCCAACGCCGTCCTCTGAAGGTCCATCTTCACCATGTTCAGCGCCAAAGCTTTCGCCTAAGTCCTCGCCCATGCCTTCGGGCATGGAGACGGCATCCAGATCTCCTGAACCGTTAGACGCTGGACTTCCAGCCTCCGGAGCCACCGCTTCAAAATTTGGTTCCGCATCCGAGCTCGCCAAATGATCAAGAACCTTCTCAGCAAGTTCTTGAACTTCTTCCTGGCTGGGCACCTCCTCAAGGACCGGGTTCTCTAAGAGCTGCTGCTGAATGAGATCGGTCAACTCCAACGTTGTCATTTGCAGCATCTCAATGCGCTGACGCAACTGTGGTGTCAGTACAAGTCGTTGAGAGAGGCTGGTAGTTAGTTTTAGAGACATTCTTACGTCAAATTTACGGGATTTGGTGCTTATTGTGCGCTGTTACACGCGGGAAGATTATAACCGATCAGAGGAGGTTTTCGGTTAGGCATTCACATTCGGAATTTTTCGCCAAGATAAAGCCGACGAACTTCTGCGTCTTCTGTCAAGTCTATTGGTTTACCCGATCTGAAAATTCGGCCCTCAGCCATAATGTAGGCCCGGTCGGTGACTCCTAAAGTTTCACGAACATTGTGATCCGTAATGAGAATGCCGATGCCGCGACCGCGCAAATATAGGATGACATTTTGAATGTCGTCAACGGCTTTCGGATCGATACCGGCAAATGGTTCATCGAGCAAAATGTACTGCGGTTCCGTTGCCAGTGATCGGGCAATTTCGGTGCGCCTGCGTTCGCCTCCAGACAGAGCATCTCCCCGAGTATTGCGAACATGACTGATTCCAAACTCTTCCAGGAGCTCCTCGAGTCTTTTCAACTGTTCCCGCCGGCGCAGTCCCATCGTCTCCAGGACCGCGAGGATGTTTTGGGCCGCAGTCATCTTTCGAAATACTGATGGTTCCTGCGGAAGGTAGCCAATCCCCAAACGGGCACGCAGATACATTGGCAATCTCGTCAAATCTCGATCTCCCAGAAGAACATTGCCCCCATCTGGTCGCTCGAGACCCACAATCATATAAAACGTCGTTGTCTTGCCCGCTCCGTTTGCACCGAGCAATCCAACAACTTCTCCCTTGTTGACATGCAAGCTTACATCGTCAACAACTCGTCTTCGTCCATAGTTCTTAACTAGCTGCACACTTCGGAGTGCATCGGACGGAGGAGAGTCGACGTCACGGTTACTGACACGGGACTCAGTAATCACTGGCTCGTGTCGATCCTCGACCTGCAAATCCTCTAACTGCATTTGTAGCGCTTTTGGGAAGGTACTGTCTTATGGTTTCTTAATCTTGTGGGTTGTCCGAATTCGTCCGGGCGACAATGGGCCTCGCGTGTCGTCGGCTGTGACTGTACTGTCTCGCATCGAGAGCGTCAATCGACCACCTTCAGTGGTTCCCTTCTCGCTATCTTCGACTCGAGCAGGGTTTCCTTTCAAAATAGCCACCTCATCGGCAGTCGTATATTGAACCCAATCACCGACGCCCTTACGGTTCGGTTGGGTGAGAACGACGTTGCGCTGCGCGATCGTCTTATCCATCTCGTTCGTCTCTTTTGAAAGATAAACGTCGGCCACGCCGCCGGTCATACGATCTGTTCCCTGTTTGATATCGACGTTGCCCTCGTAGTGGATAGTCCGATTCGGATCGGAGTAGGACAACGAATCTGCAGACGCGAAAACGGGAACGACGGCAGAGTTGCCATCGATTTTACGCTTCGCATTGTAAAGCCCCGTTTGGACATGCCCTGTGGCATCCATTGTTCTGTCTTTCAAATAGAGATTCAATCTGTCACCGCGCACAAAGTTATCGTCTTGCCATGCACGAGCATTGCCCGTGTAGGTTGCAACACCTGTATCGTGATGAAGCTCTGCCCGATCACCAACGACGTATACAGGGCTCTTCACTTTTGAAAAAGGAACGGCGCCGTTTGTTTGTTCCTGGCTGTAGTACGTTGTCGTCGTTCTTCCACGACTGTATGAAATCTGGTTGGCAAGATCTGAATCAAGTTCAGGTCCTTTCGTTCGGCCACGCGAATCCCACACAGTCGGATCACCACCGCGAAGTCTTACCATCTGCTCTGCCGCAACGTATGAAACTGTGTCAGCAATGCCGTTGCGATCGTTCTCGTTGAACTTTGCATCACCTTTTGCGTCGAATCGATCTATATCCTGAGTGTCAGGAACGAACGTGGCCGTCATCGTCTGAGACGTCAATGTTCGAGTTCCCCGTTTAGGGTTTGGCTGCACAGGTTCAATGACCGCTTTGCTACCCGATGTGGCATTGCACACTTTGGCCAGATTTCCCAACTCGAAGAATTCACAACTGAAGTTCGGTGCAGTAACGGTCTTTCTATCACTGGCGCTACTCTGATCCAGCGGATCGACGAACAATTCTGCGTTACCGTTTGCTTCAGCTTTTTCCAGATCCTTGCCGGTACTTCGCCAGAACAACTTCACTTGATCAGCGGTCAACCGTTTGTTTGCTGCACGCTTGTCACTTGCTTTCGACTTTGGCGCGGACATAGTGATTACTGAACGACCCTGCGCATCCAGTTGCTTCAACAGACTTCTCTTGTCCTGTGGCTGGAATTTAACTTCGACTGAGTTGGCGCCAGTCAATTCGACTTCCGAGTCAGAATCAAGCGTCCGTGCCTTTACGTCCTGCCAGGCTACGGCACTTTCGAGTACCTGATCCTTGTCCAGATAGAAGTCCATGTTCAATGCGTGTACTTCTGCTGCATGTCCAGGCTCCATCGTACGTAGATATGAGTTGCCGCGAAGCTCGCACTTCTCCAGGCGTTTGTCTTTATTTAGCAAACCGAAAAGCGAGTCGCCACTCATGATGTTGGTCTCCTGCTCAACGGTTACGCCATTCGTGAAGCTTAGTTTCATCGCTTCATGCTCAAACAAGCCGTGGGCAGCCTTAATCGTGACTGGCTTCGATCGGTCCGATGATTTCGCATTCTTGTCAGCTCCGGCAGCCGGCAACACCGTGATCTCTACGTCTTTCTTTAATTCAAGTGTCTGCGCTTTCTTTTCGAGAACGGCACCAGTGGACTTTCCGGAAACATTCTCCCGTTCAAATGTCACTGGACTATCCGTTTGCGCATTCTCGGTGTTGATGTCAAAAGCCAAAGCCTCTGTGAAGACCCTTAACTTGTCTCTAGTCTCAATCTTTACGTTGCCAACAAATGAAATCACAGACGGAGTAGGTTGGTAGATTGCCCGTGTTGCTGTGATCTTATCGGTCTGGTCTCCGGACGGCGGATAGACGTCGATACTTACGTTCTCGAGTTCATGATGACTATCCGAATAGGTAATGTCTTTTGAAGCCTTAACAAGAAGAAACAACCTGCCGTTTTTTGTCTCCCGGCGTTCATAACCCTCGATCACACCCGTTACATCTCTCGACAGCTCCGCAGCGTTCTTAGCGAGAGTGAATCGCTGCTGGTTCCGAAGCTTGTAGTAAGACACGCCGACGAAGCCGATTCCCGCTACCAACAAGACGAAGGCGAGAATTCGGGCTACGAGTGGAAATCTGGCCCGCAGGCCAATTCCAATGGGTCGCCGTTTGGTTAGTTCTTGCATAACTGAAAGCTGAGCTTTGTGCTTTGTACTTCGTTCTTTGTGCTTCCTGGTTATCAACTAGTACTCAAGCGAAAACACAAAGTACAAAGCTCAAAGCACAAAGTTCAACTCTTCCTCAGATCCTGCACATTCAACTGCAACTTAAACTCATCTTTCCAAACAGTCGTCTCAATCGTATAGGCCACTTCGATGCTTCCCTGAACTTGGGGAGTTGGTTCATCGGGCTCGATACAGTTCCACCAAATCGCCTCTGTCGGTCGATTATTGGAACCTGCCAAGCGCATCTTCAAGTGTCGATCTTTAATTACCGTTGGTTCTGACAAACAACGCAAATTCTTAGTCATGAAAACAGGTGGGGGATTTCCAGCGCCGTATGGTTCTAAAGACTGGAGTTCCCGCGCCATTTGAAAAGTGATCTGATCGGCCGTCAATTCCATATCGATGGCCACCGAGTGCTCAAGGTCTTCATCACTCAAACACGAAGCCGCATGTTCATTCAAACGCTTGCGAAGTATGTCGATCCGATCAGGTTTAATCGTAATGCCCGCGGCGTGCGAGTGTCCTCCGAATTTCTCAAAAAGATCGGCGCATGCGGTCAACCCGTCTAAGAGATGATAAGCGGCAATGCTGCGACCGGATCCGTGCGCTAACTCACCGTCGATTGAAAACACGACGCACGGTCGATTGATCCTCTCAGCAATTTTCGAAGCCGCAATTCCTATCACTCCTCGATGCCAGCCTTCGCCCGCGATGACGGCGACGTGTGTGCCACCTTTGTTGCCGTCAGCCAACTCGGAAACAGCAAGGTTAATAATCTCTTGCTGCACAGCTTTCCGTTCTTCATTTCTTGTATCAAGGTGCAACGCTAGACGACGAGCTTCGTTAGAATCACGAGTGTCAAAGAGCTCTACCACAGCCCTCGCTGCGTCCATCCGGCCGGCCGCGTTAATTCGGGGTCCAAGCCGGAATCCTAAGTCGTATGCTGTCATGCCCGTGCCATCTCCGCAACCGGCCACCTCGATCAGCGCACGCAATCCGGGATTTGACGCTTTTGCCAGATCTTTCAAGCCTAACGTCACGATCGTTCGATTCTCGCCGACGAGTTTTGCTACGTCGGCAACAGTTCCAATCGCTACGACCTTCATAAAGCCTTCAACCTGCCCTTCACGACCACGTTCGCGGAATAGCGCATGAACCAGTTTGAACGCAACTCCAACACCCGCAAGGTTCTTATCCGGATATGGACAGCCTGCCTGGTTTGGATTCAACACTGCAAACGCTGGTGGCGCACCTTCATTCTCATCAGGCAAGTGGTGATCGGTGATGATCACGTCGAGACCGTTGTCACGCGCCCAGTAAAGCGGTTCGTGTGCTCGTATCCCGCAATCTACACTGACAACTAGTTTGTAGCCTTCATTCAAAGCCTTTTCGAGAGCAGGCTGTTGAATTCCGTAACCTTCGGTGAAGCGATGAGGAACATGAAAGCCGGTGCGTGCTCCGAGCAGTTTTAAAGCGCGCAACAGGACTGCAGTTCCGGTAGTCCCGTCGACATCGTAGTCGCCATAGATCAGGATTGGCTCTCCGTTATCGATGGCGGTTTCCAGGCGCACGACCGCCTCTCTCATTCCCAGCATAAAATAGGGTTCGTGAATTTGGTTGTGACCAGGAGTGAGGAACGACCTCGCGGAGGACTCGTTGTCGTATCCA
>Ga0157378_10003913_pt1 | contig 13198 bp, 8 predicted proteins | sample M65metaG_FD_115309 | JGI IMG/M metagenome (GOLD analysis project Ga0157378, IMG submission 115309) | Miscanthus rhizosphere microbial communities from Kellogg Biological Station, Michigan, USA - M6-5 metaG | ecosystem: Host-associated > Plants > Roots > Rhizosphere > Soil | place: USA: Michigan...
CCTGTCCGCGCTCAAACGCAAGTGGGTTATCCCGAGGACGGTCGTATATGACCCGGAGTTGATCACCGATCAAACCGAGAAACACAAAGCCTGCGCCCAACTGGCTTTCGATCAAGAAACCAACGAGCCAAAATTTTGCCGAAGCCCCATCAAATGCGGCGATTGCGGCGAGTAGCAAGGAAATACCCGCTAAAACAAAGATGAGCGCACCAATATAGAGTGGCACGCGCAGCATTCGCTTTGAGGCACCCGAGAAAGTGGATGTTGCGAAGTCCAGCAACGTGAAAAAATTATTTTTCGACCGCCCGCCAGCGCGCGCTGCTCTGGCATAGGGGATCGTAACCATTTGAAAGCCGGTCTCGGCAAACATGCCGCGGAGAAAAGGTTCCGGCTCGTTCAGCCGCGCCGCCGCTCGCACAACTTTGCGGTCATATAGACCAAAGCCCGTTGCGTTGGGAACGACAGGGTAGTCGCCGAATCGCGATAGGAATGCGTAAGATGCATTGCGCCAAAGGCCAAGCAGCAAGGAAGATTTCTCGGATTGGCGAACGGCAAATACGATCTTTGCCCCCGCTCGCCAATGGTCGACAAAGCGGCCTATCATTTCAGGAGGTTCCTGGAAGTCGGCACACAACGTGATGATCGCCTTCCCCCGCGCCTGATAAATCGCATGTGCCGGCGATCGCAATTGTCCGAAATCGCGTGAGTTAATAATCAGGCGTATGCGGGGATCTTCAGCGCACATATCCCTTATCAGGGGCACAGTGGCATCTTGCGATGCATTATCGATGAAGATCAGGTCAAATGACTCTCCGATCTTCTCCATTTCCTTAATAACGGCCGCCGCTATGGCTACGACGTTCGCTTCTTCATTACGGCAGGGAATGACGACCGAGAAAGTCGGACAGATATCCTCATCCCCTTCGTTCATGTTGCCTTGGCCTCCAGAGGCGGGCGCAGTTGATAAAATTCAATAGCGAGCGCAAGCAAGGCAATCAGAATAGCCAAGATAATGAACGGTAGGTTGTATTGTCGTGCCGTATCGATGAACGGTGGTTCGATGATACGAAGATTCGCTGTCGCGGTCATGTCTTCGACGGCAGTGCCTTGAAGATATCGATTATAACCGTCAAAAAGCGTCTGGGCGACCTGCAGTTTTCTTTCCAGCAGTTTGCCTTTGGTCGATTCGGAAACGACCCGACCAACCGAGTTTTCCTCGGAGGGATTTAGCGCACGTTGCTGAGCCAGCTGCTTGTTGAGCGCTTCGATTTCCGCAATGATCTGCAGGACAGACATATTATCTTCCGTCGCAAACTTACGCGCCGCACTCAGCTGCACCTCCTTTGCTTTGATTGCAGCCTGAAGGGCGGGAATACGATCGCCGATCGCCTCTATGGCCGCTCTTGGGTCCGAATAGCGCGTCTTTAGACGGAACTCGTCATAATTTGCCTGCGCCTGATCGAGCCTATCGCCCGCATCGATAACAAGTTGTTCAAGTATTTTGCGTTTGTAGCCCGTCTGCTGACGGTTGATATAGGCCAATCGTTGCCGAGTGGCTTCTGCATAGGCTGTGATCAATGCCTCCGCGAACTGTGCGTCGCGTTGCTTCGTTTCCATTTGGACCATGCCGCCCCGCACGGACCGAATTTCGACCGCGTCGCTGAGCCATCGATGTGCCTGAATCTGACTGCTAAAATGCAATCTGTTCATCAGATCAAGCTTTTCTATGGCGTACTGGCGAACGTAAGAGCTACCCGCTACTCGAACGGTGATTTCCGTTGCTGCGGCATTACCGAAAACACTGCTGGCCGCTCCCAATTGACTCAGCGCGCCGCCCAATCCGAGGCTGGAAGGGTCGCTCGGCGCCAGAGTGACTGCACTCCGATAGCTTTGCGGAAACGCCGCCAAAAGGAGGCTAACAAGGATTACCCCGATGAAAATCAGGCGGCGGCGGCCGGGATGGCTCATTGCGAGCGTCCCCATCATGCTACGGCGCGGCGTCAATTGTTGATTACCGATAAAGCAGCTGCGGTGAAGCCGATCTGCGATATGATTGTTGTAATCTGCGCAAGGCGCGCCCACAGCGATGTCGACTGGGTTTTCACGGGTACGAAAATGACGTCACCAGGCAGCACGTGGGCACTCAGCGCTCCATTCCGTTTGGAAAGAACCGATCCGTTGGCACGAATTACGAATATCCCACCCTTGTCAGCCGCGCGGATTGGCCCACCCGCGCGCTCGATATAATCCTTCACGCGAGGCGGTTTTGCTTCGCTGAATAGAAATGACGCCGGTCTATACACGGCGCCGAACACACCAACAGTGGTCGCCCGGGGGGGGATCAGGATGCGATCGTTGTTCTCGAGAATGAGATTGGACGGAAGCGCAGTTGCCTGCGGCGAAAGATCGAGAACAACACGGCCATCAGGTTCCGCTTCACGTAGTCGGTCCAGAACTGCACGGGCGCCTGCCAACTGCGAAGCCCGTTCGCCGGCATCTAATGCCTGACTACCTGTCAGTGGTGCGGCTGCCAGTGTCATCTCCAGTTGCTGGACGGCTTCTCTAAAACCTTCGCGTTGCTGACGGCGGACGGAAGTTCGCTCCACACGCGTACCGTACACATAACCGCGCGAGGTAATGCCTCCCGCCTTCGCCATTACCTCGCCAAGGGACGTGTTCGCCGGCACGTAATAATTACCCGGATCGTTCACTTCACCTTCGACGCGGACTAACACCGATTGGCGCGCCACGGAACGCTGTAATGTTCCTTCCGAAAGAACCTGGAGCAGATCGCCGCCGTTGACCTTTAAGCCACCGGCTTCGGCCAAGCTGACTTCTTGACCACCAATTTTTCCGAGGTCCGATAGGCGATAGAGCATCACCCGCGATTTATCGGCCAGATTGCTGGGCCCACCAGCGTAGCCCAATATCGTCTGGATTGTCTCGCCGGGTTTAGTTTCATAAATCCCCTCGGCGTTTACGCTTCCCGTAATAGCTACTTCCTCGCCAACCGGCGGGACGACGAGAACGTCCTCATTCTGCAGGATCGCATCCTTCGAACGATCGCCGTTGCGGATCAGGTCATAGAGATCGAAATCGCTTACGAGCTGGCCGTGACGATATAATTTGATAGATCGAAAACTGCCTCCGCCGGCTGGCCCGCCAGCCGCCAGAACGGCATTAACCATCGTTGATAGGCTATTTACCGAATATGCGCCCGGATTATTTGCAAATCCCGTAACGTAAACTCGAATTCCGCGCAGCTGACGGATACCAACTGTAACCGAATAGCCACGATATTGCGTGCCGATCGCTGAAGATATTCTTTCCTTCAAGTCCCCGTAGCGAACGCCCGCTAAGGTAACAGGGCCGACCTTTGGCAAAAATATTTGCCCCTCTGTATTAATTTCTTTGTCAATACTGCCTTCGGTGGATCCGGCCATGGATATCGAGATTATGTCTCCGACATTCAGGATATAATCAGGAGGTACCGTCGCTGTGGCCGGGACTGCATAGTCCCTGTTGCTCGGAAGCAGCAAATCGGTTCCAAACCGTGGTAATTTGCGACCGATCGCGTTCTCCACGTACAGCTCGAACTCATTCGGTGCTGCAGGTGACTTCACGCGCGGGTTTTCGGTCTGGTCATTAGTTCGCGCTTGAAGCGTCGGCCGATCTGAGCCCGCTATCAGGACTGGCTCAATTTTGTTATCGGCGGTGCCTGCGATGGGATCGACAATGCCATTATTAGGGCGGCTTTGCTGTTGCATTTGATTGCCTGAAAGCGGCGAGCCGTAAGGCATGTTGCGATCATCTTGCGACATCATCTGCGGCAACACCGGGCTGGCGCTGATGACAGCAATCGCTAGGGCTGCAATTATCGAACGGGCTGCACTCGCAATAAAGTTTCTCTCCCGTCGACATTCGCGCGACTGACGACGGATATTCAAATTCAAATGCATGCGATTCTCACCACTCCGCTTCACCGTATTGGTTGGCATAGGTTCAATTCAAGCCGGCGAACGTCACGTTCGCCGCATCAACTATTGATTTCCGGTTGCCAATACAAATCTTTTGCGCCTAACCCAGGGGGCAGGGCTTCTTATATGCCAGAGGGGGAAGAAAATTTTCCATAAATTATTGAATGTTAATATATAATCTGGATTAGTTTGTGCGACTGAGGAAATCAGCCGTTTCAAGGATTTGCTGTTCCATAGAAACGGCCTCGATACCCTGTGAGACCAGCAACTGCCGGTAGCTTTGGCCATCGCCAACGTAGCGGTTTGCCTCATCGCTCGTGATGGCAGCACGCTCCGCCCCGGCGGCCTCCAAAATCTCAGCAACCAAGTGGGCGACGTCCCCCAATTCGAGAGGCACCCCCCCCGTGTCGAAACTTATTACGGACTGCCGATCCTCCAGAATCAGGGAAAACACCAGCGACATCAACTCGCGAATGGCGACGAAGGATCGCGTCACAGGGAATGGAGCATTTACCTTGACCGTGCGCGCTGCGAGGGCATCGTTGATGAACGCAGCCAGCGCGTAGGCCTGATGCTTGTTAATGTAGGGCCCCGAAAGATTGAAGATTCGGGCGATGACGGCCGTTTTTCTCTTGGACTCCGCCCAGGCTTTGAACCGACTTTCATCATTGCGTTTCAGCAAGCCGTAGAGTTTTAGGGCATGTGGAGCGGTGGTATCATCGGCGTGCCGCGCCGCGCCCGACGAGGCCACGAAGATTCCCGTTACGCCCATCGGATCCAGTGCGTCCAATACTATTTGGCCTATTTCATCGTTGGCCCGACGGTATGTAGCTTCGTCCATGGTTTCTGCACGTTCCTTCGTCAAGAAAGCGAGGTGCAGTAAAATCGTTGGGTGAGGCTGGAGTTCAGAGAGGTCGCATAAAGGTCTTTGTTGAACAACCCGCGCTTCTCGCAATGTCAGTGTTCGAGACACTGAACCATAGCAGTAAACGCGATCTGCGAAGGTGTTTCCCAACGCATTGTGCAGCAGTTCAACAGTCGCCATGCCAAGCCAGCCACTGGCGCCAGTTATAACGATCCGATGAGCCGACGCTCTCAGCGCATCAACGATTTTGGGCGATAGATGCGGAAGACCGGGTTGCTCCCTCACCTCGCTGCAGCTGCTCGGAAATTGAGGGCGCCAAACTGCCGCGGGGCTGGATTTTCGTCCACGATGGATTGAACGACATCCATAAACCGGTCGAAAGACCGAATGACATTGCGATCCCAGCTGCCGTCGGCATAGCCATAGGCTACAAACCGAAACTGCATATCGAATGCCTGTGCAACCGCTTGGTCAAGCTCGCTGTCACCCACGAAAATGCAATGTTCCGGCAACGCCCCGATACTGTCGAGGGTTAATTCCAGAAGATCGGTATCCGGCTTTGGTCGCAACCCTTCGCCGCCTCCAACCACAGCATCGAACAGGAAATCGAGCTCCAGATCCGAGAGGACTTTTTCACAGAGATTCTGTGGCTTGTTCGAGCAGATCGAAAGACCAAACCCGAGATCTCTCAAAATTACTAGACCGTCGCGTACCCCTTCGAACAACGAATGTTGAGGGGTTGGTCGATCTACGTAACGGCGCCGGAATTCCAGAATTTCCTCTTCTGGATCCCCACATTCGCATCCCAGGAGCGCAGCCATCAGATGCGCCCCCCCTCTGCTAAGATGTGCGGCCGCTTCGTCGGCAGGAATGATTCTTTCGCTACCGCGATCCGCAAGCATACCATTAAGGATCTCAATGCAAACTGCGGCACTGTCGACGAGTGTGCCGTCGAGATCAAAGATGATATTGTTTATCATGCGTCAGCCTTTGCGCCCATCGCCGCTGCCAGCTCTTCCCGCGGCAGGAACGGCGCCATATCTTCGAGCGCAGGGGAAACCATCGTGCCATCATCCAAGCGCCTCGACGCGAGCTTCGGCGCGAACCCCTGAGCCTTATCGAGCATGATTTCGCACAGATGTGGCCCGTTACCCGTCAGCGCGCGCCCGATTGCCCCCGGCAACGACGAGTGATTGTCTGTCTTGCTTACCGCGATACCGAAGCCTTCCGCCAATCGCGCGAAGTCAGGAAAAGTCAGCCCGCTGTCAGGTCCGCAACCAACAATATTATCTGAAAAATAGCTCTGCTGGGTTTGGCGGATCGAATGATAGCCATCATTATTTAGCACGAAGATCTTGATTGGCAGACTGAGTCCCGCGATGGTCTGCAGTTCCTGTAAATTCATCATGATGCTTCCGTCGCCAGCCAGGCAGACAATCCGGCGGGCATTTGAGGCATAATAAGCCCCGATGGCGGCCGGTAGATCATATCCCATCGAAGCGCAGCCGGAATTGGTGTAAAGGCGCTGTCCCGCCTTGAGGTTGGCCGCCTGGAAAATGGTCACGCATGCGGTGCCATCCCCCGTGACTATGATATCGTCGTCGTCAAGAGCATCAAACAAAGCCTGCCCGAAACAATAGGGGTTTATCGGCGAGCTTTTTTGCCAATAATCGTCAAGTACAACGGGATAGCTCGCACTCCGGTGGCGACTTCTTGCCAAGAAAGCAGCACGCTTTATCGCATTGTCCTCAAGAGGATTCGGCAACGCTGCTGTGGTTGCGAAAAAGTCGCGCAAATCCGCATGAATCTTGCGATGAACCTTCAATGTGGGCTTGTTCAGCTCGGCGCTATCGACATCAACCATCACGAGCCGGGCATCCCGCGCGAAGGATGCCCAATTATAGCTGACTTGCCTAATGTTCAGGCGCGAGCCCAACACCAATACATAATCAGCGGTCTGGAGCGCGAAATTTCCTCCTCGATCCCCCACCGTTCCGGGACGCCCCACATAAAGCGGGTGGTCATTGAAAATTGCATCATGTGCGTTCCAGCCGGTAACGACAGGAATGCCCACGTGTTCGACAAAATCCAGAAATGCCTTGTGCTGACCCGAAATACGAATCCCGGCGCCCGCGAGAACTATGGGGCGTTCCGCTGTATAAAGTTCTGCCAGTAATGCTTGCACCTCGGCGCTCAAAGCCTCTCCGGCAAGGAGATTTTCCTCTGCTGCAGTGTTGACGTTCTCCCCTTCGCGATCGGACTCCGCGAAAGGATCAAAGCCCATCAGCGCGTCGGGATCCACGAGGGAGCCCTGGACGTCGATAGGGACATCGATCCAGACCGGCCCCGGTCGACCCCGCCTGGCAAGCCAGAGCGCTTTTTCAACTACCCGCTTTGTGTCCTTTGGATCCTGCAGGACAACAGCGTACTTTGTGATCCCCTGGACCATCGACACTATATCGACTTCTTGGTCTCCGAGCTGGCGCAAGGGCAGGTTGTAGTTGAACGCACACGTTTCTCTTTTCACCTGACCTGAAATCACAATCATGCCGATTGAATCGACGTAAGCGCCGAATACACCATTCAGCGAATTGACACCTCCTGGGCCCGTCGTGACGTTTAACGCTGCAATGTTGCCCGACAAACGACCATAGCTTTCCGCCGCGATGGCTGCCGCTTGCTCGTGATGGGTAAATATTTTTCGCAGTCCGGCGATGCGGCCAAATGCGTCATTGAGATGCATTGCCCCCCCGCCAGTGAGCATAAACACGTCTTTGACGCCATGGTCCACCAGCATCTGACCGATCAAATCGGCAACACGCATTACGCTCATACAGATCCCCAAAAATTAGGCGGCAGCCGCCCGCACTTTTTGTCGGGTCTCCATCATCGTGATACGCGCTTCATCCTCGGCACCGATTGACAGGTAATAATCCCGCTTGTTCTTGAGCCACAGCAACTCAAACTCGATAGCGAGTGCAAGGCCAGCTTCAACGCCTCCGGTAGTCAGCACAGAAGCGTCGAAAATTACCTTCCGGGTCTCAAAACGCTTCAAATGAAGATTGCGAATCTGACGCAGCGGCGCGATCGATTCCGGGCTCACACCGCCGCCGACCACTAGGTCCACCTTGTTGTCGCGAGCGGCTTGCGCAACCTGCAAGATGTAGCGAGTCATCTCTTCGGAATTAACGAACGAGCGGTCCTTGCCCATGGAGCCGGCAAAATCGACACGTCCAAAAACCATTCCCACATTCTGTTCGCCCGCGATTTGTGCCATTTCTGCGAGCTTCTCATATGTTGAGACCGTCTCCACATTGAATAGAAAGTCTATGTCTTGCCGCTCATCGGCCGTGAACGTCTTGTCCCGTGCCGCGACAAATTTGCCGAGCGCGTAAGGGGTTTCGACCATTGGCGCTATCACATAGTCCACGCCAAACTGACGGCATTCGATCAAATCTCGAATTGCCTCGCATCCGCCGATCTTCAAGGCAACTTTGACGCCAGCACGGCGGGCTACTTCGAGAAGGCGCAACAGTTCGTCAACCCGAGTACCCTCGGCCTCGAATTCGGCTTTGACAGCGACGATCCCGTTCCTCTCCTTGCCCTCTTCGAGTATGGCAAGCATTCGTTTTTCATATAGATTCACGTTCTTGTCCTCTTACTACTTAAGCCGCATCGGTAATCGTTTGACGGTTTTGTAAAAAGTCACCTACGATGGTTGCCATATAGTTAACATGGCCCGCGTTAATTCCCGGGTAGAGACCAATCCAGAAGGTTCTTTCGGTCACAATGTTGGAATTGGTAAGATCGCCTACGACGCGATAATGGCGGTCCTTCATATACGGCTGACGCGTCAAATTTCCGCCAAACAGCAGTCGCGTGCCGATCTTGCGTGCATCCAGATATCGTACAAGATCGTCGCGCTGGAATGGTGCGTCCTCCCTTACGGTCAGGACAAATCCGAACCATGAAGGATCGCTCTTGGCCGTGGCTTCCGGCAGTATAAAATACTCTTCAAACGGACGGAATGCCTCCGTCAAAAGCTGGAAGTTGCGCCGTCTCACTTCAATGAATTCGGCTAGGCGATCAAGCTGGGTTACGCCCACGGCCGCCTGCATGTCAGTGATTTTTAAATTATAGCCGCAGTGACTATATGTGTACTTGTGATCATACCCCTCGGGCAGCGCACCCAGTTTGTGTCCAAATCGCTTACCACAAGTGTTGTCCTTGCCGGGCTCGCACCAGCAGTCGCGACCCCAGTCGCGCATGGATTCGATCAGGAGCTTAAGAACGTTGCTCTTGGTGAAAACCGCCCCTCCCTCTCCCATCGTAATATGATGCGCGGGATAAAAGCTCAGGGTGCCTATATCGCCGAACGTGCCAACGGCTTGACCATTGTAGGTCGCCCCCAATGCATCGCAGCAATCTTCCACAACCCACAAGTTGTGTTTTTTGGCTACTTCCATCACGGTGTCGAGGTCGAATGGATTACCTAAAGTGTGAGCGACCATGATCGCGCGCGTTTTTTCGGAAATCCCCGCTTCGATCATCTCCGGCTTGATGTTGTACGTCGGGATGTCTACATCCACAAAAACAGGCACCAAGCCATATTGCAACGCGGGATTTACGGTGGTCGGAAAACCGGTCGCGCAGGTGATGATCTCATCTCCCGGCTTCAGTGCTCGTTTGCGCAACATGGGAGATGTCAACGACGACAGCGCCAGCAAATTTGCCGATGAACCGGAATTGGTCGTTAGCGCATGACGAACGCCGATGTTGGCTGCCAGCTTGCGTTCGAACTCAGCATTGAACCGCCCGGTCGTGAGCCACATATCGAGTGCGGAATCTACAAGTGACCGCATATCGGCCTCGCCGACAACCTTGCCTGAAACCGGCACGGGGCTTTCACCTGGAACAAAGGGCTTTGGCGCATGAAACGAGCGCGCGTATTGCCCCACGAGATCGAGTATCAATTGACGAAACTCGGGCTCCGCGCACTCGGCCGCTAATGCTTCAATGACCTTGGGGTCGGCATTGAGCGCCACCGTCATACTTTGAAATCCGACATATTATGCAAAAATTCCTTCAATATTCAATGCGTTGTTCCAAATTTGGCCGCGACAGATTGGCATCTCTTGGAACCTCACCAATACCATCCAACCACTTTTCTCAAGTCACTACCAGCGTCATTGCCAGCCTCCACTAGCCCGCTTCGCGTCTTGGAACAATCGAGTTTGAGATTTTGAACGTCTTTCGGTTGTGAACTTTCTAGCCTGCTCCAGCCGTTGATACCTCACTCCTACAAAATGCGATCCGCAATCCCTTCGGCTGATCGCGCATCGGTGTCGTCTCAACCGAAATTTGACCTTGTTGCAGTTGCAAGGTCCACCGGATCGCGAATGTTGCATTCTTATCGTGCGAGATTGAGGGTATGCGTGCCTGCTTCAAAGGCTGTCATACGTAGCGAACGCCTCGAAGAGACGCCCACTTCGAACTCGGCTAGCCAGAGCGCCAGCCATTGGGTTTTGTAACTACGATGCAAAGTTCGGCGTCCGCGCGGCCGCAAAGGGAGGTACAGATATTCCGCTTATCATCGCGCCAAGCTCGACCCCCAATGGAAAAGCCAGTTAATCCAAAATCCGTGACGTTCGAGGAAAGTAATAACCCATAGTGCTCCAAGATTTTTTACGATCGATCGTACGGCATCGAATCTGTAGCCACCGCGTGCCTAGCGAAGGCGTGATATTCTTGCAAGCTAACAAGTTAATCTGGCAAATCTCTGTCTGAACGTGCGGAAGACAGCTTTGCCGCAACCGCCGATGGAAAATGTCAGGCGGAACCGTTAGCACTGTCATCAACAAGGGAACGGACAATGCGAAGCTTTCATCGGCGAGATCTCTTTCGCAACACTGCTGCAACTGCCCTTGTTAGGGCTGTTGGAGCAGATATGGCACCGGCATCTCCAGATTATGGGACAAATCGACAATATGGCGCGTGGCGAGTATTTCGCGATCGTCGCGCATTGATGGAGTATACAGGGCACGAGGCAGGCGATGTTGTACTTCTCAGTGAGCCAGGACGTGAGGGACTTTTCCGTTGCACTCCCGGACCCTCCCAGATCAACCGGGATCCCCTTCAAGGGATTTATGTCTCAAGTTCCAAGGGGTCAGTTCATTATGAACGGATTTGGGACGGCATCCATGGGGAACCCGAATGGTTTGGCGCGATAGTCGATAATTCAGCCATCGACAATTCCGAGGCGATTCAGGCCTGTATCGACCTTTGTCCGATCACCCTTCTTAAGGCCGCGAAATATTATATCGGCACGCTTGGATATGCGGCCGGATCCTATTGCATCAAAATTCAGATTGACGGACGCAAGTTGGTTGGCGTGTCCGCAACGCAGCGCGGTTCGATTAGCGCAACCGAACTCGTCCTCAATAGCGGTCTGGCGACGGGTATCCTCGTTGGATTTGAGGCCGATCCCGGCAATCCTACGGACGACTGGCTTATGGAGGCGCATGTTGAGAACCTCTCGATCAGGCGTAACACGGCCGCCGGCCATTCCATAGCCAACCCCGCCACGGGAATGACTAACGCGCCTACGGGCCTGCGCATGCAATTTGCGATCGTTTGCAAGATCACAAATGTCTGGAGTCTGGAACACAGCTTCGGCTTCGTATCCTACGCTACGGTGGCGTGCGTTTATAACAGCTGCCGAGCGCTCCGCTATACGGCAGGTACCGGGCGGGGAAACGATTTTTGGGCAGGGTATTGGCAGGATAATTCCGCTCCCACGCCCTATAATTCGGGTAATGCTTCGCTATATTATCTTCAATGTGGCGCATTCTCCAACGCTTCTCAAGCTAATGCGCCGATGTATAGTTATAATGTCGGAATAGGAACTAATCAAGGATTTACAGATACCTATATCATCGGATTCGAATCTTCCAACTGTGCTTACGGAATAGACGTAAAGGGTCGTAGTTCGAAGGCTCTTGACTATCATACAGAAGACCTGATCATCACGGATCCCGTGTTGGATGGCAATCTAAGGGCGGGCATCCGCATATCGCTAGCAGGCGCCAACACGGCAGTTCAGATCAAGGGGCACTATATCGGATGTTCGAACGCGACGGATCCTACGGCCAAGGGCATCCTGCTCGATAATGTGCGGGGTTCCGTGACAATCATGGGCGGACAGACGATCGCCACTGTTGGAAATCCCGCCGCCGGCTTGTATGCATTTCAGTCTTCTGGTGTCACCTCGATAGGTAACATCTATACGGATATCGCCGAGCCCATCGTGCTCGATCAGGTTTTGAATTTTCGATTGCAGGACCGTATCAATGCCGCCCGGGTACCGTTTACGCAAGCGGTCAAGATCAGCGCGAGTAGTCGAGGAACGATCGATTGCGATGTGGGATGCAGCGACCCTCGACTCACGATTGGCAAGGGTGTCAATTTGGCCGGGTCAGGCAATTCCAAGATCAAGGTGGAATGCACCGGTATCGATCCAGCGCATATGGCGGGAGGATGGGCCGACAAGCTAGTACATAACGGTAAGCAGATTACTTCGCCCGGCGCATTCGGATCCAGTTGCTTGGCACTAGGTATAATGGATTAGCCGTCACGTGATTTTGCGACGGTCCTAGTGAGGATAGAACTCTGACAATGGCCCAACTGCCAAAGTTCCTTTCGCTTATCGGCCTGGCAATAGGTCCGATTGCAATTCTGTTTCTGGCATTCGGATTGCTCGAGCGTTGGTTTCCCGCGGGCACCCTGAAACGCAGCCAAGGCTGGCTGTTCAATATCAAGTTGTCACTCATGTATCTGGCGGTGCCGACGGCGATCGGTGGTCTTATTACGACTATGGTGGCGGCGATTCGTCGGATCAATGGCCGCGGTCTGATCGACCTCAATTTTGATCCTGGTATGAGTATCGCCGGGGCCGCCATCGCGGCATTGTTGTATCTGCTTGTGTGGGATTTCTTCTATTACTGGTGGCATCGTGCCCAGCACAGCGTGAGCGCGCTATGGGCGATACACAAGCTTCACCACATGGATGAGACCTTGGGTGTTTCCACGCAAATGCGGGTTCATTGGCTGGAGGAAATCGGTCGCGCGCCGTTTATATTTGCTCCAATGGCGCTGCTATTCGACCTGCCGTTGCATACCGGCATCACGGCATTTGTGCTCACCGGCTGGTCCGCATTTATCCACGCCAATTTGCGGGTCAGTTTCGGGAGGGCCAGCGTGCTTGTGGCGGGGCCGCAGGTCCATCGCATCCATCACAGCAATCAACCGCAGCATTTCGACAAGAACTATGCCGCATTCTTTCCTTTTTACGACGCAA
>Ga0157378_10003917_pt1 | contig 13194 bp, 13 predicted proteins | sample M65metaG_FD_115309 | JGI IMG/M metagenome (GOLD analysis project Ga0157378, IMG submission 115309) | Miscanthus rhizosphere microbial communities from Kellogg Biological Station, Michigan, USA - M6-5 metaG | ecosystem: Host-associated > Plants > Roots > Rhizosphere > Soil | place: USA: Michigan...
AAGCGTAGCGCCATCGGCTCGATGGCTGGACCGCCGCCGGCTCGGCGGCAATAGACAAGAACCGCCAGCGAGCCGCTGGCGGTACAGCCGTCGGGCCGACGGCGCTACGCTCGCTACGCGTCAACCCGGCTGCGCGACCGGTTCCTCGATCACCGCCGGGGCTGGCTCCGGCTCGGGCAGCGGCTTCGACTCGCGTCCGGAGCGCTCGGTGGTCTTCTGCTCCGCGGCCGCTTTGTCGAGCAGAGCGATCTTCAGCACCTCTTCGACGTGCTCGACGAAGTAGAACTGCATGTAGCGCTTGATCGGTTCGGGGACGTCGATCAGATCGCGCTCGTTCAGCTTCGGCATGATCACCGTGTTGATCTTCGCCGCGCGGGCGGCCAGCACCTTTTCCTTCAGGCCGCCGATCGGAAGGACGTCGCCGCGAAGGGTGACCTCGCCGGTCATGGCCACGTTCCGCTTCACCGGACGGCCGGTGATCATCGAGATGATCGCGCTGGTCATGGTGATGCCGGCCGACGGCCCGTCTTTCGGAATGGCGCCGGCGGGGACGTGAATGTGAATGTCGTGCGTCTCGAAGTAATCGGACGGGATGTTCTGCTCGTCGGCGTGCGCACGCGCATACGTCAGCGCCGCCTGGGCCGACTCTTTCATCACGTCGCCAAGCTGGCCAGTCAGGACCAGTTTGCCTTTTCCTTTTACCGCGAGCGCTTCGATGAAGAGGACGTCGCCACCGACCGCGGTCCACGCCAGACCCGTGGCCACGCCGACCTGATCGCGTTCCAGCAACTCCTCGGCGAAGTGCTTCATCGGCCCGAGGTACTTCTCGACCGTCGTGTCGGTGATGCGGTAGCTCTCCTGCTGATTGCCGCCCGCCACCTGCACCGCGATCTTGCGGCAGATCGTGCCGATCTCGCGCTCCAGATTGCGCAGGCCCGCTTCCTTCGTGTAGCCGGTGATGACGCGCGTGACGCCGGAGTCGGTCCAGACCACGTTCGTTTCCTTGATCCCGTTCTCCTCCATCTGCTTCGGGATCAGATGCTGCCGCGCGATCGACAGCTTTTCCTCGTCGGTGTAGCCAGAGAGGCGGATCACCTCCATGCGATCGAGGAAGGCCGGCTGGATGGTGTCGAGCACGTTCGCCGTGACGATGAACATCACGTTCGAGAGGTCGTAGGGAACGCCTAGGTAGTGATCGCGGAACGAGAAATTCTGTTCGGGATCGAGCACTTCGAGCAGCGCGGACGACGGATCGCCGCGGTAGTCGGCGCCGATCTTGTCGACTTCATCGAGCATGAACACCGGATTCGACGTCGCCGCCTGATTGATGCCCTGAATGATGCGGCCGGGGAGCGCGCCGACGTAGGTGCGGCGATGGCCGCGGACTTCCGCCTCGTCGCGCACGCCGCCGAGGGAAATGCGGACGAACTTGCGATCGAGCGCACGGGCGATCGAGCGGCCCAGCGACGTCTTGCCGACGCCGGGAGGTCCGACGAAGCAGAGGATCGGTCCCTTCATCTTCTGCCCGCGCAATTTGCGGACGGCGAGATATTCGAGGATGCGCTCCTTGATCTTCTCGAGGTCGTAGTGATCCTCATCGAGGATCTTGCGGGCGCGTTCGAGATCGTGATTGTCGGCCGACATCACGCCCCACGGCAGGCCCGTCATCCAATCGAGATAGGTGCGGATGATCGACGTCTCCGCGGAATCAGGATGCGAGCGCTCGAGTCGCTTGATCTGCTTCTCGACCTCTTCGCGCGCTTCCTGAGGGATCTGTTTCTCTTCGATTTTCTTGCGGTAGTTCTCGACGTCCTCGGCGACGTCTTCCCCTTCGCCGAGCTCGGATTGGATCGCCTTGAGCTGCTGCCGCAGGAAGTACTCGCGCTGCGACTTGTTCATCTCGCCCTGCGCCGCCGAGGAGATCTCCTGCTGCATGGTAAGGAGATTGATCTCGCGCGAGAGGAGGTCGTTGACGCGTTTCAGCCGCTCGACCGGATCCATCGTCTCCAGGATTTGCTGCGCTTCTTCGAGCTTGAGGTCGAGGTTGGATGCGGCAAGGTCGGTGAGCCGCGCCGGATCGTCGAGCTTGGCGGCGATGACCATGACCTCGGGGCTGATGTTCTTGCCGAGGCCGACGGCGCGATCGAGGTTCTGTTTGACGGCGCGGATCAGGGCCTCGGTTTCGAGCCCTTTTTCTTTCGCCGTGGTTTCTTCGATGCGCGTGATCTTCGCTTTGAAGAACGGCGCCGTCTGGATGAAGTAGTCGATCCGCGCGCGGCTGAGGCCCTGGACCAGGATCCGGATGCGGCCGTCCGGCAGCTTCAGCATCCGCATGATGATGGCCACTGTGCCGACGCGATAGAGATCGTCCTCGGCCGGGTCTTCGTTCTGGAAGTCTTTCTGCGCCGTCAGCATGATCACGCGGTTTTCGGCCAGGGCCTGGTCGACGGCGTTGATCGATTTCTCGCGCGACACCGACAGCGGAACGATGATGAACGGAAAGATCACCAGGTCCTTCAGCGGCAGTACCGGCAGGACGTCGGGGATTTTGATCGCTTCTTCCGCTTTGGTTTCGTTCGCGTCAGTCATCTCAGCCTCTCAGTGGGGGAACCATTCTCTGCAATGAGTGTTCCTCTCGGGATCGCTACCTCAATTGGTGCAGCTCCTTCACAAACGCATCCACATCCTCGAATCGGCGGTACACGGATGCGAAACGGACATAGGCGACGGGATCGAGCTCGCGCAGACGCTGCATCACCATCGTGCCCATCACCCTGCTGGAGATCTCCCGTTCGCCGGAATCCTGCATGGCCGCTTCGATGGCATCGGCCAGCCGCTCCAGCGTCTCCTGCGGAACGGGACGCTTGCGGCCGGCCACCTGCAGACCGCGCATCAGCTTCGCGCGGTCGTACGGTTCGCGGCGCTCGTCGCGCTTGACCACCTGAAACGGGACCTGCTCGATCCGTTCGTAGCTGGTGAACCGGCGCTCGCACTTCGTGCACTCGCGCCGGCGGCGGATGACGTCCGCTTCACGGCTCTCACGCGAGTCGACGACACGATCTTCCGTGTTGCCACAGAAAGGGCAGCGCATTCGGCACCGCCGTATATCACGACTGTGAAGGGGTGTCGTCCGCCACGTCCTCGGCCTGATGCCTGAGGTCGCGCCAGCGAAGACCCTCGCGCGCGAAAAGCGTGACGCCGGTGACGACCACCGGCACCGTGCCGACCAGGTGCATCAGCAGTGCGAGCGCAACGGAGCTGTCGATGTCGAATGCGTAAAACGACGTCAATGCCCACTGGCAAAGCTTGTGGAAACCGCCCACGCCGCCCGGCGTCGGGATGGCGATGCCGATCGTGGTCACGCCGTTGATGAAGAACGTGGCGTCATACGGCAATGGATGATGCATGGCGATGAAGACGAGCGCGTATTGCGCGGTGAGGCAGACCCAGATCATCGCGGTGGCGAAAAGGACCGTGAAAAAGTCCGCGGGCCGTTCCGCGATCACGAGCGTCTTCGCGAAGGCGTCGAAGAACTTCATCCACGGCTCGCGGAACCGCTTCGGCAGAATGCGGCCGAGGACGTTGTGCAGTCGCCGGACGGCCCCGCCGAAAAAGCGGAGACTGATCAGCAGAATGATGAGCATGCCCAGCACCACCGCACAGCCGATCGCGCCGCCGTGGATCACACCTGTGTTGTTCGGAAAGCTGTTCCAGTGACGCGCGCAGAACCAGAGGAAGATCGCCAGGATGCTGAAGAGATCGAGGATCCGTTCCGTCAGCACGGTCCCCAGCGCCTCGGCGAAGCGAACGTTCGCGCGCCGCGACAGCAGCGCCGGACGGGCCACGTCGCCGGCGCGGATCGGCAGAACGGTGGAGAGCATGTAGCCGGTGGTGTTGGCGAAAAACGTCGGATAGAAGCCGGGCGGTTTCGGACTGGCCAGCAGCACGCGCCAGCGGATGGTGCGAAAAATCAGCGCCATCCAGTTCACCAGAAACGCCGACGCCAACCAAAGCAGGTTGGTGTCCGCCATGATCCGCCACACATCGCGAAGGTTGCTCTTCCAGAGAAAAAAACCGAGGAAGAAAACCGTGAGCAGCGCGATCGAGGTTACCTGGAGAATGCGGCGCAAGGTCGGGAAGTTGTACCACGCCGATGCTGAACGTCTACACCAACCCCATCTTCTACGAACACAACACCGGCGCCGGACATCCGGAGTCGGCGACGCGGCTCGATGCGGCGCTGACCGGCGTTGAACGCGCCGGGCTGGCAGATCGCATCAATCGCGATGCCGGCAATCATCCCGACACCGATCGCATGATCGCTAAGGTTCACTCGGCCGACTACGAACGAGCGCTGGAGCAGGCGGCGCGTTCCGGGATGCGCGATTTTCTGTCGGGCGACAATCCGATGTCGTCGCAGACGTTCGCCGCGGCGCGCACCGCTGTCGGCGCGGCGCTGACGGCGGCCGAAGAGATGATGGAGGCGCAGGAAAACCGGGCCTTTGTCGTGGCGCGGCCGCCCGGACATCACGCCGAGCGGCTGCAGCCGATGGGGTTCTGCTTCTTCAACACCATCGCCTGCGTCGCGGAGTGGATGCGCGAACGACCGGGCATCGACCGCGTCTTCGTCTTCGACTTCGACGTCCATCACGGCAACGGAACGCAGCACCTCTTCTGGGATCGCGACGACGTTTTCTACGCCTCGATGCATCGCTTCCCGTTCTACCCCGGCACCGGCGCGACGAGCGAGATCGGCGGCGGCGCCGGCCGCGGATACACGCTGAACATTCCGTTCGAAGAAGGTCTCGGCGATGCGTCGTATCTGCGCGGCGTCGAAGACGTGATCGTCCGCGCGATCGACGACTATCAGCCGCAAGCGATCCTGCTCTCCTCGGGATTCGACGCCCATCGCCGCGATCCGCTCGGCGGCATGCGCGTCACCGAACAGGCGTACGGCGAGATCACAAAGCGGATCGTCGAAGCGGCGGAACGGCACACCGGCGGGCGCGTGCTCTCCCTGCTCGAAGGCGGCTACGACATGGAGGGTCTCGCCGCGAGTGTTGCCGAACACGTGCACGCACTGGCGTAGACTCTGCGGCGGAGGTTTCCGATGACCGTGACGCCGCCGCCCCCGCCTTCATCCGGATCGTTCACCCCGCCGCAAGGCAGCTACACCGCGCCAGCCGGCGCCGCGCCGCCGCCGGCGAAATCGAGCGGCTGCTGGAAAGCGCTCTTCATCGGCTGCGGCATCATCATCGTGCTGGGCATCGGCGCGATGGCCGCGTTCGTCCTGCTCGTGGTCAACGTCGCCAAACGCAGCGATGTCTACCGCGAAGCGTTCGCCCGCGCCAGCAGCGATCCGCGCGTGATCGAGCGCCTCGGCACGCCGATCGAGAAGGGCTGGTGGGTGATCGGAAGCGTTCACTTCGACAACAGTGACGGCGAGGCCAACCTCGACTTTCCCATCTCCGGTCCGAAGACAAGCGCGCGCGTCCACGCCGCCGCGACCTACGACAGCAACGGCTGGAAATACACAACCCTCATCGTCCGGCCGGATGTCGGAGGGGAGATCGACGTGTTGCGACCGTGATTTGAGACCCGCACAGACAAGAGTGTCTGTGCCACATCGGCTCGGGTGTCTTGACGTGATCGTGCAATTACCAGCGGCTAATGTGGCACAGACACTCTTGTCTGTGCTTCTGTCATTTACCGCAGATTTCCCTGTACAACGTCTCCAACCGCGTAATCCGCAACTCCTTCGAACACCCGCCCGCCACGTGCTCGCGCGCGTTCGCGGCAACTCTCGTTCGCCGCGCTTCGTCATCGATCACCTCGGCGATGGCGCGGGCAAGTGGCGGCACTTCCTTCGGCGGAATCAGCCAGCCCACTTCCGGTGACGACACCAGCTCTCGATTGCCGCCGCAATCGGTGGCGATCACCGGCTTGCGCATGGCCATGGCCTCGCGGATCGTGCCGGTGATGCCGGTGCCGGCAAAGGAGGCGTCGACTACGAGATCGCACGACGCGAAGACGTTCGGCATGTCGGCGCGATACTCGACGGCCGTCACGCGATCGGCGATCCCCTTTTGCCGGGCATAGGCGTCGACTTCATCGCGCTCGCTCTGATCGCGGCAGCCGATCAGCGCCAGATGCACGAACGGATGCGCCGGCAGGATCGACTCGACGGCGTCGACCAGCTGCTTCCACCCTTTCCACGTGCGCACGCCGACCTGGGCGATGAGAAAGGCATCATCGGCAATCCCTTTCTCGCGGCGAAACGTTCGCGCGTCCCATTTCGCCGGATCGAAGAGGGCGACGTCGGTCCCGGCGTAGACCACTTCGACTTTCTCGCGCGGCAGGCCACCGCTGGCGACGATCACTTCCTTGATCTGCTCGCAGACGGTGACCACGCGATCGACGCGGTGCGTGCGGTACTTGATGCGGTTCCAGACATCGAGCGGAAACGAGACACCGCGGTTGACCACGAATGCGCCGACCGGCTGGATGAACGTTGCCGCCAGCGCCAGCGAGTGCGCAACGCCTTTGTGCACGTGAACGACATCCGGTTTCGTCCGGCGAAAAAGCCGGCCCAGCTTCCAGGCGCTGACGACGTCGAACTCGTTGCGCATCGGCAGGCCGGCGAATGCCACATCGGCGGCGCGCGCGTTCTCTTCCAGCACCGGGTCCGGACGGCTGACGATCGTCACCTCGTGACCGCGCTGGCTCAGGCCGGCCGCGGCCTGAAACATCTGGTGCACCGAGCCGGTGTTGAACTGGTTGAATTCGAGGATCTGGAAGATGCGCATCGGCGAGGGCGCGGATTGTAGCGGCGGTAGCGCGCTGGCGCGTACTTGCTATATCGTTTCCGGCCCCAACCGATGATGGCCGAGACCAATGGACAAACCCAAATCCGAGATCAAGGTAACGGACAAACGGATCTTCACCGCCGAGGGGGAGATTCGCGAAGAGTTTCGAGAAGATATAAGGCCGGGTGATCCGTTCGCCGGAAAACTGGCCGAGCCGGCGCCTGCAAAACAAGAAGCCAAACCGGAAGCGAAACCGGCCGAACGGCGGCAGACCGCGAATCCCGAGCCGCCTCCGGGCGGAGAGCGCCGCAACAAATCGATCGCCGACAAAGCGCAGAATCCCGGCACACCATTCGCCGACTTCGTCGAGCCGCTCATCGCCCAGGCCTACGTCTCGCTGGGCATGCTGCGCGATCCCTACGGGCAGAAGCCGAAGATCGACGCCGGCGCGGCGCGGCAGATGATCGAGATCCTGACCATGCTCAAGGACAAGACCGCCGGCAATCTGACGCCCGACGAAGACGATTTTCTATCGACACATCTGGGAGAATTGAAACTCGCGTTCGTCCAGCGAACGAAAAGCCTTACATGAAATCGCGTCATCTCCTGCTTCTCGCCGCAGTGGCGTGCCTGGTGTCGTCGACGGCACGCGCGGAGGAGCTTGCGCCGCGCGACATCTGGCCGCAGGCAACCTCGGCCGCGGATGCCGGCAACCTCGACGCCGCGGCCAAGAAAACCGCCGAGATGACGGAAGCCGGCAGGGCGAACGGAATCCGGACCTATCCGCAGTACGCCGTCTCCGCCGCCGCGCTTGCGCGGCAGGCGGCCAAGCAGGGGACCAAACCGGCTGCCGACTGGGGCGCCAAAGCAGCCGACACGCTCGATCCGGCCTCGCCGGCTGTGGCCTTCATCCGCGCGGACGCAGCCGCCGAATCGAAGAACTGGGGCGCCGCGCTGACCGATTCGTTTCGCGGATTCGCCAACGTCTTTCGCAACACCCGCTCGCGGCTGCTCAGCCGGGCAGACCTTCTGATCGCCATCCTGCTGGCGATTGCGCTGACCGCGGCCATCTTCGCGCTGGCGCTGCTGGTCCGCTACGGCCGGGCCATGACCCACGATTTTCGCGAGATTCTCGGTGGGCTGATGCACGGCGGCTCGGTCTCCGTCCTCGCCTTCGCCCTCCTCTTCCTCCCGATTTTTCTCTGGCTCGGACCGGTGTGGCTGGTTTTCTACTGGTTCATCATCTTCTTCAGCTACGCCAAGCCCGGCGAGCGCATCCTGATCATCGTCCTCTCGCTGCTGATCGCCGCCGCGCCGCTGGCGCTCGACCTGGCCTCGCACTGGATCGCCGGCGTCGACAGCCCGGTGGTCATGTCCGCCATCGCCAGCGAGGAGCGCAGCTATCAGCCGGACGCGCTTCGCCGGATGCAGGAGCTGGTGAACATCGTCCCCGACGATGCCGTGCTCCATCTCCTGATCGGAAATCTCTATCTGCAGGATGGCGATGAGCAGCAGGCCAGCCAGCACTATCGCCGCTCCGCCGAACTGCATGACACCGCCGGCGCGCACGTGAACCTCGGCAATCTCCACTTCTTCAACAACGACTTCGCCACCGCGGTGACCGAGTACAACAAAGCGGAGACGCTCGACCCGCATCTGGCCATCGCCTTCTACGACGACTCGATCGCGCTCGGTGAGTTGTACAAATTCGACCAGCAGGGGCAGAGGCTCGATCAGGCCAAGAAGATCGATCGCTCCTCGATCGAGCGGCTCTCCGCCGATCCACCGGCGCAGAAAGTGGTCCTCTATCACCCGACCATCACGCAGGCGTGGAACGTCTCCTCCGACATCGCCCGGCGCGGCGTGGCCCGATCCCTCTTCGGCAACTACGCCTGGTTCGATCCAACCGAGAGCGTGCGCAATCCGATCACGCTCGGCGCGATTCTGACGGTCATCCTGGCTCCACTGATCTTCTTCCTGCGCCGCAGGACGGGTTTCGCCGGCCAGTGCATCAAGTGCGGGCGAACGTTCTGCCCGCGCTGCAAGTCGGCGCACGAGAGCACCACGTTCTGCACGCAATGCATCCACATCTACCTCAAGCGCGACGGCGTTTCGATGGCCACGAAGCGCGCCAAGCTCGAAGAGGTCAGCGAGCACCTCGGCGGCGTGCTGACGCGCAACCGCTGGCTGGCGACCTTCTTCCCCGGCTCGGCGCAGCTCGTCGAAGGACGCACCATCGGCGGGACCATCGGCGCCTTCGTCATTCTCCTGTTCGTTTCGCTGGCCATCCTGGCCGGGCGGCTGGCGCCGGTACTGGCGCCGGGCGATGCGGCCAAGACCATCGTCCGCATCGTGGCCATCCTTCTCGCACTGATCCTCTGGATTTTCATGACGCTCCCGGTTTACCGGCGGCGCCTGACCACGTAAAACCATGGCACTCGAAGGCACACTCAAAGACTTCAGTCTCGCCGACATCTTCCAGCTGATCGGGCTGCAGCGGAAGACCGGCGTGCTGACGCTGCGGGCGAAGGACGACACCGTGACGGTGACCTTCCTCGACGGAAAAGTCGTCGGCGCCGATTCGCTCAGCCATCGCCTGGAGAACCGCCTCGGGCACGTGCTGATCCGCAGCGAGCTCCTGAACCAGGACCAGCTCAATCGCGCCCTCGAGATCCAGAAAGAGACGCTGCAGCGCCTCGGATTCATCCTCGTTCACTACGGCATCATCTCCGCCGACTCTCTCAAGCAGGCGCTCCAGCTCCAGATCCTCCAGATCGTCTTCCGCCTGTTCCGCTGGAAGGACGGCGACTACCACTTCTCGCAGGAAACGACCATCGAGTACGACCGCGATTACGTCATCCCGGTCAGCGCCGAATCGATCCTGATGGAAGGCGCGCGGATGATCGACGAGTGGCCGATCATCGAGAAGCGCATCCGCTCCTACGACATGGTCTTCCGCAAGAAGCTGACCGACCAGGAGATCGTCGTGGTCGGCGCCGAGGATGCGGATGAGGTGGACTTCGACCCCGACACGCCGATGCGTCGCCGCAAGCAGTTCGCCAGCGACCGCATTCGCATCTCGCGCGAAGAGAAAACGATCTACGACCTGGTCGACGGCACCATGAGCGTTCGCGACGTGCTCGAGCTGTCGAAGTTCTCCGAGTTCGATACCGCCAAGGCGTTGTACGAGCTGCTCACCCGCGACCTGATCGAAGAAGTGCGCGGCAGCGCCGCCGCGGCCGTGCTCGCGCAGGTCACGCCGCTGGACGAGAGCGAGGTCGCAGAGACGCCGGTGCCGCTTCCGCTGGTGGCCGTGCTGGCGCTGCTGGCCATCCTCTCGATTGCCACCTCATTCCGCAATCCACTCAACTCGCTCCATCCCCTCGGCACCGCGCAACGGGCGTCGTCCCTCACCGAAACGCGCAAAGCGATCTCCATCCAGCGGATCGAACAGATCGGCGAAGCGGTCGAAGCCTACAGTCTGGTCAACGGCCATCTCCCGCCGCGGCTCGCCGACCTGACGCCGGTCTACATCTCCGCCTCGATGCTGCACGATCCGTGGGGTCACGCCTACAAATACCTCCCGCAACCGCAACGCTACCTCGTCATCGGTTTCACGCCTGACGAGAAGCCGGACACGGATCTCTTCCTTTCGCACGTGATCGACAACGGCGCGCCGTCGGCGGCCGCATCGAAGCCGGTTACGGGCGGGATTCAGTTGCTGGACTAATCGAATACTGCCCTCGGCGGCGCTGTTCCCCCACCCGGTCCGAATGAAGTACGCAATCCTCTTCCTGATCTTCCTCTCCGCCACTGCTGCGTCCGCCGCCACCCTCCCGCTCGTGGAGGTGCCGTCAACGCACGGGACTTCCGACACGCTCGTCGTCTTCATCTCCGGCGACGGCGGATGGGCCGCCATCGATCGCGAAATCTCCGCGGTGCTGGCAGCGCACGGAATGCCGGTCGCCGGCCTCAACGCGCTCAAGTACTTCTGGACGAAGCAGACGCCCGAATCCACTTCGCGCGATCTGAATGGCATCATCGAGCGCTATCTCGCCGCATGGCACAAGTCGCGCGTGCTGCTGATCGGCTACTCGCGCGGCGCCGACGTTTTGCCGGCGATGGTCAACCGGCTTCCGGCCGAAACGCAGAGCAGGATCCGCATGATCGTGCTGCTCGGTCCCAGTCCCAAGGTCGAGTTCGAGTTTCATGTCGCCGACTGGATGCGCAACGCCTCGGCGGGCCTGCAGGTGAAACCCGAAGTCGACAAGCTCGTCTCGCAACACATCGTCTGCCTCTCCGGCGAGGACGATCACGACTCGCTCTGCCCCGCGCTCGCCGGACGTCCGAACATCGACGTCGTCACGCTCAAGGGAGCGCACCATTTCGACGGCGGCTACGACAAACTGGGGCAGATCATCATCGAGCACCTCAAGTGAAACGACTGTTTCCGGTTCTCCTGCTTCTCGCCGCGGCCACCACCGTGCGCGCCGCCGTTCCCGATGAGCGCTGCGCGGCGCGCGCGGACATCACCGGCATTCCGGTGGTCACGCTCGGCGCGAGAGTTCCGAGCGATCGATTCGCAGTGATGATCACCGGCGACGGCGGCTGGCGGCGCATCGATCAGAAGATCACCGACCGCCTGCGCGCCGCCGGCATCCCGATCGTGGGCTTCATCGCCTCCGACTACTTCCGCACGCGCCGCTCGCCCGACGAATCGGCCTGCGCGCTCGAGCGGGTGATCCGCTACTACAAGATCCAGTGGCACAAGAGCAAAGTGATTCTGATCGGCTACTCGCGCGGCGCCGACGTCCTCCCGTTCATGGCCAGCCGCCTGCCGCGCGATCTTCGCGAGTCGACGCAACTCATCGCCCTCCTCGGGCTCGAGCCGACGATCGATTTCAAATACTCGCCCGCCTGGAGCCTGGCCGCCTACACCCACAAAGAACCGCAGTACGCCGTCAAGCCGGAGATGGACAAACTGCGCGGCCAGAACGTCCTCTGCATCTTCGGCGCAAAAGAGAAGGACTCGCTCTGCCACCAACTCGATCGCCGGGCATTCAAAGTCGTCGCCGAACCAGGCGGACATCACTTCGCCGGCAAGTACCGCGACATCGCGGATGTGATTTTGATCGAGTCGGCCGGACGCTAGGCTACTTCGCCGCCGGCAGATCCGAGTTGAAGATGTCTTCCACGGCCCACCACCGGCCGTTCGACTTCTTCCACATCACCACGTACTTTCCCTTGTCCTTCACCGCCGGTCCTTCTTTCGGCGTGATGGTCAGGTCGTAGTGGCCCATCTCCACGGCGATGTCGTCGCGCTGCGTGACGTTGTCAGACGTCAGCGCGAGATCGATGGTGCCGGTGGTCAGGAAGCCGGTCCAGAACTGGCGGAGAGCCTCGCGGCCGTGAAGTGCCGGCATGTTCGGCGCCATCCCCACGGCATCGGGCGCGTAGAAGTTGTCGACGATGGCCTGAGCGTTGGCCGCACGCACGTTCGCCGAAAACTCGCGATTGGCGTTACGGATCGCAGCTTCGGCGTCGGCGGCCGAGGCCGCTGATAGCGAGGAACAAACGAGGATGATCGATGCAGATACCAAAATGAATCGTTTCATGGCTTCTCCTCGGAGTGATTTACGACGCCGGCCGTTGAATGGATGACTAGAATAGCCGGTATGCGAATCCCCACACCTGCAGTTGCGATCGCAATTCTGATTCTGGCCACGGCCTGCCATAGCCCAACCTCGCCGAGCGATGGGAAGAATGCTTCGTCCGTTGCGGAACACGGACGGCTCTCCGGCATCGTCACGATCGGCCCGAACTGTCCCGGTGCGGAGTCGACAACCAATCCCTGTGCGGCCCAGCCGTCCGCCTATGCTGCGCGCAAGATCCTCGTCTACAACGAGGCGCACACAAATCTTCTGTTCACCGTGGACATCGATTCGCAGGGCGCGTACCTCATCGATCTCGCTCCGGCGATGTACACCATCGATCTGAAGCCGAACGGAATGGACAGGACGTTCGAACTGCCGAAGGTCATCGAGATCAAGACGAACGTCGTCACGCGCCTCGACGTGAACATCGACACGGGTATTCGGTAAGCAAAACGAAAAGGCCGGCAGTTACGCCGGCCTCGTTCGCCCGTGGTTGCCGTGAGAGCTAAGCCTTCAGGTGCTTGCTGACGAGGGCAGTCATCTCGAACATCGAGACCTGCTTCTTGCCGTTGAAGATCTTCAGCAGCTTGTCGTCTGCGTTGATCATCCGCTTGTTCGTCTGGTCCTGAAGACCGTTGGCCTTGATGTAATCCCACACGCGCTTGGTGACTTCGCTGCGGGGGATCGGCTTGTCGCCGACGATGGTTGCCAGATCGCTGCTCGGTGTGACTTCG
>Ga0157378_10003918_pt1 | contig 13191 bp, 12 predicted proteins | sample M65metaG_FD_115309 | JGI IMG/M metagenome (GOLD analysis project Ga0157378, IMG submission 115309) | Miscanthus rhizosphere microbial communities from Kellogg Biological Station, Michigan, USA - M6-5 metaG | ecosystem: Host-associated > Plants > Roots > Rhizosphere > Soil | place: USA: Michigan...
AATCTGCGGCTCGCCGCTGCATCGGCCACCGTGCCGTTCGCTACGGTGTTGACGTATCCATCTCGGATGTCGCACTCCCGTGCCAGCACGGTGCCGGGGGATCGGCAACAATGTTGGACGGCCAGAATGTAAAATATCGAAATGGCAGCAGGAAGAAGACGACCCGAGATCCGAATCGTCGTCGACACGAACGCGATCTACACGCAGTCAGCTCACTACCTTCTTAAGCATGAGGTTTTTGAGGCAATCACTTCCACCGGCACTCAACAGGATCTCGCGGTTTCGTGGCATATCCCAGAAGTTGTCCGCCACGAACGTCAATACCAGATGACTCGGCAAGCGGTTGAGTTGCTTCCCGCACTCCGCAAGATAGAACGGCTGCTCGGTCACAACCTCGCCATAACAGACGAATGGATCCAGCACCGTGTAAACGAGGTGATTGAACGTCAGATTACCGAACTCGATCTTCGGGTGTTGCCATTCGAGTCCCAAAGCATTCCGTGGCAAGACGTCATGCTTTCTGCGGCATACAGACGACCGCCCTTTTCTGTGGGCGAAAAAGAAAAGGGGTTTCGCGACGCCCTCATAGCTGAAGCGTTCTTGGCATTGAAGGCTGCCTCTCCGACGACAGCTCGCATCTGCCGTCTGGTCCTGATCACCGGCGACGAGCTTCTGGCTGAAAATGTCCGACAACGAACGGCTGACGCGGATAACGTCTACATTTTCGCGACGCTTGAAGAGCTAAAGGGACTTATCAACACGCTGGGCTCTCAAGTCACGGAGGACTTTGTCACTACGATCAGGGCAAAAGCAACAAGTTATTTCTTCCAAAAGGGTGATGAGGACTCCCTCTATTACCGGGAGGAAGTCCGTGAGCGTATCGTGACTCAGCATTCCGCAGCGTTAAGAACACCGCCTGCAGGGGCCACAGAGGTCGAGCTAGGACAGACCTTAATTGGCCCGCCCCGTTTCGGCAGCAAGCGAGGCCAGCGTATACATTGGGTTACCCGTATTACGATTGACGCCACGGCCTATCGGGTGGAAGCTTCTGCGCCGTCGGAAAGTTTCCAGTTAGCAACCCTGAACTCGGGGCCCAGCACAGCGCTGACAATCGGAGGAGGCTTGGACCTTACGAGAGGCTCCGAGCTCCGCGACGTGCTGCGTTTCAACGTCGACGCTCCTGTCATAACCTTCGGCGCAAATCAGAGAGCGCCTCTTTCTTATGCTGACGCCCCGTATTTGGCCTTCGGCCGCCAACAAGCTGTTCGAAAACTTGTACAAAAGGGCCGGTTCGCTTTTGAAATCGCCTGGGCCGTTACCGTGTCGACACAGAGGCAGTCGTTCGCTTCGCCGACCATCGAAGACGTGCGACTTGTTGACACAACCTGGGAGCCTGCCGTCTAACTCGGTGCTGCACCGTACTCCGACCCGCTCGTGGCAGTCATCCCAGGGCTATACTTCTATCGGCGGGTCGGAGCCGATGAGTGCCGGCCCGTCAGGCCTTTGAGACGCTGAGGTGATACTTTGAGTGTAGAAGATGTTCGCTCGATACCCAAAGGTAAGCACCATCGGAACGACGCGCGATCCATTAAGTGATCTGCTCGTAATGGCGGAGTTTCTGGAGTCGCCAGATTACGTTGTCGAAATTCTGTCCACTCGGCATAACGTTTCGGCCGGGGACGCAGCGCGTAGAGCGGCAAGAATTGGCCCTCACGTTCGAACAGCTCTCGCGTATCTTACACAGGCATTTTCTGGACCAGCCGAGGTCGCGTTTTTGCCCGCGTACTACGGCATTCTCAATCTAATCAAAGTCTACATACTCACAAGCAGCAAGCACATGCAGTTGAATCAGAACCGCTGGCACGGCGCTGCCTATGACGTGTATCGAAAAGCAAGTCGCAACCTTAAGACAGAGGAGGTAACGGTCCATCCCCACGGCGCGATCTCGCTGTTCTATGAGGTGATTACGGGGAGAAGCATCTCGCAGAAGACGCGAATCAAGATGGGTGACGTTTACCCATACATTCAGAATGTCGGAGCGGAATGGGACATCGCTGCCTCACCAGAACATCGTCTGCGAGGGGCGGACATCGTCGTGACTTTGGATAACGGAGCGGCGCAAAAGTCTCTCGAGATTAGAATCGGTCATCGGCCACATCTACGACCGATCACCTTGCGGAACTTACCCTTTCTCGTCGATGTCAGGCGTGGGCCGCCTACTCCCTTCGCTGAGGTCTTTCACGCTAAGTCGAGATATCCCGCGACGATGACGGACGATGAGATTATGTCCCGCCATCTGCGGCGTGAACTGTTCTACTGTCCGCTCGAACGCAATGCATTCGTCGCGTTGTGCACATCGCGACTTCTTATGTTTGAGGAATTGCCAATCGTATTAGCGTTTTTTCATCTCTCATCCGTTGCCCGTTACAACCCCGAGTTATTGACCCGTCTTCGCGAATCCCGTTATTGGCCGGTAATTTCGTCGCTTCGTTACCATGGCGTAGCCAGGTTTATGCTCTTGTTTTGGTCACATATTCAGCAGGAGTTGATCTTGTTCAAATGATGCCTAACTGTTCCGCCTCAGGACGTTCTTCTCATCGACACGACTGATCGGCGGACGGTCACGAAGCGACGGCACTGTCCTGCAACGCGACTACGGCCGCCGAAGCACGCAACTCCCTCAAGCAAGCCACCCGCCGCACTCGCCCTCCTTCCTCGGGGGCGATATGATTTCCTGAAAATCCAATGCCTCTCGCGTCTGGCTCACGTCTTGGCAGATACGAAATCGTCTCGGGCATCGGGGCCGGAGGCATGGGCGAGGTCTATCGCGCTCGCGACGTTCAGCTCGAGCGGTTCGTTGCGGTCAAGGTCCTGCCGGAATCGGATGCGACCAATGACGATCGGATTGCGCGATTCGAACGCGAAGCGAAAGCGCTCGCCGCATTGAACCGTCCGAACATTGCGCAGATTTATGGCCTCGAGATCGAAGGCGAGACTCGAGCGCTCGTGATGGAGCTGATCGACGGAGCAACGCTCGACGAACTGCTCCTCACCGGCCCGGTCTCGGAAGAGGAGACGCTGCGCATCGCGACTTGAAGCCGGCGAATGTGAAGGTGCGGCCGGAGGCGTCGTGAAGGTGCTCGACCTCGGCCTCGCGAAGCAGTTCATCGCGGCGCAGGATGTGGACCTCACAGGCGATTGATTCATCGTCGGAACTCCGGGCTACATGTCGCCGGAGCAAGCCAAAGGGCAACGGCTCGACATTCGTTCGGACATCTTCAGTTTCGGAGCAACGATCTACGAGCTTGCCTCTTCGACGCGCGCGTTTCGCGGCGATTCCGTTGCCGAGGTGCTGACCGCGATCATCCGGGACACGCCGGCCGAGCTGAGGATGCCCATCGGGCGCGTAGTGGGCCGCTGTCTCGCGAAATCGCCGGGCGATCGCTATCAATCGATGCGGGAGGTCCGCGAGGCGCTGGAGTCTCTGGCGATTCGAAACTCGCGCGACGAACGCCCGTCGATTGCTGTTGATCAGGCTACGGCGCTGGTGTTCGATCCGGCATCGAGTCTCTTCCGGCTGCGTGCAGCGCCTGGTTGGGATGCGAGCGAGCTGGACGACGTCGCGATGACTCTCGACACATCGAGAAGAAGTATCTCGCGCAGGCGCAGGAGGGATATCAGGACATCTTTAGTGAAGTTGTGAGAGGATTTGAAGACCGTGTTCCGTACGTTCCGCAAGTTGAGTGCGCGGCCTGCCGCAGGCGAATCGAGCACAGGGCTCGGCCTCGCGATCGTCAAGCGGCTCGTCGAAGTGCACGGCGGTCGAGTCTGGGTCGCGAGCGAGAAAGGGAACGGCTCGACGTTCAGTTTCTCGCTGCCGGTGGCGACTGCCGCGCGACACGTGACGACGCCGCAGACACGGGTTGCTGTCACGGCGCCATGAACAACAGATGGGTTCGCGGTCGCGCGTTTGCGCGGGTACTCGGTTTCATTCACCGCAAGCCTCCGAGCGCACGGGCCAGCGCAACCGTGCTGGTTCTGATTCTCTCCAACTCGTTACTGCACGCGCTCCCTGCCGATCGCGCAATCTCGCAATACGTGCGTCACGCCTGGACCATCGAGAACGACAGCGCGGTGCGTGGCGTGGCGCAGACGTCTGATGGGTATATCTGGCTGGCGACGTATGAAGGGCTCGTGCGCTTCGATGGAGAGAATCTTCGAGTACTCGACAGGGGTACGCATCGCGAGATGCAGTCGAACAGCGTCGTTACCATGGCGCGCACTGCGGATGACACGCTGTGGCTCGGCACGCTTTCGGGATTGATGCGTTATCGCGGCGGGCGATTCGAAACAATCGCGTTGCCGGGCGGCGAAGCCGTCGTACATGCGCTCACGACAGAACCTGATGGCAGTGTCTGGGCAGGGACGGCGACGGGGATGCTGGTGCACGTCGTCCACGGCCAGGCGGTTGCCACGAAGCTGCCGCGCGCCATCCCGCACGTCACCGCGCTCGAGTCGTCGCCGAATGGACTCTGGATCGGAACGGCTCAAGGTCTGCTGCGCAATGAGCGTGGGGTGCTGCGTACGGTCACGAGCGAGCCGGTCGTCGCTCTGCTTCGCGATGGCGATGACGGCGTGTATGCAGGCACCTCGACCGGACTCGATCACATCGAGGGGAACGCCATCACCCATATCGCGGGATTGCCGGTGGATCAGGTGACCGCACTGCAACGCGATCGCGATGGCAATGTCTGGATCGGTACCTATGGCAGTGGTGTGTATCGCATGAGCGGCTCGCGCCTCGCAGCGTATGGCGTCGCCGACGGCCTGCTGAATCCGACGATCCGTGCAATCTTCGAAGATGCAGAAGGGAATCTGTGGATCGGATCGAATGGCGGTGTCGAGCAGCTTCGCGCGGGTGCATTCGTCAGTTGGGGTGTGCGTGATGGCCTCGACGACAACTTCGCGCGGGTGATCTTTCAGGATCGCGAGGGTGTGATGTGGGCGGGCACCGCGGGCGGCGTGTATCGGTGGGATAGTGCGCGGTGGAACAAGGAACCGGATCCACGCCTCGCGAGAATTCTCGCGATCGCCGAAACGAAGGATGGTACGCGCTGGTACGGGACGTCGACCGGCCTGATCGAAGTCGCGCGCGATCACGTGAAGACGTTTACGACGGCGGACGGTCTGGCGAACAACACCGTGCGCGAGATCCTCGAAGATCGCCGCGGCGATCTCTGGCTCGCGACGGACGGCGGCATCAGCCGGATGCGCGGCGGAGTCATCGAATCGATTGGATCGATTCCCGGCTACAACAACAACTATGTGATGGCGATCGCCGAGGCGCCTGATGGCCGGATCTGGTTCACGTCATGGGGCGGGCTGATCGAATATGACGGACGTGAATTCCGCGCGCACGTGGCTCCTCGCGAGCTTCCCTCCAATCACCTGCTCGATCTGACGATCGATGATGATGGAAGCCTCTGGCTCGCCACGGAGCAGAGCGGAGTCGTGCTGTATCGCGACGGACACTTCACTGAGATCAGCACGACGGCCGGGCTTCCGCTGGAGAAGGTTCTTTCGATCGTGGACGACGGGCGTGGTGCGTTGTGGCTGGGGACAGCGCATGGAGTCGTTCGCGCTACGAAACACGAGCTGCATGAATATGCGGAGGGGAAACGCTCGCGCGTCGACGTCCAGTTCTACGACGAAAGCGATGGCCTCGGGAGCCGCGAGTGCAACGGCGTGGCGAATCCGGCGGCGTTGCGCTCGCGCGATGGTCGCGTCTGGTTCGCGACGGCGAAGGGCGTTGCGGCGCTTGCGGAACGGCAACCGGCAGCGTTGCCGCTGCGAAAGCCGGTACTCGAGCGTGTGATGATCGATGGGACGGAGATTCCGATCGCGTCGCTCACGGCCATCAGGCCCGGCGTCGAGCGGATGGAACTGCAATTCAGCACGCTGACGTTTGTGGCGCCGCAGCGTGTGCGCATGCGGTATCGGCTCGATGGAAACGATACGGTGTGGAGCGACGCAGGCACGAGCCGCATCGCGTCGTACACGAATCTCGCGCCGGGTGATTATCGACTGATCGTGGAGTCATCGCGCGATGGTGTGCGATGGAACTCGACGGCGATTCCGTTCACGCTGCGACCGCGGTTCTATCAGGCGCGATGGTTTCTTGCGTTGTGCGCGGCGGTGGCGGCCGCGTTTCTCTATCTCCTTCACTCGCTCCGGCTTCGCCTTGCACAGGAGAGAGCCGAGGAGCTGCAACGGCTGGTTGAGGAGAGGACGAGGGAGATTCAGAGGCAGGAGCAGGTCGTGGAGGAAGCGCTGGCGCGTGCGGAGGAGGCGAACCGTGCGAAGAGCATTTTTCTCGCGGCGACCAGTCACGAGCTGCGGACGCCGCTCAATGCGATCATCGGTTTTTCGAACATTCTGATGACGCAGGCCGGCAATGCACTGAGCGAGCGGCAGAATCGTTTCCTGAGCAACATCCACGACTCCGGCCAGTATCTGCTCGGCATCATCAACAACATCCTCGACCTGTCGAAGGTGGAGGCGGGGAAGATGGAGGTGCAGCCGGAGATCGTCGCGCTGCGCGATGAGATCGCTGGCATTTGCGCGGTGATGAAGGGCGTGACGACGATGCGCAACATCACTGTCGAGGTGGAGGTAAGTGCGGGCGTGCCGATGATCGAGGCCGACCCGACGCTGATCAAGCAGATCCTCTACAACCTGATTTCCAATGCAGTGAAGTTCTCTCCGGATGGAAGCACGGTGCGTGTGATTGCGCGCGATGTCGATGATTCGGTGGAGATCCGCGTGGAGGACGAGGGCGTCGGGATCGACGTCAGGGATCATGAGCTGATCTTCCAGGAATTCCGGCAGGCGCACGCGCAGGGCACAGGCGCCAGACCCGGAGGCACCGGCCTCGGCCTGTCGTTGGTAAAGAGATTCGCAGAGATGCACGGCGGAGAGGTGAGGGTGGAGAGCGAGATCGGGAAGGGCAGCACGTTCATTGTGACGCTGCCGGTGCAGTTCGGGATGTCAGAGGCGGCGAGTTGAGAGCTGTATATCTGCAGGTAGATGTAGATATCTATTAGTAGATGGTTGTATCTGCGGGTAGATGTGAGGGTAGGCTGGCGGAATAGACGTTGAACGGACCGAATCACGAGCTTGCCATCTGCTCGGACCCGGGGCGCCGATATCCCCAGACAGCGCTAGAATGCTCTCATGAGCAGAGCGGTTCAGGACCTGTATCAGAAGGCAGCCGAGTTGCCGCCAGAGGACCGTGCTGAGCTGGCCGGCCTCCTGCTGGAGAGCATCGATGGACCTGCGGATGAAGGGGTTGAAGAAGCCTGGGCGGCGGAAATCGAACGGCGAATGGCCGACTTTCGCGCAGGAAAGGTCAAGACGATTCCCTGGTCCGAGGTTCGGGCTCGTCTTCACCGAATGAATCGGTGAGCGAGCTTCACTTCTTCGACGAGGCTAGCGACGAAGCCGAGGAAGCCCGCCGTTGGTATCGCGAGTACGTGCTACCAACATTCCCTTACTCCTTCGTGTACTTCATTGAACAAGACACCATTCATGTTGTCGCTGTCGCGCACCAAAAGCGCAAACCGGGCTATTGTCGCTCGAAGCTCAAATAGAGCGGCCGCGCGGCGCTGCACCCGACGGAGACTGAGTACCGGTGGCAGGACATATGGACATCTTTGACGAGCTCCGCAAAAAGTACGATTTCGAGATCCCGGCTTCATACCGCTCGATGTTCGAGGCAGGGTGGTTCGAGAAGGACGACTACCTCTGGGTACATGAGGCCGAGTGGCTATCGCCACAGGAAATCCTGGCCCACGAACCGGCTGACTACCACAAGCCGGGGTTTGTCCCCTTCGCCTTCACCGGCGCCGGCGATGAATGGTGCTGGTGGCCCGAAACCGGTCAGGAGCTCGTCGTTCTCTGCCCGCACGATGCACTTCAAGGGCAGTATGACGCACCGAATTTCGCCGGGTCCATCTACCGGCGAATGCTCGAATATGCACTCAACGGTTTCGTTGCTGAAGAACAACAAGAAGCAAGAGATCAACTTGACGAGTGGGCGACTCGCCTGCAGCCATACTTTCCGTCCGCATGGCGGGAAACCCTGCATCGCCTTGCGCAGGCTCCCTACGTGAAATGGCAGAAGGGACGCGACTGGGGCGCCGGCTTCTGTACTTTCGAGGAGCACGACGCAATCATCGAGCGCGATCTTGATTTTCCTCTTCTGAATCAACCGTTCGAGTGGATGTCCCGGTGATCAAAGCCCGAAAAATTGGTAAGGCCCTGACCTGCGCCGAAGGAAGCAGCAGTAGAATCGTTCGGTGCTCCGTCGATTCGTCCCGTTTGTATTTGTGCTGATCGTCATCGCCGCTCTATTCGCCTTGCGCGGCCCCGTGCTTCTCAGCATTTCGCCCGACCCGACGATGCTTCGTCCTCGCAATTTCTGCATCATGAATCCCTTGCGCGCGGCGGAACGGTCGAACCGGTGAGCCAGACCCGTTCGGAGGCCATGCTCGATCGGTACATCCAAACGCTTGCGCCACTCGCGTCCGTGGCCGCCCAGGACCGTCACATCGTCCACGGCACAAGAGACACGTATCTCCTCCCGGAAGAGCTTCTCGAGAACGCTTTGGATTTCGAGCGCCTGATTCGCGTGTTCGGCTCCGAGTTGTCGGTCGTAGAGCGTGAAGCGCTCAGCCGCTTCGCTGAGGTCGCGAAAGCGCGAGCCCTTGCGGTGGAACTCAACACGGAAGCCGGCAACAATGCAGCGCTTGTGCAGGTCGATTCTGCGTGGGGCGAACTCCGATCGGCTGCAGCGACTTGCCTCGCGACTCTGGGGTTCGATCTTCGCGACTGGGAGCGAGCTGAGGGTCTGGCTTGAATGCTGACCGACTAACTGGCGGTTGCAGCTGACAGGTATGGTGTCATTAGAGGCCGCGAATCGAAGCACCGGGTTCAAGTGGAGCGACAGGCGCCTCGCCTGTCGGCTCGGTGGACAGGCGAGGCGCCTGTCCCTCCACTGGATCACGGGTCGCATTCAAACTGGCACTGGACACGTCGTCGGGTCGAAACTGAGCGTTCCGTGTATGTTCTTGAAGTGTCCGCGCACATACGTCACGATCATATGGCGCACGCAGAATTCAGCCGCAGTGTGATCCGCGGGGTTTGTACCCGGGCGCGACGCTGCGTCGTCAGAACGTATCGAATGGAAGTAAGGCGCAGAGACAAGGCATGGTGGCGAATCAGTGCAGCGTTGGCTGCGAGCGGCGCAGCCCTTGTCATGCATCGCATCACGCTATCAAGAGTCCAACGTTGGCAGCCTGAAGCAGGTTATCCACAGACTGTCGTACTCAACACCTTTACACCTCCTGCTCTGATGCGGCAGCTGCATATCTTCGGTCCCGCCCTGCTCCTGATTGCTCTTGCTGCGTTCACGTTCGTATTGGTGCAGCGTGCGCGCACTGGCAACGCCAGTCGTTCATCGTCGCTGATCCTCTGGCTCTCCGGAGGAGGGCTGACCGTTCTCCTCATCCTCTACTCGTGGGCCATGGTGTGGGTGATTCACGTCGCTCGGTATATTCACTGAAAGAGTCGCATCGTTCAATGCGTTCGCCGCAGCGTGGCGGTGCTGCCGGCTAACTCACCATTGCAGCCAGCCCATTTACCGGCCGGTGACCCGCTCTGTTATTCTGCCCACGTAAGAACAGCGCGGCTGGCTCGCCCAGCGTTGGACGGCGCAGAATGCAAGATGTTGATGCTCGTCATCAACGAGTCGCCACTTCTTTGAGGGCGCGTCCACTCGGCACGAGCGCACACAGACCATGCGGCATCCACTGTACGTTCCGGCCATGAAACTCGTCGAGGACACCCTCAGCGCCGTCCTTCTGGACGCGGACTGCGTGTCCGCCTATCTCTTTTTCCGAGAGGGTCCCGTGGTCGCCTTGCGCGGTCCGTTGTCCCTGCCGGTCGATCCAAACATCTGGCGCGTCCATCTGGCCAGATCCCGCCGTGGCCGCGTCCACGTTGCGATTGAACCGGCATTCGCCGCGCAGTTTCTGATTACGAGCGGGGTGACGCGCCGTCTGATTCTGGCCAGCGGTCGCATCGCCAGGCCTGGATTCAAGTCGCGGCGTGCGTTTCGCGAAGCGGCGAGTGATCTTCGCCGCCGTCTCGAAGACCTTATCCGGCGGGACACATGCGGCCGCTCGACCCCGCACGACGACTCTCCTTCGGGACTTTCAGGCTGGGCGGCCGTGCCTCTGCCGCCGTTCATGAAACCCAATTGACCGTTCGAATTGTCATCCCGTTCGGCGTGACATGTAGGGGTCCGTCATCCTGAGCGTGAGCGAAGGACCCCCATGATCGGGTTCTTCGCCGTCCTCGCGGCTTAGGTGACGAAAAGGCCGGGCTCGGGCGCGGGCTCGGGTTCGGGCCCGTGAACGAGCCCGCGCCCGAGCCCGGCTTTTTCTCACGCGATAGGCTAACCTGCAGCTGCACTCGGCGAGACGCCATGGGCTTGTGCGTCACTCTCCGTGATGAGAGGCCTGCCCAATTCGGGCTTGACATGCCCAACCGCGCGATTCGCGCCTTCGAGGTCCTCGATGACTCTCCGCAGCCGTGCGTTCTCGAGATCCATCCGCTCGGCCCGTCGATCCCGTTCCGCGAGATGCCGCTCCAACACCGCAATTCTCCGCTCCAGGTCTTCCGCGGCCACCGTTTCCAACAATCCTTTTTCGAGCAATGCTGCGAACTGCTCGGGAGGAAGCGGCCGGCCGAAATAGTAGCCCTGCCCCTCGTCACATTCGTGAGTCTGGAGAAACGCCAGCTCTTCCACAGTCTCCACACCCTCAGCGACGACGCGTAGTTTGAGACTTCGGGCCATGCTGATCACCGCTGTGACGATGGACGCGTTATCGCCGGCCGTACTGATATGACTGACGAATGACTGGTCGATCTTGAGAGCGTCGACCGGAAATTTTCGGAGACAGCTCAAGCTGGAGTAACCAGTACCGAAGTCATCGACGGCCACCTGCACCCCTTTTTCTCTCAGTGCCTGCAGGATGGCCGCCGCGGCCTCGGAATGCTCCATAAGGACGCTCTCGGTCAATTCCACCTCGAGCAGTCCGGGATCCAGGCCTGTTTCATCAAGAACCGCGAACAAGCCGGAGAGGAAGTTCTCCTGTTGCAACTGCATCGAGGAGACGTTGACTGCCATCGTCGTCACAGGCAGTCCAGCATCGGCCCAGGCCCGAGCCTGCTGACATGCTTCACGAAGGGCCCAGTTGCCGATCGGCACGATGAGGCCACAGTCTTCAGCGATAGGAATGAACTGTGCCGGAGGAATAGCGCCTCGCGTGGGATGTGTCCAACGTATCAGGGCTTCCGCGCCTGTAATCGCTCCCGTCTTCAAATTGACCTTCGGCTGATAGTGCAGCACGAATTCGTTCTGTGTCAGGGCGAGTCGAAGACTCTCTTCAATCGATTGTCTCTCGACGGCGCGGGCATTCATCTCAGGCTTGAAGAACTGACAGCTCTGACGCCCGCTCTCCTTTGCCTGGTACATCGCGGTGTCGGCGTTCTTTATGAGCGTCTCTGCGTTATTGCCGTCGTCAGGAAAGACGCTGACGCCAATGCTCGCAGTGACATGAAGGTTGTGCTGATCCACTGAGAAGACCTCGGCCACCGCCTGCAGCACTCTTCTTGTCGTAACGGCGATTTCTTCCCAATGGCCCACTTCTGAAAGCAGGACGACGAACTCGTCTCCGCCCTGCCTGCTCACTGTGTCCGAATCGCGCACGCAATCCACAAGGCGCTTGGCGATCGACTGCAGTAGTTTGTCCCCGATTGGATGGCCTAGAGAATCATTGATGTGTTTGAAACCATCGAGATCCAGAAACAACAGCGCCACCTGTTTCTGATGACGCGGCGCTAACGCGATCGCCTGCTGGATGCGGTCGTTCAGGAGCATCCGATTCGGAAGACCGGTCAGAAAGTCGTGCTGGGCCGAATAGGTCAACTCCAGCGACATTGCCCGCGCCGCGCTCACATCGTGGAATACGATGATCGCCCCTGCATCCGTCCCCTCGCGGTGATAGATAGATGAGCCGCTGTCTTCAATCGGGATTTCCGCACCGTCGTGCCGGATGAGGATGCAGTTCGACGGCAGGTGCACCGAATGGTCAGGCATTGCAACCGTCAGTGGATTCGCAATCGTCTGGCGACTCGTGGCATCGATGATGCGCAGAGTCTCGGCCATGGGCCGGCCCAATGCTTCCTGCCAGGAACATCCCGAAAGCCTTTGAGCGACGAGATTGAGGAAGGTGATGTTCCCGGAGTTGTCCAGACAGACGACGGCTTCGTCGATGCAGTCGAGCATGACCTGGGCATGCTGCTTTTCCTGCAGCAGCGCCTCCTCGATGGTCTTGCGCTCGACGGCATAGCGCACGGCTCGAAGGACTCCGCGCGGCTCGATCTGTCCTTTGACGAGGTAGTCCTGGGCTCCTTCCTGCAAGGCTTGCACGGCCAGCGAATCATCGTCGCGGCCTGTCAATACGACCATGGGAATTCCGGGGGCGGCAGCACGGACCCTCCGGATCGCATCCAGTCCTTCGGCGTCGGGCAATCCCAGGTCGAGCAGAATGACGTCGACCGGATGCTCCGCCAGATACGTCTCGGCGGCGCTCATGTGCCCGACGTGAGTGAATTCTGTGCCGGGCAGGCGCCAATGGTTGAACATCGAACGAAGCAGGACGACATCGGAGGGATCATCTTCAACCACGAGGAGTCGGGCGATTGATTTGCCGCTCATCCTCTCTCCACCCATTCCGGGTATCGGACGTGACTCAGCGACAAGACGTTGACGATCTTCACAGCAACTCCTCGCGCGCCATCCTCCGACTGGGTTGTCTGGGGTGGCGCGTGGTGCCGTCCGGTTCGCGTCGCAACGAGTGCGCCTGTCGCGATCCGAGGCCTACAATCAATGGAAGGCGTGTGCCAGTCCCAACGTCAGTGCAGCGCGCTAACGCTCGAGAATCGTCATCCTGAGCTGTGGACGTCGCGCGCGACGCGCCTGAGAAAGAGAAACGCAAAATTGCGGCGCAAGTTCCTTCTCCCCTCGCGAGGGGAGAAGGTGCGCGAAGCGCGGATGAGGGGTTC
>Ga0157378_10003920_pt1 | contig 13186 bp, 9 predicted proteins | sample M65metaG_FD_115309 | JGI IMG/M metagenome (GOLD analysis project Ga0157378, IMG submission 115309) | Miscanthus rhizosphere microbial communities from Kellogg Biological Station, Michigan, USA - M6-5 metaG | ecosystem: Host-associated > Plants > Roots > Rhizosphere > Soil | place: USA: Michigan...
GGCGAGCGCCCGGTTCCGCTACGACTACCCGAAGGAAGAACTCGAGGAATGGGTTCCGAGGATCGAGTCGCTCGCCGGTGAGACCCGGGAAACCCACGTCCTGATGAACAACTGCTATCAGGACTTCGCGGTGAGGAACGGCCGCGAGCTCGGCGACCTCTTGGGGCTTGACCTCGGCTAGGTACCGCCGTCACCACCTCCACGAAACACTGAAGTACCCTCGGTGGATGCCGATCGGGAATCGGTTCAAGGTCGCCTCGGTCCGAGGGATACCGATCTACGTCGCGTCGTCGTGGCTGTGGGTCGCGGCCCTCTACTCGTTCCTCGTCTACACGAGCTTCACGAACTCGATCTGGCGACCGACGCCCGTCGGGGCGGCCGGGCTGACGTTGTTCGAAGGCGTGCTGTTCTTCGGTGGAGTCTTGCTCCACGAGTCCGCGCACGCGATCGCCGCCCGAGCGTTCGGTCTTCCGGTGACGGGGATCACGCTCGTGTTCTGGGGCGGCGCGACCGAGACGCGGGCGAACGCGAAGGGGCCGCTCGCGGAGTTCGTCGTCTCCGCGGTTGGGCCGCTGACGACCCTCGTTCTTGCGGCCATCTTCGCGGCGGTGGCCGTGGCGATGGGGCCAGGGTTGATGCGGGAGATCGTGCGCCAGCTGGCAGGGCTCAACCTCCTGATCGGTGTGATCAACCTGCTCCCGGGGTTCCCGCTCGACGGCGGACGGATGCTGCAGGCGGCCACGTGGGGCGCGACCCACGACCGCCGGACGGCGGTCAAGGTCGCCGGCTACGGAGCCGTCGCGGTCGGGGCCTTGATGATCGGCGCCGCCGTCTTGAGCTTCTCGAACGGCACCGGCCTGTGGCTGTTCCTGGGGTACATCGGGTTCGTCATGCTCTCCACGGGGCGAGGCACGGCCCAACGCCTGGCCCTCCGCGATCTCCTGTCGGTGGGGACCGCCGCGGACGCGATGCGACCCATGCCCGACCGGATCCCCGCGACGATCAGCCTGTCGGAGGCGCTCGACGGCTGGTTGCGCGCGAACCCCGAGCGTTCGTTCCCGGTCGTGGACGCCGGCCGGGTGATCGGAACGGTGTCGATGGAGTCGGCACGCAAGGTGGGCTCACGCGATCCGCTCCGTCCGGTCCGCGACGGGATGGCGCCGTTGTCCCAGACGCCGGTCGTGGCTCCGACGGATCCTCTCTACGACGTCTTGGAGATCACCGCCGGCCGGGATGGTCTCGTGCTGGACGACGGGGTCCTGGTCGGCGCGATCGGCACCGCGGACATCGACCGGTGGTTCCGCGAACGGAGCCAAGGCGTCGCGACCGCATCCGGCGAGGTGCCGCCGCGCCCCGATCTGTAGGTCGGGGGCAGGCCCCGGGCCTGTCGGCGACTGCCGGTAGCATCGGCTGCATGGAGGCCCCGTCCTTCTCCCCCGATCCCTTGCAGACCCAGGTCCTCGACCACCCGGGGGGGACCCTGTTGATCACCGGCCCCGCAGGTACGGGCAAGACCGCCGTGCTCCGCGAACGGTTCGCGCGGCTGATCGAGGCCGGGGCCGAGCCCGAACGGGTCGCCCTGGTCGTCGGGTCGCGTCGCGCGCGCGATGACGCGCGCGCGACACTGCTCGCTAGGCTCCACGCCTCGCTCCCGGGTCTGCGCGTGCTGACGTTCCACGGGCTCGCCCTCGCGCTCCTGAAGGAGCGCGAGGGCGAGCCCCCCGAGGTCCTGTCGGCAGCGGAGCAGTTCGCGAAGGTTCGCGAACTGCTCGCCACCCAAGACGCTCGGGAGTGGCCGGCCTACGGCGGTCTCCTCGGCCTCCGCGGGTTCGCCGACGAGGTACGGCAGCTCCTGTCGCGGATGCAGGAATCGCTGCGGACCCCGGAGGAGCTCTCGGAGGCCGCCGCGGCCGCCGGGCTCGGCGGGTGGGGGGAGCTCGCGCGTTTCGCGGCGGAGTACCTCGGCGTGCTTGACGCCGCGAACCAGGTGGACTTCGCCGGGCTCCTGCAGCGCGCGGCGCTCGCCGCCCCGGATGGTCCGCCGCTGTTCGACCACATCCTCGTGGACGACTATCAAGACACGACGCTGGCGGCGGAGGCGGTCCTGCGCGGTCTGGCCGCTCCCGACGTCGTCGTGGCGGCCGATCCCGACGCGCACGTCTTCTCGTTCCAGGGCACGACACGGCTGCCCCTGGACCGGTTCGCGACGGAGGCCTTCCCCGGCGCAGAGCGGATCCAGCTGAGCACCCGCCATCGATCCGTGGCCGAACCTGCGGTGACGGCATGGATCGCGCCGCACACCTCCGAGGAACACGCCGCGGTGGCCCGGGAGCTTCGCCGCCTCCACGTGGACGAGGGGGTCGCCTGGAGCGACCTGGCCGTCGTGGTCCGGCGGCAGGGCGCGCACGTCGGCAATCTGCTCCGCGCCCTCGATGACGCGCAGGTGCCGCGTGTGGTGCCCGAGCGCGGGCTGTCGCTGGGAACCGCGCCGTCGACGCACCCGTACGTGCTCGCCCTCCGGTGGCTCGTGGCGGGCGGGCCCGAGCGCGACGAGCTCGTGGAGCCGCTCCTCACGTCCGCCGTGATCGGGCTGTCGCCGGCGGCGGCGCGAGGCCTGATCCGCCGCGCGCGGGTGGAGCGGCGGGCGGCGGCCGAGGCGCTCGATGTGACCGAGGGCCTCGATCCCGCCGAGGCCGACGCCGTCGTCGCGGCGAGGGAGACCCTCGCGAAGGCGTCGCTCTTCGCCGGGATGTCCGTCCAGGACGCCTTCCGCGTGCTCTGGGAGGAGCTGCCCTGTTCGCGCCGGCTGGTCGAGGCTGCGGGATCGGAGGGCGCGGACGATCGGCGCGACCTCGACACCGTGGTCACGTTCGCCAACGCCGTGGCCGAGGCGAGCGAGGGTGGGGATACCGGCGTGCAGGGGTTCCTCGAAGCCCTGGACGCGGGTGAGCACGGACCGGGGTGGACCGCATGGGACCGCGCGGGTCCCGATGCCGTCGCCGTGCTCACCGCGCACGGCACGGTCGGACTGGAGTTCGACACGGTGATCGTGGCGGGCGCCGCCGAAGGCAACTTCCCCTCCCTCGGCCGGCCGGAGCCCATGTTCGACCTGGCATCGCTCGAGCGGACGCCGTCGCGGTCCGAATCCGTCCGCGCCCGGCTGGAGGACGAACGCCGGCTGTTCCACGTTGTGGTCGGCAGGGCGCGTCGCGGCGTCGTGCTCGTCTGCTCCGACACCCATCCCGACGCCGACGAGCTGACGCTCAGGACGCGGTTCGGCGGAGAGCTCGGTGCCACCTGGCTGCCGGCGCCCGGCTCGCCGTTCGATGAGCCGGTCTCCACGCGCGAGGCGACGGCGCTCTGGCGCCGACAGCTCGCCGATCCCTCCGCGGAGGACTGGCGCCGCTTGGCCGCGCTCGACGGGCTCCAGGCGCTCGGCGCAGACCCGTCCAGTTGGTGGTTCCAACGCGATTGGACCGAGACCGGGCGACCGCTCCATGAGCAGCTGCGCCTCAGCTACTCCCGGCTGTCCACCCTCGAGAATTGCGAGCTGCAGCACGTGCTCGGCGGCGAGCTCGGGCTCGGCCGCACGGCGGGCTACCAGGCGTGGGTCGGCAAGCTCGTGCACGGCCTGATCGAGCAGTGCGAGAAGGGTGAGCTCGACAAGTCGAAGGAGGCGATCCTCGCCGCGATCGCGGAGCGCTGGCGCGACCAGGAGTTCCCCTCGAAGGCGGTCTCCGTGGCGTACCGGCGACTCGTCGAGGACCGGATGCTTCGGAACTGGTGGTTCAACTACGGCGAGGGCGAGTCGCTCGCGGTCGAGGAGTTCTTCGAGTTCGAGTTCGACGGCGTGACGATCGTCGGCGTGATCGACCGGATCGGCTCGCTCGCGTCGGGTGGCACCCGGATCACGGACTTCAAGACCGGCAACCCGGACAACGCGCCGAAGGCCGAGGAGAGCCTCCAGCTCGGCATCTACTACCTCGCGGTGAACGAGTCGCCGACCCTGGAGCGGTTCCGGCCGGTCCGCGCGGTCGAGCTCGCGTTCATCAAGGGCCATTGGAAGGCGCCCCACGAGATCGTCGTCAAGGCGTGGCAGGTCTCGCACCGCAGCGCCGAGCAGTACCAGACCGTGGTGCGCGAGACGCTCTCGGCGTTGATCGCCGAGCAGAAGCGCCTCATCGTGGAGGAGGTCTACCGGCCCAACCCCCAGGCCGACTGCTTCTGGTGTGACTTCCGCACCCTCTGTCCGATCTGGCCGGAGGGCCGGCAGGTCTTCGAGGTCGGCACGCGATGAGCGCCGTCCGTCCAACCGTGGTCCCCCCGCAGATCACCGCGGCGATGGGCGCCGAGCCGACCGATGAGCAGTGGCGAGCCATCTCGTGGCCGCTCGAACCCTGTGTGCTGATCGCCGGCGCCGGCTCGGGCAAGACCTCGGTGATGGCCGCTCGCGTCGTCTACCTGGCGCTTGCCGCCCTCGGTGGGATCGACGGCGTCGACCCCGAGCAGGGCGTGCTCCCGGGCAACGTCCTGTGCCTGACGTTCACGAACAAGGCCACCGACAACCTGCGGCTGCGCGTCCGTCGCGCGCTCTCCACGCTGGAGCTCGCCGAGGGCGAAGAGCCCGAGGTGCAGAACTACCACGGGTTCGCGGCATCGCTCCTGGAGCGGTACGGCGTGCTCGCCGGGTTCGAGCCGGGGGCCCGGGTCCTCACGCAAGCGCAGCGGACCGAGCTCTGCTCGCGCGTGCTCGACCGGATGACGTTCGAACACGCGTCGGCGACGTGGCAGCCGTCGCTCGTGTCGAAGATCCTCGAGCTCGACGAGCAGGCTCAGAACCACCGGGTGCGCCCCGTGCAGATCCAGGCCCACGTCGCGGCGAGGCTCGAGCTGCTCAAGAACGCACGATCCAACCGGGTGTACGAAGCCGCGGAAGAACGGCTGGAGCTCGCCGAAGCCTGTGCGCGGTACCGGGAGCTCAAGCGCGAGCTGGGTGTGATCGACTTCGGCGACCAGATCGACCGCGCGATCGAGATCGCGGAGCGGTATCCGCAGATCGTCTCCGATCATCGCGCGCGGTTCCGCGCCGTGCTCCTGGACGAGTACCAGGACACGAACGTGGCTCAGGCTGACCTCATGCACGCGCTCTTCGGCGGAGGTCATCCGGTGACCGCGGTCGGCGATCCCGACCAGAACATCTACGCGTGGCGGGGGGCATCGCTCTACAACCTGCTCGAGTTCCCGGAGCGGTTCCCGCGGTCGGACGGCAGGCCGGCGGCCCGCCTCCCCCTGTACACCAACTTCCGCTCCGGGGCCCGGATCCTCGCCGCCGCGGACACGATCATCGGGCCCATCCCGGACGCGCAGCGGCCCGATCCCGACAAGGAGCTCCGGCCCGATCCGGCCAACGGCGAGGGCGAGGTCAGGGTCGCCCGGCACATGGACGAATGGACCGAAGCTCGTTCGATCGCGGCGCGCGTGGTGGCACTGCATGCGGAAGGCGCCGCGTGGTCAGGCATGGCGGTCCTGTGCAGGACCTCACGCCTGTTCGGTCTGTTGCAGCGGGCGTTCGACGAGCACGACGTGCCGGTCGAGATCGTCGGGCTCGCGGGCCTCCTGAAGCAGCCCGAGGTGGTGGAGGTGCTCGCGTACGCGCGAGCGGTCCACGACCCGAAGGCGTCCGTGGCGCTCGCGCGGATCCTGCTCGGCCCGCGATACCGGGTCGGGTTCAAGGACCTCGCCCTCGTCGCCCGCCTGGCGACGCGGGAATCGAAGCTGATGCTCGAGTACATGACCGAGGACGACGTCGAGGCGGAGCCGTTCCTGTTCGCCGAGGCGCTCGAACGGCTGGACGAGGTAGAGGACCTCTCCGACGAGGCACGGACAAGGCTCACCGCGTTCCGCGACGAGCTGCGTGTCCTGCGGCAGGAGGCGCGCAAGCCGGTCGGGGAGTTCCTGGGCGAAGTGATCCGGCGGATCGGGATCCTCGACGAGCTGGACGCCGACCTCGATCGGCCGCGCTCGCTGGGCGCCCGGAGGAACCTCGCCGCGTTCCTCGACGAGGTCCACGCGTTCGAGCCCGTGGAGGGCGAGCTCACGCTCCGCGCGTTCCTCGACTACGTCGATGCCGTCGAGGAGCTCGACAAACAGGACTGGGCGCCGGTCCAACCGTCGGACGAGGATTCCGTCAAGGTCATGACGATCCACGTCGCGAAGGGGCTCGAGTTCGATCACGTCTTCGTCCCCGGTGTGGCCCACGGCAACCTGCCCAACCCGACGATCCCGCAGAACCCGGCGGAGCGTGGCAAGTCCCTCGATTTCGAGCTGCGGGGGGACGCGAAGGTCCTGCCGTCGTTCGACGGCAACGTGAGCCGGTTCAAGGCCGCGCTCGCCGCGCAGGAGATCGTCGAGGAGCGCCGGACCGCCTATGTCGCGCTCACCCGTGCGCGCACGACGCTCAACGTGAGCGGCGCGTTCTGGTACGGCGACAACAACATGCCGAAGAAGCCGTCGCTGTTCCTCGATGAGCTGATGGCCTGGGGCGCCTCCACCGGCTCTGCGTCGGTCGAGCACGGACCGGAGGAGCCGGGCCCGGAGAACCCGATGCTCGGGTTGCGCGAGGGCTTCGTCCGGCCGTGGCCAGGTCCGGCGCGGCCGGACGAAGCCGACGCGCTGTTCACCGGCGGATGGCGGGCCGCGGCGCTCGACGGGATCCAACCCTCGCTCGTGGAGGCCCTCCCCTCGGCCGACCGGGCGGCCTTCGAAGGACTCGCCGCCGAACGGCGGGCGCTCGCCGCCCACCTCCGCGAGCGTGAAGCCCTCGATGCGCGACCGGGCGGCGAGCGCCCGCCGGCCACGGTGAGCGTCGGAGGCGTCGTCGACTACACCACCTGCCCGAAGCGCTTCTACTGGACCAGCGTGCGCCCGCTCCCTCGCTTCAGCGGGCCGGCGGCCCGGATCGGCACGGAGATCCACCGGTGGATCGAGCGCCGCGCGTCCGGCCAGGGCCAGCTGCTCGAGACGGACGACGCGATCGATCTCACGCACGAGGAGCTGGCGGGTGACCCGGGCCGGGTGGAACGGCTCCGGCAGTCGTTCCTGGCATCGCGGTTCGCCGGCGTCGTGCCGTTGTTCGCCGAGCGGGCGTTCCTGTTGCGCGTCGGAGCCTTCACCGTGAGCGGACGGATCGACGCGATCTACGGAGATCCCGCGGGAGCCTGGGAGGTCGTGGACTGGAAGACGGGGGCCGGGATCGCCGCGCCGATGCAGCTGGAGCTCTACGGGCTCGCGTGTGTCGAGATCTGGGGCAAGGCCCCCGAAGACGTGACGCTCAGCTACTGCTACCTCGCGAAGGACGAGATCGTGTCGCAGCCGATGGGCGACCCCGCCGAGGTTCGCGCTCGCGTCGAGGCTTCGCTGGAGGCGATCGGCGCCGGCGCGTTCGACCCGATCCCCGGCGCGTGGTGCACGCACTGTGACTTCAAGGGGTTCTGCGACGCGGGGCGCGCCTGGCTCGCCGCCAACGGCTAGCGGCCAGCCCGCGCGTCCAGCCGCTCGACCTGCTCTTCGAACGGGAGGTATCCCGCGGCAGGATCGAACCCGCCCACCGGCCCGCCGGGCACGAAGCGGGCCGTGAGACCGGTCTCCGCCTCGGCGCGGCCCCACGCCGCCGAACGGAACCACGCGAGGTCCCCCGGCTGGAGCACCACCGGTCCCGACGTTCCCAGCCGACGGTACGAGGGATCGTCGGTGACCAGCGGGGTTCGCCGGAAGGCGTGCGCGAGCTTCGTCCGGATCTGGTCGTCCTCGGACCAGATCGTGACCGCGCCTTCGTGCCACTCGGCGGTCGCGACCGTCGCCTTCTGCTCGTCCTCCGAGGAAGCGAACTCGACCCGCATCGCTACTGGGTGGTGCTCTTGCTCACCCGGCGGATCATCTTCGCCAGCTCGGTCATCAACTGCAGCGAGAGGTTCGGATCGGAGCGCAGGGCCTTCAGGAGATCCTTCCGGCGCAAGATCACGAGGGTCATCGGCGTCTCGGAGGTCACGGTCGCGGTCCGTTCCCCGCCGTCGAGGACCGCGATCTCACCGAAATGGTCCCCCGGGATCACCCGGCCGATGAAGCGGCCGTTCGTGGAGACCTTCGCCTGCCCCTTCAGGACCACGTAGAACGCGTCGCCCGGTTCGCCTTGCTTCACGATCGAGGCGCCGGCCATGAAGTCGGCGACGTCGCACAGGGCCGCGATCTTGCGGATCTCCCGTTTCGACAGCTCGTGGAACATCGGCACGTACGCGAGGACGGTCTCGAGCTTCTGGCTTGCCACGGCGATCCCTCCTCCTGGCCGCGGTGGTGCGGCGCGGCGTTGCGAGCGAACGGTTCAGCCTATCCCCTCCGATGTCGGTGCCGCTCGCTACCGTGCCGCCGGGGTGGTGCGGGTGGGCCAACGGTCGATGGCCGTCGTCGAACCACTCCCCCTCACGATCGTTCGGTCCGGCAGGACCCTCGTACGTCAGGGCGATGCGACCGCCGGGCCGTGGTTGATCGAGACCGGGATCCTGCGCGCGTCGCTCGTCACGTCGGACGGCCGCGAGCTGGTGGTGGACCTGCTCGGTCCCGGAGACCTCGCCGGCGAGCCTCCGGGGACGATCGCCGGGTGCACGCTGGTCACCCTTCGGCCGGCGCGCCTGCGGGCCGCCGCGGTCGGCGACCTGACCACGGCGCTCGCGGAGCGTGCCCGCCGAGCCTCCATCCTGGCGTGCGACGTCGCGTGGCTCGACGTCGGCACGCGGATCGAGCGCCGACTCCAGGATCTGGCGGCCCGGTTCGGCCGCCCGGTTCCTGGTGGGACGGCCATCCCTATCACGCTTCGCCAGGAAGACCTGGCCGCACTCGCCGGCACGTCGCGCGAGACAGCCAACCGCGCGCTCCGTCGGCTGATCGAACGGGGCCGCGTCCAGGTGGAGCGTCGCGGCCGGTACGTGGTCCGCTCGCCCTTACGGTTGCTGCGCCCCTGAGCGGCCGGTGTTACGCCGAGCCGGCCGCGTCGCCCTGGAGCAGGGCGAGCGAACACGACCCGCAGTAGCGCGCGCGGCCCTTCACCGGCCTGCCGCATCGCGCGCACGCCTTCGGTTCGATGATCGTCCACGTCCGCGCGGATACGCGGCCCGCTTTCGCCACGCGACCCTCGGTCTCGAGCTTGAGGAGGTGCGCGGTGACCGATCGCGCGGCGAGCTCCTGCACATCCGACGGATGATCTGCGTAGATCCGCTCGACGAGGGCATCGACGGTTCGGTCGCCGGTGGCGAGCCCGGCGAGGATCTGCTCCTCGCGCTCCGCCCGGTGTTCAAGGTACTCGCGGAGCTTCGCCTTCGCGTCGAGGACGATCGGACCGTGACCCGGATAGATCGTTCGAGGATCGCGTTCCAGCATCCGTCGGAGCGAGGTCAGGTACCTCGCGAGGTCGCCGTCCGGCGCGTCGATGAAGCTGGTCCCGCGGCCGAGCACGGCGTCCCCGGTGAACAGGGCGCCGGATCCGGCATCGGAGAAGACCACGTGGTCCGCGCTGTGACCGGGCGAATGCATCGCGATCAGCTCGACCCCGCCGGCGGTGAACCCCTGCCCGTCGTGGACCTTCGCCGTCCCCGGCAGCCGCCACGCCGTGACGTTCGCCCCGACGAGCCGCGCGAACGTCACGGCACCCGCGGCGTGGTCCTCGTGATCGTGGGTCACGAGGACGTGCGCCACTCGCCCCGCGGCGCGCGCGACCTCTTCCAGATGTTCATCGATCTCAGGCCCGGGATCGATCACGATCGTCGGGTCCTCGCCCACGATCCACGTGTTCGTTCCGTCGAGCGTGGCGATGCTCGGGTTCGGGGCGAGCACGCGGATCACGGCAAGCGTCACGATTCGTGCTCCATCACGTGGCGCGGCATGCTCCACTGCTCGTCGGAGCTCGGTTCCCGCGTCTCGAAACGGAGCGCGAGCACCTCATCGCGCGAGGCGCACGCCGCGAGCTCGCTCACCGTGAACCAGGTCGGCCAGTAGAGCTTGTGAGCGCCGCCGGTCCAGCCGGACAGGAGCGCCCGCGGCGACGTCCACCATGCCGACACGACCTCGCGACCGTCGATGACCGGCTCGATGCCGGGATCGACCGAGACGGCGAAGTAGCGGGCATCGAACCGGACCGGCACCTCGGGAGGCGCCACCCAGTGACAGACCTCGGGGATCGCGTCCGGTCCGGGAGGGAACTCGTCGATCGGCGCCATCTCCTGACTGGTGACCACGCCGCCGGACGTGACGGCGAGGCCGACCTCCTCGATCAGCTCACGGAGCACCGCCGCACGGTGCCCGTCGTTCGCCGAGCCGAACCAGCGCTCTGCCCGAGCAGCGTCTCCCGGCTCCACGGCACCGCCGGGGAACGCGACGTACCCGGGAAGGAACCTGCTCTCGGGGCTCCGTTCGACGACGAGCACCTCGGGCTCGCCCGTCCCACCGTCCCGCACGCAGATCGCGGCCGCGGCATCGCGGATCGCTCGCTCCACCACGACATCTATCCTCCCAGCCTGCGATACCCGGGCATACTTGCCGACGATGACCGAGGTACCGTCCCTGGCGTTCGACGCGATCCGAACGGCGATCGAGTCGACGGGCCCGATCACGTTCGCGGAGTTCATGGAGCTCGCGCTGTACGGGCCGGGAGGCTTCTACCGAACGCCCCCGGTCGGGGCGGGCGGTGACTTCGTCACGAGCCCGCACGTGCATCCCGTCTTCTGCCAGCTCGTCACCGAAGCGATCCGTGAGCTGGGCGACCAACTGGGACGGCCAACCGTACGTCTCGCCGAAATGGGAGCCGGTGACGGGACGCTCGCCCGGTGCGTGCTCGCCGGGGCCGGCGCGCTCCAGATCGCCTACACCGCGGTCGAACGGAGCCCGGGAGCGCGAATGGCTCTCTCGGCGATCGAAGGGATCGACGTGAGGACCGAGCTTCCCCTCGCGGCCGATGTGGTCCTCGCGAACGAGCTGCTCGACAACCTCCCGTTCAGGATCCTCCGAGGCGAGCGAGAGGTTCGGATCGGGCTTGAGGGCGAGCACCTCGTCGAGGTGCTGGTCCCGGTGGAGTCCGAGCTGCTCGCGTCGACCGACGCCGGCGGCGATCGGATCGCGCCGGTCGGCGCGCTCGCCTTCATCGACTCGCTGGTTCGCGCGATCGAGCGCGGCTATGCGCTCCTGATCGACTACGGCGGGCTGGGGAGCACGGGCGGTCCGGTCCACGGCTACCGGGGGCACGGGGTCGTGGAGGATGTGCTTGCGAACCCGGGCCGGACGGACATCACGGCAGGCGTGGACTTCGAGCTGGTCGCGTCCTATGCGGGATCGCTCGGCCTGGCGGCTTTCCCATCGGTCACGCAGCGCGACGCCCTTCTGGCGCTCGGTCTCGATCGATGGCTGCGCGGACAGCTCGAACGGCAGCATCGGTCGATGGACGAGGGGGCGGGAACCGAAGCGGTCCGGACGTGGTCGGGCCGTAGCCGAGCCAGCCTGCTGATCGATCCCGGAGGCCTCGGGCGGCTCCGGTGGATGCTCCTCGCGACGCCCGGGCTCGCAGCTCCACCGTGGCTGGACCGCGCGTCCGCAACGACCGGCTACTCCGATCGCGACTGAACACCGTTCAGTTGCGCGGTGGGGCGGCGGGCCGTACGGTTCCCCGGACGTCCCCCGGAGGAGGCTTTCCATGCAGCGTCGTCGCCTGTCGTTCGTCACGATCGTGTCGTCCGTCGTCGCCGTGGTCATCGTCGGGGTCCTGACGATGGGCGGCGGGACCGCGGCCGCTCCCGGCGGTCGAGCCACCACCGAGCGCGACGCGGAGGGCGCGGGCGTGGAGGGTGCGGGCGCGGAAGGCGAGGGGGAGAAGGGCGGGAGCTCCGAGGCAGAGGAAGAGGGACAGCTGACCCAGGAGCGGCTCGACGCGTGGCGTGCGGCGAAGACGGCCGGCACGGTCCGCGTGAAAGCAGCCCCGGCGGCGCCGGCGCCCGGCTGGGCAGGCGAGCAGGTGATCAGCGCCACCGCCGACGATTGGGAGCCGGCGATCGCCGCGGATCCGAACGCGCCGTACGTCTACCTCCTGTCGACGCGGTACACGGGCCCGACCGCCTGCGGGAACCGGTGCCCGCTCCCGTACCACATGCTGAAAGTCTCCACCGACGGCGGCGTCACGTGGGGTCCGGACCGATACCTGTGCCCGTGCCAAGGCGTCAAGGGACAGTTCGACCCGGAGATCGAGGTCGTGCCGAACACCGGCGCGGTCTACGCGGCATGGATGAACAGCAACACCGTGGTCTTCTCCAAGTCGACCGATCACGGCCAGACGTGGTCCACGCCCGTGTCGGTCCTGGGCAGCGTGAACTGGTCCGACAAGCCCATCCTCGCCACCTCCGCCAACGGGACCGACGTCTACGTCGCGTTCAACGGTCCCTCCGGAGGTGACCCGTACATCGCCCGATCCCACAACGCGGGCGCGACGTGGACGCAGACGAAGGTCGTCGACAGCACTCGGTACATCTACGCGTTCGACGGCCACGTGCTCCCCAATGGCACGGTCGTGTTCTCCGAGACGAGCCTCCTATACGGCAACGCGAACACGCTCACAGGGCAGGACCTCGTGTACGTCTACCGCTCCACCAACGCGGGCGCAACGTGGACGACGACCCTCGTGGACACGGTCGAGATCGGCCCGAACTGCACAGCTGCGGGGTGTCCGAACGACTACTACCCCGGGCACAGCGCGATCTCGGCGGACGCCAGCGGCAACCTGGTGTTGCTCTACGACGGCGCGAGTGTCTCGCACGGCAACGAGACGATCTACTCGCGGCGCTCGACCGACGGCGGCGCCACCTGGTCCGCCCGCCAAGCGCTCTCGACCTCCGGGGAGATGGGCGATTTCCCCTCGGTCGAGTCTCGAGGCACCGGCGACGTTCGCGCTTGGTACATGCAGACGAACGGCGGCAACTTCGACGCCTGGAACGTCTGGTACCGGACCTCGGCAGACGGCGGCATGACGTGGACGGCGCCCGTCAAGATCTCCGACGTGACGAGCGGCGCGTCGTACAAGACCGCGAACGGGTTCTTGGAGCCCTACGGCGATTACGGCGAGACGGCGATCACGTCCGCCGGCAAGACGATCGCGACC
>Ga0157378_10003921_pt1 | contig 13186 bp, 12 predicted proteins | sample M65metaG_FD_115309 | JGI IMG/M metagenome (GOLD analysis project Ga0157378, IMG submission 115309) | Miscanthus rhizosphere microbial communities from Kellogg Biological Station, Michigan, USA - M6-5 metaG | ecosystem: Host-associated > Plants > Roots > Rhizosphere > Soil | place: USA: Michigan...
CCCCGCCGCAGCCGCCATTCACGAAGGGCGCGTAGCTCAACTGGCAGAGCAACTGACTCTTAATCAGTAGGTTGAAGGTTCGATTCCTTCCGCGCTCACCAAATCTTTCAATCAGTTACCGGTCATTGCACGGTGACCGTTGCCTCAAGTACAGGGACTTCCACAGGGACCACTTCGGAATTTTGGCTGTTTCCGGCGACCTCGGGGCGTAGCGTGATCGATGACAGCGCGTGTCGTTTTGCCGCCATCCGGATGTGGCTGTAGCGCTCCAACATGGCTCGGCTCATGTGGCCCATCAACGCCAGCATCGTGGACTCGGAAACGCCATTCTCGGCCAGCCGAGTCGCGAAGGTGTGCCGGAGATCGTGCAGACGGCAGGAAACCTTAGTGTCCTTCCGTAGTTGGTCCCAGCCCCAGGTAATATCCGTCGCGTGGCGCTCGGGATCGGAAGGAACTGGCTTGCCCCACGGGAACAGATGATGGTGAGGTTTCGGCTCGCCGAATCGCTCCACAAACCACGCCCTGTGTGCCGCCAGAATCGAAGCTAGGTCGTCGTTGATCGGAATGCCCCGCCCGGTCCCGCTGGAGGTTTTTGCGCGCCCTACAGTGATCGTTTGGCCTAGGAGATCCACCTGCGCCCACGCCAGCGAAAGAGCCTCACCTACGCGCATTCCCGTCAGTAGGAGCAAGGGAACGAGCGTTCCGAGGTGAGGAGTGCGTCGATTCTTCAATCCATCCAGGAGCGCTCCTTGCTCAACAACGGAAAGCGCCCGGCCCACGTCTTTGCGTTCTTCGTGACGACGCACTTTTGGCCAGAGCAATGACCATGGCTGTCCGATGGCCCGGCTCAATTCGCCGACCTCCATGTTAATCGTGCGGCCGGACGCCTTCTCCGCTTGCCGCTTGCGAGTGTATTCGCGAATCCGTTCGTCCACGAGATCCGAAAGAACCACGTTTCCCAGAGCTTTCGTGACGTGCGCTAATCGCCCTTCGGCGAAGAGAACGCTCTTGGGGCGATGGGTGATCTTATAACCTGCAAGATACGGCTTCACCACATCGTTCACCGTTCGGATTCGTGCGGCCTTCTGCTCCGTTGGCAGGCCCGCCGCCGCGCGTTGTAGTTCGGCCTTCCGGCCCTTTTCATACTCCTTCGCCACGGTCTTGCTGGTAGCGCCGGTAGATTCCTGGAACCGCTTACCCTGGTAGACAAATTCGCAGATGTAGAACTTCGACGAGTCGCCCTTGCGGGTTGGTTTGTAGACTGCCATCACTTGCCGCCTTTCTTCGTGCTCTTCGTCCCGCTTCCCTTCGGACGACCGCCCTTCTTGCCCCACTCGCGGAGCTGCGCCTTCGTATACTTCTTTGCGCGCGTCTTTCCGCCAATGGAGCCGGTCTTGCGGAAGTACTCCATCACGTCTTCAGGAATGCGAATCACAGGTCGATCTTAACTTACCCCTAGGTTTCTAGCAAGAGAAATCGCAGACTGTGCTGGCAGAGCAAGTATCGATTAGGAACGACGGCGCGAGGGTATGCCCACACATCCCAGTTTTGACGTGCGTTTGGCATTCCTCATTCTTTGTTCCTATCCGGTGGTCGACATGCTTTCACCAGGGCGCCGCCCATTTCCGTAAAGTCATAACGCTCGGTCGTCCGAATTTCTATTGAATCCGGAATATGCCCCGCGTTATCGCTTCGCAGGATATCGCGCAAGTCGATAGGTGTCGTCACCACGGTTTGGTTCAGGATGTTCTGTCTCATGATCACGTTCATGGAAAAGTTGAAGTCGGCGATATCCTTCGTCAGGTCGGCGCCGCCGCGATCCAAGTCGCCAAACGTGAGATAAGCCAGCCTCGGCTGCCGCGTCAAGCCCGCATCCACATAGACGTTCCGAAGGTCGTCATCATCAAATGCTTGGCCGGAGATGACGTGGGGATTCCCGTTGCCCGCTGCTGGAAATCGGGCGTCATACAGCGCGTCCAAGAACTTCACCTCGCGTGCTCCCAATTCCTTGAGCATTGCGGGAAATGCAGCCGCCATCGGAGTCGTCTTGCGCGGGTCTGCCGCATTCGCAAGTAGATTCGCCCACGTATCCTGAAGGGCGGAGTCTTCTTGCACGGAAGCAGCTTCAAGCAGCGGATGGAGGACACTCAGCGGCACTTCAGCGGGCGTGAGGCCAATATTGAGCAGTATAAGGTGTGCCTTGTTCCCCACTGCCTCGATATTGTCGAAGCGCCGTCTGCCCAGATTTCCTAGAATCGTTCCGATTGATTCGCCGGGATGTCCCGCCGCCGCAGCGATGAAATCCTGAGCCTGCTTTGCCACTTGCAAAGCCGAAGCTATGACCACGCCGGTGGTAACCGGATCAGGAACGCTCATTGACGGAACTGACTGCAAGCATATCATTCCGGGCATTAACGGCCCGCTGGGTGCGCCAGTCTAGTCGCCCTCCCATCCGCTTCTACCTGCCAAACACGGAACTAGCGGAACCGGCCATAATAATCATGCAGATCTGTCGGAACCGTGTACGGAACCGACATGGAACCGATGGCACCGGCGCCCACAAGATCGCTCGCGCGGGTTCCCACGGTTCCACTAGAGTTCCGCGAGCGGTTCCGGTGTAACTGATTGACTTTGGAGCACGGTTCCGCTGGTTCCGCTCTAGGACTGGACGACGTACGTGTTGGCGGTCTTAATGACCACGCCATGCTCCTGCGCCTTCTTCAACATGCCCGAGATTGCCTTTTTGTTAGTGGAGCCGGACTTCTGTTCCAAATCGCTGAAGCGAAATTGCTCCAGACCCCTGGCCTGTCTCCACAGAGTGCGTTCAACGGGCGTCATCACTTTGAGCGCTGCTTCTTCATTCCGGCAAACGTCGAACCGAAGCGTACTGGTGTCCTCTTCGAGTATCAAGGTCTTGGGTTCGGCGCTACGAGAAATTCCTCCGAAAACGATCATCTCCTCGTCGTTTTCAGTGCGGCGTTCGAGGCCGAAGGCTCCGTGGGCGTGTGAGATCAGCGCGTGGTGCCCGCTTAAGTTGTCAGCCCATAAGCGCGGATCTTCCAGAAGTTTCTTCGGCGAATCTGCATTCTCTTTTCGTACGTGGTGAACGATGACGATGGCTAGCTTGGGTTGTTCCCGACGCAGTTCTGAGAGGGCCTTTAAGCCGTTGACAACCTGTTCAGCATTGTTCTCATCCCCGCCTAGCCATAACCGCCAAGGGTCAACTATCAACACGTCGGCAAGCGTTCTTTCCAACTGGCGTTTCAAGAAATCCATCCCGGCGCTCGTGAACGTCAGTTTCGGATCTGCGAGCGTGTCTGAGGCCGCAACGTGCAAACCAGTGGGAGCTACTCCGGCCGTCATTCGACTGAGGCGATCCCTGATCCCGTACAGACCATTTTCCAAATCTATGAGCAATACGCGGCGGCGCGCGGGGACGGACATTCCTAGGAACGGAAGAACACTAACCAGCGACAACCCAAGCTGGTGGACGATCCTGGTTTTCCCTACCTTAGGGCGGCCGCCGATGATCACAGTCTCGGACTCGTGGATCAGCCCTTCCACAATAGGAACACGGGGCGGAAGGGGTAAGGCAAGCAAGTCCTCTAAGGAATAACTCTTTACCTCACTCAAACTGCAGTCGTCAGCGGATGCTATTCCGAGTTCGCTGACAACCAGCCGCGACTCGGTATCTGCTCTAACGAACACCAGCAGACCCCGGCTGGTTTCTTCGCAGTGAATACTGTCTATGACTCCATCAGCGCGCGATGCGATGTACTTCGTTATTTGAGCGGACGCATCACAAGTCGGATCGTAGCCCAGCATCAACTTTGGCTTTGGCATCTCTTACGCCTTCCGTTTCCGAGCGCCAAGACTCGGTTGTAGGATCTGGCCGCCGTCTCCGCCGGCGGGTCTCGAAGCAAGCCAGGCCGCCAAATCATCCGGGTCATAGCGCACTGCCGAGGCACCGATTTTCAGGAAGCGCGGACCCTGTCGGAGCAATCGCCACCTACGCGCGCTAGCGACAGAAATGTGGAGTAGACTCGCAAGTTGTTTTTCATCTAACAATGGTTTATCTGACATGCTATCCGCCCTCCTCTGAGCGTTCGCACGTCGAGTGTAGACCTAGGAATGCGCTACGGTACAGGAATGTGTTGGACGCTTTTTGAATCGATATCACCCTTGACATCTGAGCCAGGAGCATCCGGGAATATCGGACCGCTGGCGCGAGCCTTGCACCAATGGTCCCGAAACTTGCGTTGCTCTTCGGAGGTGTACCCGTCTAGGTTGAGAATCGCGGCAACAATTTCCGACAGCTCCCGATCGTGCGGCTCACCGATAGTTCGCCAGACAAATTGTGTCAACTCGCACCTTGGTTCGCGCGTCCAGTCGGAACCAAGATTGTCTGTTTCGTTAAGAGAACCTTCTAGTAGCACGGCGGCCCTGCTTATCACATTACAGATGAAGTCTGCGGAAATAGGACTCCCGTGTCCAATCACAAACTTGAATTGAGGAGCAATCGCCTCGCGGAGGGCTTCAGCGTCCTTGCGAAGCCGCGTCGCGAGCCGTCGAGCTTGGGCCCGGTCGATGGTAAATCGCTCCTTCCAAAGCCGCCCAGTCCCGAAGTGTTCACACATCGGGAATATGTCAACGCGCGCTCTGATGTCCAATGCATCGAGTCCATGCTCTGCAGTCAACGCTTTAATCGCTTCGCGGGCGACCCTTGCGTATTCGTCACTGCCGTCCATGATGTCCTGATAGGAACGAACGCACCTAGGTGGTGGAGTGATGCTAGACTTCTTTCTGCCCACAATCCCCATTGTTCAACGAATTGAACGCCGCTGCAACCGTGAGCAGTGGTGTTAGCCACGTCTTACCGGCTAACGCGGAGGACGAGTAGAACTTATATGCCGTGCTTGCGAAGTGTGGCCTTCGTGCGGTGCTCAGCAGCGCGCTCACGCAACTCCGCGCGCGTTATGCGCCCGTTCTTCGGAGCGAACTCTTTGCAGTTCTGACATCTGTGAATCTGGATGTGATTGAAGCGGCGGCAGAGGGGACAACGCCAGTCCGAATCGTGCGAACCGCCGGGACGGGGATAGTGTGGACGCGGCCCGGAAGCACGCCAGGGTTCCACATAGATCCCCTGCTCAGCCCCGATCGCGCATAGTATCCTATTGACCCGTTTCAGTCGTCGAGTTTCACCGCTCTTCAATCCACCGAGACGGGCGCGTTCACGCATTTCGTCGGCATTTTTGGGGAGGTAGTTGGCCATGCCATATGATGCCCCTTCCGGGTCTCCGCGTCCAGTCGAAGCGATACACCGCCATCATTAATAGAACAGCAGGCGACGTGCAACAACAGGCTATGTGAGCTTGCGGAGATTCGGAATTGGCGGCAGCGAGACGATACCAGGAGAAAACATTAGCATGAGCGTCGGCTTGCGATTTTAGGTCTGATTGGAGGAATCAAACGCCGCCAAGTTCGTAGATTATGCAGTGAACGTCGGAACTCATTCTCAGGATCAACGCGGCCGTGATTTTGCCTTGTAGATTAGCACGCGTCTCCGGTGGCGCTTCCCGGAGGTCCTGGTATTCCCAACTTTCCACCATTGCCAGATTGACGCTTGTATCAGCGATCAACTTTCCGTTACCATCCAATCGGGAGAAGCGAACGGTCTTGTCGGACAAGTCAGATATTCGCGCAGAGAAGGTCGTCGAGGCAGCATCTCCGCTATTAAGTAAAACGGACAGCGGGGATGCGTCATCGCTCCACTTAGTGAGCAGCATGCGCCCTTCTTTGAAAGAGACAGTCACGTTTCTATTGACCGAAATCTACTTCGGACAGAATGCAGCCAAGGCGCTCTTTCCGAAGGGCCCCGACTCTCGCGCGTTCTAACGAAACCCTCTCCGTCCCCCATCGAATCCTTCAGCGTTGCTTCGGATTCACTGCCAGCCAAGCGTTTAGGAACTCGTCGATTCGATCTTTAATGTAATCCCGAGTGATACGGAAGTCCTGCGTTACGGCACAATCACAGATGCCATCTTTCCGCCATGTTATTGCGCGGAGCTTCACTGTTGCGTTTCGCACTAGAGACACATCCTCGAATAGCTCGGTAACAACAGTCAGGGCTCGATAGAACGTGAAAATACGGACAAGCAGTACGGGGCCGCCGAGCGTCCGGAGTTCCTCAGAAGGGGACAATACACGCATTCCGGCCTCTCGAAGTTTCAATTCGACATCAGTCTGAACCAACGCCGCGTTCACTCGGTCGGCTTCCTTGGCAGCAGCCGTTTGGGTTATTCTGCTATCACCAATTTCCACGGAAACCCGAACTCCGGTCAGTCCCCTCAATCCATTCGCGATCTGTATGTTAGAAGGGGCGTCTTGAGCACTGGCAGGAAACAGTGCCACCAGCAGGGCTAAGAGCAAAACGGCTGAAGGGCCGACGGCGCGAGTTTTCATTTCACGAGGATACATCAGCCCGAACCGCTGGGTTGGCCATTCTTCCAAGTTGGAAGGAAAGTTCAACTAGAACGGCCCTGCGTTTTTTCCAGGGGTCTGCGCGACCGGCACGCGGGAAACGAAGACCGGACCGGTACCCCAGAACAATGGCGGCGCACACCGGGGCGGCTACAGGGACTTCCACAGGGACTCGGCTTCAATCTGGTGATGCTTGCAGAGCACAGGTGAGCAAGAGCACGCGGGCGCAAGTCCCTGTCAAACGGGCAGTTCGCACACTTGTAGGTAACGGCGAACAATGGTGAGCGTGGCGGTTTCCGCGACTCTTAATCAGTAGGTTGAAGGTTCGATTCCTTCCGCGCTCACCACTCAAATCAAAGACCCTAGTCTTAATCCATCCGTTTCGCCTGGCTCGCTGATCGGTCACCGGACTGCAGAATGAGCCCAGTCTTGGAAAGCCGAGCCTGGAGACCCTGATTCATCCCGAGCGTTCAGCTAGAGCCAAGAAGGCAGCAGGAGCAACTGCACCGAGACGTGAGCGTCGCTGACAGTGGCAGGATACGGCTGCACGCGAGATTGAATCAGGACAACCCAAAGCCTGGACAGCCTTCCGCGTTCATCCCGAGCACTTCGTTCACGAACCGTCCCAGCCACCGGAGCTGCCGTCCCGAGGGACGGCTCAGCCCCCTTTCATCGGAGGAAAAAGCTCCCTAACCTTTTACGCCGTCTGTCTCATTCTTGTTGACACGTACCGGTAGTCACCACACACAGCTATTGACACGAGGGAAAAGTCATAGTACGGTATCAGGGCTAAGCAGTCGTGGGTGACGGCAGCCTGCCAACGACTTTCTGTGACATGTTCCTTGCGAGAGGAACCATGAGGAGATACTTGCTTTGCGGCAAATGAAACCGTCCGCACAAATAACTCACCACGATTGGCATCCCGGAAGGTCCGGTGAGCTCCGCCATCAGATGGCTGATTCTGAGTGGCAGGTACTATCTTGCCAACCGGGCAACACCAAGGCCATCCCTAAGCCCATCCCCCCGGCCATCGACGTTAGTTTGCTTCGAGCGATTCCGAACAGTCTCGGGTAGAAGGAAAGCCTGATGCGAATTGCCCTACCTGCCATGGCTCTGTGGTCCGCATCTGCCGTCTTCGGCGGGCCCGCAATCTCTGGAGTATCTGTCCCTTCTGTAGGAGCGTTCACGGCAACCATCACTTGGACCACCGATATTCCTGCGACTTCTCAGGTGGACTATGGGCTGTCCCCTTCGTACGGGCAGAGCACAACGCTCGATACCTCTCTAGTTGGGACACACGTGCAAGTGCTCACCGGCTTGGTGGCGGGCGCCAGGTACCACTACCGTGTCAACTCCAGAGATAGCTCACAAAACCTGACCACTTCAGGGGACTTCACCTTCATCACAGCGCCCAGCGGTATCGGAGCCGGTACGCCCTTCACGCTTGTCGCGCTGCCCGATACCCAGTACTACTCGGCCGGTTATCCTTCGACCTTCACTAGTCAAACCCAATGGATCCTGAACAACCGGCTCAGCAAAAATATCGTCTACGTGCTGCACGAGGGCGACGTTGTGGATAGTGATTCGTCCGTGCAATGGAGCAATGCCAACAATAGCCTGAGCTTGTTGGACGGAATCGTTCCTTACGCGCTAGTGCCTGGCAATCACGATCAATGTTGGGTGAGCTGCCCTCCGGATAGGTGGGCCAATTTCAACCAGACCTTTCCCGTCAGCCGCTATGCCGGATGGCCGACCTTCGGAGGCGTCTTCGAGTCTGGGCGGCTCAACAACAGCTACCATTTGTTCAGCGCAGGCGGAGTGGACTGGGTCATCCTCAGTCTGGAATTTGGCCCGCGCGATTCTGTACTCACGTGGGCAGGCAACATTGTTGACAGTTTTCCGGGTCGGCGCGTGATCATTCTCACTCACACCTATCTGTATCTGGATGACACGCTCCAGGGGAGCAGTCCTTTGCACCAGTTCTTGCCGCCGAACAATAACGGCGTTGCCATTTGGAATAGGTTGGTCCGCAACTACCGCAACATCATGTTCGTCCTCAGTGGGCATGTCGTCCCTGCCCAGGTCAACGGCCAGGCGGTAGGAGGAAACAACGGCGCGGGTAGGCTGGTTTCGACCGGAGACTTCGGAAATAGCGTTTACCAACTGATGGCCGACTATCAGGAACAGGGCAATGGCGGATACGGTTTTCTTCGTGTTCTGACATTTGATCCAACCGCTCGCACCACGACGGTCACAACCTACTCGCCCACCATCAATTCCAGCTACGTGGATGCAGAAAACCAGTTTCAATTCACCAACGTCGACCTGACTCCGCCGCTGGCACCGGTGAATCGACCGCCTCTCGCCGTGGCTGGATCGGATCGCAAAGTGCGATTAGGAGACGCTATCACTCTGAGCGGCGCAGGCAGTGTCGATCCGGACGGCGACGCTTTAACGTTTACTTGGGATTTCGGAGATGGAACAGGCCTCCAAACTGGCATGAATTTGAGTCACGTCTACCAGGCGGCCGGCTCCTATACGGCGACGCTCACGATTAGAGATGCAACCTACATCAGTACCTCCAGCGTCGCCATCACCGTATTGGGGGGCAATACCCTATTTGTTGAAGATTTCAACGACGGCACTAGGGCGCGATGGACAACAGCGGATGAAGGGACCGCGGGGCCCTCGCGCTGGAAAGTCAGCTTAACCGGGTTCCTTGAGCAAGTCGGCTACGATTGGGGCGGAGATCTTTTCAACGGGACCAATAAGCCGGGTACTTATGTTAGTGCCGGCGATCCGACCTGGACCAACTACGCGTTTTCAAGCCGCGTGAGTACCGCTGACGGGAACACCCTGGGCGTCATGTTCCGGTACGTCGATACCAACAACTACTACCTGTTCGCAATGGATCGGCGCAACGGCTACTACCGGCGGCTGGTCCGGCGGTCAGGCGGCATCAACACCGTCCTGGCAACCGACAGCGGCAGCTACAACGTCAACCAGTGGTATACAGTCGGAGTGCAGGCGAATGGTGGGAATATCGCCATTTCGTTGAACGGCACCACGTTGTTTTCAGTGAATGATCCGAACCCGCTTCTTGCAGGCAAAATTGCACTCTATAGTTGGGCGGATCAGGCCACATATTTTGATGACATTCTCGTCACGGCACTGGGCAGTGTATCCAACATCTCGGTTTCGGTCGCACCGTCCAGTGCCAGTTTGAACGCAAGCCTGACACAGCAGTTCAGCGCCACTCTGACCGGCACGACCAACACGGCTGTAACCTGGGCCAGTAATCCGGGCGGCGTGGGCGGTGTTTCGTCGTCCGGTCTGTACACGGCCCCAGCTCTGATCCCGTCCCAGCAGAACGTGACCGTTACGGCAACCAGCGTAGCTGATAGTACCCGACTCGCCAGCGCTATCGTGACATTGAATCCAATTGCCGTTTCGGTTTCGCCAGGTGCCGCCAGCTTGACAGCCAGTCAGGCTCAGCAGTTCACTGCCGCAATTACTGGGACATTCAACTCGACCGTAACCTGGTCGATCACGCCGACGAGTGTTGGCAGTGTCTCTCCGGTCGGCCTGTACCTGGCTCCCGTGTCCATCGGATCTCAGCAAACGGTTACGGTGACAGCTACCAGCTCGGCTGATCCATCTAAGAGCGCATCGGCGATCGTTACTCTCAACCCGTCCCAGGTGGCGACACCGGCGTTCGCACCGCCGGCGGGAAACTACAGTGCGACGCAGTCCGTGACCATCAGCACCAGCACCGCGGGCGCATCCATCCGATATACAACCGACGGCAGCACACCCAGTTCGACGGTGGGGATAGTGTACAGCGTGCCGGTTTCAGTGAGCAGTAGCCGGACACTGAAAGCCATCGCCTACAAGGCTGGCATGACCGACAGTTTAGTGTCGACAGGGAGCTACATCATTCAGGTGGCGGCGCCCGCCTTCAATCCGCCCGCAGGAACTTACGGTGCAGCGCAGTCGGTGACCATCAGCACCTCCACCGCGGGCGCATCCATCCGATACACCACCGACGGCAGCACGCCCAGTTCGACGGTGGGGATAGTGTACAGCGTGCCGGTTTCAGTGAGCAGTAGCCGGACACTGAAAGCTATCGCCTACAAGGCGGGCATGACTGACAGTTTAGTGTCGACAGCAGTCTACACGATCACCGGCGGGGGCGGAGCTCCCTGGTTCAACTCCTCCTGGACCAACCGGAAATCGATTACCATCGATCACACCAAGGTGTCGGGCCTATCGAATCTGAGCAACTTCCCAATGCTGTTCTCGGTCACCGACGCCAACCTAAAGACCGTGAGTAACGGGGGCAGAGTTGGCAAGGCGGATGGGACCGACATCTTGTTCGCGGCTTCTGACGGCGTGACGAAGCTGGACCACGAACTGGGACTCTACACGGCATCCACTGGGGCGACCGTGGTATGGGTGCGAATTCCGACGCTGTCACCCACCGCTGATACGACCATCTACATGTACTACGGTAATGCCTCGGCCGCGAACCAACAGAATTCGGCAGGGGTGTGGGGAAACTATGCGGGCGTATGGCACCTCAGCCAGAACCCAGGTGGAACCAGCCCCCAGTTGTTGGATAGCACCAGCAATGGACAATCTTTGACAACCTTCGGTTCAATGGCTTCCAATCAGCAGGTGAGTGGAAAGATCGATAGCTCCATAAGCTTCAATTCGGGTCAATTCGCCGGTAGTTCCGGAAATCTACAGTTGTCCGGAAACGCCACTACGCTTTCCGCGTGGGTGAATGTTCCGAATACGTCAGGAGCACACAGTATCGCCGGCGTATCTCAAAATTCCTGGCCATACAACAACAACTACTTCAACATCGAGAACGGCTTGATCGGCTATCACATTTATCAAATGAATGTAGCGTACGCAGACTTGACAGGTTCGACCGCGATTACTGCGAACAGCTGGCATTACATAGTGTGCACCTATGATGGCTCAGCCATGCGTACTTACTTAGATGGAGCCGCAGACGCCACCGCGCCAACTTCTATTGCTGTTACCGGCGATGCTCCGTTCCGGATCGCATCCGCGGCTTCTGGCAGTGGGAAGCCAATAGGCTCACTCGCTGGCATGATGGACGAAGTGCGGGCGTCCAGCACGGTGGCCCGATCCGCAGACTGGATTCTAACCGAATACCGCAATCAAAACTCGCCTGCGTCTTTTTACGCAGTGGGTCCGCAGCAATAACCGCGGAGTGGACTCACGAACCTTTCTCGGAGTTGAGCAAGCGCTCGGCTGGTTGACCATTCGGTAACGTCCGATCACATTTTTCAGCAACGCTATTCAGGCACTACGCAGCGCTGAATTACCCACTTAAGCGCACTCCTCCTTGCGCCTTATCCGCGCGCCACGGCTGGTCAGCGCTCACCACAAAAAACAAAAGAATTAGCGCGGGCTTTGGGATTGAAATTGGAATCCTCCGGAGGTTCCGTCAAGGTCCTGATCATCGATAGTGTCCGCAGGCCCGAAGGGAACGAATGCCCAGCCTTACCTTTCGTTTTACTGCCGTCATTTTCGACAGCATCGCCCAGTGACTAACGGTATGGTCCGCCGTCAACCGTCACGCGGAAGTAACATGTATTAAGCAAAGTTTCTCGATTTACGAAAAGGAGTACAGCATGGCCCGTCTTCTCAAACTCGCGGTGCTCTCGGTCGCAGTCTTCCTGGTAGGCTTGCCCACCGTGGCCCAGCCGGCCGATGACTCCATTCCTCGCCTGCCCAACGGCAAGCCGGATCTCAGCGGCGTCTGGGACCACCCTCGCACCAATGACCTCACGCGCGCCACGAATGAATGTGGCAGTATCACCAAGGGCTGCAAGCATGTGCCGCCGGCTTCGATTCCCTTCACGCCCCTCGGCCTGGCCAAGTGGAACGACAAGGCCGGCCACGTGGATTGGACCGCCCGATGCCTGCCATGGGGCTACACGCGCGCCTGGGGTACGGAGTATCCCGTCGAAATGGTCCAGACTCCTCAGCGGCTGGCGATCATGTTCGAGTCCAACAACGTATACAAGATCATCCCTACCGACGGGACGCCCATGCCGGCGTCCATCGAACCATCCTGGTGGGGAGTTTCCCGCGGCCACTGGGAAGGCGACACGATCGTCGTCGAAAGCAAAGGATTTAACGCAATGACTTACCTGGATACCGCGGAGCACGCCCATGGCGAGCAGCTCCAAGTGGTGGAGCGCTTCCAGATGATCGACAAGAATCACATGACGCGCCAAGTAACCGTCACCGATCCCGAGTATTACGATAAGCCGTTCCAATACACAGGAACGCTTGCGCGCATGAAACCCGGCACCGAACTCATGGAGTACGTGTGCATGGAAAACAACAAGTGGCTGGAACGGCATCCCATCGCCGGCGCTCACTAGCCGCTGTCTTCAACAACAAGGAGCTGATTATGAGAATGCGCAAGTGGACGCGATGTGGGGTTCTGATTTTGCTCGCCGGCTTGCCCGGTGTGGGAACCGCGCAGGTGGACGACGCACCGAGCCTCGCGGGCGTCATCGACATTCACGCCCATGTCGCGCCGGAGACGTCGCTGTTGAATTACAAGCGCGCATTCGATGCCATCGAAGCTGCCCAGATCGCGCACCTTTCCGGGATGAGGGGAATCGTGTTGAAGGAACACAATACGGAGACCGCTTCC
>Ga0157378_10003924_pt1 | contig 13176 bp, 12 predicted proteins | sample M65metaG_FD_115309 | JGI IMG/M metagenome (GOLD analysis project Ga0157378, IMG submission 115309) | Miscanthus rhizosphere microbial communities from Kellogg Biological Station, Michigan, USA - M6-5 metaG | ecosystem: Host-associated > Plants > Roots > Rhizosphere > Soil | place: USA: Michigan...
CGGCTCTGGCAGGTGCATCGCGGCGAATTTCTTGTCGCGGCGACCGCGTTGCTCGGTGTGCTGGGTGCCGGGTTGCTGAAAGGCGTGCTCATCGGCGCGGCGATTTCCATCGTGCTGCTCATTCGTCGGGCCTCGACGCCGCACGTTGCCTTCCTTGGCCGCATTCCCGGCACGCGCCGCTACTCGGATCGCGACCGCCACCCCAGCAACGAACCGACTCCGGGCGTGCTCGCCTTTCGCGTCGAATCCGGCGTCGTCTATTTCAACGCCGAGCACGTGTTCGACACCGTTCTCGCGCGCCTCGCCGCGGCCGCCGAACCGATCCGTCTTGTCGTCGGCGACCTTTCCACTTCTCCGCAGGTCGATATGGCCGGCGCGCGCATGTTCCTCGCGCTGCACGCGGAGCTGGCGAAGCGCGGCATTGCTTTCCGCCTCGTCGAGGCGCGGTCCGCCGTGCGCGACATGCTGCGTGTCGAAGGCGTCGAGGAAAAGGTCGGACGCATCGACCGATTCACGATGCTCGCGGACGAGATCGACGATTTTCAAACCAACGCGACAAAACAGAAGTCCGTATAATTTTGCTAAAAATAATCTCGCCGAAACTTTCAAGTCGCGGCCCACTTACATTCCCATGGACGGTCTAAGTTACTTCGCCCTCGCGATCCTCTTCTTCGTTGTGCTGGTCCTCGCCTACGGGATGATCGCGATTCACGACATCCCCTACCTGATTGCCAAGGCGCGGAATCATCCGCACCAGGACGCCATCCATGCCGGCGGCTGGGTGAGCCTGTTTACGCTTCACGCCATCTGGCCGTTCCTCTGGCTCTGGGCCACGGCCTACCATCCCGAGCACGGCTACGCCGGAAAGCCCCGCCCGGACGCCGCGAAAACCTCTCCGAACGACGTTCCAGCAACCGCCGCGCTCGAAAAACGAATCGCCGAGTTGGAAGCCGAGCTCGCACGCTCCAAGGCCCCGAAATCCGAATAGCCATGGACCTCCTGCTCATCCTCACTTACGCCGCGTTCGCCTACGCCGCCTTTCGGCTTTTTAGAATTCCGGTCAACGGCTTCACCCTCCTCACCGCGGCCCTCGGCGGTATCGCGCTCCTCGGCGCGCTTCTGCTCGGGATGAATTACAACCACCCGTTCACCAGCCAGGCCCGATTTTACTTCACGACCACGCCGATCATTCCCGGCGTGAGCGGCGTGGTGACCGAGGTGCCCGTCCAGCCGAACACGCCCTTGAAAGCGGGTGACGTGCTTTTCCGCATCGATCCGGAACCGTTTGAAAATGCGGTAAAAATCAAGGAAGCCGCGCTCGCCGACGCCGTGCAGGCGACCAGCCAGTTGCGGGCCGCGGCGGACACCGCGCAGCAGCAGTTCCAATCCGCCCAGGCGCGTCGGGCCGGCGCGAAGGACGTCTTCGACCGCGCCACGAAGCTCATCGCGAGCGGTGCGATCTCGCAGGCGCAATTCGAGAAGGCGAAGAACGATTATCAAGCCGCCGACGCGTCCGCCCAGGCGGCGAAGGCCGAAGCCGAGCGGGCGAAACTCGACGCCGAGGCCGTATTGCGCGGTGTCAATACCGAGGTCGCGCGCCTGCAGGCCGAGCTCGACACCGCGAAGTTCAACCTCGAGCAGACGGTTGTTCGCGCCCCGGCGAACGGCACCGTTGCGCAGATGTTCCTGCGCCCGGGCATGTATGCCGCCGCGATGCCGCTGCGCCCGGTGATGGTCTTCATGCCGGACGAACCGCCGATCTTCGGCGCGGCGTTCCTGCAGAACAGCGCGCAACGCATCGAGGAGGGCTCGGAGGCCGAGGTCATCCTGCCCGCAGTGCCGGGTCGGTTTTTCAAAGGCAAGGTCGTCACCGTCGGCTCCTACATTCCCCAGGGCCAGCTCCAGCCCAGCGGCAATCTCGTCGATCCCGAGCAAATCCGGGGCCAGGGCCGCATGCTCGTCGCAATCAAGTTCACCGAGGATCTCTCGAAATACCAGATCGTGCCCGGCAGCACCGGCGAGGTCGCGATCTACACGCATCACATGCACCACCTCGCCATCATGCGAAAGGTGCTGCTGCGGATGAAGTCGTGGACGAACTACATTTTCGGCGACGGGCATTGATTCCAGACATCGCGAGCTGGCCCGATGGTGGCTCGTGCTGCGGGCTTGACCCCGCGACCATGGCGAGGAAGCTTATCTCCAATTTCGCCGGCATAGCACAGTGGTAGTGCAACGGTTTTGTAAACCGTAGGTCATCGGTTCGAATCCGATTGCCGGCTCTCCTCCCAGTTACGCGGGACAGATTCTGGATGCACCGGGCTTCCCGCCAGGGACGACCGCCGTTCCGAATAAATTCCGGCGAAAAAACGCCCAGGGATCTTTTCGACGCGTTCCGCTTCCCGATTTCCGAAATTCGGTTCAGCATGGCCTCACCGCTTTCTCCGGATGGACGAGTTCCGACGGCTCCCGATTTTCTCCTTCCTCCTGGCCGTCGCGATGGGAACGCTGCCCGCGACGGCGGAGATCGCCGGGCGGGAGGCGGGGCATGTGCGCGTGCTTTTTGGCGGCGATACGTGTTTCGGGGAAAGCTACGCCGGGAACCCCGTGGCGGCGCGAGGCTACGACACCTCGCTCGCGAACCTCGCCCCGTTGCTGCGAGCGGTGGACTTCCGCGTCCTCAATCTTGAAACGCCGCTCACCCTGCGCCGCGTCGGTGCGCTGCCGGGCAAGGATTACCTTCATTACAGCGATCCGGTGAAGCTGCCGGCGGCCTTTGCGGACTGGCATCCGATGGCCTTTTCGCTCGCGAACAACCACACACTGGACCAAGGAACGGCTGGCCTCGACGACACGTTCGCCGCGCTGCAGGCGGCGGGAATCGCCTGGTTCGGCGCAGGCCGGAACCTCGCCGAGGCCGCCCGGCCATTGGTGGAGGAATTGCGCGTGGGTGAGCGGACCGTCACGCTCGCCGTGTTCGGCGCGTTTGAATATCGTCCACGTTACGACGCGGATTTTCATTTTTACGCGGGCGACGACCGGCCGGGCACCGCTCCGCTGGATATTACGGCCGCGCGGCGGGCCATTGCGGATCTTCGACGACGCGCGCCGGATGCGTTCGTCGTCTGGTTCGTGCATTGGGGAGAGAACTACCGGTGGAAAAATCGCGGGCAAGCCGCCACGGCACAGGCCCTGCGCGACGCGGGGGCGGACCTCATCGTGGGCGCGCACGCGCACACGATGCAGGAGGTGGAGTTCGACGGCCGCGGCTGGACGTTTTACGGCCTCGGGAATTTTCTCTTCAACGCGCTCGGCCGCTATGCAGCGACACACGCGCCGCCATTCAGTCTTCCGCTCGTGGTGGATTTTTCGTGGCGTGACGGGCGTTTGCAGGCCGGCCTGCGCGTCTATCCCATCGTGAGCGACAACCGACTCACCGCCTACCAGCCGAGGTTCGTCACGGAGACGGAGTTCGCGACGGTCGAGGCGTTGCTGGCCGACAAGAGCGGCTGGGACACGCCGACTCGCGCCGCAGTGCAGCGGGGCGCGGATGAAATCGGCCGCTATCTGGAGTTTTTTCCGCCGGCTTCAAAGAGTGGACGTCGGTAGGTCCGCTTTTCCCGATTCGAGCTTCAGCAGCGCCGCCTTGGTCTCCAGGCCTCCGGCGAACCCGGTGAGTTTGCCGTTCGAGCCGATCACGCGGTGGCAGGGGACGACGATCGAAAGGGGATTTTTGCCATTGGCCGCGCCGACGGCGCGCACGGCCTTTGGCCGGCCGATTTGTCGGGCAATCTGCGCATAGCTGCGGGTTTCTCCGAAGGGAATTGTCGTGAGCGCCGCCCAGACTTCCTTTTGAAATTCCGTGCCGACGCAAGCGAACCGCAGCGAAAATGTTTGCCGCTTTCCCGCAAAGTAGTCGTTCAGCTGGCGCTCCGTTTCGAGCAGCACGGGATGGCTTCCGTCCTCCGCGAGGGGGCTGAGGCGGACGCGCTTCGGATCGTCGTTTTCCCAAAGGATCGCGGCCAGGCCACGGTCGCTGGCGATCAGCTTCAGCCGACCGACGGGCGTTTGTGTCGTCTTGTAGGAATAAGTCATCGTGGTCCTGCAAACATGACGGATTTTTCGAATGTCGCCGGCCGTTTTCGGACAGGTAAGCAAAATTTGTTTCCGGGTCCGAAAACGGCCGGCGTTCGGTCCGTGGATGGTCCATGGTGACGAATCATGATCGACGATGATGCCGCCTACGATGCGCTGAGGTCGCACGATCCCCGCTTCGACGGGGTGTTTTTTGTCGGGGTGAGCTCCACCGGCGTTTATTGCCGGCCGATCTGTCCGGCGAAGACGCCCCGGCGCGCGAATTGCCGGTTCTTTGCGAGCGCCGAGACCGCGGAGAAGGCGGGGTTCCGCCCATGCCTGCGGTGCCGTCCGGAATTGGCGCCGGGTCAGGCGCCGGTGGATAAGGCGCATCGCATCGCGCATCTCCTCAGCCGCCGGATCGAGGAAGGACTCCTCGACGACGGCGCCGGACTCGAGGAAATCTCCGCTCAATTTGGCCTCGGTGCCCGGCAGTTGCGCCGCATCGTGCAGCGCGAGTTGGGCGTGTCGCCCGTGGAGCTGTTACAGACCCGGCGTCTGCTCCTGGCGAAGCAGTTGCTCACCGAGACGGCGCTGCCCATCACGGAAATCGCGTTTGCGAGCGGATTTTCCAGCCTGCGCCGGTTTAACGCCGCCTTCCTCACGCACTATCGGCTTTCGCCGACCCGTCTGCGACGACGGACCGCAGGGCCTCGTGAAAAGCTCGCCGCGACGGGCACCGCCGTGCTCCAGCTGAGCTACCGCCCGCCTTACGACTGGGACGCGATGCTCGAGTTCCTCGGCGCGCGCGTGATTCGCGAGGTGGAATGCGTCACGGCGGAGAGCTACGCGCGCACGGTGCGGTTGGGGGCGCATACCGGCTGGATTCGCGTGACTCACGCGCCGAAGAAGCGAGCCCTCCTCGTGGAATTCACGCCCTCGCTCTCGCCGGCTTTGCCCGCGCTGCTCGGCCGGCTGCGCAACCTGTTCGACCTTGCCGCGCGGCCGGATCTCATCGCGGCGCACTTGTGGAAGGATGGACTGCTGCGCAAAAGCGTCGCGAAAAATCCGGGCCTGCGGGTGCCTGGCGCATTTGACGGCTTCGAGCTGGCGATCCGCGCGATCCTGGGGCAGCAAATCACGGTGAAGGCCGCCACGACGCTCGTCGGCCGCTTCGCCGGGGCATTTGGCGAGCGAATCGAGACCCCTTTTCCCGAGCTTACGCGGTTGTCGCCGCTGGCTTCGCGGGTTGCGAATGCTAGTATCGACGATGTTGCGAAGCTCGGAATCGTCAGCGCTCGCGCGACGAGCATCCTTGCCATGGCGCGGGTTGTCGATTCGGGCGCCTTGAAGCTCGATGCCGGCGCGAGCCCGGAAGCCGATGTCGCCGCGCTTGTTGCCCTGCCGGGCATCGGCCCATGGACGGCCAACTACATTGCGATGCGGGCCTCGCGCTGGCCGGATGCCTTTCCGAAGGAAGACATCGCGGTGCGCAAAAGCCTCGGCAGCGTGAGCCCGAAACGCGCCGAGGAATTGTCCCAGCCCTGGCGTCCGTGGCGGAGCTACGCCGTGATGCATCTTTGGCGGAGCGGACTTTTGCAGCGAGCCTGACGTTCCGGCGGCCGGAGTCCTACGCGGCGATTCTTTCCGCGGCGGCCTCGATCAGCGGGTCGGCGGTGGCAATGTCGGCGGCGTCAATGCTTCGGAAAAGCGGATCGTTCAGGCGTTCGCTCCAGTCGGTCTCGAACTCCCTGCGAAGCCGGCGGTAGGTGGCTTCGTATTCATCGGCCTCGGCCATGGCCCCACGGAAACTGCGGGTCGCATCGTAGTCCTCGCGTTCATTGCCGCGGAGTGCGGCCTGCAATTCGGGAATCAGATGCCCGGGAGTGATCTTGATCAACTCGTTGAGAGCCACGGCGGCCTCGAGGAAGGTTTCGGCCAGTTTCCACTCGCGCCGCGCCTCGACGAGTTCCCGGAGCGAGGCGAGGTAGAGGCACTCGACGTGTCGCTCCATCCCGTGGAGCTGTTTGCGGAAGGCCTTGAGGGTGGTCTGGTCGGAGAAATGGGCGAGCTCCCCGTCCCAGCGAACGAGAAACGTGCGGAGTTCCCGAATGAGATCCTTGATGTCGGAGAGACCGCCGGAGTGCTCGGGGTCGAGGATCAGGAAATAGCCCGCCAATTCCGCGATGCGGGCGGCGTCTTTCTGAAAAGCCAGGGATTGGGATTTCATCGAAGCGATTTTCCCGGGAGAAGAGCAATTTTGGGGCCGATTGGCCGCGATGCCGCATGATTGTTGCCCCGGTGCCTGGGCGAAAAGGAGAATGCACCGCGCGGCGGCGGAGAAAAAGTGCTCGGGGAGGGACTTGAACCCTCATGCCTTTCGGCATACGCCCCTCAAACGTACGTGTCTGCCATTTCACCACCCGAGCATTGAGTGGGATGGGCACCGAGTCCGGTGCTCATCGAAGGAGGGGCAGTCTCTCACGAAAGTTTCCGCACGCAAGCAAGAAATTTCGCTTGAGTTTGTATTTCATCGCTGCCATTTTCCCCGGTTCTCACCAAGGCACTTTTTATGGCATACGCAATTGTTCAGACCGGCGGAAAGCAATACCGCGTCGCGGAAGGCGATTTGATCGACGTTGAAAAACTCGACGTCGCCGCCGGCAACGACACCACGCTCGACGTCCTTTTCATCGCCGATGGCGGCAAGGTCCAGCTCGGCTCCCCGCTGCTCGCCGGCGCCTCAGTCACGGCCGAAGTGATCGACCAGCACAAGGGCGAAAAAGTCATCGCCTACAAATTCAAGCGCCGCAAGGGCTACCACCGCACCGTCGGTCATCGCCGCCAGCTTACGCGCCTCAAGATCAAATCCATCTCCATCTAATCACCCGCCATGGCACATAAAAAAGGACAGGGCAGCGTCAAAAACGGACGCGACAGCACGAGCAAACGGCTCGGCGTGAAAAAATTCGGCGGGGAATCCGTCGTCGCCGGCAACATCATCATCCGCCAGCGCGGCACGAAGTTCATTCCCGGCCGCAACGTCGGTCTGGGCCGCGACTATACGATCTGGGCGCTTGCCGACGGCAACGTGAAGTTCGACCGTGCCGGTCGCCGCGTGAACGTCGAAGTCGCCGCCGCCTAGGCATTCATTTTTCCGGCCTTCGTCGCTCGTAGCAGGCGTCGAGGGTTGTGAGGTTCGGAAAAGTCCGGGAGCAATCCCGGGCTTTTTCTCTTTTTCGGGGGCATCGTCCCGTTTTCCGGCTTTTCGGAGGTGCGCTTTCCTCCTTTGCTGGGCGTCCATGCATGTGCCGCACTGGATCGAACGGAAGCGCGACGGCGGGGAGCTCACCGCGCCGGAAATTGCGGAACTGATCGCGGGCTTCACCGCCGGCGAGGTGCCCGACTACCAGATGGCCGCGCTCGCGATGGCGATTTTCTTTCGCGGGATGACCCCGGCGGAAACCGCTGCGCTCACCGCCGCGATGCGCGATAGCGGCCGTGTTTTCCAATGGCCCGCCGGCACGCCGCCGAAGGTGGACAAGCATTCGACCGGCGGGATCGGCGACAAGGTCTCGCTGGTGCTGGCGCCATTGCTGGCCTGCGAGGATTTCTGGGTGCCGATGGTCTCCGGGCGCGGACTCGGCATAACCGGGGGCACGCTCGACAAGCTGGAGTCGATTCCCGGTTTCGACGTGCAGCTTTCCGAAAAAGCCTGCCTGCGACAGATCGAAAAAATCGGCGTTTTCATGGCGGGACAGACCCGGGATTTCTGCCCCGCCGACAAAAAACTCTACGCGTTGCGTGACGTGAGCGGCACCGTGCCGTCCCAGGCGCTCATCATCGCGAGCATCATGTCGAAGAAACTCGCCGAATCGCTCGACCGACTCGTGCTCGACGTGAAGTTTGGCTGCGGGGCATTCATGAAAACCCGCGGGGAAGCCGAGGAATTGGCACGAGGCCTGGCGGAGGCCGGCAACGGCAATGGCGTCCGCACGACTGCACTTTTAACGCCGATGGACGAGCCGCTCGGGCGCACCGTCGGCAATGCCCTCGAGGTCGTCGAGTCCGTGGAGACGTTGCAAAATCGCGGTCCGGCGGACCTTGTTGATCTCACGCTGGAGCTCTGCGCCTCGGTGACGGATCTGCCGCGCGAGACGTTTCGGCGGCACCTCGAATCCGGCGCCGCCTGGAACAAATTCGTGCAACTCGTCGAGGCCCAGGCCGGTGACGCTACCGCGCTGGAAAACCTGGCGGAGTTTCATCCCGCGCCAGAGATTGTGGCGCTGTCCGCTCCGAGGGACGGAGTGATCCGACGCATCGACGCCCGGGCCATCGGGCTGGCGAGCGTGTTGCTGGGCGCGGGGCGCATGGTTTCCGCGGACGAGATCGACTACGCGGTCGGTTTCAGCGGCATTCGCAAGACGGGCGATGTCGTGACGAAAGGGGAGCCGCTCCTGACGATTCACGCGCGCGACGCGGCAGGGCTCGAGATGGCGCGGCAGGCGGTTGAAAAGGCGGTGGAGATCGAATGAAGGCGGGACTTTTCGCTGGTTTGCTGGTGGTGCTCGCTTTTCCCGCCGCGCTTCCGGCGAAGGAGCCGGCTCCTGCGTCGGACAGGGCGGAACTTGTGCGCTGGCTGCTCGCGCATGAGAACGACCTGCGTGATGTTTCCTTTGCGGATGTCGTGCTGGCGGCGACGGGGAAACGGATTATCCCGGTCGATCCGAAGAAGCATGCGGAATTGCTGAGGAAACTTTCTGGCGCGCTCGACGCGACGCTTGCCGCGTTGAACGCGCCCGCGCACGCCGTCCACCACACGGCGCGCGTGAACGAGGCCAGCCACTTCATCGAGGACGAAATCCGCCGAAGGGTGAACTCGATTCCCGGCTGGAAGTGCATGATCCCGCGGACGTCGGACGACCGCGAACTGCGCTCGGGTTATCCCGATCTACGCGTCGTGACCGACGATGGCACGGTAATGTATCTCGATCCGAAGCTCTACGAAGCCGGTAATCGCGGCAGCACGTTGCGCACGTTTTACTACGAACCGCGCGGGCTCACCGGGAAGATTCACGACGACGCGTTGCAGATGCTCGTCGGCATCGAGCATTCGGGAAAGGACGTCGCGACGATGCGTCTGTTGAGTTGGGAACTGGTCGACGTCTCGAAATTACGCGTCAGTCTGAAGGCCGAATTCCAGACGGGGAATTCCAGTATTTATCGTCCAGCGATGATCGTGGGCCGCTCGGCGAAGTAACCTTCGCTCACTGGAAATCGCGAGGGATTTTCCGGCTCCAGCTCTTGTCACCCTTGATTGCGCCGTTTTCGGAAAGCTTTCGATGAACGTTGATGGAGAAATCCTTCGCGTCGGATTCGACGTCCACGGACGTGACGATTTCAATTTTGCGGCCTTGATGGTCGATGGTGACGCGCCCGGCGCCGTAAAATCCAGCCACTGCGGGGTCGGCAGGATCCACGCGATACGTGACGGATTCGTAGTCGTAGAATTCCGTGTCGCCGATTTTCCAGTGCTGTTCTTCGTCCTGGAGAACCTTCACCCATTTCCCTTCATACGACACCTTGGGCGGGGGCGCATCGCCGAGGGCGCCGCCGGAGAAGAGCTTGAAATCAGACGGAAGCGGCAGCTCCTCCGGCTTGAGCAAAAAGTCCGCCGGCGCACCCGGGGACGTCAGCACCGGCAATTTTACCGACGAAACTCCGTCGCCGAGCGCGAGTTTCGTCGGCTTCCGATATGGCGTCGGCCAGAGCATGGGGAACTGCGCGTTGGAAACGGTGATGCGGACGCGATGGCCCTTGGCGAAGGTGTAGGTCGTGAAGTGCAGCGGGAAGTCGGCCTTGAAGAATTTCCCGGGCTCGAGCGGCTTGGGGGCGGTGCGGGATTCGCGCTGCGAGCCGTTGAATGCACCCCCGGTGATGAGCGTGACGGAACCGTCGGGATGCACGTCCTCGAGACAGACGCTCCAGTTGGCGAGCGGGGCCTCCGCGGCGACCTTGAGGTGAATCATCGGCCGTCCGGCGAGGACCTTCGGAGCGGTCATGGGCGCGGAATCAAACACGAGGCTGCCCGCGGTCGCGTTTTTCATGTCGGGAGCGCGCTCTCCCCACCAGCTTCCGGCATCGATTCCCGCGGCGGGATCGACGGGGATTTCCATCGTGCCGGCTTTTGCGGAAGCGGCCACGAGCGCGCCCGTCGCGGAGAGTTGAAGGGATTCCTCCTTGATCCCGTCGATGGGCCAATTGAAACCTTGGTAACTGCCGGGCGCGGTTTCGTAGTCGTCCCGGGCGGGAATGGTCCCACGCACGAAGGCCGTGACCTTCGGCTCGCGCATGATGCCGGTCTCTTCGTCGCAGAGCCATTGCTTCCACCAGCGCACGGCGGTCTGCCAATTATCGTAGGCGGGGCCCGGCGAACCCGCATTCGGCCACGCGTGATTCCACGGACCGAATTCCGCTTTGATCGGCGTTTTCACGTGGTCGAGGATCGCCACCGCAAAATCCCGATAGCCGTCGAGCAATCCGCCGATCGCATAGACGGGGATTTTCACGCTGTCATAGGCGGTGAAGAGCGAGCGACCGTCCCGCCAGAATTTCCCGTCGCGCTGGTGGTTCAGGTAATTGAAAACCCACGGCTCCCGGTCGAATCGGTTCGTAAAGTAATCCTTGTCGAGCACGTAGTCCGGCGACCTGGGCATGAGGCTTTCTGTCTCCACCTCCTCGGTGAAAATATCCAAATGCAGCACGCCATCCCAGTTATGGACGTCGTTGGCGTAGAGATCCTCGCTGGCATGGGCGACAAGCAGGGCCTTGAGCGCGGGTGGCTGCCGCATGGCCATCATCAGGGCATTGAAGCCCGCCCACGATTTTCCCTGCATGCCGATGCGGCCGTTGCGCCACGGCAGCGCCGCCATTTTGCCGATGCAGGATTCCAGATCGTTCAGTTCCGCGTCGGAATATTCGCGATCCACTTCCAGGCCCTCGGAGCCGCCCGTTCCCCGAATGTCGATGCGCGCGCAGGCGATTCCGCGCTCCGCCAGATAACGATACATTCCGTAATCTCCGGCATAGAACAGATCGTCCTTCCGATACGGCACCATGTTGATGACGATGGGGACTCTTTTTTCGGGCGAAGCGTCCGCGGATTTGTAATACGTTACGGCCAGCTTCACGCCGTCCGGCATTTCGATCGACGTGCGGTCGATTGCGACCTTGTGGTCGGCGGGATAGAACTTGAACCATTCCGGAAGCGGCTTTCCCGAGAGGGTTTCGGGACTCCCGGCCGCACGGGCAAAGGTCGGCGGCCCCGCGAGCGCCAGTAAAACAAAAGCCGCGAAAAGGAGGTTGCGCTTGCGGGGGCAAGTCGCCGGGGATGCGGGGGGCATCCTCGTATCGAACTGGATTGGGAGCTTTTGTAAACCTCCGAATGGGTGGCCATTCGCCCGGTGGCTTTCTCCCGGAATCACCTTCTCTCGTCAGAAGGTCGGTGCGGAGCCCCTTTCAAAGTCCGCTTTCAAAACGGGAAATCCGACGCTCTATCGGTCGTCCATGGATCGGCGTTCACGAAGCTGGATGACGATTTCCATTGCGCATTCCCCGAACTGTGGTCTGGTGGCCGTGCAGTGCAGAGCCCCTTTGGGCGTAGGTAGATAGCTAGTAGTGTTTGCAGAGTGGCCCCGGCCATGACCCTTCCTGTGGCGATTCGAATCCGATTACCGGAATCCGCGGCGAAGACTCAATCATGCAAAAAGAACACTAAACATATGGGCAGCAAACTCTACGTCGGAAACCTTTCCTTCAACACCACCGAGAGCGATCTCAAGAGCCTCTTCGGCGCCGCTGGCAGCGTCAGCGAAGCCGCGCTCGTCACCGATCGCGAAACCGGTAACTCGCGCGGATTCGCGTTCGTCACCATGTCGTCCGATGCGGAAGCGCAGGCGGCGATCTCGCAGTTCAGCGGCAAGGACGTCGATGGACGCAGCCTCACCGTGAACGAAGCCCGTCCCCGCGAAGAAGGCGGCGGCGGCGCTCGCAAGAGCTTCGGCGGCGGCAATCGCAGCGGTGGCGGTGGTCGCGACGGCGGCAATCGTCGTTACTAATCCGGTCTCACCAGACTGATTTCAGCAAACGCCCCGGCTTTCGAGCCGGGGCGTTTTGTTTTCGGGGGGGCTTTTCCGCGCGGGCACTTTGCGCTTTAATGGAGGGTCTCATGCGCATCGTTCGTTGTTCGGATAAAGGTTACGACCGGAAACTCAGCTCGTTGAATCGCCGCTCCGCCCCGGAGCCCGCGGTGCAGGCGACCGTCGCCGAGGTCTTCGCCGCCATCGCAAAGGATGGCGACCGCGCGCTCCTGCATTACACCGAAAAATTTGGCGGTCCGAAATTGACGCCCGCGAAATTGCGCGTGAGCGAAAAGGAAATCGCCGCCGCCGTGGAGGCGCTGCCGGCGAAGGTGCGCATGGCCATTCTCGCCGCGCGCGCGAACGTCGCTGCCTTTGCGAAGGCCAGCCTGCGCGAGAGCTGGTTCATGAAAAATCGCCAGGGCGTTTTTGTTGGCGAGCGGTTTGATCCGTTCCGCCGCGTCGGCATTTACGTGCCCGGCGGCACGGCTCCGCTCGTTTCGACGGCGGTGATGACCTGCACGCTCGCGCAAACGGCTGGCGTGCCCGAGATCGTCGCGGTGACTCCCGCGGCGAAGGACGGCACGGTGCACCCCGCGCTGCTCGCGGCGCTCAGTCTGTGCGGCGCGACGGAGATTTATCGCGTGGGCGGTTCGCAGGCGATTGCGGCGCTCGCGCTCGGCACAAAATCGATCGCGCCCGCGGCGAAACTCTTTGGTCCCGGCAACGCCTACGTCGTCGAGGCGAAGCGCCAGGCCGTCGGTCTGTGCGCAATCGATTTGCTGCCCGGCCCGAGCGAAGTGCTCGTGATCGCCGACGAATTCGCGAATCCCGAATGGATCGCCGCCGACCTGCTTGCGCAATCCGAGCACGGCCACGGGAGCATCTCCGTGCTGCTCACGCCTTCCGCCGCGTTGCTCGACGCCGTCGCCTCCGCCGTGAAGACGCAGGCCGCGCAGTCGTC
>Ga0157378_10003925_pt1 | contig 13164 bp, 9 predicted proteins | sample M65metaG_FD_115309 | JGI IMG/M metagenome (GOLD analysis project Ga0157378, IMG submission 115309) | Miscanthus rhizosphere microbial communities from Kellogg Biological Station, Michigan, USA - M6-5 metaG | ecosystem: Host-associated > Plants > Roots > Rhizosphere > Soil | place: USA: Michigan...
CACATTGCATGCAGGGCGAGGGAGTCGGGGGATGCCCGCCGGTGTTCCTGGCGAAACAGGCGAACGGCTGGCTGCACAGCAACGCTATTTCGTATATGCCAAAAGACGGGAACTTCGTGGTCTCAATGCCGGAACAGGACTGGGTGGTGAAGGTTGATTACGACAATGGAAAAGGAAGCGGGAAGGTACTGTGGAGACTGGGGAAAGACGGCGACTTCAGAACGAATTCGACGGACCCCTACCCGTGGTTTTCCTATCAGCATGACCCGGGACCGGAAACTGAGTCAGGGCTGCTGCTGATGTTGGATAACGGCAGGCGTCGGCAAGAAAAATTCGCAGACGCCAACAATCGCGCGCAGGCTTGGGCGATCGATGAGAAGGCGCATACGGCGACGCCTGTGGTTAATGTCGATCTGGGCGAGTTTTCGGCGGCAGTAGGATCGGCGCAGAAGCTGGCGAACGGGAATTACTCATTCGAGTCGGGCTTCATTCTGGGTAACCCGCCGCGAGGACGGGCAGAGGAATCGGAGTGGAGTCAGACGACAGAAATCACGTCGGAGGGGAAGACTACATTCAAGCAGCGAGCGGACGGGTCGTTGACGTATCGAAGTTTTCGCGTGCCGGATATGTATACCGCGCCGACGAAATAGAGCGATCGAAAGAGAAAGCTTTGGCTTAAGTCCGAGTAGCCGACCATACACTCCGAACCCATCTTCTAACGCAAAAAGGGGTGTACGATGGGCGCTGTCCGAGAGAAGGACGGATCACTGTGCGAATCATGTTTGCGATTGCGGCGTTGTGCTGCCCATTCATATCCCTGGCTCAGATTTCACCGTCAGGTGGTTTAGGCTGCACGGTAACAGCGCCCGGAGGAATGACCTGTAATGGACCCACTCCGATTCCGCCGAACAAAAACGAAAAACCGAATCTTCCTCGGTTGTTCATTACGGAAATGAGGTTGGAGGCTGGAGCTGCGATGGACGTTCGGAATGCCGTCTCTGATTACGTTATTGAGGGCATCTCCGAAGGAATGCTACTGAATGAAAGTGCGCCCTTTCGGCGTGTCTCTCTCAGCAAGGGTTCAGTGATTCTCATGCCAAGAGGCATGCCGTTTCGATTGCGCAACAGAAGCTCAGCCATCGTTGAGTTTCGCGTGATTGAGATTCGACACTGAGAAGAATTGCTCAGAGGTCGCTTCACCGGCTACTCCGAACCTAACGGATTTTAGACTAACAGCGTTAGAATTGCTTTTTCTACCGATCATCGGTGACAGATGACAAAACTGCCCAGTAGAAGAACCTACCTCCTTCTCTCGTGGTGTGCTTGGCTCGTCGTAGGTACAGGCATGTTTTTCGCCTGGACGGCAACGCCTTTCTATGTCCGGCCTGACTCAAATGCTTGGCTTTTCTACCCAGCTGCAATCATTGCTGCATCTCTTTTGCTGTTCGGCATTCCCGCCGCTCTCATCTTGTGGGGCGTGATGGGCTATCACTGCTCGCTCAATGGGCGCATTTCGAAGTGCGCAAGGCTAGCGTGGTTCTTGCTCTTCTTTACTATCGGGTTCTATGGCTCGGCACTCTACTTTTTCACTGTCTATCGCAGGGAAGTGGTTGCTGCGCTTCAACTATCCACGACGGAGAAACACCTCACACCGTCTCAGTGAGCGGTTAACCGGCCATCCGGAACCTGAGAGCAATTTATTGCCAACTCTCTAGGCATTGATAAACATCGATCAGTCACCAGCCCGCCCGGCTCGGATTTTCAATTCGTCAATAAACTCACCCCCGCCCTCTCCTCTAGCTTCCTGATTCCATTCTGCAAATTCATCCCGTCCGTTTTGCAGGTTAATTGCTCAGCTCTGCGCACAATGGAATTGAAGTCAAATCTGTACTAAATCACCTCTGGAATCGCCAACACCGCGCACAGCTCACTCGAACACCAACGAGTTCCAGGCAAACACGCCAGGTTCGTCAGGCGGCGAGGGGCGCTAACGCGCGCGTCAGCGCACGCTAACCCCGCTAACTTCGCTTTCAAACAACTCTGAACCAGAGGAAAACTCATATGCTACGTCGATGCCTTCAAACACTCGAAAACGGTCAACGCTGCAACGCATCCGCAACCGACAACTCCACATACTGCCGCCACCGTGACCCGCTGGTCCCGGCTAGACCAGCTAAAGAAACATCTACGGAGATGGAACCCCTCCACCTCCCTCGCGTCATCGATAGACCCTCCGCTCTCACAGCCGTCAATATGGTCCTTCAGGCTTCGGGTGAAGGCAGAATCAAACGCTCCGCAGCCGAAACCTTCCTCTCCGCCATCAAACTCGCCATCCGCCTCATCACTGAAATGGCAGAAGCAGGCGAAACCCTCTCTCCGGCCGACTTCACTCTTCGCTCTCAACCTCTGCGCAACTTCGATCGCTCTCAGCCAACGCGAAAGGACGACAAGCTTGCAGCCGCTCTAGCCGCAGCCGCCAAACAGCCAAACCCCTTCACCGCAGCACGCCCATCCTCCGCACTCCAATCCGACATCGACCCAGCGACCGCCCGCATGGTTAAGGAGATGCTGGCACAGAGCCGCGACTTTCCGAGGATCGAGCGGTCAAGAGCTTAAGGATGCGCTCCCTAAACCCTTAGCCATCTATTACGAACAGAATTTAAGGCAAAAGATTATCGACATAAGATAAGCGCCACAGCGGTGCCCGGAAGGCCTGGGTTCGCCGACCAACACCAGAAACCCGATGACCAGCCCCTGCTTCCCATACCCATCCCTGCCCACCGATCAAAGCTCGCGCCGCAACGCCACCTGCTTCAACTTCCTTAGCTGCCGGCCTGATCGATCCACCTTCATAGCGAATTTAGTAACTTTATCCAAGCACGATAACTTTGCTAAACTCGCTATAACCATGGACCCCGTCCGCAATCCCTACGCTCCCGGTGCTGGCAGCCCCCCACCAGAACTCGCCGGCCGAACTGACATCAGAGAAGACATCAGGATCCGCCTCGAGCGCCTTCGTCTTGGCCGCCCTGCCAAGAGCATGATGCTCATAGGCTTACGCGGAGTTGGCAAAACAGTGCTTCTCGACCAGATGCGCCGCGATGCCGAGGCTGGCGGCATACATACCGTCCGGATCGAGGCGCCCGAGTACCGCTCGCTTCCAGCCATACTTGCCCCCGCCCTCCGGCTCGCTCTTCTCCATCTCAGCAAAAAAGATGCAGCCAGGGATTTCGCCATCCGAGGTCTCAAAGCCCTCGCCGGATTTGCTGGCAAGTTGAAAGTCCACTATCGCGATATTGAGGTTGGCCTCGACTACGCTCCCGAACCGGGCCTGGCCGATAACGGCGACCTCGAACTCGATCTCGGCACCCTTCTGGCCCAGGTAGGCGCGGCTGCAAGAGCGGCCGAAACCGCCGTGGTCCTCTTCATCGACGAACTCCAATATGTCGAGGAGCCGCAGATGGCGGCCCTCATCTCCGCGCTGCATCGCTGCTCCCAGGAGCAGCTTCCCGTCACCATCGTCGGAGCAGGCCTGCCCCAACTCCGCGGGCGCATGGGCGAAGCAAAATCCTATGCAGAGCGGCTGTTCGACTTCCCTGAAATTGGGCCGCTCAGTCCAGCCTATGCGCGCGAAGCCATCGTGCGTCCCGCCGAAAATGAAGGCGCCAGCATCGACGACCGCGCCGTCGACCTCATCATCACCAAGACCCAGGGCTATCCCTACTTCCTCCAGGAATGGGGCAAACATACCTGGGATCTCGCCCCCGCCAGCCCTATCCGCTACGAAGACGTTATCGACGCATCAGACGAAGCCGTTGCCGCTCTCGACGAGAGCTTCTTCCGCGTACGCTTTGATCGCCTCACTCCGACCGAAAAGAGATACCTTCGCGCAATGGCCGAACTCGGCCCCGATCCGCAGCGCTCGGGCGACATCGCAGATCAGCTCGGCCGCGGCGTTACCTCTCTGGCACCAACCCGTTCGGGCCTGATCGCCAAGGGGATGATCTGGAGCCAGACACACGGAGAGACGGCATTCACCGTTCCGCTCTTCGATGAGTTCATGAAGCGCATTATGCCTGGCGACGCCTGGAGGAACAGCTAGTCTTCGCCCTCTCAACAAGGACGTATAGCTCATCGCAGCTCTGCGTCCGCCGGTCACTTCACATGCACACCGCGCCCTTCGGCGGTATATACTCGGTTTCCGCAATCGCTTTATCAAAAGACATCAGTTTTCAAATTTGGAGACCCAGGTGACTGATCGAAGATTCCTTTTCAGCGCTATCGCGATCTGCGCCGGCGCACTATTCTTCTGTGCCGAGGCCCTTCCTGCTCAACAGTGGAAAGCCCCGACAAGCATGAAGAAGTTATCCAACGGGCTGACTGTCGTCGTCTCAGAAGACCATTCCGCACCGACGTTCGGCATTTGCGTCAGCTATGGCATTGGCTTTCGTCTTGAGCCCGAAGGTCGCACCGGCTTCGCGCACCTGTTCGAACACCTCATGTTTGAAGGAACACCGAACGCGCCCAAAGGTGTTCTCGATCGAGTGATTGAAGGCGGTGGCGGCGCCAACAACGGCGACACTCGCTACGACTACACGGAGTACATCGAGACTGCACCCATCTCCGCTCTCGATCCCGTTCTTTGGATCGAAGCCGACCGCATGAAGACCCTCGACTTCTCGCCGAAGAACCTCGACAACCAGCGCAATGTCGTCGAAGAGGAGGTTCGCGTCAACGTATTGAACCAGCCTTACGGGCTCTTCTTCGCCATCGACCTTCCTGGCAAGGCGTTCGACACCTATCCCAACGCCCACAACTTCTACGGCGACTTCAAGGATCTCGACGCAGCCAAGATCGAAGACGTGAAGGCTTTCTACGAAAAGTACTACACGCCGGGCAATGCGGTTCTCGCCATTGTTGGCGATGTGAAGCCTGAAGACGTGTATGCAAAGGTGGAGAAGTACTTCGCGCAGGTGCCGTCGCGCTCCACTCCGCCGAAACCCAAGGTCGAGGAACCCCCGCAAACCGCTGAGCGCCGCTCCTCTGAGACCGACAAGCTCGCTCGCGTTCCCGGTCTCGCCATCGGATACCGCATGCCTCCACGCAAATCGGCCGACGCGCTGGCCGGAGCGGTCACAGGAGAACTCCTCCACAACGGACAGGCCTCGCGCCTCTATCAAGCACTAGTGAAAGATAAGCAGGTTGCGCTCTCAGCTGATGGTGGCGTGAACTGGCCGCTCGGAACTCCGTTCGAGTACGCAGGCCCAACCTTGATGACCTCGTTCATCGTCTATCCGCCCAACGTCACTGAAGACCAGGTCCTTGCCGCATACGACGGCGCAATCAAGGATCTCGCTGAAAAAGGACCCACCCAGCAGGATCTCGATCGCATCGTCGCGAAGATGCGCAGCGACATTTACGGCAATCTCGAAATTCCCATAAACCGCGCGTCCGCTCTCTCGCATGCCGTTCTCTTCAACGGCAGCTTCGATTCCGTGTATCAAGTCCCTGACGAGCTCTCGAAGGTCACCGTGGCGCAGGTAAAAGCCTTCGCCGCCAAATACCTCGTCAGCACCAATCGCACCATCATCAATCGCACTCCAGCAGCGGCCGCTGCTGCGAAGGAAAAGGGAGCGGGACAATGAAGAAGATACTCACAATCGCATGTGCCTTTCTCATCGTCGCAGCGCAGTCTCACGCACAGAAGGAGACGGTGCTTCCCAAGGATCTGCCGGCCTACGGGCCGGAGAGGCCGCTTGCAGCCCCATCGGTAAAGATCGAAAAGCTGGACAATGGCCTCACGGTCTGGCTTGTCTCCGAACCGGGATTCCCCAAGGTTGCGTTCAGCATCGCCTTGCATGGCGGCCTTGCGGCTGATCCGTCTGATCGTCCTGGCCTCTCTCAGATGTTGGGGAACACGATCGACCAGGGCACAAAGACGCTTAATGCGAAGCAGATCGCCCAGCAGCTACAAGCAGCCGGAGGCGATCTCGGCGTTACTCCCGGCAAAGACTCGACCATCCTCTCCATCACCGTACTCAGCGCCAAGCGGGATGATGCGCTGAGCGTGCTCTCTGACCTCGTCCGCAATGCATCCTTTCCCGATGAGGAAGTCGCTCTGGCCAAGCGCAACGCGCTGAATGAACTCCGCCAGCAGGAATCGCAACCATCGTTCCTCGCCGGGCGCGCAATGGCCAAGGTTCTCTTCGGCGATCATCCGTATCACGTCACCTCCGCAACGGAGCAATCGATCAATGCTTCAACGCCTGGAGATTTAAGGAAGATCTATGCTGAGCGTTTCCGTCCGGATCAAGCATTGTTGGTTGCCGTTGGAGATTTCGACGCGGATGGAATGCTCAATGCCGTAAAGAGCCGCTTCGCGGAATGGAAAGCTCCTTCTACTCCGCCTGTGACGGTTTTGTCGGCGACATCCTCAACTCCACAGCATGCAATTTACATAGTCCCTCGCCCAGGCTCCGTTCAAACGACACTCGAACTAGGGAGCTTCGGTCCATTGCGCACCGCCGACGACTACGAAGCCGCGCGCGTTGCCAACGCCATCTTCGGCGGAACCTTCGGTTCGCGCCTCACTCGCAACATCCGCGAAGACAAGGGCTATACCTACTCGCCTTTTGCGACTTTGCAGACCTACCAGGCAGCAGGGCTGCAAATTACGCGCGCAGACGTTCGCAATGACGTCACGGCACCGAGCCTCAATGAGATGTTTTATGAACTCAACCGCATGGTTACGACATCGCCCACTGAGGAAGAACTGCGCACGGCCAAGCGCTTCCTCGTAGGCATCGAGGCCATCCAGCTGCAATCCCGTGCCTCGGTCGCCGGCGAGCTGGCGCGGCTCTGGGTCAGCGGTCTAACGCCCGACGCGATCGGCACCTATGGCAAGAAGGTCGCGGCCACTACGGCGCAAGACGTGGACGCAGTCGCAAAAAAATACTTCCCGGCCGCCAAGGCTACCGTCGTGGCCGTCGGAGAAGAGAAAATCGTCCGCGACGCCCTTGCTCCCTTCGGCTTGCCGGTTCTCTCAGTCCCACAATGAGAGTTGCGACTGGCCAGCTTCCTGAAGTGCGCTCATAGGCGAACTAGAGTTCCGTTCGTCGTGAGCGAAATCCATTTCGTCGCTCCTCCCGAACGTCTTGAGTCGATGATTTACTCTTGTGCCATCGAGAATTCCCATCTGGATCAGCCCAAGAGAGATCAATGAGAAAATTTGCCTGTGTTCTTGCAGCCGCCGCCTCCCTGTTGACCATCGCCGCCTCCGCCCAGGAGAAAAATCTTCCCGCTGACCAACTGGATCCTAACTTCAAGGCTCCCGCGCAACAAACCGACTTTGAGAAGCGTGTGGTCATGATGCCCATGCGCGATGGCGTCAAACTGTACACCGTCATCGTCATTCCCAAGGGAGCAAAAGACGCGCCCATCCTGCTCGACCGCACTCCCTACGACGCTGCCAAGCGCGCCGAGCGGTCGAAAAGCCCGCGCATGATTGAGGCTCTGCCGCTCGCCGACGAGGTCTTTGTCAAGGAAGGCTACATCATCGTTTATCAGGATGTGCGCGGCAAGCACGGCTCTGAAGGGCCGTACCTCATGACCCCGCCGCCGGTGAACTCCGGCTACAATCCGTCGGGCGCCGACGACACCACCGACGGATACGACTGCATCGACTGGCTGGTGAAGAATGTTCCGGAATCGAACGGACGCGTGGGCATGATCGGCTCAAGCTATGAGGGCTTCACGGTAGTGATGGCTCTGCTCCATCCTCATCCGGCGCTCAAGGTCGCCGCGCCTGAAAGCCCCATGGTCGACGGCTGGATGGGAGACGACTGGTTCCATTACGGCGCCTATCGCACGCCCAACATTGACTACATGCTCGGCCAGACCACGAAGCGTGCAGAGGGCGTGCCCGTTCCGCATCCTAACTATGACGAGTACACGAGTCTGCTGAATGCGGGCTCTGCCGGCGGTTTCGCACATCAGCTTGGCGCCGACCAGCTTCCTTTCTGGAAAGTCACCGTCGATCACCCTGCGTATGACGGCTACTGGCAGAGCCAGGCACTCGACAAGCTCATCGTCAAGCAGCCGCTCTCTGTCCCCACCATGTGGGAGCAGGGCCTCTGGGACCAGGAAGACATGTGGGGCGCCAACCACAGCTATCGCGCTCTCAAGTCCATCGGCACGCCCGACGCGATGAACCACATCGTCATGGGCCCCTGGTTTCACAGCCAGGTCAATCGTCCCGGTCGCAATATCGGCCCGCTCACCTGGGCTACCGACACCACCGCCTGGTGGCGCGAGAAGATTCTGCTGCCGTTCTTCAATCAATATCTGAAGCCCGGCTCACCCAAGGCCGACACGCCCAACGCGCTCATCTACGACACCGGCCTCGACAAGTGGGACACCTACTCGACCTTCCCCCAGTCTTGCGAAAAAGGATGCCCCACGATATCGAAGCCCCTCTATCTCGAAGCCGGCGGCAAGCTCTCCTTGAAAGCACCCGCCGCCTCAGAAGAGAAATTCACTGAGTATGTCTCCGACCCCGCGAACCCTGTTCCGTATTTACCGCGCCCCGTCACCCACACTGGCTGGCGCACCTGGCTTGTCACTGATCAGCGCTTTGTCGACGGCCGCCCTGATGTTCTCACCTACGTCTCCGATCCGCTTGAGCAGACGATGAAACTCTCCGGGGAGCCAATGGTCCACCTCATCGCCTCAACCTCGGGAACAGACTCCGACTGGGTGGTCAAGATTATCGATGTCCAGCCGGAAAGCGTCGTCGAACCCACGCAGCAGATGAGCGGCTATGAACTGCCCGTCGCCACCGATATCTTCCGCGGCCGCTATCGCACCAGCTTCGAGCACCCCGCGGCCATCGAAGCCAATGCGCCACTTCCGTATGTGTTCGCGCTGCCGATGATCAACCACACCTTCCTTCCCGGCCATCGCATCATGGTGCAGGTGCAGTCGTCACTCTTCCCGCTCTACGATCGCAATCCGCAGAAATTCGTTCCCAACATCTTCACCGCCCAGGTGCAGGACTATCAGAAAGCCACGCAGCGCATCTGGCACACGCCCGACAACGCCAGCTACATTAGCCTTCCGGTCGTACCTGTAGATGCACACTAGCTCATCTGCTTACTCTTGCTTGAAAATGAGAGATGCTTCCGAACATTCGGAAGCATCTCTTTTTATATGACTTAACCGTTCAGCCTGCGCGCAATGCCGTAGCATTTAGAAGTTATTCCCAGCGAGGTGCAATATGGCCGACACGCTCCCTCCACCGCAGCTCAGCTCCGACGAGATCAGCAACTTCACCCGCCAGACCAACTACGGAACCTGGCGTGTCCAGAAGACATGGAAGCCCCTGTACATCACCGATGCCGAGGGCTGCTGGATTACCGATGCTGCCGGCAAGCGCTATCTCGATTTCAGCGCGCAGCTCATGTGCGTCAACCTCGGCCACAAGAATCGGGCGGTAGTCGAATCCATCGCCCAGCAGGCTCGCGATCTAGCTTTCGTAGGCCCGGTCTATGCAACGGAAGCCCGCGCCCGCCTTAGCGCAAAGCTTCTCGAAGTTCTGCCGGCGGGCCTCGAGAAGTTCTTCTTCGCGACTAGCGGCACCGAAGCCAACGAAGCCGCGTTCAAGATCGCGCGGATGGTCACCGGTAAAAACAAAATCATCTCGCGCTACCGCTCCTACCACGGTTCGACGGCCGGATCCGTTGCGGCCACAGGCGACCCCCGCCGATGGGCCATGGAACCTGCCGGCAAGATTCACAACGTCGTCTTTGCGCCGGAGACGAACTGCTACAACTGCCCCATCAAGCACACCTACCCCGGCTGCAACATTGCCTGTGTCGACTACATCGAGCACATGATCGAAAACGAAAGCGACGTAGCGGCCATCATCGTCGAACCCATCGTCGGCACCAACGGCGTTCTCATTCCGCCGCCGGAATACTTCCCGCGCCTTCGCGAGATCTGCGACCGCCACGGCGTGCTGATGATTGCCGACGAAGTGATGACCGGCTGGGGACGCACCGGCAAGTGGTTCGCCGTCGATCACTGGAATGTGAAGCCCGACATCCTCGTCACCGCGAAGGGCATCACATCGGCCTACGTGCCGCTCGGTCTCTGTGCGACGACCAAGAAACTTGCAGACCACTTCGAAGACCGCTATTTCTCCCACGGCCACACTTACGAGGCACACCCCATCACGCTTGGTCCCGCGGCGACCACCATCGAAGAGATGCAGCGTCTGAAGCTCATTGAGCGCGCCGCTGAGCTCGAACCCTACGTCCGCCAGAAGCTCGACGCTCTCAAGGAGAAGCATCCATCCATCGGCGATGTGCGTGGCATCGGCCTCTTCTTCGCGGTTGAACTCGTGAAGAACCGCACCACGAAGCAGCCCTTCAACACCATGCGCGACAAAGTAGAAGGAAGACCCATGGTCGTCGATCAAATTGCCGCGAAGATGATGGCCGACGGCGTAGCCCAGCAGTCCTGGATCAGCCACTTCGTTATTGCCCCACCTCTGATCGTCACTAAAGAGGAGATTGACTTCGGCATCGACGCCCTCGATCGCCATCTAGGTGTCGCCGACGCGTTGGTGGAGTAGAACGCTGTCCTGTTTCGGAGAAGTGCCTACTGAGCTAGAACATAGCTGTCAACGCGAAAGCCCGCGACAGTCCGGCTAGATCTGATCTCTGAACCCTTATCACTATCCGCTGTCTCAATCAAACACCACCGTCTTGTTTCCGTAGCAGAGAATGCGCCGGTCAAGGTGCCATCTCACCGCGCGCGCAAGCACCATCCGCTCCAGGTCGCGGCCTTGCGCCACAAGATCCTCTACTTGGTCCCGATGCGAGATCCGCGCCACGTCCTGCTCGATGATCGGCCCATCATCCAGCACCTCTGTCACGTAATGACTGGTTGCGCCAATCAGCTTCACGCCCCGTGCATGAGCCGCATGGTATGGCTTTGCACCGATGAATGCTGGCAGAAAGGAATGATGCACATTGATAATCGCGGCAGGATAACGAGCGACAAACGCGGGCGACAAAATCTGCATGTAGCGCGCCAGCACCACCAGCTCAATCCCAAATTGTTCAAGAATCCGTAGCTGCCGCGCCTCTGCCTCGGCCCGCGTTGCGGCGCTCGCCGCAACATGCTCGAACGGGATTCCATAATAAGCCGCGAGCTTTTCCACTTCGCGATGATTCGAGACAATCACTCGAATCTCACAGTGCAGCTCCCGCGATTGCCAGCGGTGCAGCAGATCGGCCACGCAGTGGAGGTACTGCGAGCAGAAGAGCGCAACCCTGGTGGGAAGATTCATAACACCGATCTGCCAATGCATTCCGAGCTCAGATGCAATCGGAGCGAACGCTCTGTTGAACTGCACAAGATCGAATCCAGACGCGGGTTCAGCCTGATCCGCGCTTCCACCGGCATTCAGAGCCCACTCCACCCGCATGAAGAATTTCCCGAGATCATGATCCTGGTGCTGATCGGCGTGCAGGATATTCGCTCCATGCTCGTAGAGCAGACCTGACACGCGCGCAACCAGCCCCTTGCGGTCGGGGCAGTCGATGAGCAGAACGGCGGTATCCTTCATGCTCATCCAGCTTACGGCATTGCCACCACACAGTTGCTGACCGGCCTGGTACTACTGGCTTATCAGGTTCTAAACTGCGTTGGCTTATTCTCCTTGTCTGCTGATGGAGAGGCCGCCAATTGCAGACGAAGCTTGCCTGCAAGATCCTCAACCATGCGCAGCTTATGCACCACATGATTTGGAAGGCCCTGCTCGGCCAGAGCTAGCTGCGACTGCAACAGCAGCCCGCTTACCGTGTTCTTTAACTCCGCGCCGATGTCCTCGCGCGCTGCGCTCCGGGCCGCCGCCTGCTCTCTCTGCCGGCGCTGCAGCGCTGCTCGAATCTCGCGAATGATGCGTGCGGCTCCAGCAAGAGCGAAATTGATCTGCAACGGGATGGCCAGCCCGGAACGCTCCCAGATGCCTTCCGCCGCCTCCGGATCGCACTCCGCCAGAGTCTCATCCAGGACTACGACGGAAAACTCTCTCCGGCGTAGTGCGTCAACCGCCCCGCAGCGGCCGTTCGCGAACTCCACCTCCATTCCAAGCTGCTTTGAAACGACCTCGGCGCAATTGCGCACACCTTCAACTCCGCTGACAATCAGAATGGTCATGACAACTCCCTTGTCTTATGTCTTTTGTGTCGGGCTTAATTTGTGGGATGCTGATCCGCCGCTTCATATTCCTTCAGCTTGCGGTAGAGCGTCGTCTTTCCAATCCCGAGAATTTCGGCGGCCATCAGTTTGTCGCCATTGGTTGCGCGCAGCGCGTCAAAGATCGCATTCCGCTCCTGAACAGCAAGCGGAAGCACACTCTTCGATAATGCTGCTTCGTCTTTACGATCGGCAGCCCTCGGTTCATGCAGGTGGGCAAGCGCCAGATCCTGCAACTGAGTGGGAAGGTTTCCAATCTGTACTTCGCCGCCGGACGCCATGGTTACGCCGCAATCTATCGCATTCTCCAACTCGCGAACGTTACCTGGCCAGTTGTACCGCATCATCACGCTTAAGGCGTCGTCATGAATGCTGAAGCGTCCAGCGTGTCCTCGATGCACTTTATTGAGAAAATGCGCCACCAGGAGGGGAATATCATCCTTGCGATCTCGTAACGCGGGGATACGCAGGTTCACCACGTTAAGCCGGTAGAACAAACCCTTGCGGAATGCACCGCACTCCACCATCGCGGAAAGATCCCGATTCGTCGCCGTGACTATGCGCGCCTTGATTGGAATGCGCTGGGTTGAACCAACAGGGCGCACTTCTCTTTCCTGCACTGCGCGCAGCATTTTCGCCTGCAGATCGAGCGTGAGTTCGCCAATCTCGTCGAGGAACACCGTACCACTCCCTGCAGAAACAAGCAGGCCATCCTTGGAGTGGCTCGCTCCCGTAAAGGCTCCTTTGACATAGCCGAAGAGCTCGCTTTCCACCAGCGTAGGTACCAGGGAGCCGCAGTCCACGGGGAGGAAAGGCTTGTCAGCGTTCGGTCCGAACGTGTGAATCGAACGGGCCACCATCTCCTTGCCAGTACCACTCTCGCCAAGAATGAGAACCGGA
>Ga0157378_10003926_pt1 | contig 13163 bp, 9 predicted proteins | sample M65metaG_FD_115309 | JGI IMG/M metagenome (GOLD analysis project Ga0157378, IMG submission 115309) | Miscanthus rhizosphere microbial communities from Kellogg Biological Station, Michigan, USA - M6-5 metaG | ecosystem: Host-associated > Plants > Roots > Rhizosphere > Soil | place: USA: Michigan...
GGTATATAGTATAGGTTGGTCAACTGCAGCCTGATGGCAAACGACAGGCAAGTCAGCATAGTAGTAACAACCAGCACTATCAGGACTACAAGCCGGTTATCAAGGTAAATATCCTTACGGAAAAGATAAAGGAATACAATAAGCAGCGTAATAACTATCGACACCAGCAGCAACTGCCCCAGTAAAACAAGGCGCGGGTCGCCATTTATCCGGACATTATCCTCAAAGGCTTTTTTGTAAGATTCAAGTTTCTGATACACCACGTCATTCACTATCGAGCCTTTGGCTATAATAACCTCCCCTTTCTGCACCATGCCGCGGGTTTGCGACAGGCCATCAATTACTTCTTTTTCCTGGCGCGATGTTAATTTGTCATCGTACTTCAGGTTGTTTTGCAGGCGGTTTTGTACCGGGTCCAGTACAAAGGTCTTATCGATATTTTTTCGTTTGTTCAGCTCCTTATCACAATAGGCCAGGGCCTTTTCCTTGGTAAAAAGGTCAGCCGTATTTTTGTCTGTCGCTACGTTTTTATCCAGTACGGTTATGGCATAGTTTTGCTGGCTCTGCTGGTATTTTGGATTGAGCGACACCAGGCCTTTATCATATATAGCCTTCAGCAAGTCTTCACCGGCACGAAAATGAGCCTGCTTTTGCCGTTCGTTTAGCCCGGCATCATGCCACTTTATTTCGAAGTCATTCTTATAACCCTCTATCGCCTGCTGGCTTAAGTCATTATCCAACTGATAAAAGGGTGTGATACTGCGCAGGGCGGCCTGCTGGTCGTTCTCAATTTCCTGCGTAGTTTTCAGTATGGCGAAATTATAGGGCGATACCAGGTCCTTCTGCGACCATATGCGGCCCCGGTCGTACTCATACCTGAATTTGGCCTGCTTGGGCAACGTAAAAACGATGACGCAAATACTGGCCACCATCATAAAATACTTGAGATAACCGGAGTATTTGCGCAGAAAAGCCTTTTGGCGCGAGGTGGTAAGTGTAGCCATTTTTGTATTTGAACTTCAAAAATAGCATATTTTCCGCCATTTGAATTTGACCCGGTTTTCAAATAATGTCGTATTTTAACTGCGCCTGCATTTATTGGCGAATAATGGAAACATATAAAGACTTTACATCCATCGAAACCAACGAGCTGATTGCGATCAGAAATGGATTTTTCAACCCGGTATTTACAATTACAGACGGTAATTTCATGTACGGGAAAGTAATTCTTAATAAAACATCCAAGGCCCTGCCCGTCCTGGAAACCTTAGGCGAAAGCTGGACATTAAAACGCCAAAGCATATTTGGTGACAGGACTTTACATATTTTGAATGCCGTCGGTGAACCTGTTGGAACAGTAACCAACGGTGACACGTATTTAAAAATGGCCGATGGATTTGACGCATATTTAGCGGGCCCATGGTTCGACACGCAGCACAACAAGCTCGTAGCCTGGAAACAAAGTTCGTATAGTTATAGAAAGCCTTTTAAGATAACTGTCGACCGGTCGCTTGTTAAAACCATGAAGGAGATGCCATTATTGGTCCTGCTTGGGACTTACCTTATATTTTTGGAATATACCCGTTCTTTAGCATGAGCCAGGACAATTATCAAAACTATGCATGCATAGCATTTCCTTCCGGTAAAAAGCCTAAATTTGCGCACCAGTTATCATTCGATTCATGAAAGAAGTATATATCGTTTCGGCTACCCGCACCGCTATCGGCAGTTTTGGCGGAGCATTGTCATCGCTATCAGCAACACAGCTTGGCGCTGTCGTAATCAAATCAGCGGTAGAGAAAGCGGGCCTGAAACCCGGACAAATACAGGAAGTATATATGGGCAATGTGCTGTCTGCCAATGCGGGACAGGCTCCTGCAACCCAGGCAGCGATATTTGCGGGACTCCCCTATTTGCCTGCCACAACGGTGAACAAGGTTTGCGCATCGGGCATGAAGGCTATTATGCTGGGCGCGCAGAGTATTGCCCTGGGACAAAATGAGATTGTAGTTGCCGGTGGTATGGAAAGCATGAGCAATGTGCCCTATTACCTTGACAAGGCCCGCAATGGTTACCGTCTGGGTAACGGGCAGATCATAGACGGACTGGTAAAAGACGGTTTGTGGGATGTATATAACGATTACCACATGGGCTCGGCGGCTGAGTTATGTGCTGCAGAATGTCATATCAGTCGCGGGGAGCAGGATGCTTATGCGATCGAATCCTATAAAAGATCACAAAAATCGCAAATTGAAGAAAAATTCAGGAGCGAGATAACCCCTGTTGAACTAAAAGACAAAAAGGGTGATATTACTTTATTTGACGAGGACGAAGAACCAAAAGCGGTAAAATTTGATAAGATTCCCGGCCTTAAACCTGTTTTCAAAAAAGATGGCACGGTAACGGCCGCCAATGCATCGACCTTAAATGACGGGGCCGCTGCTTTGGTATTGATGAGTAAGGAAAAGGCGGATGAAATGGGCATCAAACCATTAGCCAGGATAGTTTCCTACGCGGATGCACAACAGGCTCCTGAGTGGTTTACCACCGCTCCGGCAAAGGCAATTCCTTTAGCCCTGCACCGGGCAAACTTATCGTCAGATCAAATTGATTATTTTGAAATAAACGAGGCCTTTTCCGTGGTTTCTATTGCGAACAACCAGCAGTTAAAGCTTGACCCTGCAAAAGTAAACGTAAATGGCGGCGCTGTTTCCATGGGTCACCCGCTGGGTGCTTCGGGAGCGCGAATTATTGTAACTTTACTGCACGTGTTGCAGCAGAACGGCGGTAAATACGGCACTGCCGGAATTTGTAACGGCGGCGGCGGCGCCAGTGCAATGGTTATTGAAAATTTGCGTTAATGTAACTGATGAAAAAACTGTTTACCCTACTATTAATAGCCGTGGTATTACCGTTGCTGGCATCTGCCCAGCATGCAGACGACAGCGGAAATATTCAAAAACTTACGCTTTACCAGGACAGCCTGGCACAGATTTGCAAAAAACTGGTTAATGACGGCACAGAGATGGAGCGCCAGAATGCCAATGGCGAACTTATCAAAACCCTGGTAAAAGCACTTAAAGTACCGCATTCATTCAATTTCAGCTTTGATTCGTTGAAGGCGATACGCATACTGAATGCGCCCGATAACCGTTTCCGCATATTTACCTGGTGCATGCAGTTTGATGATGGCAGCTACCGTTACTACGGTACCGTGCAAATGAACACCGGTGATAAACTGCTGATGTATCCCCTGACCGATTATACACCCTTTATCAAAAATGCCGAGGATACGGTAACGGACAACTCCAAATGGCTGGGCGCCATGTATTACAAGATCATACCGGTATATACCGAGCAAAATCCTTATTACGTTTTACTGGGCTGGAAGGGCAATACTGTCAGGACCAACAAAAAGGTGATCGAGACGATAACATTCAGGAATGACCGCCCTGTTTTCGGCCACTCCGTTTTTGACGGCAATGGCAAGGTGCGCAAGCGTGTGGTATTTGAATATACCCGGCAGGCATCCATGGTGCTTAATTATATTGCTGACGAGCACCTGATCGTGTTCGATCATCTTGTTCCGCCCGACAAAAAGCTAAAAGGCCATTTTGATGTGTATGGCCCCGACTTGAGCTACGACGGCTACCGTTTTAAAAACGGGAGGTGGGAATATGTCGACAACCTGGAGATGCGCAATAAACCCGACAGCCACGACGGCGAATATATCGACCCGAAAAAACAAAAGGCTATTGATAAAGCGACCGCAGGATCGGAGAATAATTGAGTTGATTGGTTGAATAAGTTGGATTGAGTTGAAGTACCGCTGCAGATAATTAATTTGATCAACCACTTAAATTAATCCAACTCCATCAACAACAATACAGAATATAAATAAACTGCCCGACAATAATTCCCATATAAAATTCCGGTTTACAGGAATTGTAGTATTTTAGTCAAAATTTTTCTCAAAAAAATTAACTATGCAAGAACCCCCCATCGCGGTTGCTCCGGCTAAATCGAGATTCCCCAAGGCAGTACCTTACATTATTGGCAACGAAGCAGCAGAGCGATTCAGCTTTTACGGGATGCGTTCGGTACTCAGTCTTTTTTTAGTAAAGCAATTTTTTAACCCCACCGACAATTCCGCGTTGATGGATCAAGCTAACGCGCATGCTAACAAGTTACACCACTTGTTTGTGATGGTTGCTTACGCCTTACCATTTGTAGGGGGTATGGTGGCCGACTGGTTTACCGGAAAATACAAACTTATTCTATATGTATCGATGATTTACTGCGTGGGCCATCTAATGTTGGCAATGTTTGACGGTGGCTTAAGCGGCTTTGAATTAGGTTTATTGGTGGTGGCAATTGGCGCGGGCGGCATTAAATCGTGCGTATCGGCTAACGTGGGGGATCAGTTTGATGCCACCAACCAGGATTTACTATCGAAAGTTTACGGCTGGTTTTATTTCAGCATCAACGCCGGCTCAATGATCTCAACCGTAGCTATCCCATGGACATATGATCACTTCGGGCCGAGATGGGCTTTTGGTGTTCCCGGCCTCCTGATGGCCCTGGCTACTATCATATTTTTTTCAGGCCGAAAAAAATATGTAAAAGTTCCTCCGCAAGGTGTCAATCGCAATAACCTCGTATTCATCACATGGTACGCATTAACCCACATGGGACAAAAGAAACCAGGCCAATCCATATTAGATGTCGCTAAAGGTCCTTATGATCCTGAAAAAGTAGAAGGCATGAAAGCCGTTTATCGTGTGATGGCTGTGTTCATTTTCGCGTTGGCATTTTGGGCCGTTTGGGATCAATGTCTATCGGAGTGGACGTTATATGCCGAAAAAATGGACCGTGTTATTAACCTTGGATTTACTAAATTTACCATCTACCCAGGTCAGTTATCAACCTTCAATACGGTTTTTCTGCTGATGTTCATACCGTTCTTCAATTATTTTGTGTATCCCCGCCTTGACAAGGTCGGCCTAAAAACCACGCCATTACGCAGGCTTGGCGCAGGCTTGGTATTAACCGCCATATCATTCGTGGTTATCGGCTTTATCCATACCAGTATTCAGAATGGTGGTGCCCCTTCTATCTGGTGGCAGGTATTAGCTTTTTTGATACTTTCAGCTGCCGAAGTGTTAGTGTCCATTACTGGTTTAGAATATGCGTATACACACTCGCCAAAATCAATGAAAAGCACCATGACTGGTATTTGGTTCCTGGTAGTATCGTTTGGTAACCTCATTACTGCGCTTATTAATGGCTTTATTGAAGACGGCGGTTGGTGGGCACGCAATCTCAAAGGCGCGAATTATGAATGGTTCTTCGTTTGCTTTATCGGTGCCTTTATATTGGCGTTCTTCTTCGTGGCCCCGCGCCTGAAAGAGCGTAACTATATAGATAACCCGGAAGATGATCCTATAATTAAAAATCAAATAATTGCGGATACCAATAATTTATGATTTTGATAAAATAAGCCAAATTCCCTGTTATTATTTTCAAGCAATTGGTTAATACACTATTTTTGCCTGCTTATTACTGATTAATTTAACACCCGGCAGTGCCTGACAGCATAGTTATTATACCCACCTATAACGAAATTGAAAATATTGAACGGATCATCCGCAAGGTATTTTCGCTTCGGCACGAATTTCACGTGCTTGTTATTGACGACGGTTCGCCCGATGGCACCCCTATCATTGTTAAAGAATTGCAGCAGGAATTCCCTGAAAAGCTGTTTTTAGTAGAACGGGCAGGGAAGCAAGGCTTAGGCACAGCTTATATTCATGGTTTTCGCTGGTCAATTGAACGTCAGTATGATTACATCTTCGAGATGGATGCTGATTTTTCGCACAACCCGGAAGACCTGCGCAAACTGCGCGATGCCTGCGAAGAGGGCGCGGATGCCGCAGTGGGTTCAAGATACATAAAGGGTGTAAACGTCGTAAACTGGCCTATGAGCCGGGTACTGATGAGCTATTTTGCATCAGTATATGTGCGCTTTATTACTGGTATCGATATCCGCGACTGGACGGCCGGATTTATGTGTTACAAACGAAAAGTATTGGAAACCATCGAGCTGGAGAAGGTAAAGTTTGTGGGCTACGCCTTCCAGATCGAGATGAAATATACCACCATCAAACACGGATTCAAGATAACCGAAGTGCCTATCATCTTTACCGACCGTACGGAAGGTACCTCCAAAATGTCGACCAGCATCTTCCGAGAAGCTGTTTTTGGGGTAATACAGATGAGGATCAATTCTATTTTCAGGAAGTATCCGGAGGGGTGATGTTATTGCGGAATGCGAATTTCCAAATGCGGAATGAGTTCATAGGATAAAATAACATTTCCGCACCACGACTACCAGCTTCAAAAAATTCCGCAATCGGCATTCCGACTTCCGACTTCAAATAATAAATACTAATTTCGTTGGCAATGAACGAGCATCTTGATCCTGCGCCTGAGCGCCTTTCTTCTGCCGAACGGGACATCGAAAAAGTACTTCGCCCGCAGGTTTTTGAGGATTTTACAGGTCAGCATAAAATACTGGCTAACCTGCGGGTTTTTGTGCAGGCCGCCCGTCAGCGCGGCGAGGCGCTCGATCACGTGCTGCTTCACGGTCCGCCGGGCTTAGGCAAAACTACGCTATCGCACATCATTGCCAACGAGATGGGTGTCGGTATCAAGATCACATCAGGACCCGTACTGGACAAACCTGGCGACCTGGCAGGATTACTGACCAACCTGGAGGCACGAGACATTCTTTTTATTGACGAAATACACCGTCTTAGCCCGCTGGTCGAGGAGTACTTGTATTCGGCTATGGAGGATTTCAAGATCGATATCATGCTGGAGACAGGCCCTAATGCCCGCTCGGTGCAGTTGTCCTTAAATCCGTTTACCCTCGTTGGTGCAACTACCCGTTCGGGATTACTGACCGCTCCATTGCGTGCCCGTTTCGGCATCAATTCGAGATTGGAATATTATGATGCCAAACTGTTAACTACCATCGTGCTGCGTTCAGCATCAATACTGAAAACACCGATAAGCGACGAAGGCGCGTTTGAAATAGCCCGCAGGAGTCGCGGTACGCCGCGTATAGCCAATGCCCTGCTGCGCCGCACGCGCGACTTCGCCCAGATAAAAGGTGACGGCAATATCGATACCGTCATTGCTAATTATGCCTTGAATGCCCTGAACGTTGACCAGCATGGCCTTGACGAAATGGACAATAAGATACTGCTGACTATCATCGACAAATTCAAAGGCGGCCCGGTTGGGTTAAAAACTATAGCAACAGCCGTTGGCGAAGACGAAGGCACTATTGAAGAAGTGTATGAGCCATTTTTGATACAGGAAGGCTTTTTGATGCGCACCGCCCGGGGCCGCGAAGCCACCGATAATGCCTATAAGCATTTGGGCAAACTAAGGATGGGCGGTAACCCCTCGTTATTTTAATTTTCAAGCAAGTATATTTTTAAAACCATAACTACTACATTTGGGTTGTTAAACCGATCTGCCCGGTAAGCCTGAATTTATGTAATTGTTATCTACTGCCTGCATAAATGCTGCAATTACCCGCAGATATTCAATAATTACTTGCTGCCTGTTTTGAATATGTGCGATTATAATATTCTTAATGACGAGGACTTAACGGGGTTACTGCCGGCCGGTGACGAGCATGCTTTTACCGAGATATACAACCGGTACTGGAAAAAACTATTCACCATTGCTGCAAATAAGCTGAACGACCTGGATGAGGCCGAGGAAATTGTCCAGGATATTTTTGTATCTCTTTGGAAAAGGCGGCACAATTTAGGTGTTATAAATACCCTGAGCTCCTACCTGGCGGTATCGGTAAAATACCGCGTTATCAAAACTTTAGACAAACGCTTCAATCAGCAAAAATATTCGGATTACAATAAAACGGCCATCAGCCTGGCTGACAATTCGACGGAGGAGTGGCTTGAATTTGAAGAACTGAGAAGCAAACTGGCTGAATTTGTAGCTGAATTACCTGAAAAATGCCGCATGGTCTATCGCCTAAGCCGCGAGTTGGGCTTATCACAAAAGCAGATCGCGGAGGAAATGGGCATCGCCGAAAAAACAGTTGAAGCACATTTGGGCAAAGCTTTGAAAACCCTCCGTACCCGGTTGAGCCAGTTCCTGTTGTAATTAATAGTAAAATACTTTTCGTTTATATTGAGATTGCAAGGGTATATAGATTGAATTTTTTACTTTTGCTCCGTGAAATTGCTTTGCCTGATAATAACTATTTATGTGACCGTGCTTTCAATAAAGCCCTGTTGTGCAGATAATGATTGCCGGGACAAAAAAGAACTGGCGGGTAAATCACCCGTAAAAGAAAAAGAATGCCTGGGGTGCTCATCATTTTTTACTTGCGGAACTTGCACAGGCTTTATCGTAACCAAGTCCTTTACACCTGAATTGAACCCTTTTGCCAGGAGCAGCAATTATACCTATGCTGATTATCCGGAGCCGGGTCTTCAGCAAATTTCCCTTACTATCTGGCAGCCGCCGCAATTAGGTTAATACTTCTTTTACCCATTCTGTATTAACTTTAATTATAATCTGATGAAAAAACTGACCGTGCTTTTTACAGCACTTCTATATACTATTACTGCTTATTCGCAAAATACTTTTAAAGCTATCGTTAAGGATAGTCAAACTAAAGAAACCCTGATTGGCGCAACGGCGTACCTCCAGGGTTCAACCGCCGGGGCTGCTTCAGATACTTCGGGTTTGATAACCCTGTATAAAATCCCCGACGGCAGGCAAATTATCAAATTCAGTTATGTTGGGTACGAAACCCGGCTGGATACTTTGACATTCCCGTTGACGCATAACAGCCCAATGTTTATATTCTTACAAGCCGCAGGCAAAGGCGACGGCAAAGAACTGGATGCTGTCGTAGTCGGGGCTACCCGGAGCAGCCGGACGATCGCCAATATACCTACACGTGTGGAGGTGATATCAGGTGAAGAGCTTGACGAAAAAGGCAACATGAAACCGGGCGATATCCGCATGATGCTGGCCGAAAGTACAGGTATCCAAACACAGCAAACCTCAGCTACCAGTGGCAATTCCAGTATTCGCATCCAGGGCCTGGACGGCAAATACACGCAAATTATCCGCGACGGTTTCCCTTTATATTCCGGGTTTTCGGTTGGCCTTGGGCTGCTGCAGATAGCACCGCTTGATTTAAAACAAGTAGAAGTAATTAAAGGCTCGTCTTCCACGCTATACGGAGGCGGTGCGATTGCGGGCCTGGTTAACCTGGTATCCAAAACACCAACCAGTGAACGCCATTTGGATTTCCTGTTAAACGCAACATCTGCTTTGGGATTTGATGCCAGTGGTTTTTACTCCCAAAAGTTTAATAAGATCGGAGCGACTATCTACGCGGGCTATGACCATGCAACACCGTACGACCCGGCGAATATCGGGCTATCGGCCATTCCGCGTTTCAATCGTTATACCTTAAATCCAAAGCTGTTTTTCTATTTGAACGACCGTACAACTTTGATAACGGGTATCAATTCCACCATCGAGAATCGTATCGGAGGAGATATGCAGTACCTGCAAGGCGATGGAGATGCGCAACATTCGTATTTTGAACTTAATAAAACAGGCCGCTACAGTTCACAACTTCAACTCGATCATCAGTTGAACGGCAAGGAAAAGCTAACCTTTAAAAATAGCGTTAGTTATTTTAACCGTAGCATCACCCTGCCTGCTTATCGTTTTTCAGGCGTACAGGTGTCCAGTTACAGCGAGGCTGATTATACCTTCAATAATGAAAAAACTGATTGGGTAGCAGGCATAAATTACCTGACGGAAAATTTCAACGAAGACAGAAACAGTAGCTTTCCATTGCGCAATTACAATTATAATACCATAGGCGGATTTGTTCAAAATACATGGAATGCTACCAATAAATTCATTCTGGAATCAGGCGTGCGGGGCGACTATCACAATGAATATGGGTTTTTCTTTTTGCCCAGATTATCAGGCTTATATAACGTCAATACTCATTTCTCTATGCGTTTAGGTGGCGGCTTAGGCTACAAAGCGCCGACAGTGTTCACAGAAGACGCTGAGCGCATAGAATTCAGGAATGTACTGCCGATAGATGTAACCAATACCAAAGCCGAGCGTTCCTATGGCGCCAATTATGATATTAATTACCGCACAAGTTTGTTTAACGACCAGGTAAGCTTCAGCATTAACCAGTTATTCTTTTATACCAGGATAGAAAACCCAATCCTGCTAACCCAATCAGGAAATGGGAACCTGCAATACCTGCAACCCGGCGGCGATCTGAATACCAAAGGGATTGAGACCAATGTCAAAATAACCTACAGAGACTTTAAACTCTTCCTGGGTTATACGCTGGCTGACGTAACACAGCATACCTACGGCCGCATAAGCGCTTACCCCCTGGTTTCAAGAAACAGGCTTAACAATGTATTAGTATACGAAGCAGAGGGGAAATTTAAAATTGGCGCCGAAGCTTACTATTTCAGCCCGCAGCAGCTTAACGACGGCACCAGGGGCCGCGGATACTGGCTGACCGGTTTAATGGCGGAAAAAATCTGGCACCGGTTTTCGTTATTTGTCAACTTTGAAAACCTGACAAATACCCGGCAAACCAAGTTTGATACCATTTATACCGGTAGTATCACAGATCCGGTGTTTAAGGACATTTACGCCCCGCTTGATGGGTTGGTAATTAATGGTGGTATTAAATTAAAACTGTAACACCTGTTATTAAATTAAATGGAAGGTCTTTACCCTGAGGTAAAGACCTTTTTGTTTGCAGCCTGTTAGTCTTAAAAAATATTTTTCAGTACACTAAGGGATTTCATTCCGTTGGCGGACTTATATACAAATACCCGCTGAATGGAAAGCCAAAACGCAGACGAGCGCTACCAGGAACTGGCCAAAAAATGGCTGGATAAAACTATTACTCCTGAGGAGCAGGCTGAATTTGCAGCGTGGTACAACGCCAACCAGGATAACCCAATTGATATCCCTCCGTCATTTGCTGAGAATGATGAGGAGCTTAGGGAAAGGATATTAAACAAGATAAACATTGCTATTAAAACTAAGCACCGGACCAGGATCATACCGTTGAGATGGGCGGCGGTTGCTGCAAGTTTGTTGTTGCTGTTATCCATTCCCGTCATCTACTTTCATTTAAAACCAAATAAACCAAAGCCGTTTGTTGCGGTGCATCATAAAAAACAATTGAAAAATGATGCAGAACCGGGAGGCGACAAAGCCATGCTGACACTGGCAAACGGGTCGGTAATAGACCTGAACGATGCCAAAAAGGGTGTGCTGGCAAACCAGGGAAACGCTTTACTGAGAAAATTAGCTGACGGGCAGATCATCTATGAAGCCCCAAAAACTACCGGATCAATTAAAGACTCTATCACTTACAATACGGTTACCACGCCAAAAGGCGGGCAGTTCCAGGTGGTGCTGAGCGACGGAACCAAAGTTTGGCTGAATGCTGCTTCGTCCATTGTATTCCCGACAGCTTTTTCATCGTCTGAAAGGAAAGTCAAAATAACCGGCGAGGTTTATTTCGAAGTGGCTAAAAATCAACACCTGCCGTTCAGGGTAGTGTCCGGGCATCAAACGGTTGAGGTATTGGGCACGCATTTTAACATCAACGCTTACGAGGATGAAAATGTCACCAAAACTACATTAGCCGAAGGGTCGGTGAAGGTTTATACCGGCGACCAGTCGGCCATACTTAAACCCGACCAGCAATCAAGTATTTCAAATAACGGGCAGGGGCATATCCGCATAAACAGTATTGACGTGGATGATGTGCTGGCCTGGAAGAACGGCAATTTCCAGTTTGAAAAGGCAGAGATACAAATGATCATGCGCGAAGCGGCAAGATGGTACGATGTGGATGTAAAGTATGACGGCATTGTTCCGGCAAGAAGGTTTACGGGAAGCATATCACGCAGCGTCAACCTGTCCGAATTATTGAAGATGTTAAAATATACCGGTATCAATTTTAAAATAGAGGGAAAGACGATCATCGTCACTCCCTGATACTGTCCAATTATAAACTATTGAAAAACAGCTTTATCGGTCCCCCTGCCCGGTAATATGGAACATTATTGCTTAAGAAATGCTTGTTGCATCGATATAAACCATCAATTGTTAACCTTTTAAAAAAACCAACCATGAGAAAACCAATACTCAGAGCCCCCTGACCGGGAAGTAATGGTAACCTTTTTTATCAAGGTATAAAAATGAAGATAAAAGAACCGGGCAGCGTTGGCGCGCTAACCCGGTTAATATCTGGGTTACCCCCATCCACAATCGCGAAATTGAAAATCAGGTATTTGAACCCAAACATGTAAAATTATGAAATTAAATTGTAAGGTGGGGCCTATCGACCGGCGCCGCCTGTTCAAAATTCTACTAGCTATGAAGCTAACCGCTATAATTGTAATTGTTGCTCTGGTTAATGTGAGCGCCAAAACATATAGCCAGAACATCAACATCCATCAAAACAACACATCGGTAAGCAAAATTCTGAAGCTTATCAAAAAGCAATCGGGTTACAGCTACTTATATGATGAAGACGCCGTAGCCAAAACGAACAAAGTCAATGTCGACGTTTCGAACGCTACGGTTGAGCAGGCGCTGGATCAGTGCTTTAAAGATCAGCCGTTGACTTATAAGATCTTCCAGCAAACCATCGTAGTAAAAGCGCGTGACCAGTTAAGTAACGAAGCCGCTCCTATCAAAGTGACAGGTACTGTATCGGACGAAAAAGGTCAGCCGCTGCCTGGCGTAACCGTAAGGGTTAAGGGCGGTAATGTAGCCACCGTAACCGATGTTAACGGTAAGTACACGCTGAATGAAGTTGACGGCGACGGCACGCTGGTATTCAGCTTTGTTGGTTATGCCAGCCAGGAAATTCCAATCGGCAACCGCGTCCAGATAGACGTAAAACTGGGCGAAGTGCGTACCGCTTTGAACGAAGTGGTGGTAGTAGGCTACGGCACGCAAAAGCGCGTCGACCTGACGGGCGCCGTGGGCAGTGTTAACAGCAGTCAGTTGCAGGAACGCCCTGCTATTAA
>Ga0157378_10003929_pt1 | contig 13155 bp, 6 predicted proteins | sample M65metaG_FD_115309 | JGI IMG/M metagenome (GOLD analysis project Ga0157378, IMG submission 115309) | Miscanthus rhizosphere microbial communities from Kellogg Biological Station, Michigan, USA - M6-5 metaG | ecosystem: Host-associated > Plants > Roots > Rhizosphere > Soil | place: USA: Michigan...
AGCGAGACTGTCCTCATATGTGTTGATGTCTACAAGATTCAGACGCCTCCACGTTACCCTCCGTCCGGTTCGGGCGTAAAGCGATATTTCGCTGGGAGATCATGAGTATTTGGAATAGGATCGACACGCTGGCAAATAACGGATCCGAACTGCAGCGTTTTTGTTTATGGAGGTCCCGGCTCCGATGATGGCAACGTCGCGTGCTGCGCGCATCCCACTTCAGACCTTTTCGCATCGGCAGTTCGATGTTGTAAACTCTTGGTGAACAAGTTTTTGGGGCTGCTTCATAGGCGTACTTCGATCCAGCCTGACGGCGACACGCAATTTTTGAGCCCATGGCGACTCCCGTACATCTCTGCTGGGAATTTGGTCCATACCGATTAGATGGCGCAAAGCGGCTACTTGTGCGCGAGGGGACGAGTCTCGCGTTGCCGCCAAAGACATTTGATCTTCTTCTCATGATGGTCGAAGGCCAAGGACGCGTATTCACAAAAAAAGAACTCATGGACGCGCTCTGGCCGGAGACGTTCGTCGAAGACGGAAGTTTACAGTTCCAGATCGCAAGTCTGCGAAGAGCATTGGGAGAAGAGTGGATCGAAACCCTACCCCGATACGGCTACCGCTTTAAGGGAGAGATCTCAGAGATTCGCTCAGACTCCCACGCCGAGATGAAGATCGTTTCGGAGGATGAAGTAACAAGGAGCCGACCGCCTGACGTCGAAGTTTTGCACACAGCACAGGTGGAAGCACCCGGTGTCCACTATCCAAGGCGGGTAAGCCGGCCGATGCTTCTTTATGGATTTGTCCTTCTGGCCCTGCTCCCCATCGTGTATTTTGTATCTACTCGCGGCACCCAACCGAACCTTTTGGAGCGTGTTATTCGTCTGAATCTCTTGCCTCCAGAAGGTGTCACGATAGCTGATGTAAACTCCATCTCCGTTTCTCCTAACGGCGAACAGATTGTCTTTCAAGGTGTTGAACCTGACGGCAAGAAGCAACTTTGGTTGCGTCCACTTGGTTCGCTAGTGGCTGAAAGGATTCAGGGAACGGAGCAAGTCGACGGAGCATTTTGGTCTCCCAATAGTCGCGCTATCGCATATTTCAGCGCCGGAAAGCTTAAGGTGCTCGACCTGCAGAGCGGAGCTTTGCTAACCATCTGCGACGCGCCACTCGGTACGTCATCGGGAACATGGAATCGGGACGGCGTCATTTTGTTTCATAGCACGAGGCGTTCCGGGATATATCGTGTCTCGGTGAAGGGTGGCCAACCGCAACTTTTGGATGGTCTGAGTAGCTTGCAAGGCGAAATGCTTCAATTTCCCCAGTTTCTTCCTGACGGAATTCATTTCATTTATTTTCTGCGAAGTGCACAGCCGGAAAATACCGGCGTTTACGTTTCGTCGCTGGGCTCTAAAGGTAGAAAGCGGTTGGTGAATACTTACACCAATGCAGTCCTCGCGCAGTTCTCTGGATCGAGTTACCTGCTGTACACGAAGGGTTCTGACTTAGTCGCGCAATCCTTCGATTTCGCAAAGCTTGAATTAGTCGGGACGTCCCTTCTCGTGGCACGACAAATTGTGATTGAGCACAGCGCATCGGCCCTGATTTCCGCATCGACAAACGGCGTACTGGCTTATCGCACATGGAGTAATAGCGGATCTCGAGAACTTGTATGGTTTGACAGAGAGGGCAGGCGGACGGGGACAGTCGGTGACGCAGGAGGGTCTTTCTCTCCGTCATTGTCTCCAGACGAAAAGAGACTCGTGGTCTCCCGGCCAGATCCGCAACTCACGACTTATGATCTATGGCTCGTAGAACTCTCAACCGGAAATTCCACCCGATTCACGTTTGGCCCGACAGATGAGTATTATGCAGCGTGGTCGCCGGATGGCAGTCGAGTAGCTTTCAATGCGGTCCATGACACCGCCACCGACATTTACGAGAAGCCCAGTGCCGGTATTTCCGGACCTAAGCTCCTCTTGCATTCGAGCGAGAGCAAGCCGATTTCGGGGTGGTCACCGGATGGCCGGTATTTGCTATATGAAATCGGTTCCAACACATGGGCCCTCCCGATGGATGGAAATGGTAAGCCCATCGGACCCTATCCGATGCGGTACGCCACGATATCGCCCAACGGGAAATGGGTAGCGTATACTTCCGATCAATCGGGCCGGAATGAGGTGTTCGTTCAGAGCTTTCCCAGTTCGGATGGAAAATGGCAGGTTTCGATTAATGGCGGAACGGAGCCTGTGTGGCGCAAGGATGGAAAGGAACTGTTTTACATAAGCGGAAGCGCCTTGGTCGCCGTCAACGTAAAGACTGAGGCGCCCGCTTTTGAAGCAGGCCTGTCCAAACCTCTCTTCAAAGTGAATCTAGAGGCGCGGGTCCGCCGCCGTTATCAGGTTGCTGCAAATGGACAGCGCTTTCTCTTCAATGTGCCCGTAGAAGGGCCGTCTCCCATCACCGTGGTACTCAACTGGCCGCGAGGTGCTGTAAGACAAGACTAACTGGACTGAAACCGCCGCACACGGGCACTCTCTGTCTTGGGCGCAGCATGAATGTGGCGGACGCCACGGGATGTGCAACATCGCCTAATGCCGTGCTGCCAATGGAAAGCCGTATTTCGCAGCGCAAGTCTGATTATGGCATTGGCCGCAATCAATAAGCCCCAACCGTCCAAAGCAGGACACGGTCCGGTGCTGCGATCCCTAGCGAGTCAGCCTGATTGGTGAAGTCGAAGAGGACCAACTCAACTGCGAAGGTTTCCTTGCGGAAATTGCGTTCTCGCCGCTTCGTTGGGCGTCGAGTCTACGGGCGAAGCGTCCAACAGTCTCGCGAAAACCGCGCGACCAACCCCGAGCCAATTCGCTTACGGCTACTGACTACTCCGTCCAAAATGGCATCGCAAATGCGAATTGCATTTCGCGTTTGAACTTACAAGGGGCCATACATCATCTGTCGACAGCGCTCAACTGCTGTACAGCCCGGCCTGCAGTGACGCTGTAGGCTCCACCAAATCATTCTAACTAACCGTAAGAATTACAACGCGTTATGTTATGTCATTCAGGAATAATGTCATGACATTTTTGGCTTTGACTTCACGTTTCTTCGTAAGATAGGCTCGGGATGTACAGAGGGCCGGAAGGCCTAGTGGCCGCCGAAGAGGCCGAGCAGAGAAGCGCCCATCGGCAACCCTCCGCCAGCGCTGTCAGTGCCATATATAAGAACCTTATTTGTAAAGTGTGGTCAAAGAAGTGAACGAACTCGTCGATCTAAGGTGTGAGAACCAACTATGATGAAACGGCTTATAAGCGCAGTGTTGTTCCTTTCTGTAAGTGCGATGCTCTGGGCGCAATTGCCCTCCACGAAAAACGGGGAATGGCCCTACTACACCGCAGACCTTAAAGGGACCAAATATTCTCCACTTGATCAAATCAACGCTTCAAACTTCAGCAAGCTGGAAATTGCCTGGCGCTTCAAGACTGACAACCTCGGTCCAAAACCTGAATACAAGCTGGAAGGTACGCCGCTGATGGTGAAAAGCGTGATCTACACCACGGCGGGTTCGCGCCGCTCCGTGGTGGCGCTCGATGCCGCTACCGGCGAGGAAATGTGGGTTTACAGCCTACGTGAGGGGAAGCGCGCGGCGTTTGCTCCTCGGCAGCTTTCCGGACGCGGTGTTTCCTACTGGTCCGACGGCAAGGGCGACGACCGGATTGTCTTCGTTACCACCGGTTACCGACTGGTTGAGTTGAATGCTAAGACTGGCCAGCCGATTCCGACTTTCGGCAAGGCCGGCATGATCGATCTAAAAGAGGGCATGATAACCGGGACCAATAAGCAAATTGATTTGGAGACGGGCGAGGCTGGACTCCATTCAACTCCACTAGTGGTGAAGGATGTTGTCATCGTCGGATCCTCTTTCAAAGAAGGCATGACGGTTGTCACTAAGAACAACACCAAAGGCTTGGTCCGCGCATTTGACGCGAAAACCGGCAAGTTGCTTTGGACCTTCAATACGATCCCGCGTCCCGGCGAGTTCGGCAATGAAACTTGGGGAAACGACTCCTGGGCAACGAACGGCAACACCGGCGTCTGGACCCAGATGACCGTCGACGAAGAACTGGGATTGGTCTATTTGCCTGTGGAATCCCCGACTTCTGACTATTATGGCGGCGAGCGCCCCGGCGACAATCTTTTTGGCGAAAGCTTAGTTTGCGTCGACCTGAAAACCGGAAAACGCAAATGGCATTTCCAAATCGTGCATCATCCCATATGGGATTATGATTTGTCATCCGCGCCGATCCTGGCTGATATTAACGTCGACGGCAAAGCGATCAAGGCGGTCGCCCTGCCAAGCAAAGAAGCCTTTCTCTACGTCTTTGATCGCGTGACTGGTAAGCCGGTCTGGCCAATCGAAGAACGTCCGGTTCCGCAATCGGATGTTCCGGGCGAGAAAACTTCTCCCACGCAGCCATTTCCCACAAAACCTCCAGCCTACGGGCGCAATTACTTGAACGTGCCGGATGACTTGATCGATTTCACTCCTGCATTGCGTGCGAAGGCGCGCGACAACATCGCGCGTTACAAAACCGGTCCAATGTTTTTGCCGCCGGTTATTGGCGACCGCAAAACATTCTTGGGTGCGATCAATCTCGGAAACGCAGCCGGTGGCACTAACTGGCCGGGCGGGGGCTACGATCCGGAAACGCATACTATGTACGCGCAGGCGAACCAATCGGCCGTTACCCCAATCACACTGCGGGTGCCCCCGCCGGGGTTCACCGACATCCGCTATACGATGGGCCTAAACGATACAGAGTTTCATGTTTCAGAAGGTCCCGGCTATGGTAGCGCGGCGGACTATCCTGCGGCTCCACGTACCACCGTTCCAGCACCTCCAGCGCCGCCCGCTGCCGTTGGCCCGCTCGACGTAGAAGGTCTCTCGTTAGCGAAGCCTCCGTACGCGGTGATTTCTGCTATAAATCTCGACAAAGGCGATCTCATTTGGCAGGTCCCCTACGGTGAGACGCCCGACGCGGTACGCAATCATCCGGCACTCAAGGGACTGAACATTGGTAACACTGGGCAGCCAGGCTACGTTGGTCTGCTGGTTACCAAGACTTTGGTGATGCTAGGCGACAGTCAGATGACAACAACGCCGCAGCATCCACGCGCTGCAATGTTCCGCGCCTACGATAAGGCCACCGGCAAAGAAGTGGGCGCAATTCCGATGCCTGCACCGCAGAGCGGATCACCGATGACATACCTAGTCAGCGGCAAGCAGTATATTATTGTCGCGGTAAGCGGCGGAGCGTACTCGGGTGAATATATTGCGTATCGGTTGCCCGAAGAATAGCACGAACACTAGAATGTCGAAATCGAAATGGATCATGCTGGCGATCGGTTCTGTGCTTTGGGCGCAAGACGATTCGCATTCGGTTTGGGACGGCGTTTTCACCGCTGAGCAATCCGCGCGCGGCGGGAAACTGTATGCGCAGAATTGCGCATCCTGTCATGGAACCACCCTAGCCGGCGGAGAATCCGCGCCACCGTTAACGGGGGGAGGGTTTTCTTCCAACTGGTACGGCCTCACTGTGGGCGATTTGTTTGAGCGCATCCGTAACACTATGCCCGCCGACCGGCCTGGAAGCATCAAGCGGCAGCAAAATGCCGACATTCTATCCTTCATCTTGAGCATGAATCGATTTCCTGCAGGCGAAGGGGAATTGCCCACGCAAACGGAATTGCTGAAGGAGATTCGATTGGAAGCGTCAGCGCCGGAAAAGAAGAAATAGAAGGGGGACGACCGAGGAGCGAAAAACTAGCTCCCCACGCACCGGGAGCGAGGGCGGTTCTGACGCGATTTGTGAATCCCAGCAGCGAAATGCGTGTGGATCGACACAGTCGGCAGTGCGCCGAACCCGTTTGTCATACGCTGACTTGCGGTGTCCCACACCCAATAAGTCCGACAAGGGGAGCGACAATTTAAGGACGATTCGATGGACTTGAAGAATGCAATTGCGTTGGTGAGCGGCGGCACCGCGGGAATCGGTTATTCCATTGCCAAGACGTTGGTGGAAAGCGGCGCGAAAGTGGCCGTGACAGGACGCGACCAAACTCGCCTAAAGGAAGCAGGCGACACCTTAGGCGTGCATCCGGTTCATGCGGATGTCGCCGATGAAGCGGACGTGGCTAGAACTTACGAGGAAGTTCTCGATAAATTTGGCGATCTTGATATTTTAGTCAACAATGCGGGTGTCGGTATTTTCAAACCCCTGGTTGAACTGGATACCGCAGACTTCGACCGCATTTTTGCAACCAACGTCCGAGGAGCGATGCTTATGGGCCGGGAGGCAGCCAAGATCTTCATCAAGCGGAATCGCGGCAATATCATCAACATTTCTTCCACGGCCGGAGTGCGTGGCGCACCTTACGGAACTGCCTACTACGGGAGCAAATTCGCTCTCCGCGGAATGACGGAATGCTGGCGCGCGGAGCTTCGCAAATACAATGTTCGCGTGATGCTGGTGAACCCAAGCGAGGTGATGACGAACTTCGGTGTGACTGCCGGCGTCCCAGGTTTTTCACAGAGATCCACCGAAGGGAAACTGCGCGGCGATGAAATCGCTCACGCAGTTAAGTCGGTCCTCGAGATGGACGATCGCGGATTTACAGTGGAGTTGACCGTCTTCGCGACCAATCCCAAGGACTAATCGTCGCCCGACGAAGTCAAATAGCATCGTGGCTGCCGGCTTACTCCCGCTGGTTGAATAAACGAGCTTCACCGAGTCACCTTCGTGATGATCAAAACTTGTCGACGGCGCTGAGTCGTGCCGGAACGTGAGGGCCGAGCCGGTGCAAATAGTGACGCTGTTTCGCCGCACCGGTCGACTGCCGCTGGAGAGACTCGTCTCTCAGCCCGGCCCCGCTGGTATCAAATGGGAAACGGCCTTCAAAGAGCAAGTTTCTTAAGATCAAAGGGTTATAGGGATGTCCTGGCGAGCGCTAAGGTATCCTATGACATTCCTCGGGTTTCCCTATGCCCCCCTCAAGCGATTGATCAAGACATGCTCGGCCCGGCATGACTATGCTTGTTCAGCATGGCATCAAGGCCCGGTAGCCTAGGCGTGATCGTAACGTCGGACCACGAGTTAAGGAAAATCGCGGGTGAAATCGCCTGGTACGAGGAAGAGAGTCGAAAGGGCGTTACCCTTCTGCTGCAGTACAGATTGGAGATCGGAAAGCGTCTCGCGCGCGCCAAGTCCATTCTTCCCCACGGAGAGTTCCTCTCATGGGCTCAGTACGAATTTGGGTGGACTCCCCGGCACGTTCAAAATCATTTGACTTTAGCGGCCAATACGAGCCTTATCTCCCGTCTTGACGCCGGGGCAAGTCTGAACATGGCATTGGCCGCAATCAAGAAGACCGAATCACGGAAGTCAGAAGGAACTAATCGAGCCCTGCCTGTGGGCCAGCACATTCACCTATTTGGTGAAATCGAAGAGGGCCAGCTCGATTGTGAAGGTTTCTTAACCGAAATTGCGCGCCTAGCGATATCATACGGGGCGTCGAGGGCTAAATGGAAAATCCGGGCAGCTCTTTGCACTGCCGGCATGAAGGACGCAGGAAAGGATCTACCAACCCGCGCCGAAGGTTCAAAGAGAGAGCCACAACCGCGCCGATTCGTGACAAGAAAGATGGCCAGAGTGGTTTCTAGAGCCAGTGTTTAGATGCGTGGTCGTTAAGGGTTCAAATGCGAAATGCATTTCGCATTCGATTGTTCTGGGGTGGTTGGCCCAAAGAGCAGGATGCCATGCGGGGCAGTCATCATCTCAGGTAAAAAAATCCTTTGACGTCAACATATGTCCATGATTGAATGGCTGGGGTCTATAAGAAAGAGGGGGAGTGTATGGGCGACAAAAAGTGTTGTGTGCTTGTATTCAGGTTTGTTCTCGCCTTGGTTTGCGCCAGCTTAAATTGGACGTTTGTAACTGCTCAAACCGTAAGCGGAACCATCCTTGGGATAGTGCAAGATCAGCAGGGTGGAGCTATTCCAAGCGCAGAGATTTCAGCGAAAAGCCTTGATACTGGCGTAACCCGTCAAACAGTGGCCGGCGACAATGGCCAATATCGGATCGACAGTGTTCCTGCGGGCTCTTATGAAGTGAGCACTACTGCAGCCGGTTTCAAAACCGAGGTCCGGAGTGGAATAGTCGTTACGGTAGGCGCCGACGTTTCGGTCACCTTTTCGCTGACGGTTGGAGCAATCAACGAAAAGGTTGAAGTGACTACGGAGGCAGCCCAAGTGGATACTTCCAGTTCGGCGATGGGTGGCTTTGTCAACTCCGCGACCATGGAAGAGCTTCCCTTGAATGGCCGCGATTGGCTTCAGCTAACCCTATTGCAACCGGGGGCACTTGCCAATCCCGGCCGTTCACTTGGCGCCCAATCCGGTAACGGGCTTTCTATCTCCATCTCCGGCGGCCGAACAACTGAGAATGTTTTTCGGATTGATGGCTTGGTGGTGAATGATTACGCCAACGCTGGTCCGGGAAGCTCATTGCACGTCAATATGGGTGTCGATGCGATTCGCGAATTCTCCGTTCTGACCAACAATTACTCTGCTGAATATGGCCGTGGCGCCAGTGGCGTGATTAATGCGATTACTAAGTCTGGAACCAATGACTTTCACGGAACCGCATACTATTTCCACCGCAACAGCGCACTTGATGCCAGGAATTTTTTCGATGGGTCAAAGATCGCTCCCTTCCGCCGTCATCAATACGGTGGCGCTATTGGCGGGCCCATCAAAAAAGACAAAACCTTTTTCTTCACGAACTACGAAGACTTGACGCAGGCAATGGGCCAGTCTAAGTCAACCGATACTCTTTCAGTGAACGCCCACAATGGCATTCTGTGCGCCAATAGCGGCTGTACCTCAACAGCGCAGGTCAATGTCGATCCGCGCATAAAGCCTTATCTGGCTTTATATCCGTACCCGAATGGGCCTGTGAATGGGGATGTCGGTAAATATCTTTTCGACGCCGTTCAATTGGGAGATGAGAGATATATTATCGGCAAACTTGATCATTACTTCTCGGCTAGTACGACACTGACGGGAAGCTATTCTTGGGATAACACCGCAGTAACCACTCCCGATAATTATAATCAGAAGCTATCTAACTCGCCTTCCCGTAAGCAGAATGCAGTTATTGGCCTACAGCACATTTTCTCAGCAACCCTACTCAACAGCGTTCGTATCGGAGTGACGCGCGCCCGAGCTGCTAGCAATATCGACTGCTGTGCAAACAACCCGGCCCTCACCGACACGTCTCTTGGTTTCATTCCGGGCAAACCGACGGGATCCTTCGCTGTTACGGGAATCGGCAGCGGTGGCGCTTTTGGTGGGATTGGCACAGCAGGGAGAAATGATTTCAATTACACTGCTCCGCAGGCGTATGACGATCTTTCCTGGAACAAGGGCCGTCATAGCATCCGCATTGGTATTGCATTTGAACGCATTCAAAGCAACTCTAATCTAGAAAACGTTCCCAACGGGCTATGGACATTCTCTTCCATCCGGAATATGCTCTTAGTGAATCCTTCGCAGTTCTCTGGAGTATTAGCAAGCACAGATACGGTGCGCGGCGCCCGGAATTCGATTGTCGGAGCATATATTCAGGACGATTTCCGCATTCGCAGCAATCTCACGATCAACCTGGGCGTAAGGTACGACATGAGCACTGTGGTGAAGGAAGTAAATGGCAAAATTGCTAGCCTTCGGAACCTTACCGATCCGACCGTGACAGTTGGCGATCCCTATTATCAAAATCCTACATTGAAGAACTTTGCACCCCGTATCGGCTTCGCATGGGATCCTTTCAAGGATGGCCGGACTGCAATCCGCGGAGGTGCTGGAATGTTCGATATTCTTCCTCTCCCAAATTTACTTGTTAATCTCTTTTCACGTACAGCGCCCTTCTATCGACAGGGAGTCCTTGCCAATCCACCATCCTCCAGCTTTCCTGGAAATGCATATCAGTTACTCACTCCAAGCACACTTACTGCTACACGTATTCAGTTTAATCCTCCTCGCAGTTACAAGATGCAATGGAATGTTAATATTCAGCGCCAGCTCACCAAGGGTCTGGCCCTTACGGCTGGTTATGTCGGATCGACAGGCGTTCATTTGGCCCACACGGTTCATGACACCGACCAAGTGCCTCCATCGCTCGTGACTTTCAATGGAACAAATTATATTTTTCCGGTACCCTCGCCGGGTCAATCCATTCAAAGAATTAACCGGAATTTCGGCCAAATTCGATCGGAGGATTTTTCAGGGCATAGTTCGTACCACTCGCTACAAACTAATCTCGTCGAACGCCCGGTCAAAGGGTTGATGTTCCAAATCGCTTACACCTTTTCCAAGAGTATCGACAACGGAACCACGACGGCATTCGATAATGAAAACCTCAACACGGTAGGGCAACCGTGGGCTTTCTGCGACCGGTGCAATCGCGGCCGCTCGGACTACGATACACCACACAACTTCGTGGTCAACTTCCAATACGACGTTCCAGTTCCGGCGGGAGTCAAATCACACGCCATAGCCAACACAATTCTGGGCGGTTGGCAGTTAGGCGGAATTTATACCCGCCAAACGGGCGGTTCCTACAATGTCAAGATCACTACAGACCAGGCGTTCACCGGCAGCGCAGTCGTGGGAAATACTACTGGGGGGCAGCGTCCCAATTATGCCGGGAACGTGGAGGGTTGTTCACCAGCCGACGTTACGACCGGCGATATTTCGCATCTTATAAAGGTTTCGTGTTTCAGTTTTCCGGCCCCCGGCGTATTGGGCAACTTGGGTCGCAACCTATTTCATATGCCCGTGTTTCGCGACTTTGACTTCTCCGTATTCAAGAATCAAAGCCTCCTCGGAGAGAAGCTAAAAGTCCAGTTCCGCGCCGAGGTATTTAACCTTCTGAATAACACTAACCTGGCGCCTCAAACGTTCAGCAATACTTTCTCAGGAGGAGGTCTTTTGCAGCCCACGTTCGGTACTCCGACAGCACCGACTGCAAATTCCTCGCGTCAAATTCAGTTTGGACTGAGGCTGCGGTTCTAGTGTGACTTGTAGCAAGTGTTATGTTCGCTGACAGGAAGTTCCGACTATGCTGAGCCGTACCGCAAAATCGATCTGTTATAAGTTATCCGCGTTGTTATTAGGGGGGGGCTGCATTGTTGTCGCCGGACACCCGCAGCAATCCTTGGACGAACACTCAACCTCTTCCGCTCCTGGTGCTCTCATCAAACAGTATTGTGTAGGCTGTCATAATGCCAAGCTGAAAACGGCGGGTCTTGCACTCGATACGATCAGCGTAGAAAGTGTGACTCAAAACGCAGACATTTGGGAAAAAGTTCTTCGTAAGATCCACGCCCGCTCTATGCCGCCGTCCCGCTTGCCTCGTCCCGACGAGAAAGGATATGAAACTCTCGCGTCTTATCTAGAGAAGTCTCTCGATGAGCTGAGTGCGGCGAAGCCGAATCCTGGGCGGCCGGCCACACTTCGGAGACTTACTCGGACTGAATACAAGAATGCGATCCGAGACTTGCTAGGTCTGGAGGTGGATGTCGAACAGCTTTTGCCCAGCGATGATTCGAGCTTTGGTTTTGACAATATCATGGTAGGAGAGCTCTCCCCCACGTTGCTAGAGCGGTATCTCGCCGCCGCGCGCAAGATCAGTCGGTTGGCTCTGGGGAGCTCGGTTCGTTCCCCGGGGGCCGATACAATCCTAATTCCACCAGATCTCACACAAGAGGAGCACTTCGACGAACTTCCCTTCGGTACTCGCGGTGGCGCATCTGTACCATATACATTTCCTCGTGATGCTAGTTACGAAATCCAGTTTCAATTAACCCGGGATCGTAACGAGCATGTCGAAGGATTGGTTGAGCCAACACCTATTGAGCTGATGCTCGATGAACAGAGAGTGCAACTGTTCACCGTAAAACCAAACGACAATGTCGCCGGCATTCGGAAGACCAGTGCACTTCCGGGTGATGATTTGGTCGATAGGGATCTTCATATTAGAGTTTCAGTTAAAGCAGGTCCCCATAAAATCGGTGTAACGTTCCCGAAGACACCCTCGCTGCTGCTCGAAACCGAACGTCAGCCTTATCAGGCTCATTTCAACATGTCCCGGCATCCTAGGATTCACCCAGCTTTGTATTCAATTACAATCATTGGACCCTATGACGCTACTGGTGTAAGCGACACACCGAGCCGCCGTAAGATTTTCGTATGTCATCCTGCGAAAGGTGCGAACGAAGACGCCTGTGCGCGACAAATTCTGTCGAAATTTGCCATGCGTGCCTACCGCCGGCCGATTACTGACGCAGATCTTCAAAAACCACTTTCGCTTTATCAAGAGGGCAAAACTGCGGGTGGATTTGGAGTAGGAATTGAAAGAGGCTTACGGGCCCTATTGGTAAGCCCCGAATTTTTATTCCGCATCGAGCAAGACCCTCCCAATATCGGATCCAACACGAACTACCGCCTCACTGATGTCGAGTTGGCTTCACGTCTCTCCTTCTTTCTATGGAGTAGTATCCCCGACGATGAACTACTAGATCTTGCCATCGCCGGAAAGTTACACGAGTCGGCAGTGTTTGAAAAGCAAGTGCGCCGAATGCTGACCGATCCGCGATCTGAATCACTCGTCACAAACTTTGCGTCTCAGTGGTTATATCTGCGCAATCTTGAAGCGATCGTTCCCGATGCTCGATTGTTTCCAGACTACGACGATAATCTGCGCCAGTCCCTTCGGCGCGAAACGGAATTGTTTTTCGACAGCATCATGCGTGAAGACCGAAATGTAACGGACCTACTGCGTGCCAACTATACATTTCTCAATGAACGGCTGGCGAAACACTATGGGGTTCCTAACGTCTACGGCAGCTATTTCCGTCGCGTTACCTTCGACTCCAACAGTCCACGTGGAGGGCTGCTTGGCCAGGGAAGCATCTTGACTGTGACATCTTATGCTGACCGGACTTCTCCCGTGAAGCGCGGCCAATGGGTGTTGACCAACATTTTCGGTTCTCCGCCGCCTCCGCCGCCGCCAAATGTACCCGCCTTGAAAGAGAACG
>Ga0157378_10003933_pt1 | contig 13145 bp, 12 predicted proteins | sample M65metaG_FD_115309 | JGI IMG/M metagenome (GOLD analysis project Ga0157378, IMG submission 115309) | Miscanthus rhizosphere microbial communities from Kellogg Biological Station, Michigan, USA - M6-5 metaG | ecosystem: Host-associated > Plants > Roots > Rhizosphere > Soil | place: USA: Michigan...
ATGAACGAGACGTCGGCGAGATCGAGCGAGATCCGGGCACTGCCGACTGTGAGGAGCTCTGCGTATGCGCACCGCAGCTCCTCGACCCATCGTCCCCGAACCTGGCCTTCGAGTTTGAGTACCGGCCTGCCGGCCGGATCGGAATCGTCTGTCCGCGAAATCTTCAGCATGTCGGCCGGCGTAAAGGCAACGGCCGTGCCGCAACTGGACTGCGCTAAATGATTGATTCTGTGCCGGGAGAGATGGGCCCGAGCCCGTTTGCCTTCGTGGCCACGAAATCTCGTGGCGCCCGAGGGAACGCGCCGCTACGAGATTTCGTGGGCCGAGGGCGCACGCTGCACGCCGAGCTTCTTCATTCGGCTCCGCAGCGTGTTGGGATGGAGGTCTAGGATCTTTGCCGCGCCGGCGGGCCCCTCGATGACCCCGCCTGTTTGGCTGAGCACGGCTTCGATGTGCCGGCGTTCGGCTTCGTCGAGCGACATCACGGGCGCAACGATTGCGGCGACGGGACCCGCCACGCGCTCGTGCGCCTGCGCGACAGGCGGCAGGACGTCGGCCTCGAGCGATACCAGCGGACCCGACGCCATCACTACCGCGCGTTCGACGATGTTCTGGAGCTCACGGATGTTGCCCGGCCAGTGATACGTCACCAGCCTATCCATCGTCTCGCGGGTAACGCCGTCGATCTTGCGACCGAACTTCTTCGAGAAGCGCGCGAGGAAGTAGGCGACGAGCATCGGGATGTCTGTCGGACGTTCACGCAATGGCGGAACCGTCAGGGGGACCACGTTGAGTCGGAAGAAGAGATCGGAGCGGAACCGGCCGGCGACGACCTCGGCCTGGAGTTCGCGATTTGTCGCAGCGATGATTCGGACATCCACGTGCATCGTCCGACTGCTGCCAACCGGCTCGAATTCCTGCTCCTGGAGGACGCGCAGCAGCTTCACCTGCGTCTCCAGTGGCAGCTCGCCGACTTCGTCAAGAAACAGCGTGCCGCCATTGGCCAGCTCGAAACGTCCCACGCGCCGGTCGATGGCGCCGGTGAACGCGCCTTTGACGTGGCCAAAGAGTTCGCTTTCGAGCAGGCTCGCCGGCACGGCGCCGCAGTTGACCTTGACGAGCGGACGCTGCTTGCGAGGTCCGCTGCTGTGCAGCGCACGAGCGATGAGTTCCTTGCCCGTGCCGGTCTCGCCGCAGATCAGGACCGTGGCGTCGGTACCGGCGACGCGCTCGAGTTTCTGCAGGAGCGTCAGTAGAGCCGGACTCTGGCCGACCATTTCCTCGAAGTTGTGCTCCTTGCGGATCTCTTCCTGCAGGTACACGTTCTCGGCCTGCAGGCGGTTCTTGAGACTCTCGACCTCCGCCAGGGCCACGCGAAGTTTCTCGTCGGCCTGCTCGCGTTCGAGTTCGGCTCCGGCGCGCGCGGCAAAGGTTTCGAGCACCGAGATCCACAGCGGATCCTCGGACATCGGCTTGTCGTCGACAAGCACCATATGGCCGATGACGCGCCGCGCTGAACTCCACAGCGGGATGCCGAGGTAGCTCTCGTACCCGAACTTGGCCAGGAACTGGTTTTCCGGGAAGTACTGCGCGACGTTGCGCGAGTAGAGGCACGTCTGGCCGGTGGCGACTTTCATGCACGGCGTGCCTTTGAGGCTGTACTCGAACGGCAGCGCCGGCTCCTGGCCCATGTAGACGGCGCGCGACCGGGCATAGTCGTCGGCGAGACACTCAGCGACATAGACGCGGCGGACTTGCAACGCTGTCGCGAGGTGCCGCACGAGCGATTCAAAAAAGGCACCGCCGGTGGCCTTGGCCGTGCCTTCGGTGAGCGCACGCAGCAGGTCTTCCGCGCGCTTGCGCTCGGCATCGGTCGAGCCTGCCGAGGCGCGCCGTAATTCGAGCTGCGCCATTACTTGCCGACCGAGCGTCCGCAACGCGTCACTTTGTGCCGGCGTCACGTGCCGCGGCACGCCGTCCATGACGCAAATCGTGCCGACCGCCTCGCCTGCGGCCGTCATCAGCGGCACGCCGGCGTAGAAGCGCACGAACGGCGGTCCCGCGACGAGCGGATGCGTGGCGAATCGCGAATCCGCGTGCGCATCGGACACGATGAACAAATCGCCGATGTCCATGGCATAGCCGCACGGTGAGTCCGCGCGCATGGTCTCTGTCGACTCGACGCCGACGCGTGCCTTGAACCACAGCCGATCCCCGTCCGCGAGTGTGATGAGGGAGAGAGGAGCGCCGAACACCTGCGCAGCCACGCGGGCCAGGTCGTCGAACGGCGCCTCGGCCGGCGTGTCGAGAATCGCGTACGCCTCGATCGTAGAACTCATGCGCTTTTTCGTGAGCGTATCATGGCGATGCCTCCGGAGATCCGGCCGTATGTCGGCCTGAATCCCGAGAGCGTCCGCAACCCCTGCGACTATAACTCTGACCGGTTCAGGGTCATCAGGCGCCTTGAACGCCGTCTCGCCAAGCACCGCCGCTCAGGCGCGCTAGATTCCCATCGCAAGGCGCTCGAGGCGAGCCCACTGGCGCCTGGTGCGAGGTTTCCGATATCCAGCCTGCCATCGTTGAGCACCGAGTAGAGACCCGGTGGCTGTGAAGTTATTCCCGATCTGTCAGATTGCGAGACCTCGCGACGACGAACGGGAATACAAGAGCGCCGCATCGACTTCTCTTCAGTGAGTGCGCGAATGATTCGCGGCTCTGATTCAGGAGAAGAACAGCGACATGAAACTTGGCAGAAGCCTTTTCGCAGTCCTTGCACTGTGTTCGGCGGGCGTCATGCTGCCCCGTACGTCCGCGGCGGACGAGCTGGACAAGCGAACCATCGTGACCTTTGACAAGGCCGTCGAAATCCCAGGCAAAGTGCTACCTGCTGGCACGTACGTCTTTCAGCTGGCTGACTCGCTCGGAAGCCGGCATGTTGTGCGGGTGTTTTCGGAGGACGGCAGGGTCCTCGCCGCGGTATTGACGATTCCGACGGCCCGCTTCACTCCGGCAGACGACACGCGCATTACGTTCGACGAGCAGCGCGCGGACGCGCCATCTCCAATCAAGAAATGGTTCTACCCCGGTGAACTCGGCGGCGAGGAGTTCATCTACCGGCACCCGCGAACGGGCAACGCATCGGCACACTGAGGGCAACGAGGTGTGTTCGACGAAAAGCACGGCGGGCATCGAGATGGAGCGGAATGCCTCGTATCTATGACGTCGGATTCGAACTTAATTCAAGGAGCGGTGGGATGAGCAAAACGTTTGTGGGTGCATGTCTTGCGGTGGCCTTCACGGTCGCCGCCGGCGCGCAGGACAAAAGCACGATGAGCAAAATGGATCACATGGCGACGGAGAAGACCTATTCGGGCTGCATCGAGAGCAGCCAGGCGGGTTCGTACAGCCTGACGCACGTGATGGCCGCCGTCAAGAAGAAGGCGATGAAAAAACCCGAGATGGAGAAGGACGCAATGGCGCCTGCGTTGCTCGACCTGTCCGCGGCTCACCTCGATCTGAGCCGATACGTGGGCCACAAGGTATCGATCACTGGCAGCGACGGGGACAGCATGAACGGCATGACGACCTTCAAGGTGAGGGCGCTGAAGTCGATCGCTGTGTCCTGTTTCTGATGGGCGTGTTCACCCCAGGGTCTTCACGCCAAGTCACGTCAATCTCGAGCGCTACAAACAGAATAAGGAGTACACCCATGTCGAAGTTCATCCGCGTGGCGAGCGCTGCGCTGCTGCTCATTGCGGCAGGCGCTTCCAACGCCCACGCCGAAACACAACGCCCGACTCTCGCCGTCGTCATGACCAACGATCCTGGCGCCAACCAGATCAAGGTCTACGACGCGAAGACCCGGGGCTTGCTTCAGACCCTGTCCACCAACGGGAAGGGCGGGGCGGCGGTCAACGCGAGAGGCGTCAAGCAATACAACGGGGACTTGGTCGCGGTCGTGAACAACGGGTCCAGTACCGTCGCCGTGTTCAGGCGCGACGGCGATCGCCTGAAGTTCGATCGGCTCGTCAGCACGACAAGCCGGCCAGTCAGCGTGGATTTCGGCAACGGTCACATGTACGTAGCGGGTGTTGCGAGCGTGGACTCGTTCGTGATTCACGACGGACGCGTGGAGTGGCTCGACGGAACCACGGCGCTTCGTCTGGCCGGCGGCGCGACGCCCATCGACGGCAGCACCAGCCAGGTTGGCGTGATTGACGATCGGCAGCTGCTTGTCACGCTGAAGGCCGACCCCGATCCAGGCACCGTTGACGTCGTCGCGCTGAAGGACGGGCGTATCACCGGAGCGCTGCCGGAGGCTGTGCCGGCTCCGGCCGGATCCCTCGCGCCGTTCGGCTTTGCGGTCTATCCTGACGGATCTGCACTGGTCACGCTCGCGCATTCCAGCCAGAACGGTGTTTTTCGCGACGGCGCGTTCGCCACGGTCGCCGACGCGAGTCAAATCGCCAACTGCTGGATGACCAGAGTCGGGAAGTACGTGTTCACGGCCAACACCGCCAGCCGGACGCTGAGCCGCGTGGTTGGAACCGGCAGCCATGCCTTTGTCGACAGCCCGATCGCCGCGAGCGTCCCGACCGGCAACCCGCTGGACCTTGACGCCACCGATGGGTTCCTCGCCGTGATCGACCACGGAGCCGGACAGTCGCACTTGTCGTTCTTCACGTACGACGCGTTTGGCGAGCTGACCGCCAGCGGCTCAGTCGTCAATATCGGGGTGCCTGACGCCAACGGCGTCGCCTTGATGCCATCCACTCGGGACAAAGACTGAGAACACAGGCACACCTGCTGATGCGCGCCGGAGCGGTAACCCGCTCCGGCGCCGCGGCATCCAAGGTGAAACGCCGATGCTGATCAAGCGCGCCTCCGATATTCGCAGCTCAGAAATCACCGACAAGAAGCTGTACCTCAACCGTCGTGAACTGCTTCAGAGCGCGGCCGCGACGGCCGCCGGCCTCCTCGGTGGCGCCGCGCTGCTTGACGCGGCGACGCCCGCTCCGCATGGACGCAAGCTGGAGCACGTCAAGAAGAGCTCGTTCAGCGCGGACGAGAGGCCCAATAAGTGGGAAGACATCACCACCTACAACAACTTTTACGAGTTCGGTACGAGTTACGACTCCGCGTCGACGTACGCGCGCAGCCTCAGGCCCGAGCCGTGGACGATCACGGTTGAAGGCGAGTGCAACCGGAAGGGCACTCTGAACCTCGAGGATGTCCTGAAGGGGAGGACTCTCGAGGACCGGGTCTATCGTCATCGCTGCGTGGAGCGCTGGTCGATGGTGATCCCATGGGTCGGCTTTCAACTCTCGGACTTCATCAAGCAATGCGAGCCGACATCGAAGGCGAAATACGTGGAGTTCACAACCCTCAACGACTCGAGGCAGATGCCCGGCCTCCGATCGAACGTGTTGCGATGGCCGTACGTCGAGGGGCTGCGCCTGGACGAGGCCATGCACCCGCTGACGATCTTCGTCGTCGGACTTTATGGGGAGGTGCTGCCGAATCAGGACGGTGCGCCGCTGCGCCTCGCCGTGCCGTGGAAGTACGGGTTCAAACACATCAAATCGATCGTCAAGGTGAGGTTCGTCGAGAAGCAACCGCTGAACAGCTGGCAGGACTACGCGTCGAACGAATACGGCTTCTACGCCAACGTGAACCCGACGGTCGATCACCCGCGTTGGAGTCAGGCGCAGGAACGCCGAATCGGCGAGTTCTTCACTCGGAGAACGCTCATGTTCAACGGCTATGGCGATCAGGTGGCCGGGTTGTACTCCGGCATGGACCTGCGCAGAAACTACTGACGTCATGTCAGACCGCGTGGTTCATCGTCTTCTCAAGCCTGCCGCGTTTCTCGCGTCGCTCGTACCGGCGGCGTGGTTGGTCTGGGCCGGGCTCACGGGCAACCTCAGCGCCAACCCGCTCAAGGACCTGACCAACGAAACCGGCATCTGGACGCTGCGCTTTCTCTGCATCACGCTCGCGATCACGCCGCTCAGGTGGCTTTCCGGCTGGAATGTGTGGATCAAGTTCCGCCGCATGGCGGGCGTCTACGCGTTCTTCTACGGCACGCTTCACCTGCTGACCTACGTCATCGCTGACCGCTTTGCGGGTCTCGATTTTCAGGCCGGTATCGTCGCCTGGGCGACTGCGACCAACCTCACCCGCGCCGTGTGGGATGACATCTCCAGGAGACCGTTCATCACCATTGGCTTCACGGCGTGGGCCATGATGGCGCCGCTGGCGATTACGTCAACGGCGGGCATGATTCGCCGGCTCGGCGGCAAACGATGGAGTCGCCTGCACAGCGTGGTCTACTCGACTGCGGTACTCGGCGTCGTGCACTACTGGTGGCTCGTGAAGGCCGATATCACCAGGCCGCTGGCATACGCTCTCGTCGTCGCTGTGTTGCTTGGGCTTCGCGTGTACTGGAAGCAAGTGCGAGGGTCGCCGGCTGGTGCGCGGACCACGACTCGTGTGCAGCCTGCGACGAACGCTTAGAACCGCCAAATGCATGCCTGCCAGCGAAGGGCAGAGTAGCTTCGACAACCCTGCTGGCCCTCGGACTGGAAGAACCGGCCGCCCGAATCCGCGCCGCCATCGGCGCGGCAGAGCGCCCGGTCCTTCGCGTTGGAATCAGCTGATTGCCGCCGCGCTAGTCGTCGTCTCCCGTCCGGGGAACGCCGGCCGCGAACCACACGCCGACCGTGTTGCGAATCAAAAGGACGGGACTGGGGCACTCGGACGGCACGGAATTCAGCGTGTCGTCGATTCGGAAATCGCCGTTCGGGGCGAGCGGCACAGCCGACGTGGTGCTGTGCTCGACGAACGGACCCGTGGCTTCGCAGATCAGGGTGGCGAAGACACTCTGATTCGCGTTCTGCCCGATGCTGTTGCTGCTGGCGAGGAGCAGGCCGCGCCCTCTGACCCGGATCCGGCCATCGGTGTCGATGTCCGCCCGGAGATCGGCGATCCTCCACGGTCCTGCGCCGGGGAAGACGCCTCGCACGATGTTCAGCTTCACGTTCGGAAGCGTTCCATCGGCGTTGGCGGGTCCGGCGCCGTTCGACGCGGGAATGACGCCGATGCCGCCGTCGAATCTTGCCAAGAAGTTGCGCTCGTGAGCGCTGAGGCTCGCCACCATCCCGAGACTCACGAAAAACACTACTGCTGTCCTGAACATCGCTTGCCGTTCCTTTCACTTCGAGTCGTGACGGGCGCTGCGGGAATCGCAGACGCTCCAACCGTCTTACTCGCCGTCTCTTCCGACCGCTTCATCTCGTCGTGCAACGCGCCGCGCAACGCGTGACGCGCGCGCGACAGACCGGACATCACGCTTCCGATGGGAATGCCTATCGCGACAGCGAGTTCCCGGTAGCTCAGACCTTCGACCTCTCGAAGCACGAGCAGCTGCCGGGAACGCTCCGGGAGGCCCTTGATCGCCCGCTCGATCAGCGTGCCGTCGTCGACGCGGAGCAGGAGCGTTTCCGGATCGGACGCGGGCCGATCGACGCTGTGTTCCTCTTCGTCGAACGGATCGGTTAGCGCCTGGACGCGCTGGCTACGCCAGCTGGACGACGTATTCCGAACGATTCTGAGAAACCAGGCGCGCCCGTTGCCGCCGGCAAATGTCCGGAAGTAGCGAAGGGCGCGCAACGACGCTTCCTGCACGACGTCTTCCGCGTCGTCGTCGTTCTTCATCAGCCACCGCGCCAGCCGATATGCGGCATCCAAATGCGGCAGAACCACGTCGTCGAAGCCGCAGCCGATCGCGGGTGCGGTGATTGGTTGCCGGCTAGCCATCGAGGGCTCCAACGATTTGCTCGAGTCCCTGCTCGAGCGTGGAGTGCCGGAAGCGGAAGCCGGTGCCGCGGAGCCGGATGTTCGAAAACACGGCGTCGTCCCGGAAGCACTCGGCCAGCACCGAACCCACGACGAGTCGCGCCGCCGCTGCCGGCACGCGCCAGGCGTGGAGCGGCCGGCGCGCGAGCCGGGCGAACACTTCCGCGAAGTCGTTCATCCGCACCGGATCGTCGTTGACGAGGAAGTAGCGGCCGCCCGGTTCGCCGTGCTCGGCGAGATGCACCAGCGCGCGGGCGCAGTCGTGAACGTGGATGGGCGACACCCATCGCTCGGCCGCGCCGAAGCGCAGGACATGCCGGCCCGCCATGACCGGCTCGATGACGCGCTCGCGAAACCACGACCCGTTGCCGTAGATCCACCCGGGAAACGCGGTGACGATTGGCAGTCCTGCGGCGACGTATCCGTCGAGTCGGTCGAGCGCCGGCAAGAAGGCGCGCCCCCCTCCGGAGGGACGGGGCGTTTCGTCCTCGGTGATGAACCGGGAGCCCAGCGCGCCGTACCAACTTGTATCCGCCACGTACACGATCCGGCGTGTCGCGCCGGCCGCGACGGCGTCCAACAGGTGCGCGTCCATCAGGACGCGCTGGTGCGAGAGCGCCTCGACGCGTCCCCGGGTGACAGCCCGTCCCGCCGGCGGGTGAGGCGGCAGGTGAAACACCCAGTCGGCGGGGGCCTCGTCCTGCCATCGGCCTGGCGCGAGCAGGTCGCCCATGACCGCGAGCCCTCCGGCTCGGCGGATGCGCTGCGCCGCCTCCACCGAGTGCCCGAGGCCAACCACGTGATACCCGTTGGAGACGAGGACTTTCACCAGTTCGGTGCCGATGAACCCCGCGGCTCCGGTGACGAATGTCGTTGTCGCAGCGCTCCCTGCCATGCGAACCAGTCTGGAGTGAGAACGAGATCGCGAACACCGACAGCGCCCGCACAGAACCCGTACGACGCCCGTACGGCGCGGCGTAAACGGCGCGGCAGCAATCCGCGCGGCGTAAAATCAAGGGCTCATGAAGCGTCGGCCCGAGGAGTCATTCGCGACACGTCTCAAGGCGCTTCGCGAGGCCGCGGGATTCACGCAGGAAGAGCTCGCGACGATCGCGGGCCTCTCGGTCCATGCCGTGAGCGCGCTCGAGCGCGGCGAGCGGCGCCGGCCCCATGTCGAAACGGTGAGAGCGCTCTCGGCGGCTCTCGACCTGGCGGGACCGGCGCGCGAGGCGTTCGTTGGAAGCTCACGAGTGTCGACGCACCACGCGGCCGTCGACGAACTGACGGACGCGGCGCTTCCGCTGGCGCCCACAAGCCTGCTCGGCCGCGAAGCCGACGTCGCGGCGCTCGGGCGCTGGCTCGTCGATCCCGCCGCTCGCCTGATCACGCTCCTCGGTCCCGGAGGTGTCGGAAAGACCCGGCTGGCCCTGGAACTCGCGCGCACGATTGCGGAGGAGGACGCGACCCGGGTGATGTTCGTCTCTCTCGCCGCTGTTCGAGACTCGTCTTTCGTCGCGCCCGCGATTGCCGAAGCGTTCGGCCTGTCGGAGGTCAGTGCGGTGGACCTGCCGCGTCGCGCGCGAGTGGCGTGCGGGGATCGACACACGCTGCTTGTGCTCGACAACTTCGAGCAGTTGCTTGACGCGGCGTCGCTGGTCGCGGATCTCCTGACATCGGTCGGGGTGCTGAGAGTGCTGGTGACGAGCCGTGCGCCTCTGCGCGTCCGAGGTGAGCGTGAGTACGTTGTTGCACCGCTCGCGTTGATGGCGGAGATGGATTCGACGTCGCCCGCGGACCTGGCGAGCTCTCCCGCGGTCCGTCTGTTCGTGGAGCGCGCCCGGGACGTGCACCCGGACTTTCGCCTCACCCCTGCCAACGGACCTACGGTGGCGGCGATCTGTCGCCGGCTTGACGCGCTCCCGCTGGCCCTCGAGCTGGCGGCGTCGTGGATGAAAGTGCTGACCGCCGATGATCTGCTGCGACGGCTTTCGCTGGACACGCTGCTTCCGGCGCCAGGCCCGCGCGATCTTCCAGAACGGCAGCAGACGATGACCGCAACGGTTGCCTGGAGCTATCAGCTGCTGCCGGCAAGCGAGCGTCACGTGTTCCGCCGTCTCGGCGCGCTGCCCGGCCGGTTTCCGATCGAAGCGGCGGCGGCGGTGCTGGCCGGCGGGGCCTCATCCGCTGGCGACGAAGCGCTCGGCGCGGTGGCCAGCCTGATCGACAAGAGCCTCGTGCTGCGAGCCGACGCGTCAGCCGCTGCGCGTCCGTGGTATCAGATGCTCGAAACCGTGCGGGCGTATGCGGCGCTCGAGCTCACGGCGGCCGGCGAGAGCGAGGCCGCACTCGAGGGCCTGACTCGCTACTGCACGCGTGAAGCCGCCCTTGCCATGGAAGGGATGATGGGGCCCGCGCAGGTCGAATGGCTCGACCGTGTTCGAGACGATCTCGAGAGCTACCGCGTTGTGCTGGCGCGGCTCATCGAACAGTCCCGCGCGACCGAAGCGGCCGATCTCGCGTGGCGGCTGGTGTTCTTCTGGCTGATTCGCTGGCACGCTGCGGAGGGGCTTCGCTGGTACGGACAGATTCTCAATCTGCCGGATCTAGCGCCGGCTGCGGAGGCGAGAGCGCTCGTCGGGTCCGCCGCCATGTGGTACACGCAGGCCGAAGTGTCTCTCGCGCGCGCGGCCCTCGTGCGGGCCCTGCAACTCGCACACGACGCCGGCGACGCCGAGATAGCCGTGTACGCCGAAATCGTACTGGCGCACGTCGAGCACGCCGCTCAGAACGAAGGAGCCGCCCGCGACAGATTTGCCCGCAGCGTGGATGGATTTCGGGCGCTGGGCGTCCCGTGGGGCGTCGCGAATGCCCTCGGAGGGATGGCTGCGGTGGCGCTTGCGACCGACGACGACGCCGAAGCGGAACGGTTCATGGATCAGGCGATGGCTCTGCGAGCAGACGTCGGTCCGTGGTTTTCATCGGTCGTGCTGCGTGTGCGGGCCATGTGGCTCGTGCGGCGCGGCAGCCCGGACGAGGCGATTGCGATCGTCCGTGAATGCCTCGGCACGATCCGGAAGCTTCAGGATAAGTTCGCCTTCGTAAGCGCGCTGATCCCCCTTGCCGCCGCGGCCGTACTGAAAGGCGACGACGCGTGGGCCGCGCGGATCCTCGGCGCGCAAGATGCGGTGAGCGAACGGACGGGCGCTGCCGTCGTCGACCACTCTGTGCGGCAGCTCAGAGATCGGACGGAACAGCGCGCGCGCGTCCGTCTCGGCCCGAAGAAGTGGGCGAGCGCACACGCCACCGGACGAAGCGCCTCCATCGACTCGTTGATCAAGGACATCGATCGCGCCCGGTAACACCCGGGAAACGGGGCCGGCTTTCGTCGATCATCGGGTGTTTGGCCAGATAGTGCGAGAGCGCTCGCGGGCTGATGCCCATGAGCCTGGCGGCGTGCCGCTTCACGGTCGACATCTCGAGCGCGCGCCGGATCGTTTCTCGTTCGATCCACTCGATGTTCCGATGCAGCTTCAACGACGGCACGCCCGTCATCGTCCAGTCCGTCGCTGGCTCGATCGTGACCACGTCACGCGTGATTACCGGGCCGGTCGATAGCACGACCCCGCGTTCGATTGTGTTCTCCAGTTCGCGGACATTGCCCGGCCATTCATGTTCCTGAAGCAGCGATACGACGCCGTCTTCCAATGCCTCGATGAATTTGCCGCTCTGTTTCGCGTGCTTGTCGACGAAGTGCGCAGCCAGCATCGGAACGTCCTCGACGCGTTCGCGAAGCGGCGGCACCTCGATCGGGACGACGTGGAGGCGGTAAAAGAGATCGGCTTGGAAGGTGCCATCGCTCACGAGCCGGCGCAGGTCCCGGTTCGTCGCCGCGATCACGCGAACGTCGACGCGCGCCGTCTGCTCCGAGCCGAGCGGTTCGATTTCGCGCTCCTGCAGGACGCGCAACAGCTTGGCCTGTAAGCGTGTGCTCATCGTGCCGATCTCGTCGAGAAAGATGGTGCCGTGATTGGCCAGGGCGAACTTGCCCTTTTTCGTGCTGGTCGCGTCCGTGAACGCGCCCCTGACATGGCCGAACAGTTCAGATTCCAGCAGCGCCTCGGGAATGGCCGCACAGTTGACCTTCACAAAGGGTCGATCACGCTGCGCGCTGCAGCGGTGGACGGCGCTGGCCACCAGCTCCTTACCCGTACCGGTTTCGCCAGTAATCAAGACCGTACTGCGCGTCGCCGAGACCAACTCGATGCGCCGGATCACGTCCGCGACGGCGCGGCTGCGGCCGACGATGCCGTATTGATGAAGCTGCACTTTTTACCTGTCCTTTACATGCTGACGGCTGCGCTGCGGGAGTCGCAGGGCACTACGCCGCCCAGTGTGGCCTGCCAGGCGCCTGGCGAACAGCGACAGCGGCCGTACGGGACTCGTACGGCACGCGTACAGCGGCGGCGGTAATATGGATGAGCCATGACACTTGGCGCTCCGCGATCATTTGGCGGGCAGCTGAAAGCGCTTCGTGAGGCGGCGGGTTTCACCCAGGAGGAACTCGCAACCATTGCGGGACTGTCCGTCCATGCTGTCAGCGCACTCGAGCGTGGACGACGACGTCGGCCTCACGTCGACACCGTGCGTGCGCTGTCGGCGGCGCTCGATCTCACGGGCGCGACGCGCGACGCGCTGCTTGGGGCCCGCGCCCACAACACTGCTGTCGATGAATTGAGCCAGGTCTCGTTGCCCCTTGCGCTCACGGCCCTCCTCGGACGTGAGGCCGAGGTGGAGACGCTCCGGGGCTGGCTCGACGATCCCGTTGTGCGCCTCATCACGCTCACCGGACCGGGAGGCGCGGGGAAGACCCGGCTCGCGCTCGAGCTCGCGCGTTCGATGGCTGCCGAGGGCGCCACCCGCGTGGCGTTCGTTGCGCTCGCCGCGGTTCGCAACGCGGCGTTCGTTGCGCCGGCGATCGGCGAAGCGCTGGGACTCGCGGACGTGACGGCGCTCGACTTGGCGAAGCGCGTGCGCGCTGCGTGCGACGATCAGCCCACTCTGCTCGTGCTCGACAACTTCGAGCAGGTGCTGGACGCGACGCCTCTGGTCGCGGATCTCCTCACATCGGTCGCACCGCTCAGATGTCTGGCCACGAGCCGCGCGCCGCTCCGTGTGCGCGGGGAACGCGATTATGCCGTCGGCCCCCTCGCCCTCGGCAGTCACGCGCACGTCGCCGCCGGCCGCCCGTCTGACCACCACCTCGTTGCGCAGCTCGAGCGCCACGGCCA